>Ga0187827_10002291_pt1 | contig 26405 bp, 24 predicted proteins | sample ETNtaG_39_FD_167969 | JGI IMG/M metagenome (GOLD analysis project Ga0187827, IMG submission 167969) | Marine microbial and viral communities from oxygen minimum zone, Eastern Pacific Ocean - ETNP2014_SV_150_PacBio MetaG (Illumina Assembly) | ecosystem: Environmental > Aquatic > Marine > Hypoxic... | reverse complement strand
GGCACTGCAAAAGCTGTGCGGACGCCGAAATCTGGATAAACCCTCTGTTGAGGTGACGGTCAGAGATGAATTCACGTCCGATGGTCGCGAGAGCTATCTTCGGGTGGTGGTGCGGCGGGAGGAGGAAGGATACGTGGCGCACAGCGTCGGCAGCCAGGATTCTGGGATACTGACCTCGCTCGTGCGCGCGAACGCGCTGCTTATCGTGCCGGCCGGGGAAACACACGTGGCTGCCGGCCGGCAGCTGACGGCCTGGATGCTGGACTGGGTGCAGGATTAATGGGCTGCAAGCGCGGGTGCGGGAGCGCAAAGCGCTGGGTTGACAACAAGCGATGATGCATCCATGGGCGGTGGGAAAGAAGTATTGCGCCGCTGAAAGAGGCGTTGATGTAAAGGTGTGTTGGTGACGCAGAAATGAGTAAGACAGCGGTTGGCGGCGTCGCGCCGCCCAAAGCCAACTGGCTGCAACGTGGGCTACGCGATATTCCGGCGTTTTTTACATGGCCATGCGAGGTATTGCAGGGGTACTCGCCTGAGCAGCTTCGCCCGGATCTCATCGCGGGCCTGACCGTGGCAGCGGTGCTCATCCCGCAGGCAATTGCCTACGCGTTGATTGCCGAACTGCCGCCACAGATGGGCCTTTATGCTGCCATTGTGGCGGCCGTAGTGGGCGCGCTCTGGGGAAGTTCGTGGCATCTTCACACCGGTCCGACGAATGCTATTTCCCTGCTGGTACTCTCATCTCTTCTGACCATAGCTGAACCTGGTTCTCCGCGTTTTCTTGTGGCTGCCGGCCTCATGGCTGTAATTGTAGGTGTGGCTCAACTGCTGATGGGCATGGCGCGCATGGGGGTGCTGGTCAATTTCGTCTCCGATTCGGTCATCATCGGTTTTACGGCCGGAGCTGCCTTGCTGATCAGCGTAAACCAGTTGCCGCACCTGCTGGGCCTTTCCGTCAGCGGGTCACCGGCGTTTTATTCCATCGTCATGCAACTGGCGGGCAGCGTGATTAACACGCACGGCATCACCGTGCTGGTCGGGCTGGGCACTGTCGCGCTGATGGTGTTGTTGCGGCTGTGGCGGCCAGGCTGGCCGGTTACCTTTATTGGGATTGTCGCGGCGGCCGCCGCGGTGGCTGCTTTTGGGCTGGCGGAACGGGGCGTGGTGGTGCTTGCGGAGTTGCCGCGGCAGCTGCCATCCCTGGCGAGCCTCCCGGTGCTCGACCTGGAATTGATTGGCCGGCTCTCCGCCGGCGCGCTGGCGGTATCAGCCATTGGGTTGGTGGAGGCCATCTCAATTTCGCGCTCGGTGGCAGCCGAGAGCGGGCAGAGATTGGATAGTAATCAGGAATTCGTGGGACAAGGGCTGGCAAACATCGCGGCCGGGTTTCTTTCTGGGTACACGTGCTCGGGCTCGTTCACGCGCACGATGGTGAATTATACGAGTGGGGCGCGCACGCCCATGGCGGGCGTCTTTTCCGGGTTGTGGGTGCTTGCCGCGATGCTGCTCTTTGCGCCGTTGGCGGGCTATTTGCCGCGGGCTGCCCTCGCGGGCGTGTTGTTGGTGACAGCCTACCGGATGGTGAACGTCACAGAAATGCGGCGCATTTTGCGTACGTCCACTGGCGATAGCGTGATAATGGTGGCGACGCTGCTGGCAACCGTGCTGCTGCCGCTGGAGTTCGCGGTGCTGGCCGGCGTGCTCGTATCGTTCGGGCGCTACCTGGTAAAGACTTCTACGCCTGGGGTGTGGCCGGTGATTCCTGATGAGAACTTCCATTATTTCGTGCATGAGGGCAGCTGGAACGCGCGTGGAGGGTCGGCCTGTCCGCAACTTGGAATGATTGCGATTGAAGGGTCACTGTACTTCGGGGCAGTGCATCATGTGGAGGAGGCCATTCGCGCAAACCGAGAACGGCATCCAGAACAACAACTACTTCTGCTGCGCCTGCACCTTGTGGACCACTGCGACGTGAGCGGTATTCACATGTTGGAAGCGGTGGTGCGCCAGTACCGCGAGCGGGGCGGGGATGTATATCTGGTTGGCGTGCACCCTGATGTGGCTGAGATGTTCAAGGCAAGCGGTTTTGACGAGACGATAGGGGAGGACCACCTGCTTCAGCGCGAAAACCCTGTCGGGAACTTGTTCCACAATGTATTTGACCCCTCGGTGTGCATTTATGAGTGCGAGGCGCGCGTCTTCGCTGAGTGTCAGGCGCTGGCAAAACACCCATATCCCACGGCATTGCCGGCATTCGTGTCAATTCCGGAACACCGGTTGAAATACCGCACGGCGGCGCAGCTAAAAGCGCTTCGGGATGCGGGGCGAATAGAGGGCAGGGTATTTGATGTGAGGGAGCGGCGCGAATATCGGCGCGGACATATTTCACCGGGCAGGAATCTGCCCTTGCGCACGCTTGTTGAAAAGGCCGAATCGCTGCCTAGAGAGGAGGGGTTTGTTCTGGTTTGTCGTTCGGGGAGACGTTCTGCCCGAGCTGCTGGCATATTGGAGGACATGGGTTTTGGAACCGTTCACGTGCTCAAGGGCGGAATGCTGGCGTGGGAAGCGGCCGGATATCCGGTGATGGTGGAATGAAAGAAAGGAGTGGCATCATGCATGAAAAAACTGAACGCAACCTTGGTCTGGAACTAGCGCGCGCTACTGAGGCGGCCGCACTGGCGGCCGGGCAGTGGGCCGGGCGAGGGGAGACACATGTGGCCGACACAGCTGCAACGCAGGCGATGCGCCAGGTATTGAACACCATTCATATGGAAGGCCAGCTTGTCATCGGCGAAGAGACACGGCATCCGGATTACCTGGATGTGCTGACAACTGGCGAAAAAGTAGGCGATGGCAGGCATCCTGCGGTGGACGTAGTAGTGAACCCGGTAGAAGGGATCCGTCTGCTGGCGGAGGGACTCCCCGGGGTGCTTTCGGTAGCGGCAGCTGCTCCGAAGGGGGCCTTGCGATCTTTTGCGCCGGCGGCCTATATGGAAAAACTGGTCGTCTCGCGTGAAGTGGCGATGGCGCTCACGCCAAAATGCCTGGATGCGCCTGCCGGGTGGACGCTCGGGCTGATTGCACGCGAGAAAAAAAAGCCCGTCAGTGCAGTCACTGTGTTCGTGCTGAATAGACCGAGGCATGAGGATCTGGTTGCAGAAATCCGGTCCGCTGGTGCGCGTATATTGCTGCGGCCCGCGGGAGACGCAGCCGGGGCTTTGCGGGCTGCCACGCCTGGATCTGGCGTGGACGCTCTTATGGGGATTGGCGGTACGGCAGAGGGGGTGATCGCGGCGTGTGCGACCAAAGCGCTTAAGGGAGGAATGCTCGCGCGACTTGTCCCGCAGAGCGATGATGAACGGAGTGATGTGCTTTCGGCCGGGTTGGAACCAGAGAGGATTTATAGTTGCGATCAGATGGTCTCTAGTGAGGATGTGTTTTTCGCGGCCACCGGTGTGACAGATGGCGGGCTGCTGCACGGTGTCAGGTTTTTGCGCAAGGGGCTCACTACTCATTCGCTGGTGTTAAGAGGGAAGACAGGAACGTTGCGCACCGTGCACACCGACCATCACCGTGACTGGCTCACCGCGATCATGCACGACGGCGAGGCCGCGGGAGACTGAAAAGGAAGGGTGCAGCTTTCGGTGTGCGGGCTATCCCGCAGGCAGTAGCCAGCTGAAAGAGTACGCGCCTGCGTACGCGAAGGCGAGCATCTTTACCAGGTTTCCGGCGAAGGCGGACAGAAAAAAACGGGGCAGCGGCACGCGCAGAGTTCCGGCGGCAATTCCCACCAGATCAAACGCGGGGTTCGGGATTGCGGCCATGATTACCAGCACGAGCACGGTGGCGCGGGTGTGCCGGCGCATGCGCTCCAGCAGGCGGTCATAAAGGTGCATATTCTCCACGACGGCCCGCCCGGATACGCCGGCGACATAGCCGCTCAACTCTCCCAAGGCGGCGCCTGCGGCCGCCGCTAGCCCAACGAGAAGCGGATTGAACACCCCTCCAAGGGTATACGTGACAATCACGCCCGGCATCGGAATCAGCACCGTTCCGCTTGCCATAGCGTTGATGAGCACAATGCCCGGGTAGCCATACTGGCCTAGTTCGGCGGCGCGCTCCCTGACCGTCACCAGCCATAACGACAGCGCGATAACTGCCAGCAGAAGGAGCAGTCGCAGAGCTTTTTTCTGAGGAGTGAGTGGAACGCCGTCGGCGCGGGTGATTTTCGGTGGCTGCATTGTTAGTGCGGCTTCAGGCTGGGTTTGTCCGGTCGGCTGGCGAACAGAGAGTGATGTAATGATACGCGATAAGCACGCAGCGTGATAGTAGTGTTGCTTCACTCCGCAGTTCGACCCTTTGACATGCCCGCTGGGGCGGGTTAAACTGCGCACATGGGTGCCCTTGCCATTCGTAACGCGGAAATCCTCGTCACTATGGACGAGCAACGCCGTGAGATACCTGGGGGTGGCATGATCGTGCGGGACGGCATGATTGAATCGGTGGCGCGTTCGGAGGAGCTGGAGCTCGTCGAGACAGAGACGCTTGATTTGAGTGGGCACCTTGTCTTTCCGGGGCTGGTAAACACGCACCATCACCTCTATCAGACGCTGACGCGGGCGGTGCCCGGGGCGCAGGACGCCAATTTGTTCGAATGGCTGCGCACGCTTTACCCTATCTGGGCGCGCCTGACCCCGGAGGCGGTATACGTATCCGCTCTTGTGGGCATGGCGGAAATGTTGCTTTCGGGCTGCACCACCAGCAGCGATCATCTGTATGTCTTCCCAAATGGAGCGTGCTTGGATGACACCATTCACGCTGCTCGAGAAATCGGGATACGCTTTCATCCGACGCGCGGGTCGATGAGCTTGGGCGAATCGGCCGGCGGGTTGCCGCCGGATAGCGTGGTGGAATCCGAGCGAGCGATCCTGGCTGATAGTCGCCGCGTGATTGAGAGTTTTCACGATCCGGAGCGGGGAGCGATGCTGCGCGTGGCACTCGCACCGTGCTCGCCTTTCTCGGTCACGGCGGATGTAATGCGCGCATCGGCGGATATGGCGCGCGATTACGGCGTTAGGCTCCACACGCATCTAGCGGAAACGGTCGACGAAGAGCGATTCTGCGTGGAGAAATTCGGCCGCAAGCCGCTGGCCTATGCTAATGAACTGGGCTGGGAGGGGGAGGATGTGTGGTTCGCGCACATGGTGCACCTTGATGGGAAGGAGATCGAAGCGCTAGCGGGCAGCGGCTGTGGGGTGGCGCACTGCCCGACTTCGAACATGCGCCTGGCTTCCGGCATTGCGCCGGTGCAGGCGTTGCGGCTTGCCGGCGTGGATGTTGGCCTGGGCGTGGATGGGTCTGCTTCGAACGATGGCAGCCACATGCTGGCTGAAGCGCGTCAGTGTATGCTGCTTGCGCGGCTTGCTCTGGCGGCATCGGGGCGGAACGGCGAATCGGTATCACGTACTCAGTTAAGCGCGCGCGAGGCGCTAGAGCTGGCCACTCTTGGTGGAGCGGCTGTGCTCGGGCGCGACGATATCGGCGCGCTGCGGGTGGGGCATTGCGCGGATTTCTTCCCGATAAAGACGGAGCGCCTGGCATATGCGGGTGCACAGCATGACCTGGTGGCGGCTGCGGTGCTATGCGCTCCGCAGCAGGCCGATGTCGTGGTTGTTAACGGTAAAGTGGTGGTCAAAGATGGATACCTGAGCACGCTCGAGTTGGGCCCGGTGATTGAGCGCCACAACAGAATTGCAACCGGGATGGTGAATGGGTGACCGGGGTCGACATATGCCCGGTTGGGGATGCCGTAATGGTATATAATCGGCGCTACAACGGTCACCGGCCAGTGTCTCGGCGCCTACACTTGCGACACGGACACCCTCTTGCCGTCGAAAGGTATGGCTTGACCCAACCTAGCATGAGCAATCACATACGTGACAAAACGTTCGGGGAACCGGGCGCTGCCCGTAGAGCCGAAAAATATCAGGGCTGCAAATGCTGAAGCGTATGCCGGTGCGACATCTGTTGTTGTTGGCGGCGCTCGCGGGCACAATAATTGTCGCATCGATTTTTCGGCGCTTTGGGCTTGGCGAATTCGCGCTTCTACTGGGTTTTGTCGCTCTTGTCTTTCTGGTAGAGGCGGGAGTTTATGTGGCTCGACGGTTTTTGCGTGGGATGCAGGGTCGCGAGTGATGCGTGCAATAGGAAAACGAGGGACCTCGTAACAATGGAGGACGTGAGTTGATGAGTGGAGGTACTCAAGCGGTGCGGGAGGGGGTGGCGTCGGCCTACGGCGAGATACTCACTTTCTTTCGAGAGGTTGTGGCCATACCCTCGGTAGAGGGGCAGATTGGCGCAGTCGGGGAAAGGGTTGCGCAGGAAATGCGCGGTCTTGGGTTTGACGAAGTGCGCTTCGACAAGATGGGCAACATTCTCGGGCGGATTGGAAATGGCTCAAGGAAAATGGTCTACGATTCCCACATCGACACCGTCGGGGTAGGATCACCGGATTCATGGGACTGGGATCCGTTCGAGGGCAAAATCCAGGACGGTGTGCTTTATGCACGTGGCGCCTGCGATGAGAAGGGCAGCACGCCTAGCATGGTGTATGGTCTGGCTATCGCTCGCGACCTCGGCATGCTGGATGGCTGGACTACCTGGTACTTTGGCAATATGGAGGAATGGTGTGACGGCATCGCACCAAACACGTTTGTGGAGGTCGACCCCGGTGTGCGCCCTGATTATGTGGTTATTGGCGAGCCGACCAAAATGCAGGTCTATCGGGGGCAGAAGGGACGGCTGGAAATGGAGATGGTTGCAAAAGGGCGCAGCGCACATGCGGCCAGTAACCATCTCGGCGACAACGCCATCTACAAATTGCTGCCCATCATCGCCGCCATTCGTGATATGGAACCACAGCTCGGCGATCACGGGTTTCTGGGGCACGGCAAAATCACTGTGACCGATTTGCACGTGCAGACTCCCAGCATTAACGCCGTACCGGACGAGGCCGTCATTTCTATTGACCGCCGCATGACATTTGGCGAGACGCGCGAGGGCGTGATGGCGCAGATCGAAGCGCTCATTCCGGAGGAACACAAGAGTGCAATAACATTACGTCCGCTGTTTTATGACGAGCCTTCGTACACTGGATTCGTCTTTCCGGTGGAGAAGTACTTCCCTGCTTGGCTGCTGGAGGAAGACCACGTGCTCGCCCGCTCTGGGCAGACCGCACGCGGCCTGTGTGGGCTGCCTGAGGCGCCGACGGGTAAATGGGATTTCTCGACGAACGGGATATACTGGGCCGGCAAGGCGAACATCCCTTCCATCGGATTTGGCCCGGGAGACGAAGAGACCGCGCACACGGTACAAGACTCCGTTTCTCTGGAGGATGTGGTCAAAGCGACCGAGTTCTACGCCTTGCTGCCGGCTGAAATCAGGACACTTGCCGGCTAGTAAAACAAGCGCCTGACGGAATCAGGAGTGACAGATATGGATATTGATTTGCGCGGACGCAACTTCATCTCTGATCTGGATTTCAGCAAGCCTGAAATCGAACATATTTTGGAGTTGGCGTGGGATTTGAAAAAGGGACGTGCGACAGGCATTGCGCACCCGCTGCTGCGCGACAAAGTGTTGGCGATGCTGTTTTTCTTCACTTCCACGCGCACGCGCGGGTCGTTCGAGGCCGGCATGGCGCAACTTGGCGGGCACGCGGCATTCATCGAACCAAAGACTACGCAAATTTCTCACGGCGATACCGAGAAAGAACTGGGCGAGATTTACGGGCGCTATTTTGACGGTATTGCCATCCGGCACTGCGATTGGGGTGACGGAAATGGCTACATAAACCGGGTGGCGTCGTCCTCACGCGCGCCTGTGTTGAACATGCAATGCGAAATCTATCATCCGCACCAGTGTCTGGCGGACCTGATGACCATCATTGAAACGAAAGGGCGCGACCTGCGCGGCAAGCGAATAGCGGTATCGTGGGCGTATGCATCATCTTACTTGAAGCCAATTTCCGTGCCCCAATCGTTAATTCTGCAGATGCCGCGCTTTGGAATGGATGTGGTATTGGCGCACCCGCCGGAGTTCCCGTTAATGCCTGAGATTGTGGACGAAGCCCGCGAACTGGCGCGCAAGCATGGCGTCGGCTTTGACATTGTTGACAGTATGGAAGCTGGATGCAGAGACGCGGATGTGGTCTACGCCAAATCGTGGGGGCCATTGCTCACGACGGCGGATCATGATGAGGGCAAGGCGTTGCAGGACAGATACAAGGACTGGATTACGGACGACCGTATAATGGGACTGGCAAAAGAGGACGCTATCTTCATGCATCCACTTCCGGCTGACCGGGAAATCGAGGTTACCAATGCCGTGCTCGACGGGCCTTCGTCCGCGGTCTTCGTGCAGGCTGAGAATCGATTGCACACACAGAAAGCGGTTATGGCGCTTACCATGGCGTAAGCGCCAAATGGAAAAGACCGAGTGAACTCCAAGCCTGGGATGGCCGTCGTAGCGGTGGGCGGTAACGCGCTAATTATCGACAACGAGCACAAAACCGTGCCGGATCAGTTTGGAGCTGCGGCGATTGCAATGAGCTACGTTGCCGAAATGATTGCATCCGGCTGGAATGTGGTCATTACGCACGGCAACGGGCCGCAGGTGGGGTACATTTTGCGCCGCTCCGAGCTCGCGTTGCATGAATTGCACCCGGTGCCGATGGATTATGCCGGAGCTGATACGCAGGGCGCGATTGGATACATGTTCCAGAAGGCATTGCGCAACGAGTTCTGCCGACGCGGCATCGAACGGGAGGTGCTGTCTGTTGTCACCCAGGTGCGCGTCGAAAGAGACGATGCGGCGTTCGCGCAGCCGAGCAAGCCGATCGGTTCTTTTATGGATGGGAAAACGGCTGAGGAGCGCGCTCTGAAGCTGGGTTGGAGGGTGCGCGAGGACGCTGGCCGGGGCTGGCGCCGGGTGGTTCCGTCTCCTCGGCCGGTTGAAGTGATGGAACTGGCGGCCATTCGCACGTTGACCCAGGCGGGGTTTGTGGTGGTGGCGTGCGGGGGAGGTGGAATCCCGGTCATCGAGAAGGATAATGGGAGGCTGCGCGGAGTGGAAGCGGTGATAGACAAAGATTATGCTTCCAGTCTGCTTGCGCAGCAGTTGCAGGCTGACCTCTTCCTGATCACCACTTCGGTGGAAAAGGTGGCGCTGCACTACGGAGAGCCGGGTGAGCGCTGGCTTGACCAGGTCACCTTGACTGAAGCCCGGGATTATTATTCGGCCGGGCACTTCCCTGCCGGCAGCATGGGCCCGAAAATAACGGCGATCATTGATTATCTTAGTGCAGGCGGCGAACGTGGGTTAATCACCAATCCGGGGAACATTGGCCACGCGCTTTCTGGGGAGACTGGCACAAACTTCGTGCTGTATTAGGCTGCCTGGGACGAAACCCTATGGTGATTGAAGCGCGTCCGGTAGCGGTGGAGATGCGCGCAATCGTGAAGCGCTTCCCGGGCGTGCTGGCTAACGACCGGGTTGAACTTGTGATTCGGTCCGGAGAGGTGCATGCGCTCCTCGGCGAGAACGGTGCGGGGAAGACTACGCTTATGAGCGCGCTATGTGGGCTTTATCGCCCGGACGAGGGAGAGATTTACATCGCCCGCAGCGACGATGAGCGGCCACAGCCCGCCGACATCGGGTCGCCCCGTGACGCTATTCAACTTGGTGTTGGCATGGTGCACCAGCATTTCCGGCTGGTCGCAAACCAGACAGTTGCCGAAAACGTAATCCTTGGTCTGGACGGCACTCCGCTGTTGTTAGATATGAAATCGGTCGGAGAAAGGTTGCTGGCGCTCTCTGAGAAATACGGTCTTCGGGTGGACCCGGAAACATTTATCTGGCAGCTGTCTGTGGGTGAACAGCAGCGCGTGGAAATCCTCAAGCTTCTGTTTCGGGGAGCAGAAATACTTGTTCTGGACGAGCCGACCGCTGTGCTCACGCCGAACGAGGCTGCAGAACTGGGGAAGACGTTGCGGCGTATGTGCGCTGAGGGGAAGGCGGTCGTCTTTATCAGTCACAAACTGGACGAAGTGATGAGCTTCTGCGACCGGGTGACGGTGTTGCGTGATGGCCGCAATGTTGCCGCGCTTGCGACCGGGGACACGGACAAAGCGGCGCTTGCAGAACTGATGGTGGGCAGGGAAGTGCTTTTCAGAGTGGAAAAAGAAGACACCGAGATTGGCGAGGTGGTTCTCTCCGTGGAGGAGGTGTGCGCGCTCAATGACAAGGGCTTTCCGGCGCTGCAGGACGTGTCGCTGCAGGTAGCCAGTGGAGAGGTGCTCGGCATAGCGGGGGTTTCAGGCAACGGTCAGCGAGAATTGGCCGAGACGGTCACAGGGCTGCGCGGAACTACGGGAGGGCGCGTGTTCGTGCGGGGCCGTGAACTAACAGACCAGACGCCGCTGCGTTTCATACGCGCTGGGGTGAGCCACATTCCCGGGGACCGGCTGGGAATGGGCCTAGCGGGTAATCTCCCGGTTAGCGACAACCTGATCATGAAAGCGTTTCGGCAGGCCCCGCTTGCCGCTGGACCTTTCCTCTCGAAGCCGGCCGTCTCTATTTTTGCTGACAGGTTGATAAAGGCTTTTGATGTTCTGACGCCGAGCCGGAGCACTCCTGCGCGAAATCTCTCGGGTGGCAACCAACAAAAGGCAATCCTTGCGCGCGAAATCTCGACTGGTGAAGAGCACGGGGATGCCGGCGCAACGGTTCTGGTGGCGGTACAGCCGACGCGCGGGCTGGATGTCGGCGCCACCGAAAGCGTCCGTCGTGCGCTGCTAGAACAGCGGGCGCGAGGCAGCGCTATTTTGCTCGTTTCCGAGGACCTTGACGAATTGCTGGCGCTTAGCGATCGCATCGCCGTGATGCACGCTGGCAGGATAATGGGAGTTGTTACGGGCAGTGAGACCAGCATGGAGGAAGTGGGTTTGATGATGGCGGGTGAAATGGTGTGAGAATGGCCTTTTCCATCAAGTTGGAAAAGCGGTTGCGATCCTCACGCTGGATGGCGATTCTAGTCTCGGTGGCTTCAGTAATGCTCGCGTTCCTGCTTGGCGCGGTGCTGTTGACCGTGTTCGACGCCGACCCGTGGGATACTTACCGCGCTATGCTGCAGGGAGCATTTGGAACGTCTGAGCAGTGGCAGGAGGGACAATTTTACAGCGTGACAGAGACGCTTGTGAAAGCAATACCGTTGATATTGACCGGCCTAGCCGTCTCGGTCGCGTTTAGGATGCTATTCTGGAACATTGGAGCGGAGGGCCAGTTGGTCATGGGCGGAGTAGCGGCAGCCGGCGTTGCACTTTGGTTTCCGACGCTATTCCCGTTTGTCCCGCTGAGCCCTTGGGTGTACTTGCCACTCATGATTGTCGGCAGCGTACTAGCGGGAGCTGCATGGGCACTGATGCCGGCGCTGCTGAAATCCTTCCTGAGGGTCAATGAGATTATCACCACATTGATGCTAAACTACGTCGCCATTCTCTGGTACCAACACCTCTTCAATGTGATCTGGAAGGACCCTGAGGGTTACGGTTTTCCCGGATCAGCTGAAATCGGTGAATTTGCGCAGGTACCAAGATTTTCCGGCCGACTTCATTGGGGCCTCGGCGTTGCTGTCGCGGCAGCGGTTTTGCTGTGGGTAGTTCTTGACCGCATGCGCTGGGGTTACGAGATCCGACTTATTGGCGAAAATGCGACCGCGGCTCGTTATGCCGGCGTTAGCCTGGGCCGCAATATCGTGATGGTAATGCTCCTCTCCGGTGGACTGGCGGGGATCGCCGGCATGGTAGAGGTAGCCGGAATCTCACACCGCCTGCAGCAAGGGTTGAATGTTGGCTATGGATTCACCGGAATAATCGTGGCCTGGTTAGCGAGATTGAATCCGTGGGGGGTGATGTTGGTCGCGACACTGCTGGCTGCTATGCTGGTAGGCGGTGACCAGATCCAGATCACGATGGGGTTGCCGGCTTCTGTAGCACTCGTGCTGCAGGGCGCCATTCTTTTTTGCGTGCTGGGAGGCGATATGTTTACTCGCTACCGGCTCAGGCTGGTGCGCAAGTCGCCGCAGGTGCGGGGCACTACGCCGATGGTGTAGGCCAGACATGGACATAGGACTTTTCGCCTCGATTCTGAGTATCGCGATCGCGGCGGGTACGTCGCTGGTGTTCGCCACTGTGGGTGAGATCGTAACCGAACGCGCCGGTATCCTGAATCTGGGAGTGGAAGGAATGATGATTATGGGGGCGGTGGCTGGTTTCGCTGCCGCCTATCACACTGAGAGTGTGGCGGCCGGGGTGCTGACGGCCATGGCTGTTGGGGGTATGCTGGCGTTGGTGCATGCCTTCCTGACCATAACCCTGCTCGCGGATCAGGTGGTCTCCGGGCTGGCTCTGACCCTGCTAGGTTCGGGGCTGGCCAGCTTCCTGGGGCAGCGGCTCGGGCCCGGGGGCATGCCGCTGGTCGGGCAGATTGGACCACGGTTCGGCAGGGTCGCCATACCTTTCCTGAGCGAACTTCCGCTGCTGGGGCCGTCCGTCTTCAATCGGGATATCCTTTCGTACGTGATGTACTTTTTCGTCCCCGTCGCATGGTATTTTGTGTACCGCACGCGCCCCGGTCTGCACTTGAGGGCGATCGGTGAAAGCCCTCAGACCGCAGACGCCATGGGTGTAAACGTATTTGCGCTGCGCTACCTCTATACCGTTGTGGGCGGTATGCTGGTGGGTCTGGGTGGAGCGCATCTGTCGCTCTCATACACCCCCGGATGGACGGAGAACATCACTGGGGGACGGGGGTGGATCGTGATCGCGCTCGTGATCTTCGCGACCTGGAATCCCGTGCGGGCGGTACTTGGAGCGCTATTGTTCGGCAGCGTGAATGCGATCCAGTTTCGCTTACAGGCCTCCGGTACTACTATTCCGGCTGCGCTGCTAAACATGCTTCCTTACATCCTGACGATTGTGGTGCTTGTAGTCATCACCTGGGCAGAGGCCTTTCGCAAGCGCGTCGGTGCGCCTGCCTCATTGGGACTTGCCTACATGAGGGAGGAGCGGACTTGACAGTGTGACGCTCGTGGGGTTAACTGCAAACCCAACGGGATCGGCAAGCGATTTGAGAACGCGGGAACGACTCCGCCGATCGCACCAGCTCCAATTGCCCAGTTGCCCACGGCCGCCAAAATCTGTTTCGGCCAGTACCCAGCCAGCCGAACACGAGGCGCAAAATGATGGCCCATAAGGAAGTTATAATTGTTGCAAAACGTTTGCCGCCAAAGAAGTTCAACCACTCCGGGAATCTGATCGTATGGTACCTGTCGTACATGTAGGTGGCCAGCAGACCTATCAGGATAACGACTAGCACTCCCATGTGGCTCGTATGGTTGGGATGGACAATAGCGTTGATGTTACCTTCATAGTTGTTGGTTGACTGAGTGCAGCTGGCCCAATCACTACCTCATCGAATTGGGTCAATCGGGCGTTGAGTGCAGTAGATACATGGGTATATCCTGTCTGGCGGAAGCTGTAGCGCGCGGAAAATATGGCCCGGCTGGCGTGTTCCCATGGTGACAGTGGCTGCTGATAGAGTGCCTGCCAAGCCCCTAAGTAAGTCGGTATGGACGTAACCGCTGGGGGCATAACGCGGGTGTACCCACCGGCAGTCGGCGTGCAACAATGCATCCCTGAGGCCATTGAGCGATAAACCCGGGCCTCAGATGCAGCATACACGCCCTCCTTGATAGCTAGAGGTATGTAACGATCACATGCGCCCGGATAGACTTGTGCAGTGGAGCCCCTATTCATCTCTTAGAAAGTTGGCCGCCAGCAATTGGTATTTGAGTGCTAAGGATCACGAGCTTGTCTGGAAATTCGTTAACGCCACAGCCGTTAAACTCTACTCGTGCACCTATACACATGGCCATTCTGTTATATTACGTACAACAACAATTATCATTATGAGAGTCGACCTTGCCGACAAAGTGCTGGCCGAGCAATTGGCCTGTCCAGCCGGCCAGCCTTGTCTATACATGGAAGAGATATGAATCAATGACAAGCAATAATCCGTGCTCTACGCCCTTGAGTAGTATCGGAGTAAGATGACATGTTTTCAGGCAGTCTGCAGGCTTGTGCGTCCATTATTAAGGGAGAAAACGGAGAAGACCGGAAGAAGCGCGAGTAAGGCCCAAGATGTCGTCGGATCAACACGGCCCACAGCGGCAGGAATCGCAGTCCGTCCGGCATTTGATGGTCTTCCAGCCATCTGGTCGAAGGGGCCGAATACCTGAAGGGCGAACCATTCTCAAGACAGCGCGGAAGCTTGGTGTCGGCATCGAGGATCTTTGTGCCGGTGCCCGCACCTGTGCTAAATGCCGCGTGCGTGTAGAAGAGGGGATGTTCGACCGAGAAGATATCTCCTCCAGCCTGTGCTCAGGCTGCTCATTGCCGGAGCGGAACCCCCCATTCTTTGAGTTGTTGCTTTACAAACTCATTGACATCTGACCGGTCTTGAGTGGGGCTCATTTTCGCCGCGTCAAGTACCTCCTGAAATTGTTTGCCTTTGGGCCGGTTACCGAGTGTTTTCTCATATTGTTCGAGGCAGAGCAGCACGATCTTATTTGCATCCTTGCGGATAGTAAGAACAGGCTATCTCTATAGGTGAAGCCAACCAATCAAATTCAAGTGGTCAAATAGGTAACCTTATTACAACAATCCAGGGATATTCTTCTCCAATGTACATCTAAACTCCTGCATTGGCTGTTTATTCGCGTTTATAAGGGAAGCCCAGATGTAATGGCTCGCGAGAACGACCGGCCGCGGCGGTAAGGGCAATGATCGTCAGGATGTATGGCAGCGCCAGGAGAAGTTGATGTGGCAAGTTGACATTGTGTGCCTGCAAAGCGAGTTGTAAGGCTTCAATGAAGCCAAAAAAGATTGCCCCCACCACGATGCGCCAGGGGACCCAGTTGCCAAAAATCACGAGTGCGATCGCTATCCATCCTCGTCCAGCCTGGATTTCGGGAAGGAACATCCCGGCAGAAGCAACTGTAAGGAACGATCCACCAAGACCAGCCATAAATCCGCCAAAAGCTAATGCGCCGTACTGGTGGTTCGTCACACTCAACCCCTTCATGTCTACCGCGCGAGGGTTTTCACCAGTGCTGCGTAGTTGCAAACCTATTCGGGTTTTATACAGGAAATACCACACGAGCGGTGCACCCAGGAAGACAAAATACGTCAGCCAGTGTTGAGAAAAGAGAATTTCGCCAACGTACGGTAATTCAGAGAGGACCGGGATCCGACCAAACTTGAAGATTTGGATGTTGGGCATCTGGGTTCCTGCACTGGAAAACTTTACTCGGAACCAATAGAACGTTATCCCCCCTGAAAGCAAGTTGAGTGCCAGGCCGGAGACTACCTGATCAAGTTTCAGCGTTGAGACCATCCAGGCCATAAACAGGCCCAGTATGATGCCCGCTAAACCTGCCGCAAGCACTCCCACCCACAGGTTTCCGGATTGAAAACTGACGAGGAATCCGACCAAGGCTCCCATCTGGAGCATTCCTTCTAGGCCAAGGTTGAGTACGCCCGACCGTTCGGTGACCAATTCGCCGAGGGCTGCAAACAATAGAGGTGTGGCAATGCGGATCATACCTGCCAATACACTGATAATAATTGCGGTTTGGAAGAACTCAACCATCAATGTGCCTCCTTATGCGGTATTGGGCGAGGACCTCAACGGTCAGTAGAGCAACGAGCACTACTCCGCGGATTACAAATGCCATTGCGATTGGAACACCGGATGTGATTTGCATCGCCAGAGAGCCATTAACCAGTGCTCCCATTACAATTGCCGCCAGAATCACCCCAACTGGATGCAGCCGACCCAGTAAAGCAACGATGATACCCGTAAATCCATACCCGGTAGATATGTCCAGCCGAAGGCGCCCATGAAGGCCAGTAACTTCGCTAGCACCTGCCAGACCAGCAATGGCACCGCTGATCGCTAGGGTCAAGATAATGGTCCGCATTGGGGGAATGCCCTTGAACTTCGATGCCAGGGCGTTGATCCCATAAGCTCTGATTTCATAGCCAAGTGTTGTTTTCCAAAGCAGGAACCAGACCACCACCGCTGTTACCAACGCAATTCCTAACCCCAGGTGGATGCGGGTACCTGTAATCAGTCGTGAGAAGTTCGCAGTAGCTGGAAATTTGGCTGTTTGCAGGAAAGAAGATGCCGGGTCTTGCCAGGGCCCGCTGAGCAGGTAAGAAAGGATGAAGTGAATAATGAAATTCATCATCACGGTAACAATCACTTCGTTTGAGCCGAATCGTGCTTTAAGGAATGCAGGGATGGCACCCCAGATAGATCCGGCTAAAATCGCTGCCGAGAAAACCCACATCCCCATCGCTAAGGCAGGCAGGTTCGGCAAGATGGCTGAAGCCCAAAAAACAGCCATTGCGCCGGCGAAAAACTGTCCTTCGGCGCCGATATTCCATAGCCGACCGCGAAAAGCGACAGTGACCGCTAATCCGGTAAGTATCAACGGCGTTGCTTGGACAATCGTCTCTGCAAATGCAGATGTGCTCCCTACTGAACCACGAGCCATCGCCAGAAAAGCTTCTCCAACATTTGCCCCGGCGAAGGCAATGAGTACTGCGCTTACCGCAAAGGCGATCGCTAGGGCAAGAAGGGCGGATAGGAATTGCCACAGCGGGCTCACTTCGACCCTTTTTTCCAGCCTATATCCGAGTAATTTCATCGTGCTTGGCCATCCTGTACACCGGCCATGAGTAAACCGAGTTTTTCCATGGTTGACTCCTTTGCGTCAATAACTTCCATGATCTCACCCTTGAATATCACCGCAATCCGATCAGCGAGATTGAGTATCTCATCAAGGTCTTCGGAGATCAGAAGGATCGCAGCCCCCCGCTTCTTCTGGTCAAGTAGTCTCCGTCGCACGTACTCTGTTGCGCCGACATCGAGTCCACGGGTCGGTTGGTTGGCTACTAGAAACGCGGGGCTTAGAGAGAGCTCGCGCGCCAGGATCAGTTTCTGCAGGTTCCCGCCCGACAGAGTTTTCGAGACTTGTGAGGCTGAGGGGGTAGCGATTTCGAATTTCTCAATCGATTCGATGGCGAATCTGCGAATTGCATCCTGATCGATCAATCTTTTTCCTCGGGCATAAGGCTCGCGCCGGTGGATGCCGAGCACCACGTTTTCTTCAACCCGGAAGTCCATCACCAAGCCCTCGTGAATACGGTCTTCCGGGATGCTTCCCAGCCCAGCATCCATGCGGGCCCCGGGCTGGGCGAAGGTGATATCATCCCCATTAAGGGTCAGCGTTCCCGCGGTTGGTTCAAGGACTCCGACGAGCACATTAAAAAGTTCTTTCTGCCCATTTCCGGAAACGCCGGCGAGGCCCAAGATCTCATTCTGGCAGATGCCGAAAGAAACGTCAATTAGCGCTTCTTCGCCGCGTTCATTTTTTGCTCGGAGCGCTCTGGCTTCGACTACCGTTTTACCCACATCTGTATGCTCTTTCTGAATGGTGAACATAACATCTCGACCAACCATCATATTGGCCAATTCCTGCTTGCTTACATCAGTCGTGTTGACGGTGGCAATCAGTTTTCCTTTGCGCAGTACGGAGACACGGTCAGAGACAGCCATCACCTCTTTGAGTTTGTGGGTGATGAAGATTATTGAGAGCCCGTCATCTTTCATCCGTTTGAGGACACTAAAGAGGCGTTCCGATGCCTGAGGTGTCAGCACAGCAGTCGGTTCGTCAAGGATTAGAAGGTCGACCCCCTCGTAGAGTGCTTTGAGGATTTCCACCCATTGCTGCTCACCCACCGAGAGATGCCATACTTTGGCATCAAGATTTAGTTCAACGTCATAGTTGTCACAGAGTTCGGCGAGACGGTTGCGGGTGGTTTCGGTGTGCATGTGCAGACCGGAGGTCTGGGTACCCAGGATTACATTCTCGATAACCGAGAGGGGTGGTACAAGCACAAAATGTTGATGCACCATGCCGATGCCAACTTCGATGGCATCCTTTGGTGACGATATTTCGACCGGCGCACCACGAAAAGATATTTTTCCACTGTCCGGCAAATATGTGCCGTAAAGCGTTTCTGAGAGCGTCGATTTTCCAGCACCATTTTCCCCCAGAAGACAATGGATTTCCCCATGTCGCACATCGATTGATACATTGTCGTTTGCCAGCACTCCGGGGAAACGTTTGGTTAGATTCTCAATCTTTAGCAAAGGTTGATGAATCGCTTGAGGTTGGTCAGTTGAAACGGTCGTGTTTCTCATGCTGCCCCTCTTCGGTAGATTTGACAATAAATTAAACCAGGACTAAAAGAGTGTTTTTGTCTATTAGTCCTGGTTTTGCCACTTCTGTTATTTGCAATGAACTAGTTTTGCCGTCTCTTTTACACAACCAATTTTCTCATGACCCTGAAAAAATGTCTCGATGATTAGTGGTGCCGTGATGACTTCGCTATCTGTAGACCCAGGTTCCAGCCTACGAGATCGAAGACGGTTTCGTCATTTGCCTATCAAACGATTGTAGGCATTATCTACATGGTAAAACCAAATCGTGATTGTATCTGTCCAGGATTGTGCTGTGAAAAAGTTGGTTAGGCCGCTCATGGGATGTCTCCTTTGCATTGGTTAACTGGGATTTTCCCATAACGGCCTGCCTTATAGGGTGCGAAACTTATAGAACTCATAGATAGAGTCCTAGATCTTTAGAAGGGGTTAGCGCTAGCGTGACTAAAACTAACAATAGCACTAGCATGAAATGCCAAGCTCATCAGTCTCTTCTTTTACTCGCAGATAAATATCTTCCCATTCAGGAATAGGTTCCATTAGATCAATATCATAGGCTTCTTGGAACGGTTTGCCAATATCTGGGGTCTTAATGCTATCTTCGTATTTGGGCAGGATAGCTTTACATATCTCATTCATTTGTTCTGGCTCGATGCCGGAAGCGGCATGACTTACTTCTCCCACAAAGCGACACTCGAGTGGGGTCATGTAATCATTGAGCTTCCCACCAGCAGTCCTAGGTCCAGTGGTCATTGCAGAACCACTTGCCGCGATTACGCCCACGCCAGTGACGGTTTCATAAAGCAAATTAGCTGTCACAGGGCCAGAAACCTGATTGGCAATAAGATGAGCACAAATGTGAGTGTTTCGTGACAAGGCTTGTGATGTTACACTCAAAGCCCATAGGCCTTCTCTGTTTACGTTACTTAAATAGCGCACATCGTAGATTTCTCCACCACCAACGGTCGTTTGAAGAATTGGATAGGATAACAAAGCGCAAGCAATCGCACTTAGCGTTGTTCCCTCGGGTGGGCCAGACATTCCTCCGATCATTCCGGGCGAGTCGCATTTCAAAATCCCGTTGCAATTTTGTGTGTGAATCACTTTATGCAGAGTTCGGTAGTCTATTTTCAATTCGGATGGAAAAAGAATAAGCGCTAAATCAGATGGCAAAAAACCCCCCGGTGTACCGTACGCGCCAAATTGACCGAACTCGGTAACGGCAGATATGCTCCCAATTGCACCCATGCCAGGGCGACCTGCTTTACGTCTAATTTCGCGGTGCATGACACCATGTTCATGCCCCATTAAAGTTTCCCAAGGGGTTCCGGATAGAACTTCATGGCCAAAAATAGTTGTTAGGGATCCCGCTTCTAGCAGATCAACAGCACGTTCCCGTGCGATACCTTCAGTCAGTATCGGATAAATATCTTCCGAATATGTAATCCCCAACGAGCAAGCCGCAGCCATTGGATATGGATCAGCTGGTGTTCGAGACTTGATCAAGGTTCCATCAATGCCTTCTCCGACAAACACTTCCGATTTCGCATACTTTAATGCGTCCAGCAATTCTTCCTCATCAACTTTTACTATACGTTGTGTGTCTTCACAGAAATAACCTAATTCTAACGCCAATTCAAAGCCAGCTTTGTAAAATCGGTCCGCTAATTCGTAATCGAAATTGCAGGGAGTCTCTGAAGCATAAGTTTTTGATAATTTATACTTTTCTAACATTTTTCTCACGGTACCTGGGATGCGTTTTGTATCCCATTCTTTTGTTGTACAATATTCACCGGTTTCAGTTCTTTGCAGAATATCTAGAATATCGGGTTTGCTTTTCATCACTATCTCCCAATTAGCTGTTTCCCTAATGCACCGATGATTACTGGTTCTGACAACGATCCTGGTAAAGAATCACCTTCCATTAAATGTTGGCATAAAGTTACTGCATCGTTGGCATCACGCCCATAGCCATCGGCGCCTATTTCCTCTGTCCATGCAGGCGTAACCGGGCCACCACCTACAATCACAAAATATTTTTCTCGTAGCCCCGAGTCATTTAAGAACCGAATAATCTGGCGTTGGTATGGAAATGAAGTGGTGATCAATGTTGATGCTGCGATGATGTCAGCGCCAACACTTTCGGCCTTTTCAATTATTTCCCTAACTGGAGCACTGATGCCTGCATCAACTACGTTAAATCCGTAGGTGCTCAACATTGCAGAGACCAGGTTTTTACCAATGTCATGATTGTCCCCAAACATAGTTGCAGTTACAACTGTACCCTTGATGGCGGAGCGCGAATCTTCATCAGATAGGTGAGGGAGAATAACATTCAGAGCGATTTTAGCCGCGTCTCCAGCTAAAATGAGTTCCACCAAAAAAACCTCGCCAGTTTCAAACTTTTCACCCAGCTCGTCCATGCCAGGCTGAATCCCTTTGTTAATCAGCATGATTGGGTCAACTCCAGCCCCGATAGCGTCGTTTACGCAAGCTTCGGCCTCTTCCTCATCACCAGTGATCATTGCATCACTTAGGCGTTTGAAATATTGTTTGGTCATGCTCATCCTCTATAATCAGGATATATAGATTCGGTGAATCTTAAAAACACTATTCACCTATTTGTGCAGCACTCCTCAATTCGCATCATCCGTTTATGGAAAATTGAGGCCAGCCTGGATTGCTTCATCCCGTACTTCGTCATACATTTGCTGCCATTCGGCGGTCGGCTCAAGGGTCTCGACATTGTAGCATTCCTGAAAAGACTGACCATCTGGTTGCTCCACAAGCATATCTTCATACTTGGGGATGAAAGTGTTGGCGATGCTGTTAGCATGCTCACGTGAGATGCCCGCGGCAGCCTTGTATACCTCACCCCCAAATTGATGCTCTAACGGTGAGAGGTAGTTTGTGCGCCGGCCACCGGCTGAGCGCGTACCCACCACATTGCTCACCCCAGAAGCTGCCAGATTGGTCATCCCTACCAGGGTTTCATAGAGCAGCATCTTAGTCGCCGGACCGGCAACCTGATTGTTGATCGAATGTACCACAATCTCCGTATTGCGGCTTACAGCCTGGTTTGCAATGCCCAGCGCCCACTGTGCGCGACGCCCACAATTCCCCATATATTTGATGTCGAATGGTGGCACGCCGGTACGCGAACCTTGAAAAGCGGCTATCATCAGAAGAGTATAAGCCACGCTAGCAACCGCAGTGCCCTCTGGCCCGCCAGCATAACCACCGAGCATCACCCACGATGATGCCGATATATATTTCCCGCCGGTGACAGAAGCATGCGTCAGCTTGAACAGCGACTCGTAAGAAGTCCAGAAATCAGCAATGGATAGAATTAGGATCAAATCATGTTTAGGGTGATAACCCCCCGGTACACCATAGCCACCCAGTACACCGTAATGCGTGGTTGAGGAACCAACAGCATCCATTGGCATGCCCTCACGCCCGGCACGTTTAATTGCCTCCCGCATTAAGTCCGCCTGGTAACGCCCAGCGAGATGCTCGTATGGAGAGCCGGAACGCAATGGGTGCCCCCATACCGTTTCTAATGATGGGCCTTCGAGTGCGTCAACCTGTGGGATGCGAGCCAGACTTTCAACAAGAGGCAGGAAAACATCCTCAGTCACTGCAATGCTCAAAGGAACAGTCCAAACAGGCAGCTTGTTATCTTCAGGTTTGCGATGTTGGTAAAGCACTCGCTGATTACCGTCGCCAAGCCAGAATTCTTTGGGAGCTGCGTCAATCCCGGCTTGGAGTTCTTCTCTGTTGAAAGTAATCACACGGCTGGTATCTCTACACATCAAGCCGATATTAATGGCAGCTTCAAAGCCAGCCTGGTAATAGCGATCGGCAAGGTCATCATCCATATTCACCGGATTGGCCCGATCGGCTGTTTTTTCCAGGCCGTATTTTGTTACAGCGTTCTTCAAATTCTTGGAGACGACCTCGATGTTGTAATCGCGTTCCTTGTAAACTGGCCCGCTATGAGTCTTGTCAAGCACTTCAAGTATTCGGTCTCGATCAATGGTCATCTTACCTCTCCACTTTCATGAATTTAGTAGCGGTTGGTTTGCCATCTGTAGTAAGCATTGGCTCGGTGAGCGGCACGGCGCCGGCGGCGGTGGCAGCCCACCCGTCAGCGCCCACACCTTCTGCGTATTCAGGGGTAACTGGTCCGCCGCCGAGAAGGACCCAGAAGTCATCTCTCTGGTTCAACTCGGTAAGTAAATCGATCACCTCTTTTTGGTAGGGCATTGAGGTGGTCATCAAGGCAGAGAGCCCTATCAACTGTGCATTGGCCTGTTCAGCGGATTGAATAATGTCCATAGGTTTAACGTCAACGCCCAAATCGATCACCTCAAATCCTGAAGCACGGTATCGTGTAGCAACTATGTCCTTCCCGATAGAGTGAATGTCGCCCTTCACGGTCGCCAGAACGATAGTGCCGGTGACACGGGTGGCGCCCCCTTCAAGGTGAGGCTTAATAACCTCCATGAACGATTGCATCGTTTCGGCGGCGATAATCATTTCGGGTACGAAAATATCCCCTTTTTCAAATTGGTCTCCAATGTCTCGAATCGTTTCAGTTGCGATTTCAACCGCCTCATTTAATGAATCAGGATCTGCGACAAGCTCATTTGCGATGCTTGTGGCCAGCGCACTATCGCCATCAATAATGGCCGTCTTTATTTTTGTGATCTTTTCATTGATCATTTTGGTGTCTCCTTTATGTGTCCGGCTTAGGTTTACTAAATAGGTTTTCGCATCTGGCTAAAATGGATCAAGCCAAGCAAGTAGTATCCCTGCGAGAACAAAATTGGTCGATCTTTATGGTTATAACCAACCTTTTCAATGCCGCGCACTGGGGCACCACCCCGACACTCAAGGTGGGTGCCAATCAGTTCGTTGGTTGCCTCGGCTTTTCTACATAATTGTTTTCCGTGGTACGCCCACCGCCTCCGCTATTTCCTCTTGTGTCCTGCACGCCAGCCACATCTCAGCGGGTTAACCCTGTGGCAAATTTGCCACAGGGTTAAGGCAGTTTTCTGCCGAAAAAAAGAGCACATCCGAAAGCAAGCTACCCCGAGGGTAGCTTGCTTTTTTGGTTGCCTTGCCTTTCTCCCGTTAGGGCAAAATTGCCACAACGGGAACATCACCGCCCGCTCGCTTGCCCTGCCTTTCTCACATTACTTTAGTGCAACAGAAATGCTTCAGGACCAGTATCTCCTCTGAGAATCCAGAATTTCTGTTTCCAATTCTTCGAAAGGTCCACGCACGTCAATATTGCGACGGCCAGAAGCGATCACTGTGCGGCATGGCAGATCCAGGGTCATGTTTTCTGGATGGTCACCAGTGATTTTGCCAAGGGCGTGTTCGGTGGTACCAAATACGATGGCTCCGATCCCCGCCCAGTAGGCAGAACCTGAACACATACAGCACGGTTCGACCGACGTATAAAGCGTGCAACCAGAAAGAAATTCAGGAGAATATTTGCGCGCCGCAGCGCGTGCCAGATTGGTTTCTGCGTGGCCGGGGCCACCATCGGTTGAAAAGCAGTTCACCTGTTCAAGCAACACATCATCATCAGGACCCACTAAAATGCAACCAAAGGGGTGTGCGCCTTCTTCTTGGGAACGGGCGGCAACATCCATATGCCTTGCGAAGAAATTCGACATCTTTGTTTCTTTGGTCTGACACAGTTTACTCCAAACAAAAACTATAGTAGACAAGGATGCTTAATTTTGCAAACAATGTAAATGGAAACATTGGGGTTGCAAATTTGCAACAATGTCTGTCCGCGCGCCTCGCCTCTCTCACTTTCCTGCAAATTTTAAGTCCATTCATTATCCTTTCGGTGATCTATTTTCTGTATTAGTTACTAAATAAGTATCCGATTTGATGTGTTGAATAATTGAGGTCGATTTTTGAGTGGCAGCCCTCGCATGGGAAACCCACTTATCGCAGAGGAAGTCCCCACTCACATACCTCATTCTTGACCCGGTCGTATACTACTTGCCACTTATCATTTGGTTGAAGCGTTTCGAGATCATAGGCTTCAGTGAAGGGCAACCCAACGGGCTTTTCCCCGAGCTTGGGCTCGTAAAGGGCCACAGCTTTCTTTACGATTTCATCAGCTTCTTTCCGACTCATCCCTGCGGCAGCATGGGCAATCTCCCCATTGAAGCGCGCTTCTAGACCGGTGCAGTGATTTTCGACCACACCAACGGCTGAGCGGACACCAAACACGCGCGCAGCGCCGCTGACGGACACGGCAGTTGCCATCGCCACACACTCGTAAAGCAGAGTATCAGTACATGGGCCGCCGACCGGCGAGGTCATGAACTCGGTCAGTACGTGGGAATTTCGGGCAAACGCGGCCGCGGTAACACTGATGGACTGGATAATCTGGGGGGCTGTTGAACAGGAGAGGTGCGGGTGGGTAGGACAAGATTCGACAGTATCTGGCTGATAAATTATTTGCAGTGCCATAAATCCGGCGGTTAGCAGAACAGCTAATCCTTCCGGGCCGCCACCCAGACCACCCAAGATTGGGTTGTAGTAACCTGTGATAATACCGTTTTGTTTGATACTATGCGTGATCTTGTTCAATAGTTCATCGTGGGTTTTCATCTCACTGATGAAAGGCACAACATGCATATCCACCGGCCTGAATCCCCCGCTCCCGACGGCTGACAGATGTCCAATATCGCTGTATGAGGCCTGGACAACATTGCGCGATAAGCCAGGTCGTCCGGCGCGGGTTGCCGCTTCCATGGTCATTTCCGATTCGAGCCAGGCAGCCAATATCTCAAGTGGAGTCCCAGCCCGCACCTGCCGGCCATGCGTCGTCGCTTGTATGCCGGCTACTACATTATCAATGATCGGCTCTTGATAATAGGTTTGCATCACCGGTACCCATAGGTCCTCAGTGATAGGCGCACCAATCGGCCCTCCACTGACCTGAGGTGGTCGCGGGTCTTCGACTTTTCTAGCTTTCATGACCCGGGAATCTTTACCTTCACCAATCGTTACTTCTGAGGGGGCATTTTCGAGGGCTTCCTCAATTTCTTCCCTTGTGAACATTAGTGCGCGATTGGAACTTATATTATAAACACCACAGCTGACCACGAAATCTTTGGCGGCTTCCCACACCCGGTCAATCATGTCATCATCTTGTTGAATGATCTGATCCTTATCAAATTTGATGTCATATGCTTCGATGACGCGGGCTACGCCCTTGATCACATTCTGACGATCAAACTCTTTTTCTTCAACTACGGGGCCACTGTACATTCGGTCGATGATTTCCAGGAAACGGTCTAACTTCTGCATAAATACTCCTTTTTTCTATACTGTACTATATTGTCCAGTTGGTGAAGCAGTAATGTCTTTCGTGTGCCTTGCCTTGATCTGAATGTGGCAAAATTGCCACATTCAGATCAAGGTGCCCCGAGGGTACCTTGAATTTTCGCTTTTCCTGTTGCCCGTTCCGGCAAAATTGCCGGAACGGGCACACCACCCTGTCGTGAATTCACGACAGGGTTATCGGGAAGCCTTCGGGCATAACCCCCACCGCCAACACCCACCACCACGAATCCGTAAATCTGGTAGGCCAACGACTGTCGTAACTATACACCGCCCCTAGTGGGTAGGCAAGTATGGCTTGCTCAAAACGAAAGACGCGCTCCTATATGGAAGTGGGCCAGATGTCAGCTGGGGCCGTCAGTCTTCAATCGGGATATCCTTTCGTACGTGATGTACTTTTTCGTCCCCATCGCGTGGTATTTTGTGTACCGCACGTGCCCGGGTCTGCATTTGAGAGCGATCGGTGAAAGCCCTTAGACCACAGACGCCATGGGTGTAGACGTATTTGCGCTGCGCTACCTCTATACCGTTGTGGGCGGTATGCTGGTGGGTCTGGGTGGAGCGCATCTGTCGCTCTCATACACCCCCGGATGGACGGAGAACATCACTGGGGGACG
>Ga0187827_10002290_pt1 | contig 26408 bp, 8 predicted proteins | sample ETNtaG_39_FD_167969 | JGI IMG/M metagenome (GOLD analysis project Ga0187827, IMG submission 167969) | Marine microbial and viral communities from oxygen minimum zone, Eastern Pacific Ocean - ETNP2014_SV_150_PacBio MetaG (Illumina Assembly) | ecosystem: Environmental > Aquatic > Marine > Hypoxic... | reverse complement strand
ACTCATTCTTGTGCTAGACAGAATATCAAAACATATCTTTGCTTCCATGTCTATCCAGAACACCGGCACGTTGTTTGGTATGGGTCAAAACAATCTGCTCTGGCTAGCAGTGAGTGTCCTGATTCTCGTCGGTATCTACAAGTATCGAACGAGTTTGATCAAGAATGCGTGGTGCAGTCACATGCTCGCACTTGTGGTTGGCGGTGCCGCAGGCAACATCCTTGACCGAATACTGTACGGTGGCGTGATAGATTTCATCAACGTAGGTTTCTGGCCGGTCTTCAACATTGCTGATGCTGCGATAACCCTAGGCGTTATCGGATTAATCTGGGACGAGTTCCGACAACAATAAATAAGGGAAGGCCTGCTCAAAGTCATGCGAACACTCAAGCAGCTTCCAGTAAAAAATAAGCGAGTACTTCTAAGAGCAGGTTTTGACGTGCCCATTAAAGAGGGTAAGGTCGTGGACGATCAAAGGATTGTTGATGGGTTGCCCACCATCAAATACTTGCTCAAACAACAAGCAGTCATTATAATCATCTGTCATGTGGGCAGACCGCATGGAAAAAGATTGAAAGGTGTGAGCACCCTCCCCATAGCCGAACGATTAAGCGAACTGCTCAACAAGAAGGTGACTCATTTGGATGATTGCGTTGGCGTAGGACCTATTGTTGCGCACGCAAAACCAGGCCAGATCTTCATGCTCGAAAATCTTCGCTACCATAAAGAGGAAGAAGAAAATGATCTATCATTTGCCAAGAAATTAGCAAGCCAGGCGCAAGTGTTTGTCCAAGATGCGTTTTCTAACTCGCATAGAGACCATGCCAGCATGACTGGCATCCCAAAATTGTTGCCGTCAGCTGCAGGTTTGGAAGTGGAAGCAGAGATGCGCATGCTACAAAGTTTGAACAAACCCAAGAAACCGTACGTTGTGGTGCTGGGTGGCGTGAAAATGAAAGACAAAGGAGCAGTCATAAAAACCCTTCTCAAGAAAGCAGACGCCATCCTCATTGGAGGTGCGATGGCACTTACTTTTTACAAAAATATGGGGAAAGAAGTAGGCATCACCGTCGGAGAAGAGTACCCAACCAAAGCGTTGTTGCAATCCAAAAAAATCATGCTTCCGGTAGATTTCAAAATCTTACACAAAGGGAAAACGAACACGGTAGGGGCAGATAACGTGCCAAAAGATGCCCGATGCTTGGACAACGGACCAGAAACAACCGCAATCTTTTCAGAGATCATCAACAACGCAAAAACAATTTTGTGGAGCGGGCCAATGGGCATGTTTGAGGACAAAAGATTTTCCAGCGGCAGCAAAAAGATTGCCAAAGCCATCGCGAAAGCAAAAGCGATGAGCGTGATTGGTGGCGGAGACACCATAACCGTGGCAGCAAAAATTAAAGGTTACAGCCATGTGTGCAGTGGCGGCGGTGCCATGCTGATGGTGCTGGAAGGCAAAGAATTACCCGCACTCAAACCACTTTAACTTTCAGTTTTTCTAACAATTCATGAGGATACTCAATTTCCACGTTGATGTCCTCCACGCGGCGCAATGCTTTTTCTTTGTCTGACAGTTTTGCTTGCAATTGTTTCGCTTCTTCAGACAGTTTTTTTGAAATCTTGATGGCATCATGCTCTTTGCTCGAACGATCTGCATCCTTTGCCTGCTTGCTCAACAAAGCATACTCGCGAAGCATCACGGTGAGCTCTTCTTTGGAAATAAAATCGATGGCATCCAGTGCGCGTTGTTTTTTCCCATCATCCTTGAACGTGATCTCTTCCTTTGCTATCATGCTCTTTGCGTATGCCAAAGCATCCACCACTTCTAGATCTATGTCTGTGCTCAGAGCAACGCTCGCGTCGTCGAGGTATTGGTCCATCAACTGCTTGTGGTGGAAGCGAGCGTGACCGTATTTTTTTAGTACATCTCGTAAAGGGGAGAACAGGTCTGCTATCTCACCGCGCATGCGCTTGCTTGCCGTTTCCAACTTGTCAGCGTTTTCTTGGGCACCAAGAAAGTCAGGTTGGAGCAATCGGTTGCTCGCTCGCTCATCTCTGTCAGCGTATTGTTGTTGTAAACTTTCCACTTCCTTGGTAAGGACCGCTTGTTGGTTTTCTACATGCGACTTTTCTTTCTTTCCTCTTTGGTACGCAGACAAACGATTGAGAACAACCTCAAATTCGTTCTCTGCTTCGAGTTCGAGCTGTTCTTTCCTTGCGTTTTCGTAATTGCGTACAGATTCTAAGATCGCCATCACTTCGTTCTGGAAAAATTCGTTCAGTATGGTCATGCTTCTTTGGAGTTTTGTTCCTAAATCATCCAAGCGATTGTTCTCTAGGCCTTGATTGATCACTTTCATAAAGGTGGCACGATTGCCTTCCATGAAATGTTTGTGCTTGACAGGGATCTTTTCATTACCCAACTCTGCAGCTTCTAAGGCTTCTAGTCCAGTGAGAATACTTTTTCGGCTCTCTTCTTGTTTGTTAGCGAACGCTTTTGCTTCCTCTTGCTGCTCTTCGCGTCTTTCTGTAGCCTTTTCCTTGAGCCACACCTCTAGTTCTGCAGCAGGAATTTCTGTCTCTCGACGGAACCAATCACGCCATCCCATGAGAGTGAAAGCGTGGTTCCGCTTATTAAGATGGGTATCATTTAAATACAAAACATCTCTATCACCGTCGTGGCAGGGTTAGACGAGTTTCAAAAATTGTTGGTGGAAGCGACCAAAGATAAGGCTAATGAACGAAAATTGGTAAGGAAAGCTCATTTGCTTCGCTTGAAAAAAAGGCTAGACCTTTCTCCAGAGCTCAAACGTACGTACTGTAAGGAATGTTTCGCGCTTGCGCGATGGCAAAAACGCATCAGAAAGGGCGTGTTGGTGCAAACTTGCAGCGATTGTGATGCTGTGACAAGGTACGATCTGTAAGTGGTACGGTAGTAATTTAAAGAATCGAGTTTTTTGATAGTTTTGACCCACGCGAGTGATTGTAGGGTTTTCGACGAGAAACGTCGAAAGCTTTATATACCAAACTGTTAAATTATTTAACAGCGTGGTTGCTGGTAGTAGTTACACTGAATTTGCACTTTTTACCTATTCTACCACCCATCTAAAATACTCTGACAAGGTTAGATTTTACTACGCCATCAAAGGAAGAGATGGGAAAAGTGGCATCATCAAAGACTGCAAAATAGACCAGTTAGGTCGCACCGCCTTCTTAGTACCCAAACAACACGCTAACACCGTAGACGCATTTCTCAAGGAATGGAAATGTTCCTACGATAGGAGGGCAGTATGGAAGTAAGGAAGCTGCTCGCCGTATTCATCGTCATTGCTGGGCTTAGTTTAGCTCTTTGGGGAGGCACGATCACCGGACTATTCGGTCTTGATCTACCAACAACCACGCTAAACCTCACGGAGCGACTAGGCCCGGCTGACTCTTTCCTCGTCCAGACACACGAGAATGTGACGACAGAAGTTGATGGAGAATTGCTAACACTAACCAAAAACCACGCAGATGTTAGAGAGGTGGAGCTCACAGTATCCTTACTCGTGGGCTCCAATATCTCTCAACAGGTGCTTAGTCACGAGTTCCAAGGGCCAGTTGTTGAAGCACTACCCGACCTTACCGACCTTCCCAGTCTTATTGAAGACACAACCACGCTAGAGGACGCAGCGGACGAAGAGGATGATGCTGCAATCCTCAACTACAATTTCTTACTCATACCCAAAGGAATGCAAATACAAGAAGACGGCAGCGTTAGCGGCGATCTTGGAAAGATCGACTTTGGTGGCAAGCAAAACTACACCAACATCCATGAATGTCTTGTTGTGGAGGATAACCTTATCGGACTAGACACTGCCAAGTGTGTCCAGCTCAACAAAACAGCAACACTCACCATCAACAGCGCCATCGGCAGCAAGATCGAATACAGCGATGATGGAACAACTTGGGGAACGTGTGATGACACGACAAGCCCTAGCTGTACCAACATCCAGTACGACAGCGGAGACGTAAGTTTTACCGTTGACCACTTCACCTTGTTCAGGTCTGCAGGAGAGGCAGTGGGCTTCTCTGTCTCGCCAGTCCAACAACAAGGAGACCTCCTCATACAAGTGGTCTCCATAACCGCGATCTCCCTAGACGGAGGCAATCTCACGCTAGACGGGCACACCCTTAGAAACGAGACCAGCACGAACGTGACAGCACACACCCGAGATACCACATCCTCAAACGCTTCCCTTGGAAACAAAACCCATCCAGGTTGCTCAGGTGAAGTTATGACCTGCGGCGAGATCGCAGATGAGCCTTCCTGCGACACCCAGCGAGGATGCACCTGGGACGGAGACAGCTGCGAGGGCACAGCTGAACCGTGCAGCAATATAACCTCCGGCGAAGGAGATTGCTCTGCCCAATTTACGTGCTCTTGGGGCGACACCAAGCATGCAGGCTATCGCATCTTCCTAGACTTCAACACCACCATAATTCCTGACAACGCCAACATCACATTGGTTAATCTAACGCTTACAGCAACAAAGAGCACTGGCGAGGACAACATCACGATTGCCGGAATCTCCAAGCCCGCGGCAGACTACACCGACAACTCGCAAGGCAACAACGACCTCTACAACGGCACTAATGGCACCAGTAACGTCTACTTTGAGGACCACACCAACTTCACCAGCAGCAGAACCCTGTGCCGAGGCTTCCGAGATAATTGTGCAGAGCAGGGAGATGAAGGCTCTTGCGGTACGAACACCGGCTGTCAATGGAATGGCTCCGTGTGCTTGGACCACGCGGACGGGTGTAACGTGGCAGGCCATGAAGAGAAGGACAACTGTCTTATGTCTTCTGGCTGCTACTGGAAGACCACCCAGCAACTAGGCCTTAATGCCTCAGCCGACATCGAGAGCGCGCTAACAGGGAGCGACGTGTTCACGCTAGGCATAAGAACACCGGAAAATAACGAGACCAACTCCACGGCAGAGATCGTGATGCAGAATGATGACAACATTACCAACTATCCTGTGCTGATCATCCAGTACGAGATCAACCTCCCTTCAGACATCAAAGTACCCGCAGTAACCAAGCTCAACATCACGCCCAAACAGTTCGCCAGAGGCAACACCACCACCATCGATGTTAATGTTACAGATGACAACATAACAGACACTGTGTTTGCCAACATCACCATCCCCAACGGCAGCAACACACTGATACAATTGTTCAATCGTTCTGGCACCGAGTTCAACAACACGTTTGTTACGCTAGCCACAGACACCTCGGGAGAGTACAACCTCACAATACTAGCTAACGACACCTCCAACAACAAGAACCACAGCGTCTACATCGAGTTTAACGTCACCAAGTTTGCGAGCTGTCCAGACTCAACAGGCAACTGGGTCATCACCGGTACTGAGTACGTAACGAGCAACAAAACCTGTAGCAACATCAACATTAGTGCAGGAGCCATCATGATCATCAACGCCACCAGCATAGGCAACGAAAGCATACTCATCAAGGCAGATAACATCACTGTAGAAGGAGACATCCTGTTGAATGGTACCGGCTACCAAGTTCTTGAAGGCATCAGCCAAGTGGACCGCTCTAGCGATGATGAAAAGCATGGCCCTGGAGGAAGCCACGGCGGTGGAGGCGGAGCGAATAACAACGACCCTCCCTCCGACGGAGGAGTAGCGTATGGAGATCCTGTCAACCCATTCCAGGCAGGAAGTGGAGGAGGGCATGCAGGCACTACGGATGACGGCATTGGAGGAGCAGGAGGAGGCATACTCAAGCTCGAGGCAGACGTGCTCATCGTTAACGGTACGATAAGTGCAGACGGTATCTCAGGCATCCAGAGCTTTGGCTCAGGAATAGGCGGCGGAGGCGGAGGCGGCACCATCCACATCATCGCCAACCACATCAATGGTACAGGAAACATCACTGCCAGAGGCGGAGGCGGAGGCGGAGGTGCAGGCGGCGGAGGAAGAATGCGCATTGAGTACAACCACTCCAGTCTCACCCGCGACAATTACGACGTTTCACCAGGCGAGGCCGACGCAGATCCAGGTTCGCTAATCATTTTGGACGTGGACGACGACACAGTCTATCTCATTGAGGATTTCAGATTCCCCTCTGCAGCCTTGCAAAACATGGGCAGCATTCGCATTATTGGCGTTAACATCACCATGAACGCCACACTCAACTTTAGCGTTGGGATGTTCAGCATGGTAAACGCATCCATTGAGGGTGCCCCAGAAAACACCACGACCAACCTCACCATGAACGCGACCAACATGGAGATCAAAAACAGCATACTAACAAGCCTTCTCATAGTAAACATCACCAGTACAAACACAACCATTGATGAGAGCTCAGTCATTAACGCAAGCGACACTGCCTACGACGGTCCAGGAGCAGGGGCGGACGACGACGGAGGTCACCCCTACGGTTCTGGCGCAGGACACGGAGGCAAAGGGTTAGACTCTCCCGGAACACCTCCCACACTAGCAGGTCTGAGCTATGACAGCGCACGCAACCCTGTAAACCCTGGAAGCCAGGGCGGAAGGGGCGATGACGGTAACTCTGGAGCTGCCCGAGGAGGAGGCGCAGTGTTCATAAGAGGAAGCAGGCTCAACATGAGCGGAAACATAACCGTGTCAGGGGGAACAGTCTTTACTGATAATGATGCAGCTGGCGGAGGCAGCGGAGGCAGCATCAACATCCTCGTAGACACTCTCGTAGGAAACGGACGTCTCGAGGCAGAAGGAGCCTCAAGTAATGAAAATGCTTCTGGAGGCGGCGGACGCATCATGGTTAGGGCAAACAGCAGCACTCTTGACCCCTCTCGCTCTTCTGTGAGCAGCAGAGGAAATGCCTTCCCTGGCTCGCTAGCATTTGTGGACCTAGGCACCGGCGTGTTCAACATGCGACAGTCGTGGACGTTTGACGAGACACCAGTATACGCGTTTTCCATGAACCTGACAAATGTAGTGGCCACGTATAACGTCAGTATCAACATCTCTGGAGCGTTCTTCCGCATGCAAAACAGCACTTTGCTTCTTGCCGGAAACGTAAGCCTGGATTTGGACAAGAACCTGACCGTGAACACCACCGAAATGTTCATACTAAGCTCGACCATCGGAAACTTCACAAGATTCAACGTGACCTCGGTAAACGTCAGCATTGACAGCGGATCCTTCATCATTCTGGACGCCTCTGGATTCGACTCCTCAGACGGACCTGGAGGAGGACAAGATGGTGGAAGCTTTGGCGGTCCAGGAGGACACGGTGGAGCAGGCAGAGCCGTACCCGAAGATACTCCTCCCTTGCCTCGCAGCGAAGTGTACGATGATCCCTTGAATCCTATCGAGTTAGGAAGTGGAGGAGGCAAGGGCGGACAGAGAGGAGGCGGAGCAGTCTTTATCAGAGCCGACATGCTGAACATGTCAGGCAACATCAGCACAGACGGAGGGGCTAGCGACGGCCCCCATGGAGGAGGAAGCGGAGGCACCATCAACGTACTCGCGAACACTCTACACGGAGACGGAAAGTACCTGTCACGAGGTATTGGATCTTCAGGAGGCGGAGGAGGTATGATCCTTCTTAGTTACAACACCACCACATCAAGCATTGAGAATATGTTTGTTGACGGAGCCAGCGGAAGCAATCCCGGTACCTCAGCCATGTTTGACATGGACAGCAACAGCCTCAACATCAGACAGAGCTGGCGATGGGTCAAGCTCGCGGCCTGGAACTTCACTTTGTTGAACGTCACAAATGCTATCACGTTAGCGAACGACTCACTCAACATCACCGCCAGCGTCTTCCACTTGACAAACGCAAGCATCGAGCCCAAGAACAATGAAAGCATCATCGGCAACATTACGATTGGCGCAGGAACCTCATTCTTGGTAGATGCTGTCATCAATAAAACAAGCAGACTCAACATCACCAGCCCTAACTTCACCTTCACTATTGGCTCGATCATCATCGCAGACGGCACAGGGTTTTCTAACGACCTAGGCCCAGGAGCAGGCATGGCTTCGGGAAGCGGAGACGGCGCCGGGGCAGGACACGGAGGACTAGGCGGCCCCCCCGAAGCAGATCCTCCCATGCCCGAGGGCCAAGTGTATGACGACCCCACAAACCCTGTTGAGCATGGCAGCGGCGGCGGTTCTGAGGGAGTCGGCGGACCTCGTGGAGGTTTCGGTGGAGGCGTGGTCATTATACGATCCAACTTCGCTAACCTCTCCGGCAACATCAGCGTCCAAGGCGTTGCGGGAAGTGGCTTAGCAGGAGGGGGAAGCGGAGGCAGCATCAACATCCTCGTAAACGAACTTGTAGGTAATGGAACGTTCGACGCGACAGGTACTGGAGCCAGAAGCGGCGGTGGCATGATTTTCGTTGGTTACAACACCACCACCATCTCTATAGAGAAGCTCAACACCAGCGGCAGCTCTGGCGGAGAACAAGGCACGACAGCAATGTATGACGAGGATGACAACAGCCTAAACATCCGACAAGGATGGCGATGGGTCAAACAAGCCAGCTGGAACTACACCTTGTTGAACGTTAGCAACGCCCGCACAAAAGCAAATGACACCTTAAACATCTCAGCCAGCGTCTTCCACCTTGTAGACAGCATCATCGAACCAAAAAACAACGTGTCCTTCATCGGCAACTTCACACTAAGCGCAGGCACCAGCCTCATCATGAACTCAGTCATCAACAGAACGAGCAGGTTCAACATCACCAGTCCTAATTTCACCCTCACGGCAGGGTCCGTCATTCTTTCTGATGGTGCCGGCTTTGCCTCAGATTCTGGACCTGCCTTTGGTGTAGCAGGAGCGACCTTAGCAGGCAGCGGGGCCGGCCACGGTGGAAAGGGCATGCCAGGAGAGAGCGTTCCCAATCAACCCTATGACAATCCTCTAAACCCTGAAGAGGCAGGAAGCGGAGGCGCCAGCGAAAGTGCAAGTTTCCTAGGCGGGCGAGGAGGGGGCGTGGTGTTCATCCGTTCTTCCTTTTCTAACCTGTCGGGCAACATCAGCGTTGATGGAGTACTCCCCCCACCAGAAGGTACTAAGAACACAGGAGGGGCAGGCGGCTCCATTAATATTTTGGTAGGCAACCTCACCGGCGGCGGATTCCTCACAGCAAAAGGAGCCAACGCTAGCAGCGGCGGCATGATCCTTGTACAGTACAATTTCACCCAGATACCCATCACAAATCTTGAGGTGCAGGGAGATGGTGGCGCAGAACATGGCACTGCCGCCATGTTCGACCTGGACGACAACAGCCTCAACATCAGGCAAGGATGGCGATGGGTCAAACAAGCCAGCTGGAACTACACCTTGTTGAACGTTAGCAACGCCCGCACAAAAGCAAATGACACCTTAAACATCTCAGCCAGCGTCTTCCACCTAATAAACAGCACCATCGAAGGCAACACCAACGATAGCTTCATCGGAAACTTCACACTAAGCGCAGGCACCAGCCTCATCATGGACTCCACCATCAACAGAACAAGCGTAATGAACATCACCAGCCCAAACTTCACGCTCACGGCAAACTCGTTTATTTCCGCAGATAAAGCAGGATTTATCGCAGAGAAAGGACCTGGAGCAGGAACATCAGCCACCGAAGGAGGCTCAGGGGCAGGTCACGGCGGCAAGGGTGCTGAATTTGTCGAAACTGCTGGCGGGACCATGCCAGGAGGCAGTCCTTATGACCGCCCCTTCAACCCTACCCAACCAGGAAGTGGAGGCGGGGATAAAATGGACCAAGGAGGAGCAGGAGCAGGAGGAGGCGTGGTGTTCATCCGCGGCAACCAAGTGAATATTAGCGGAAATGTCAGCGCTAAGGGCGAAAATTATCAAGGAACAGAATCCGGAGCAGGAGGAAGCGGAGGCACCATCAACGTAATCGTAAACAATCTCACAGGCAATGGAAATTTTGACGTAAAAGGAGGCGACAACAGCTCAGGAGGCATGATCACAGTAAGAACCAATTTCAGCACCCTATCCATCGAGAATGCGGACGTGTCTGGAAAGAGTGGAGGAGGGATAGGCACCATCGCCTTCTTTGAGTTGAACGCCAGCAGCGTCCAAATCCGAGGCGGCTGGAGATGGGTGCTCACCGATCTCAGCATTTGGAATTACGCCACCATCAACGTCACCCAGGCAGTAACAAAAAGCAACAGCAGTCTCGTGCTGAACGTCACCAACCTGATCTTGTACAACGCAAGCATCATCCCAAACCCAAGCCAAAATCTCTCCAACCTAAGCATCACCGCCCAACACATACTCATGGACATGTCACAGATCGCTAACGTCACCAGGCTCAACATCAGCACCACCAACATGACCATGGACGTCGGAAGCACCATCACCACCAAAGGGTTTGGAGCAGAGACAGGACCGGGCGCAGGACCCACCGGCGCAACAGAAGGCAACGGAAGCGGCGGCAGTCACGGAGGAACCGGAGCACCCACATGGCTACCCACAGAGAACCCCGAAATAAGCACAGAATCGTACGGATCAACGTACGGCAGCGCCTTCAATCCCGTAGAGCTAGGAAGTGGGGGCGGAGGCGGAGGTGCAGCTCCAGAGGTTAACGGTTCGCTAGGCGGAGGGCTAGTGTTCATCGAGGCAGGGCTCATGAACATCTCTGGAAACCTGTCTGTAGACGGCTTTGGTGACCAAGACGGAGGCGGAGGAAGCGGAGGAAGCATCAACATAGTTACAGACGTCATCGACGGACAAGGATACTTCCTTGCGCGAGGACGCGGAGGAACTGGAGAAGGTGGAGGTGGAGGAAGGATCATGATCAAGTACAACACCAGCCTGATCAATGATAGTCACCTACTTGTCAACGGGACAAATGGGGGAGAGATTGGAACTGGGGGAAGATACGACATCGCCCACAACCATCTGTACGGCATACAAAACTGGGAGTGGAGTCCTAGAGATGCAAATCTCAACCTCAGCAACGCCACCATGCTCCCAGGAACAACAGTAAGGGGTGCAGGTGGAAACATAATCATCAACAGCACCTACATCATGGACGGAGCAACCTACAACGGCAGGAATGGATCCACCCAAGTACAAGCAGAATTCATCTTTGTAAGAAACGCAACCTTCAACGGAACCAGTGCCGGAGCAAAGTTTGTCTACCTCAACCGATATCACGACAACCACAGCAACATCATGAAAGACAGCACGTTCAAACTTGGACAGCTGAACACGAGCGGCATAGAATTCGGAAGAATAGCAAACAACATCACCAACCTTTCTAGCTTCTTAGTCTTTGCTGAAGATTACGCCCTAGCAAACAGCAGTCAAGAATCCGGACTAAATGTAGAATCACAAGTCACCTTCTTCAACACGTTATTCTTGTCCCCTCGAGCGACGAGAGATCCTGAAGATGATGGCGTCTTTGAGACCTGCCCAAGCTCGGCGTGCACAGAGGTGAGCTTCTCCAACCAGAGACACATCTTCAACGTCACCGGCTTTACCAGCTACGGGGAAGAGACCAATCCAGGTACGGGAAAAATAATTCCCTCCAGATCTAGCAATGCTGCCAAGAAAGCCGCTGCAGCCGAGGAAGCACCAGATGCACCCGCAGCACCCGCGCCTGCCCCCGCGCCAGCAGCAGCACCGGCAGCAAAAGCAGCAGGCGTGAGCACCGCAACCTCCCAAAGACGAAGCAACATCGGAAAACTCTTCATCAGCCAAGAAGACATCGAAGCAGAAGAAGTAGCATGCGCACAAGGAGAAGCAGGAAGCCAAGTAAAAATCAAGAAAGCCAGCACCCCTCCAGTACCTACAGGCTTCAGCGTGCTAGCAGACCCATTCGCCATGGACTGCGCCGGAGACAACGTCGTACTAACGCTAAGCGTCTCTGAGAACTACGAAAACATAACAACGCTAAAGTGCAACAACGAAGGCTGCGAATTCGTCGGCGTAGAAAAACCAACAGAGTTCGAATGCGGTGGCGTGAGCTACTCCGAACTCGTGTTGAGCGAGTACTCCAAAGAAGGATTAGAAATTGATAGAAAGAGAGTGCTCACAAAACAAGCCACCATCACCCCTGAAAATCCACGCGTCCAGGTAGAAGGATACACCATCGAATTCAAAGACGTCACCACACCCTTCCAATTCAACATGAAACCACACGCACTCAGCCTACCACAAGTAGACAAACACATCGCACTACTCGTAGACCCCATCGAAATCATCCAAAACAGTGGCAAACCACAAACCGTAACCATAAGCGTCAAGAACCCGCGCACCAACAACGTCCTCGAAGGCGAATTCCCCGCATTCCGAAAACAAAACGGAGACATGCAGTCCATCGTCACCAACTACGACGGCACCACAGTCAAAGGAAGCTTTGAAACAAACACCACAAGCGTACTAGGATTCTACGGAATCAGGTGCGACAGCTGTGACGACGTAACGATGAGTAAGGAATATGATGGCGGCAGCAGACAAGCACTCATCCTCATCCACGGATTCATGAGCAGCCCAGCAACCTGGCTACCCATGATAGAAGAATTCAGACTAACCAAACAACCACAACAAGTGTACAGTATCGCGTACCCAAGCACTCTAGAATTCAAAGAAATATCCAGACAAACAAGACTACTCATCGAAGGTACATTACGAGAGTTCGACACTGTAGACATCGTCGCTCACAGTATGGGAGGACTCATCACTCAGCAAGTACTCAAGGACATGACCAACAAAGAGTTTGAAGAAAAAATCAGAAAACTCATCCTCGTAGGAACACCAAACGATGGAAGCCCCGCCATCGACATCTACAAGAAAGTACAAAAGAAGATCGGAGCAAAGAAAAACATCGTGCCCTTCCTCGCGGCAAGCCCCACAGTAGTGTCTAGCCTAAGCCAAGGAGTCCAACTACCAAGAATGCCTGGCAAAGAATACGTCGTACTAGCAGGCAACCGACCCTTCACCATCGAAACCGCAATCTTCACCGTTGAGAGTGACCAAATTGGAGAGTTCTTCAAGGAACCCAATGACGGAGTGGTGAGTGTGAGCAGCGCCCAGAATGTCGGAGGTCAACCTGTGGAGAACAAGTGCGAAGACTACTTTGAGATGGAACTAGACCACGGACAACTCATCGACCACTCCGTACCAAGAAAAGTCATCGCAAGATTAGTAGCACAACAAGTAGAAGGAAAAGTTACACTAGGATACAATCAGTACATCCGGCTCAACATTAACAACTGCCAACCTGGCTACACATACGCAGTTGTTGGCCAGGAAATCGACGAAGACACCGTAGCAGACCCACTCAACTGTAAGTGTGGAAACGGTGTGTGTGGAAACGGAGAGGACAAGGTAAACTGCCCAAGTGACTGTTTGATCGTTGAAAGAAGAGCCAAGAACTTGCTACCCATCGTTATTTATGGCTTCCTCATCGCCATGATCGCCCTCATCTTGTGGGGAGAGGTCAAGAAGCACAAGTACGGCAAAGCACTTCCACGCATCTTCCGCCTAGGAAAAGTAGCCATCGCACTCCTCCTAGGCGCAACCATAGGACTCCACCACTACCTATACCAAGCCCTCATCCCTGCCTATGTTCTGCTCGCACTCATTGTTGTCTCTGTCCTTGTTGAATTCTTCAGACACCTCCGCCTACCGCACATCAAAGTGCCGCACCCATTACGAGACTGGAAGCCTCATAGACGAAAACCAGTAATGGTGCCTGCCTTGAGAAGGTTGCAAGATGTCTTCCTGAAAGTTAGCCTACCAAAACTCAAACCTATACGACTACCCTCCAGAACCCAGATACCTAGCCCACCACCAAAGTGGGACATGCCAAAAGTCAAGTACAAACCGTTCGTCATTAGACCTCAACCCACCCCACAACAGCAACCTAAGACCAGCGGGAAACGACTACAAGAGATGCTTGGAAAACGCCACCCAAGCGCTTGGACCAAGCCAAAAGAGACTGAAAAAGTACCCACACCACTCCACCAACTCAAGAAACAATTCGGTACAAGTTATGCAAGATACTTAGAAAAGACACCCAAGGCGCAACCACATGCCCTCCCTGTCCAGAAGAAGCCTCGCGCACCAGTCCACAAACCACGATATGGCTTTGACAAGCTCAAGGAACAATTCCGTGGAAGAGTTGAGGAGCGGCTACAGTACAAAAAACCAGAACCAACACCTATTGTGCCCGCACCAAAGGTCGTGCGCAAGCCGTATGAGCACAAGAGCCACATGCTGGACAACCTGAAGAAGAGCTTTGACACCAACTACAAGACCAAGACAAGCTACGTCCGTCCCGCACCAAGCACCACGCTAGAACCCACGCCCGTTGAGAAGAGACAGAGAACCCACAACGAGAGTCTAGAAAAACTGCGAGGAAGCTTTGGTACGAACTACCAGCGAATGGTGAAACCAAAGCCAACGATCAAGCATAAACCAAAAGAAAAACCAAAGCAGGAAGAGCACGAATACAAGCACGCCAAGCGCTTACGTGACTTGAAGAAAAAGTTTGGAGGTGGCAAGAAATGAAGCGCGCCCCCATGAACATCTTCACCTACGACACCAAGCACTTAGAGTACAAAGACAAAGTCAGATTCTTCTACGCGCTTAAAGGTAGAGGGGGCCAGCCAGGCATAATCAAAGAATGCAACATCACACAGCTTGCCAAAACCGTGTTGCTCGTGGCACCAGAACATGAAAAGAGAGTTCAAGCCTTCCTCAAGGAATGGGAGTGCAATTCCAAAATGCTCCGTTGCCTGATGCGACCAGAAGAATGCGGCCAGGACTCCATACGAACGGCGCCAAAGGAAGAACACCCCCACGCTGAGAGACTTCGCGAATTGAAAAAGAAGTTTGGAGGTGGCAAGAAATGAAGCTCACCCCTATGATTATTGTTACATATGACACCAAACACTTGGTGTACAAAGATAAAGTCAGATTCTTCTATGCTCTCAAAGGAAGAGGAGGCCAACCAGGCATCATAAAAGAATGCGGCATAGTACAACTTGCAAAGACCGTTCTACTCGTAAGGCCAAAACAGGAAAAGAAGGTCAAGGAATTCCTCAAGGAATGGAAGTGCAAGTCAAAGATGATACATTGCTTGATGAGACCAAACGAAATTAATGCTTCAAAGCGTTCTTGATATCGCGATCAGAGTATCGCATACTCTTCAAATAATACGTGAGCCGCTCATCTGTGGTGTTCTCTTGTCGTGCCTGTCTAATATACTCCTTTAGTTGCTTTCGCCTTCGGCGCATTTCTGCCAGCGTCCTTCGCAGGTGCACCACCGCGTACAAGCATGCAAGGAAAACAACCAGTCCGAGAAGAATACTACCCCACCACACTGCGGGTTCTTCCATCCAAGGAAGGTTCATACCCTCCATGCGTTTCTCCTCAACACACACTTCCTCACCATCTACCTCTGTACACACCGTTTCAGTAACGTGGACTGCTGGAAGACTAATATCTCCCGTGATGATAGCATCTCCCAATATCAAGCACAGAGCACAGAGAGCCACCAAGCCTACAACGAGGATGCTAGTTGTGTGTTTCACGTTCCATCTCCTTTTCAGCCATGGCGAGGGCTCGGTTAACAAGTTTAGGGTCATATCCCCCCAAGATGACGTACTGGCGTATTTGGCTATCAGGATAACCAATGCGCTTGCACTGCGTGATGTAGTCCACCAAAGGCATGAGATCATCATGCCTTTTCTTCAGGTAGCCCAGGGCCAACAAGGGCAGTAGCAACAAGAACCATAGCCACCACCAGCTACGTTTCTTAGTGACCCTCGGCGTCTTCACGACCTTTGGTTTTGGAGGCTCTATGATCACTGGCGGAGTTTTTGGTGTTGGTGCCTCAATCAATATGGGCGTATCTTCAGTGACGGGTTTCTCTATGATGACTTCCTTGAGAACCTGTTTAGTAACCGTGATCGGTCGCTCTAGCACCACACGCTTGATCACCGTTCGGGGTACCTCAACTATTCGCTCTCTTTCCACGATGCGCTCCTTCTCCACAATGAGAGGTTCCCTAATGGTAACGTTCACCAATCGGGTGATGAAGATCTCCTTAGTGACATTGACCATTCTAGTTACGAATAGCGTGGTGATGTTGGTCTTCGGTTCAGGAGGTACGCCTGGCTTACATTCATCAAGAACGCACACCTCATCCTGGCTACACACTTCCACACCGCAAGGCAGCACACATTCTTGATCGAGGCAGATCTCTCTGCCAAGACAGAGTTTTCTACCGCAAGCTGGCGTGCACTGGCCATCCGTACACATTTGTCCTTCACCACACACCGTATCTCCACATACCGAGACGCAAGAATCAAGAACACAGGTTTCTCCTCCCTCACAGATCTTATTGCCACAAGTAGGTACGCACTCCTCTTCAATGCATGCCTCTCCCGGATAACACGATTTTCCATCGCAACCTGGCGAGCACACATCGTCTGTGCAAAGCTCACCAGCACCACAGAGGGCATTACCGCATGTTTCAACACACACGTTGTCCAAGCACGTGGAAGGAGCCTTACAGGTAGTGCCTCCACAACTTCCTGGACAATTAATCGTACATACGCCCTCCACACAGGTCTCCCTCGGCGTACAGCAGGTGTTGCCGCACTCGGTGGTCTTCAGACCGTTGAAGAAGATCGGACAGTCAACACTTTCTTGTACCTTTGGACAGTCAGCCTCACATTCTCCGTCGGTGCATACCTCCCCAGGCACGCAGCACGTTGTACCGCAAGCAGAGGTAGAAGTTCCATCAGGCAACAAGGGACAACCCAACTCTGCCGCAACCAGACCGGTGAGGAGAACGGTGTTTCCTGTCAGCCTATTGAAGAAACTGCGGATTGGGCCTTCACATTGTGGGATGCAAGTATCATCAATACAGTTTTGGGTATCGCTACAGCAGGTCTCTCCGCATGCGGTCAGAGGCTCTCTTCCGTCTATGCTTGGGCATTGGAGTACGCCACACTTGCCCTCGACTTCGCCGCGAACATCTGCTGTTCCTTGGTCGTTACAGACGGAGTATTCTGTGCCGTCGCAGAACTCCTCGCCAAGGGCGCAGAGAGCTCCACACTCCCCCTTAACCAGTCCCGCGGGCGCTAGAGTACCTTGGTCGGTACAGACCGCAGTCAAGGTTCCTTGACAGAGCGACTCTCCTGGAGTGCAGACAGCACCACATGTGCCTTCTTGGACTCCCTTTGCCACCCATGAACCTTCTTCACACGCCTCCATGATTGGACCGTTGCATTTTGTCTCTCCGACTTCACATGTGGGAAGGATGGTGGGCTCGCAGTCCGTCTGACCCTCAAAGCAAGGGCATGGCTTGCCTTGGTCACCGCATAGGCCACACACTTGGAGGTCTTCGATCCAGGACGTGTACGGGTTGTGGCTCGAACCACCAGTGTAGACACCTACCTTCTTTAGATTGGCCAAGGGAGTCTGAGGGTTTTGGGGCTCACCGTTTACAAGGGCAAAGGTTTGACCGTCCTTTCGTCCGATGACATATTCTACGTACTCAGGTGTGAATGCACCTTGTTGATTGTAACAACGTTGGTGTGTGCATCGTATGAGCAGATAGGGTCCTGGATTACTTGACCGTCCGTGTCTTCTAGGTCCCTGACCTGGTCCCAGAGCCACCATTTTTCCTACATCGTCGTACGCTCTGAGAGCAACTCGTTTTTTATCGTAAGTCCATCGTGCTCCAAGATCCATGCGAATGCGTGCGGAAACAGCAAAGTCAGCGAGTGGGTTTTCTAGCTCTCGAGTAAGCCACGTATCCTTACCGTCTCCAGAGTTAGTGTCAATGCGGATAGTCCCTTCGTCTTTGATAAGTGCAATTTTTTCATTATCAAGCGTAACCCAGCCGTTATTCGCTCCACCGCGATTGCCACAGAAATCAATATCCGGTGGTTCTGGTGGTTTTTCACACAGTCCCTTGACGGAAAGGCCATCAAACCAGGTAGTGAATGGTGGCGAACCGCCCCAGGTGTGTGCGTTGAAAGATATTTTCTTTAGCTTGAAGAATTGTGCACCTTGCGTGTTTACAGACTCTCCGTTCGCGTATAGCGTTAGCGTGCTTCCTTTTTTAACCAAACGGTACTGTACCACACTGCCGTCATAGTCTTTAAAGTTGGTTTTACAGTCCGAAGGATTGCATATATGCACCATCGCCTGTTTGTTGTTCGGTGTTCGACCGTGCATGTGCGTGTACTGGTTGAGGCCATAGCTGTATTTCCTACCTTGCTCGTCCTCTATAATTAACATGCTTTTGCGTCCACGGCGTGGGATGGAAGAACCAAAGTCTGCTTGGGATTTCCAGCTAATGTCAAAGTCAATGAGTGGTTTGGTGATCTCATGGGTGAGCGTTGAGGAATCTTCTCCGCCCACGGTTTCAATACGGATACGACCATCTTGCGCCTGGACTTTGCTTTGGGGTCCTTGGTTCACATCCCATGATCCTTGGCTGCCACAAACATCAATGTCAGGGAGTACGTCCTCTGCTGGCAGTCCACAAATACCTGAAAGATGGAAGTCTTTGAACCATGCCTCGCTGCCCAGTCCCTCTTGCCAAGTGCGAAGTTCAATACGGCTCAACGCACCGATTTTGCTACCGTATTCCTTGACAATTGTCTCGATGCCGTCAACATACGAGTATACCTTGATGCTGCTTCCTCTTTTTTCTATGGCAAAGGTTTGCCAGGTTCTTTCAGCGTACGCTCCACCCGGTCTTTTTCCATTTATGTGGCGAGTTCTTCCGTGGTAGCTAACGTAGTTGCCAAGTTCCACCACATGTTCTGCTCCTGCTTGGTCCACGACTGCGATGCTAGCAGTCATTCTTTTTCCATCAAAGACAGCGTACACACTTCCTTTGAGTCGGAAGTCTGCGAGAGGCTCTTGGAGCGTCCGGTACAGGACCACATTCGCGTCCTCGGAAGCACCAAAGCGTTGTATCTTAATGACTTGCTCTTCGCTCCGAACGTGGAATCCATACTTTGGTTTTTCCTTACCCCAGGATGCAAGATTCATGTTTAGGGCGCTGTCAAAGCTTTCGGTCGTAGGACAGGTATCGATTGGCGTATCTCCACTTACTTGCGTTTTGTCCTCACAATAACCACAACTGGCCACGTATTCCTGACGCCAACCAGCGCGTTCCTGATAATTATTGGGCAATGTTCCGGTGATAGTTGTGCTTTCGATGTGCGCGTCGCATTTGATGTTGCACTCTCCTTCACCTTTTCTGACACAGTTGCAGGGAAGATTTGCTCTGTACTGGCAAGCCTTATTTCCATGCGTGCCTGCTTTTATGAGTATGCCACCGTTTCGCATCGGTATAGGACCTTGGTGGGTGTAGATTTCTACACACTCGTCAGTGTCTGGCTTGATGGGCGGCGGTGGTGTGTCTGTCCAAGCTAGATTGTCCTGCACGACCTTAGGGACGCACAATCCTGCTTTGCACGCTTCGGTGTGCCAGTTGCAACATCCACTTCCACATGGGAGGTTTGGCTCGTCGCAGTTGAGCACAGTCAGTGCACCAGTGGGTGGTCCAGAGAGCCAGGTGAAGAACTTGGCTAGTGGGGAGGGTTGGAGCGGGTGTATAATACGTGCCGTGAGTGAGGGGATGGTACTCTCCGTCAGCCGAATTAGTACTCGTTCTCCTCGTAGCTTGCCGAAACGGTTCTTGATCGAAGCGTTCTTTGACACGCTCTTGTGATCTCCTGCTTCTGCTACAACAGTGTAATCACCTTCTGGAAGGGTAATCTCTACGGGTAGCCTATCGCTCATAACTCGCTGCGTGACGAGAACGTCACCGCTGAATATTTTGATGATTGCTCCTGGAAGCACTTTTCGGTCAGGGCCCTGGATGGTGATGACCAACTCATCCACTGTAGGATCTTTTAGCTCCTTAGTAACTTGCACTCTTCCCTCGCCCCCTTTTGGTGGGGTGTTGAGAGCAAAGCGAGATTCCAAGAAGGTGCCGTGAGACTTGATGGATATGCGCTTTGTGGATGCTCGCTGATTCTTTCCTACATCTCTGGTTGCCAAGGCCGTTATGATCAGATCCTCATCCAGATCTTGGACAAGACGGGTAGTAAATAGTTTTTCCCCGTCAATCTCCAGATAACCCGGCCCTACCCCTATGAGGAAGGTTACGTTTCCATTTTCATCTGTTATCTTTTCGGCTATCTCGGTCAGCTTGACCCCTTCATGGAAGTTGCTGTTCTTGAGCGTCACTTCCACGCCAGGGAATGGCTGGATGAATCTGTTGACTCCGTCTCTGAAGTCAGCACTCACGTGGACGGTTAACTTGCTTGTCTCAGTAGTTGTTCCTTCGAGAGGTCTCGTGACGAATAGAGTCAGCTGTTTTATCTTGTTTGTGCTCGCAAAGCCGAAACTCTTGGTGAAGATGCGTGGTTGGGTTTCGATGATGAAGCGACTGCTCTCGCAAGGGAAGAGTTTGGTTCTTCCGAGCTCGTCAGTCTTTCCAGTGTCTGCTACGTTGCGAACGTTCGCTGCCAAATCATCATAGTTGATGGCCTCTACCGTGACTCCCTGGGCAGGTATTCTTCCAGGCATCTCCAGCACGTGTACGGGTATCTCTTGACATCCTTGGGTGACGTTGTAGAACTGGGTGATGTTTTCTACCTGGACGATCTCAGTTACCTGGGTGACGTTGATCACGTTTTGGAAGACTTGGGTGTAGTTGGTTACTTGTGAGTAATGCACGATATTTAGGATGTTAGCCACACCCCCGCCAGCATAGGTGCAGGCAGCCTTACAGCTTCCACGTATACAGCGCTCGTTAGGTCCACAGCAATCATTGCCACATTGTATGGTCAGTCTGCCTCCTGGCAGTACAGGGCATTGGTTGCATTCCTTCAGGAAGTAGTCGCCAGGTCCTTTTCCACCTGGACCTGTGGCACCATTCTCACATACGAGTATCTCTTGTTCGTATTTTGGACATTCCAGCGTGCACTGACCTTCGATGCAGCTTTCTCCTTCCACGCAGCACATGTCTCCACACGGCCAGGATGTGGTGCCATCAGGGAAAGCAGGGCACGGGGTTTTTCCAGGGGTAGGTAGTGGTCTGTCTGCAGGACAGTCACAACCAGTTCCCCCACTCATGATAGAGCCGTCTCCACCCTCTGGACCCGGCACGTTGCACTTGCCCGGTTGACTTCCTAGGTTATCAAACTGCCAGTTGTTGTTGCATTTGAGGAAAGTGGTGCCCTCACATTTTTCTTGGCCAGGCGTGCACAAACTACCACATACTGTGAAGCGAATGCCTAAATTCTCCCATAATCGTTGATCGTTACATTTGTGTAGTTCTGATCCTTGGCAGGCTTCTTGGCCGGGTGAACATTCTACCCCACACTGATCTCGGATGAATCCTCGTTGTACGAGTTCTCCATCTCTGCACTGCCAGAATTCTTGTTCTCGGCACTCGTCTTGGGTGCATCCTGATTCGGATGGTCTGTCTTGGGCTCCAGCGGGCACTTCACCAGGAACAACAACCTGTTCTCCTTCTTCAGCCACTGGAACGGGTGTAATCTCTATCTCAGGCAGAGGCACTCCACACTGGCCTGGAACTTCGCCTTCGCTGAATTCCTTGCCTGTGCTATCACACCGAAGGACGTTGGTCCCATCACATCGTGTGCTTGTGGGCTCACAGTCTACGCCACACTCTCCCATTACCAATCCAGAGGCCTGGAAAACGTTGGTGTCAGCACACACGTGCAATACCCCTCTATCGTCGCAGGTTTTTTCTCCTAGAAGGCATGCAACGCCACACTTACCCTGTTGTAATCCTTGATTTTGCCATTTTCCTTCGCTGTCGCACTCTTCGAATTCGTTTCCTGGAGAGCATCGAGTTTGACCTGGCTCACAATCCACGCCACATTCTCCCAGAATGATACCTAGAGATTGCCACGATCCAGCATTGCAGGTCTCCTTTTCTATGCCTGCGCATTGTGTGTCGCCTGGTTGGCATTCAGGAGGATTGCCACAGGTCGCTGAGAAAGATCCTGCGTTCTTGCATATTTGTGGTGGTTCGCAACACTGGAACATGACTAACTGGTTGACCAAGCCCGTGTCTCCATTATCAATAGCACTTTGTACCCTTGCGACGTCTATGCTTGTCGAGTCCTCACCGCAATAGAATTGTTGGTCTCCTTGGAAACGGGCGTTGCACAGCTGCTGCATGATAGGCTTGTTTACCACAGGGATGATGGCTACAGGAGGAGCACAGGTTCCTGCTACACATGTCGTTCCTGCATCACAACACGTTTGGCCACAGCTCACCTGACTCGCATCACAACCACAACAGTTGTTTTCGCACTTCGCGGCTTCTCCGTCGCAGAATCTTTCAACATTTTGTTCGAGTTTGAGAATCTTTTTTTCTGCATCTCGGACAATGTCATCACACGCTTGCGTGCCTTCATCAGAGCACACAAAGTCCATACTCGCGGCGACGCATTCATCGAAACATTCATCGCGGATTGCTTCGAGATTATGCATAGAGACCCTTGTCCTCCAAGAATGGCAATCTCCCATGCAGTCGTCCACGCATAAGGGCTCTGGCGACTTCGGGAAGTGACATGTGTCACTAGGCACAGAGGTCGGACCAGGTCCTTCAGGGATAGAAGGATTTTCAGGGACAAAGGAAAAGTCTTCGAAAGGAAGAGATGGGCCGCAGCAGATTAAGCAATCATTCATGCAGACCTCACGATTTTGAATATTCGCTTCCTCTTCTCTTTCGTGACAGGCAACTTCGGCGTTAACACAACTTTCGTGGCAAGAGATAGGATCAGGACGCGAGTCACACTCCACACCACACATCGTAAAGTCGCACATAGTTCCTGGAGGAACAGAACACGAAAACTCGCACTCAGCTATACACTCAAGATCACTATCTAGCTCTCTTTTACAAGTACCAGGTTTGAAAATGGGAAACATAGGATCAAATACTTGCGCGCCTGTGATGGAAGCTAGTCCGGTTAGAGCAAGTATGTTTCTTGGCGTGACGACCGCGCCGCCGGTTATGGAGTTGGACAGATCTAAATCAAGGCTAATAGCGTCTAAGTTTAAGTCAAGAAGGTCCTCATTAATATCTGCAAAGGAAGTGAGAGCGGCCGCATCGGATTTAGGAATGACATCCACCCAGTGCCTGTCAAGCTCGTTGGCAAAGACCAAGGCAGCACCCTCATCATTCTTGCCAGAAAGTGGGGCACCCACCACAAGCACTTCATCCCAGCTCAGCTCGTGACCAAAGTGTACAGATGGTTCCAGGATAAGTTTAGGATGGAGCTTTATTGCTCTAGGATCGGTAAAGGGTCCATAATCCGCATCCCGACCCAATAACTCTTTTGAGAGCTGGATATCTCCGCTTTCTGGGTGGTTTGCAATAAACACGAGTCCGTGCTCATTATTTGCGGCCTTTGCTCCAACAAACGTTTGCGTTCCGTTGGTAGCTATAGACCAGCCAAAGAGTAAGGGAAAAGTGCACCCGCGAGACGGCTCTACAGATCTCACTAGTGTGACGCTTGCAGGTCCGATATTATACTCCGAAAGGTGCCCCATGTCTCTCTTCCACTCTCCGTCATATGCCTGTGCGTGTCTAGGTGCGCCAATCACGAGCGTGCCTTCATGCAAATCTAAGGCAGCCCCAAACTGCGCACCCTTCGTGAGAAGCTCGTTCACTATTTTTTTCTGTAGACCCCATTTTCCTCCCACTTTCCTGTACAAGAACACGGCCCCTTGGTCAATCTCGGCAGTATCCTGGCCATGAGCGCCTATGACAATGAGCTCTCCATCAACGTCCATGGCACTGCCAAAGAAGTCACCAAATTGTGGTTGAGGACTGACCAACTTTTGGACTAACTCCATGCTCGCATCATACACATAGACATTTCCGAAATTGAATCCTGGCTTGCAGTGCAGGTTGAGCGGGTCGAAGAGTTTATCAACCGCTCCAACAAGTAGTGTGTCTCCGTCGAAGGAAAGCGAGCTTCCAAAGAGCGCGCTCTGAGGTGAGTCATCGGGTTCTAGTTTTTTCGAGAACTCCCATCCTTCAGAAGTGTACCGGTACACGTACGCGGCTCCTGGGAGTCCGGCAGCGTCACTATTAGGAGCACCCACCACTAACGTGTCGCCATGCATGGCAACCGCTTGTCCAAAGCGTTCATAACTCTCTCCAGGAGGGTCTAAGGTCTGCATTTGACGGAAGGCATCTTGGCGCAATCTCAAGTACAAGTTTTGCCCACCAGCCTTAGCTGGCTGCCCACTTCCCTTGTAATATGCCGGACCAAATATGGGCCCTCCCTTCTGGATGAAGTACTCAGGAGGGGTTGGATACACATTGGTAGGTGTGAGAAGCGGGTTGGTACGTTCGTAAGTGTACACTTGGGTAGGGAAGGGAGCGCTCGTTCGGTTACTCACGGCCCCTACAGCGATCTTGTTCTGGGAAGTAGCAACGCTTATCCCTACTCTACTATGCGCAAGAGTGGTTGGTGAGATTTCTCCCCCACCCCATCCTCTATTACGATTGGGGCAGCCCCCTCCACATTGAGGTTTCTCAGGCGGAGGCGGAGGTCCTGGACAAGCATTCACACAAGCACCGTCCACACACGCATGGTTAGGCCCACAGCACGTGTTGCCGCAGGGCGTTGTGACTCTTTGACCAGGGAGAACAGGGCAATCATCAGGAATTGAATCATCAGGATCATCAAAATCACCAGGATCTGCGCAGTTGACGATGCACTGGCCACCAACACAATCTTCCTGAGGTGTACAACAAGTGTTGCCGCAGGCTATTGTTTCTGTTCCATCAGCGAAAGTGGCGCACTCTTCAGTATCCATCTCAGGAGGAGGTTCGGGTGCAGGAGGCTCAGGCGGTTCAGGTGGAGGCTCGTTGTCGGGCGTGGTCCCAAAGTTATCACAATCACAACCTGGCTCGGTCGTGCATGTACCAACGACGTTAATGTAATCAAAGTCCACGGTGAAGGCAGGAGGGTACCCGTTTGTGAGTGCGGCTAGTTGAACGCTGTCTAACCTACCTATGTTGAGCTTGCCGGAAAAAATTCGGTTTCCGTTTTCGGTTATGGTGAAGACTGGGCCTTTTCTGACGAAAACATAAAGAATCGGCTCTCCACGATATCTAGTCTCGCTCTCGTCACATCTTGGATTGCAAATCTCCCCTTTCCAGGTACTACTACCCATGTCTCTTCCTATTTGTTGTGTGAATTCTTTGCCGCAAGCGTCTCTCAGTACTATTTGTCCACGCTGATTACCCCCTCCTTTGAAATCTCCTTGGATGCTTACCGAGACAGCAAAATCATGCATGGGATGCGGAAGCTTTTTCTTGAGGCCTACTGCCTTCCAGTTCGAGCCCCCGCCCATTTTTAGGTGAAGCTTGCCGCTTTTGTGCCCTATTGTTCCTGAGCCTTCTGTTACCCGCTCCCAACCTTCAAAGTCGTCTAGAACGAAGTTTTCATCCAGCCCACATTCTGATTGAGGCACTGCGTTACCTGCAGGAACTATGCACGTGCTTGATCCAGGAACAAACTCTGGCAGACGGGGAGGCGGAAGCCCAGGACTAGGCTGTGGCGCAGGCGTGGGAGTTGGAACCGGCGTAGGAGGCGGAGTAGGAGGTGGAGTTGGCGGAGGTGTTGGAGGGCGAACAGGGGGCGCGGGTTTGGAAACGGTCTCTTTTTCAAGTCTCATATTGCCTTTGCTATTCTTGCCTAACCACATTCCGGCACCAATTTCTTCGGTTTTGTAGCCAGGCATTTCTATGCGAACCTTTCCGCCAGGGATCACTCGAGGAAATCGCGTCGAGGTGAGTTTCTTTCCGTTAATGATTTCGTTCATGGCGTCCCATTTGTAGATGAGTTTGGCCACCCCATTTGCGTTCGCCGTGATAACCGAGGACTCACCATTAGGAAGGTAGTAGGTTACGGTTGCGGGAAGTCTTATCACCTTTCCATTTTCCTTGGTATAGGTAGTAAGTGTCATAACGCCGGTGTCAAAACGTTCGTCCTTTGGTCTTTCCAGACTTTGTGCTTTGGAGGTAGGTTTGTTCCCCACAGGAGAGACGAGTAAAGGATTGATTGTGTGGCGGGAGTCTTTGGCGACGAACCAGAAACTGCTTCTAAACTGGGCACGTGTCTCGGATGCGGTGACGAGCCCATCTGCGTTGGTGGTGTATCGAGCCTTACGAATAGGTAGGGGCTGGAATGAAGCTTCAACTTCATACACTTCTACAGGAACTCCCGCTATAGGCGCGCCCGTGTTTTTGTCGCTAAAGCTCACTTTCATTTCTACCGGCGTATCCAGATAGCCCATCCCTGTGATCATGCCTCCTGTATGGGGAAC
>Ga0187827_10002288_pt1 | contig 26416 bp, 31 predicted proteins | sample ETNtaG_39_FD_167969 | JGI IMG/M metagenome (GOLD analysis project Ga0187827, IMG submission 167969) | Marine microbial and viral communities from oxygen minimum zone, Eastern Pacific Ocean - ETNP2014_SV_150_PacBio MetaG (Illumina Assembly) | ecosystem: Environmental > Aquatic > Marine > Hypoxic... | reverse complement strand
GGAACGACCGCTTCGCTATTTTTCCAAGAAAAATTCGTTCCTCTCCCAAATTCAAAATTTGTGGGTTGCCTCAAATTTTGAACTTCGTTTAAGCCCGATGTTAGGCGTAATTCAGGAGCCCGAGCCTTCAGTAAAGTTTATATAATTCATTGATAATTTTAATCTTATGGACAAAAAAATAAAAAAACAGATATTTTTTGAAATACTAAAAGGTACTCTAATTATATTGGGAATTGTTCTATTTGTTGTTAGTATGTACCAAGCTGAAATTCAACGATATGGGATAAAAACTTATTTGTTAGCAATCGGAGCAGCTACAATAATTCTTACATTAATTAGTATTATTAGTTATTTGTTTATCAAAAAATATTTATTGGCTTATATCGTTTCTGCAGTTGTCGTTCCAATTCCATTTTGTATATATGGTTATTTTGCATGTTCTGGTGATCCACAATGTTTAAAGTGGTATCCATTGGCTTGTTTTTTTATTTTTTTTATTACTGAAATATTTTTAATTCCAATTTCATTAACAGTTAAAAAAATATTTAAAATTATAAGAAATCAGAACAAAGTAGTAACGGGCTCGAGCTCCTGAACTTCTCCGCTTCGCTCCGACCCCGCTGCGCTTGAGCTCCGTTTCACTACACTCAGGACGCCTAACAAATGTTAGTTTCAATTGCAAATTCTCTAAGTCATTAATTTTAAAAAATAGGAGAGGACACTTTAAAAACCCCCGACCTCCCGCCCCAATTACTGAGATGTGTGCGAATAGATAGCTAAATCAAAGATAATCATTTTATGTTACTTTCTAAATCAGTTTACTAAGAATCCTTGCAAAAATAGATATTATACTTAGCCGAAGCATCTTGTATATTTTTACACATCTCTTTATTGTTTGTTCTACTAACTAAAAACTTCCTCAACCACAACTTTAAACAACTTATACATCCTTGTATCGTCAACAATATTTAATTTCTCTAAAACACTCTTATAGTACCATTCAATCTCTTCTTTTGAAGCATTGAACCTTTTCCATAATTCATCTTCAATAACTAATAAATCTTCTCTCATAGCTGAAATGTTTGATAATTTATCAGCTAGAAATACTAATGCTTGATTTCTAGTTGCATTATCTAATGATTCAATAGAGTGCAATTTGCGTTCTTTCCATGTTTCTTTTTGATCTTTTGCATCCACAGTATTACCTGGCTCTGAACAGAATTCAACTAATTCTATAACTTCTTTGCCAAATTGGAGCAACTCGTCTTTATTTGTATGTGAATCTTCAAGAGTGTCATGTAAAATACCTGCAACAACTACTTCTTCAGGAACATTATCATAAAAAAGATATTTTGCTACGTCAAAAATATGAACCATGTAAGGTACATCTGTTCCTTTACGTTTTTGACCTTTATGTGCTTCATATGCAAAATCTAATGCTTTTTTAATCATTTATTTCACCCAAAAATAGCTTTTGCCATCTCCTCATTAATCTCATCTTGCTCAGCTCTTGTCCTGTCCCTATACTTGAACATATTCCTTTTAACATCTTTCTTTCCTCTCCAGTCATGGTCTCTATATCTAATATGTCCATTTTTCTTATACAACTTCTTGACTGCTACTTTAACATCTTTAATTTTTTCTCCTAAAGCTTCTGCTATTTCCTTTTCAGAGTACCATGTGCCATAATTGTCCTTTAACAATTTGAGTATTTTTTGTTCCATTCCAATATAAACATTAACTTAAATATTATATAATACTTTTGCAAAAAACTAACTAAAAAAACCCAATTTCCCCATTTAAAAAACAAAAAAACTAACTAAAAACCCGATTCCCCCCAGTGCTACGCACATATAGTCTGCTACGCAGTTATTGATAAAACGATTCATTAAAAAAACTACGGCAATAGCATATATTTACGGTAACAAAAGACTTCTTCGCTCACTACGTTCGCTTGACCACGCTGCGCTCTCGCTGACGCTCGGGGTATTTAACAGCAACTATGCGGAAAGTCCCTCAGCTCGGGACATTTCCCAAATTGTTTATTATCCTTCGGATATAAACAACTTCGCATAGTTGCGATGTTAGTTGCAATTTAGTTTAAGTTTTTTCTTTTAAGAAAAGAAACAAAAAGGGGAATTCCAGTGCTACGCACATTTACACTCCCTGCGGTCGAATTAATAGGGGGCTTTTAGTCCTTCGGACATATAATCAAAAATACCTTTTCCTTAAAAAGTTTTTTCTCTCTTGCAGATAAACATAACATGGTCCTTTTGGTAAGGCTCCAATTCCCTAAAATCAATTATTGTTAATTCTCTTTGCAGTATTTCCCTGATTTCATTAAAAATCTGCTTTGGCTTTCTGGTTACGTCAATGCTCCTTGCCTTTACCATAATAATGGCATAGCCGTCTTTTTTCATAAATGTATTTATACTGTTCATGAAAATATTAACCTGGTTTTTCTGCGCAATATCCTGATAAATAAAATCAACCATGCTCACTTTTTCCCTTAATGCCTTAAAATTATTCCCATCCGCAAGCACCGGAGCAACATTCTTCCTTGCCTCAAGATTAAATACAAGATCTCTCATCACTCTTGGAGCGACATCAACGGCAAAAACAAATCCTTCCTTGCCGACAATATCAGATACATGGCTTACTGTAGTTCCTGTAGAGCTCCCAAGATACAAAACCACATCATTTTTCCTCAAAAAAATATTAGGGCACTTATTCAGTATTGCAGCTGCCAGCTTGCTGCTGTAAGCATTCCACTCCCTGTACTCAATATTATTCTGCCTTAACAGGCTTTCATCATAAACGCTCTTTCCAGGAATAAGATTTACAGTGTATAATTTATTCATCCTGCCTTCATACACTTCAAATACTTTTGATTTTTTTATCATTTTTCTTTGATTTTTTATTACTTTTATTGAAACTTTTTTGTTCTTCTTTTTTATTGGCCTTTTTCCTAATATTGAACCTTAAACTTACTAATTATCTCTTTTTTCAGTTTATCCCCAATAAACTTGCCCTTGAAATAATCAACCTTAACTGCAATGCTTGCCTTATCTGCCAAGGTCCTTGCAGCCTTTCCAAGCATATCCTTTTTTGATTTTTGTATTAATTGATGCTCATGCAGCAAGCCGTACTTTGGAGACCTGTTCTTCTTATTCTTCAAATGCCTGAATAAAGCTTTTTCAGCTCCCAGAATCTGTATTGTGGAAGCAGGCATCTGAGCCAGTTTTTTTAGGCTTCCCACATGCTCTATTAATTTTGCAGCAATTCTGATTCCGACAACAGCAGCAAGATTAGGGCATGCCTCTTTTTCCAGTTCTGCAAGGTAGTTTGCATAATGATCCCTCAACTTATAGAAATTATTAACCTGTGCTGCAATCAGCATCATTGCGCTTACATCCTTATCCCTTAAATCAGCCCCCATGCTGTCTTTTTCATCTAAATTTAATTCTTTTAACAGCTGTTTTTTTTGCTTTTTTATTATCAAAGAAACAAATTTTTCATGGTCTTTAGCCTTATTTGAAATTTCAGGAGCATAAAGAGAATACCATTCCCTAAGCCTTTTCACATGCATATTAAGTGTCTTATCGATCTCCTCAATAGTGTTGATTGTCTGCATTATCAATGAATCAGTATTTACCGATTCCTTTACCAGAAATTTAGTCAATTCAAGATTTTTTTTATAGAACTGGGAAAAATATTTCCTGTTTTTGAAAGAATCCAGTATAATGCAAAGCTGATTATCATCAGGATTATTCACATCTCCATGTTTTTTTATCAGCTTCTCTTCATATATCTTTTTATTCTTATAATGCTCAATATCCTTGAACAATAACCCATCTGTTATCTTGTACTTTTCATTGAAGATAAAAGTCCCAATAACATTAGTGAAAATATAATTTTTTGGCATAATCCAAGAGAACAATAGGTGGTTTTTAAATGTTTTTACAGAGGTTGGTGCAAAAGCCAGCGCTTGCGCGTAATTTGCCAAAGAAGCAAGTTTAAATGTTGTGCTAAACGACCTGAGCGAAAGTGAATTTACCGAAATATTAATAAACCAAGATTATACTGTTAATGTATAAAAATAAAATAACTAAAAATGACCCTAATCTACATAACCTGCAAAGACGAGAAAGAAGCTGTAAAAATATCAAAGCGTCTGCTGGAAAAAAGGCTGATTGCATGCTCTAACATGCACCCAATAAGAAGCATGTATTGGTGGAAAGGCAGGATAGCAGATGATAAGGAAATAGTCATTATGGCAAAAACAAAAGAAAAAAATTACCAGAAAATAAAAGATGAAGTGAAAAAGCTGCACAGCTATGATGTTCCATGCATACTTAAAATTGATGCACAAGCCAATGAAAGCTATGAAAACTGGGTTAATAAGGAAGTGAAATAATTTTAGTACCTTCTTTACCAATCAAATCCAACAAAAAGCTATATAAATGCCGAATATACTGATTCTTTTATGGTTTTTAAGCTGGTAAAAGAGGTAAAGGATATCAACAGGTTCAGGGAAATACTTACAGGTAAATATTGATAAATTTTTTAAATACAATGCCATTTCTTATATCATGGATGATAAGTACGTGGCTTCGGGTAAATTGGCAGACAGCATTGAAAATGAAGCTACAGTAACATTGGAGTATCATGTTGCTCAGCTTGCTAAAGGCCTAGACTTAATACCAAATATTCATAAGAGAAATTTGAGCAAAGTTTCGTTATTGACTGATTCTATTGATACTTCATTAGATTCTGGAGATGTTAGCATTGCAATATCGGCTGTTGAAACGACTTTTTATGAAATGGAACAAGATTTGGAGCAGATTGGAGATGAAAGGAAAAATTTGGTGGGTTTAAGAGATAACATTAAAGGATTATTAAAAAAAAGAGTAGAATATCATTATTGTAATTTTGCAAAAACTTACTCTAAATCTGATGCATCAGAAAAGCCTTTTTTGGAAATAGCATTCCAATATCAAACAATTATTGAAGCATTATATGGTATAATCAATGATTATAATGAAGCAATCACTGAGTTAAAAAATACTCAGGAAACTGAAAAAGCAGCTTTTAGATCTGAGAAAGATAAATTAATTTCTTCAATAAATCAAAATCATTCTCAATTTTCGGACACTAAAGGTATATAGCCCCGCCAAGATTCGAACTTGGGTCACAGGCTCCAGAGGCTTGTATGATTGGCCGCTACACTACGGGGCTGTTTATAAAAAAAGAATAATTTTTGGTTTATTGGTGAGTTTCCATTTCGTACATTTCTAGCCAAATAGTCATGAAATATTTGTTTTCTTTAAGTGGAGGATTCCCTCTATGCATATGTGTCCATGCAGCCGGAAACAAAGCCATAGTACCTTGTACGGGAGGCACTCTTAGACTTTGATATAAAAATTCTGTTTCTCCGCCTTCTTCTATTGTATTCAGATATAATGCAACAGTTAATATTCTTTGACTAGTGCTTGGAGTACCAGCCTCGCAATGTCACATATGATATCCTTGAGATGGTTTGTATTTTTGTATTCTAACACTGGTTTCCTGTTTATGTGGAGATATACTGGACAGTGCTCCATATTTGGCTGCATATATTTTATAACATTCCCAAATTATTTTGGAGAATTCATGGAGTAATGGTAAATCTAATCGCATCAAAATCACATCTTTTTTTTCAAGAGGTAAGTGATCACCCGCTTCACCGCCGAGAAAATATGTATCATTTTCTTTTAGTACTGATGAAATTCCGGCTTCATATTCTTGTCTTGACCATATTCTTCCTCTTCCTGTTTCGCCCCACTCAGATTGAGTTTCTTGTAAATAATCAAATCGGGCAATAACTTTTTCACAATATTCTTTACTGGCAGCATTTGGGAAAACTCCCATGAAATCTTTTAATATTATATTTGAATTATCCATTTATTCCTTTTATAATTTTATTCGTTTTTCTTTAACTTCTTCTTTCACTTCACTTGCTTTTTCTTCCTTTGATTCTGCTTTCTTCTCTTCTTTAATCTTAGCCTTCACCTTTTTTGACGGCTTTTGGCTTTCATTCTCTTTTTTCTTTTCCAGATCCACTACTTCCATTGACCTTATCTCGCACACCCTCAATGGATAAGTCTTCTTTAAATGATCTTTTAGAACACTCTGAATCTTATGGCCTATCAGGTCATTAAGGAAGTTGTCATAAGTAATCCCGCTGGTATATTTCAGCAGAAAATCCTGGGCATTCTTTCTTATTTTTGATGCAATTGAGCCCTTTGTTGCAGCTCTTGTGATTATGATTGGCTTAATTCTCATGTTTTTCTTATCAGATGTGCTGCACATAAATGACATATCAATTTTCTCAATATTCCTTCTGGCCATTCTTTTAAGAGAAGAAGGTATGATCTTATAGCCTACAACATGTGTAAGAGCCTTGCCGTCTTGAACACCATTAACTTCAAAATCAATGTTTACATTCTGCCTTTTTATGTCCTTTGTCAGGTTTGCAAGATTATATGTTATCCCCTTTCCAACCATCTGCTCAGGCTCAAATACAACAGTTTCCCCTAAAACAGAATTCCTGAATATTTTTGGAGCTAGAATAGGATACCACTGCTTCTTTGCTACCTTTAGTTTTGCCATAGCCAAGGGAAAAATACCCGGTTTATAAAGATTTTGATTAGTTTTTACTTAGAATTCTCATTTATACTTCAGCTTAAGAATTAAAATTGTCAATGCCAAAACAAAAGTCACGACATTTGCAGCGATAACAGGCATTGATAATATTAAGAAACCATAAACTACCCATAAAAAAATACCTATAGTTAATACTATGAACATTATCAAAGAAATGTCTTTTGTATGCTTTGATTTCCATGCCTTAATTACTTGAGGCAAAAAGGCTATTGTAGTCAATGCAGCTGCTGTAAATCCTATTGTTTCAATATAGCTCATTTTTTCGTGTATTGTTTGTTTTTGTTATTGGATTTTTTAAATGTGTTATTATATCTCAAATATCCAGATTAGTGACTTCTTTTGCATGCATCTGTATAAATTTTCTTCTTGGCTCTACCTGATCACCCATAAGAATTGTAAATATTTTATCTGCTTCAACAGCATCCTCTAAGCTGACCTGCAATAAAGTCCTGTTCTCCTGATTCATTGTTGTTTCCCACAGCTGCTGGGGATTCATCTCTCCTAATCCCTTGTATCTTTGGACAGAGGCATTTTCCCTTCCAATCTCATTAAACAAAGCCTCAAGCTTTTTATCAGAGTAGATATAATGAACTTTTTTATTTTTAACAACTTTATACAAGGGCGGCTGCGCAATATACACATGCCCTGCCTTAATTAAAGGATTCATATGCCTATAAAAGAACGTCAATAGCAAAGTCCTTATATGAGCGCCATCCACATCCGCATCAGTCATGATTATAACTTTATGGTACCTTAATTTATTTAAGTCAAACTCTTCCCCAATGGCGGTGCCTAAAGCAGTGATCATTGTTGTGATTTCATTGTTCTGGAAAATTTTATTCAGCCTTGCCTTTTCAACATTCAGTATTTTTCCTTTCAAAGGTAATATTGCCTGTGAGTTTCTATTTCTGCCTTGCTTTGCCGATCCTCCTGCCGAATCCCCTTCCACAATATAGATCTCGCACTTTGCAGGGTCTTTTTCCGAGCAGTCAGCAAGTTTTCCAGGCAGTGAATGGGAATTTAAAGCGCCTTTTCTTCTTGTTAAGTCCCTTGCCCTTGCAGCTGCTTCCCTTGCTTTTGCAGCATTAACAGACTTTTCAATGATAATCCTGGCAACAGCCGGATTTTCCTCAAGGAATGTTCCTAAATTTTCATTGACAATGCTTTCAACAATTCCTTTTACTTCAGAATTTCCAAGCTTTGTTTTTGTCTGGCCCTCAAACTGAGGCTCCTGCAATTTTACAGAAATAACCACAATAAGACCTTCCCTCACATCATCGCTTGAAAGCTTTGTGTCATTTCCTTTTAATTTCTCAGCGTAATTATTCATGGTCCTTGTCAGCGCAGTCTTAAACCCAACAAGATGCGAGCCCCCTTCCTGCGTGTTTATGTTGTTCGCAAAAGTAAAAACATTTTCCTGGTAGCTCATATTGTACTGCATGGCAACTTCTATCTGTATGTTGTTTTTTTCCTTTTCAAAATAGATTGTTTTATGCAGTGGATTCTTATTTTTGTTAAGCAACTCCACAAAAGAAACAATACCACCATCATACTTGAATTCGTGCTTTTTTCCTGACCTCTCATCAGATAATGTGATATGTATGCTTTTATTCAGGAAAGCCAATTCCCTTAACCTGCTTGATAAAGTGTCAAAATGAAATTCAGTCTCTGAGAATATCTCATCATCAGGCAAAAACGTTACATTAGTTCCCTGGTCATTGCAGTCTCCTATTACTTTTAGTTCTGATACTGCATTTCCCCTGCTATATTTTTGCTGGTGTATTTTTCCATCCCTTCTTACCTCAACACTCAATTCTTTGGATAGCGCATTAACAACAGAAATTCCAACACCATGCAAACCGCCAGAAACCTTATATGTTTTTTTGCTGAACTTTCCACCTGCGTGAAGCATTGTCATTACAATTTCCACAGCAGGCTTGTTGTATTTTGGGTGCATATCAACAGGAATGCCTCTTCCATTGTCAATAACAGCTATAGAATTGTTTTTATGTATTATCACAACAATCTTGTCGCAAAAGCCTGCTAAAGCTTCATCTATGCTGTTATCCACAGCTTCAAAAACAAGATGATGCAGTCCCCTAAGCCCAGTGTTTCCAATATACATCGCAGGCCTTTTCCTTACAGCACTAAGTCCTGTAAGAACCTGTATGTCTTTTGCCCCATAATCATTGTTTTGTTCCATCTGGAATTTAAGCTAATTTATAGTTAATTTATCAAAAAATATCGTCGAGATTCAGACACATGTCATAATAAAATTAATCCAGAAAACTATATAAATCTTTCGATTAAATTTTGCTGTTTTAAGGCTTCTAGAGCCAGAATTCTGGGGTTTTAGAGGTCAAATATTATAAATTTATTTATTCCTAAATAAGATAATTTTCAGATTATTTAGTACTATAAAGGGACTACAAACCGAAATGTTTATATAGTACATATAATCATTAAATTATATGGTATTTGTAGATAAGTCACTGGATCAGATGATTTCAGAAATTGGTGGAGTTACTAGTAGACAAGTTGATAATATAAAAACAGAAAATGGCTATAAGTGGATTAAAAGGTTTGTAGAGGATTGTAAATATGATTTTGATGTAAATCACCTACCAGAACGTGTTAATAGACCATATGTAAAGAATATCCTTTTCGATACTGAATCGAATCAGAATCTTCTCACATATCTTATTGAAAATTGCTTTAGCAGAGCTTACGCCGAAGAACCAGATAAACCAATAAAAATAAATTATTTTTTTGGACCTAAAGGATTTATTTACCAAGTGTCTGATAAAGGAATTGGTTTTGACTCTGAAAAATTAACTGCAATAGAAAGCAAAAAAGAGCTAGTTAAAGGAGTACATTATCAAAATAAAGGTCGTGCGACTAAATATTTATTAAATCCAAAATTCCAAGCTACAATTAAATCAAGAATGAAACGCCCAACTGGTACAACTGTAACAGCTATGTATACATATTTAAACCATCTAGCCTTTAAGAATATATCGAGAATACAAAAGCAACCCTGACATTGATTAAGTATCTTGCAAGGACAGTCTTAAATATGGATTAATACCCCTCAAAAACAATATTTTTATTTCCTTTTTCTAAAACAGTTCTTGTGCTGTTGCTCTTTTTCACTTCACCTACAATTTTCCCACCATTAGCAGTCTGCAGAACTATATCTGCATCCTCCTTCCTGCATATTACAAAAAATCCCATCCCCATATTAAGCGTGTTATACATCTCTTCATCTGAAAACTTTGATTCTTTCTGCATCAATTCAAAAATAGGCTGCGGCTTTAAAGGATTATTTATCCTGAATTCAAATCCTGGTAACCTGTTAAAATTCTTCAATCCATTCCCTGTATTATTCATCCCGATGATATCATGATTTTTAGAAACTTCTGCTATCAGTTTTGTGTATATTCTTGTTTCCTTTAACAAAGCATCTCCAACAGTAGAATTATCAAATTTATCATGCAAAGAAAATTTACCTTTGTATGATTTTTTAAATTCTTTTCTTGTTTCAAAATCCCCATTAAGCAAATGATGCCTTAGAACAGTATAGCCGTTGGAATGCGGGCCAGAGCTCGGCAGAGCAATTATCCTGTCTCCATGACTAACCTTATTTTTTATCTTTCCCTTTTCAATAAAACCAATCATGCATCCTGCAACATCAAATCCATAGCCTTTTTTTGCAGAGCTTATCAATTCATCCACAGAAGCAGTCTCTCCTTTCCCAAAATTCATCCTTATCGAATTTCTTAAGATTTTTGAGGCATCGCACTGTTTTAATCCTGAAACAATGCCTTTTATTATGTCCTTAGTTATCAATTTTTCCTGGATCTTGCTTTCGCATGCAAGATAGTCCATGAACAAAAACGGACTTACTGGCCCTAAAGTTGCCAGGTCATTTGCGCTCATTGCTACTAAATCAATTCCAACAGTATCATATTTCTGCATTGCCTCTGCGATTATTATCTTTGTTCCAACGCCGTCAATAGCAGTAGCAAGATAATGTTTAGGAAAAACTTCCTTGTTTTCATAAAGCTCAGCAAACATTCCTTTGCTGATAGGAAGCATATCCTGCTTTAAAGAAGAAGGTATAGCATTCTTGATGGCATTGACCGCTTTTGATTCTCTTTTTTGATAGCTTTTACCCATATAAAAAAGAAGGAAATTTGATGTTTATAAAGCTTTTTAGATTTGCTCAATTAGCATTATGCCAAGAAAGGTTTTTAAAGATATTATCCAAAAAGTTAAATAGTTAAGCTTATACCAATATTATGAAAATGACTGCCGTAGAATTGATTGTTGGCTTAAAAGTTCCCGATAATACTGCTATAACAGCATTTAATACCCTGCAAAATATTGGTTATAAACAGCTAAAAAAGCTTGAAAAGTGCGATTATTATAAATTCCACATAACAGAAGACGCTGATAAATTCAGGGAAAGAATAAGCAAAACAGATATTTTGATCAATGCAAATAAGCATAAATTTTCATTTTCAATTGGAAACAACCAAGATACAGGGGAAAATTATAAAAAAGTCAATATCCTGGTGCAGGAACTGGACAATCCAGAAGCCTTGTTAACAACTTTAAGGGAAAGATTAGGATTTAATGAAATAACTAAGCTTGAAAAAGGAATATTATGGGCACTATCTTTTGATAAAAATGCTGATGCAAAAAATACTGCCAAAGATATAGCAAAAAACTTATTAATGAATGAAAACTATCAGAAATTTAAAGTAATAGAATAAAAAACAAAATTAAACAAAAAATGACAGAAGTTTTGGTTTTATTCGGCTCAAAGTCTGATGAAGCATGTTATAAGAATATTATTCATAGTCTTAAAAAGAAAAAAATAAGCTATGACCTTAAGATAGCAAGCGCGCATAAGACTCCTGATGATGTTGACAATATTCTGAAAAAAGATTACAAGGTTATAATTTCAGGCGCAGGCTTGTCTGCTGCCCTGCCGGGAGTTGCAGCCTCAAAGACATTAAAACCAGTCATCGGAGTCCCATGCCATGGAAATTATCAAGGATTAGATGCCTTATTATCCATCATGCAGATGCCTCCGGGAATTCCTGTTTTAGGAGTAGGAGTTGAAAAAACAGATATAGCTGCAAACTCTGCCATAAATATCCTGAAAAAATATGAAAAGGTTGTTTTGGTAGGGGATAAAAACACAAAAGCATTCAAAAAAGCTGAGGAAATTTTTAAAAAATTCAACATTAACCATGCCCACTCAACACAGATATCTGATGATGCAATAAACATAAGTTTTGTCTATTTTAATGAGGAAATTGAAAAGAAAGAGCAGCTTGTAATCTACTGCCCATTATTGTTAAAAGACGATGATAATGCAGAGGCTTCCCTGAACTTATTAAAGCATTCTGAACATGGCTTGTGGGTAGGCCTCAACAACGGCGCAAATGCCGCTCTGGCAGCAATAGAAATACTTAATATTGATAATAAATACGAAGAGCCATTAACCAAATATAGGAGAGAAATAGCAAAGAAGGTTTCAGACAGCAATAAGTAAAAAACCCAATAAAAAATTCCAATAAAAAAATTAAACAAGCGGCAACAGCAGTAACATCCCCATCTAAAATTTTTCAAAATTAAAATAAAATTAATAGAATAATAAAAAATAATAAAAACAAAATAATAATTAAAAACAAAACAAAAATGCTAAGCGACGATATACTAAAAGAACAATTAAAAAATACTTTAGACAAAACTAACCTTAATATTGGGAAAAAATATGAGGGAAAGGTAAGAGACAGCTATGTTATTGACAATAAAAGGCTGATCATAACAACAGACAGGATATCTGCCTTTGACAGGGTTTTATGCACATTGCCTTTCAAGGGCCAGGTCCTTAACCAAACAGCAGCATTCTGGTTCGAAAAGACTAAAGATATCGTTAAAAACCATGTAATAGAAATTCCTGACCCAAATGTATTGGTAGCAAAAGAATGCGAGTTAATTCCGGTTGAGATGGTTATCCGCGGTTATTTAACCGGCGTTACAACCACATCTGCCTGGTACAATTATGAAAAAGGCATTAGAAACTTTTGCGGAAATATTCTTCCGGAAGGCATGGAAAAAAACCAGAAATTTGAAAAGCCGATAATAACACCTTCTACAAAAGCAGAGAAAGGCGCTCATGACGAATCAATATCAGGAGAAGAGATAGTAAAAAGAGGATTAGTTGATGAAAATATATACAAAAAGATGGAAAGTGTTGCCCTTGCTTTGTATAATTTCGGCAACCAATATGTAGCAAAAAACAATCTAATCCTTGTAGATACAAAATATGAATTTGGATTGCTGGATGGAGAGTTAATTCTTATTGATGAAATACACACTCCGGATTCCTCAAGATTCTGGGTAAAAGATACATATGATGAGCTATTCTCAAATAACAAAGAGCCGCAAAAGCTGGATAAGGAATATGTAAGGCAGTGGCTTGCAGATAAAGGCTTTATTGGCGAAGGAAAAATTCCTTCTATTCCTGACGAAGTAAAAATCGAGGCTGCAAAGCGCTATATAACAGCTTACGAAATGATAACAGGAAAGGATTTTAAAGCAAAGGATGAGGATATTTTAGCAAGAATTGAGAATAATCTGAAGAAGATTTAATGCATATAAACCAAAACCTATTAATATATCTTGACTTTCTAAAATTGTATGAAATCAACAGCAATAAAGGCAGCCAGGGAAGCAGGAAAAGTTCTGATGAAAAATTATGGTAAAATAAAATTTATAAAAACAAAAGAGCGCAACAGCTTTTTTACCAATGTTGATCTGGAAAGTGAAAAAAAAGTCTTCTCTATAATAAGGAAAAAATTCCCAGATCATAACATTGTTTCTGAAGAATCCGGAAGCTTTGATAAAAAATCCGAATACACATGGTATATCGATCCACTGGATGGCACTCACAATTATATCAACAATTTCCCTCTTTTTGGAGTTTCAGTTGCTCTTGCTAAAAATAATATTGTAAAGCATGGAGCAATTTTCCTTCCTTATTTTAACGAGCTTTACACAGCAGAAAAAAGCAAAGGAGCTTTTTTGAACGGGAAAAGAATCAAAGTCTCAGATAAAAAAAATCTTGAGAAATCATTTGTATTGACAGAGTTGGCATTAAGAAGAGAAACAGAAAAACTGCGCATTTTATCAAAAATTAAGGATATTGTCTTTGATGCCAGGGTCTTTGGCTGCGCCGTCTTTTCGCATGCTTACATAGCTAAAGGTTCAGCTGATATTTATATTACCACAAAAACAAACTCTTGGGACATTGCAGCAGGCTTCCTATTAATAGAAGAAGCCAATGGTAAAGTTACAGATTTTAACAACAATCCATGGAAGCCAAAAGACGGCTCTTATGTTGCATCTAATAAGCATCTTCATAACAAAATTCTAAATGCTTTGAAATGAACTTTTTCTTAAGAAATATTTTTCCTATACTCAATCAAAACCATTTTAAAGACTAATTTTTCAGTATAATTATGCTTGATTTATTCATCTGGATAGCAGTTTTCTTTGTGAGCTTACTAGTACTAATCAAATCTTCGGATTATTTTACAGATTCTGCTGAAAAAATAGGCATATTTTTTGGTCTGCCTGCATTTATTGCCGGAGTTACTATTGTTGCAGTTGGAACTTCCCTGCCGGAGCTTATCTCATCTATTTTTGCTGTATTAAGAAACTCATCAGAAATAGTGGTTGGAAATGTTATAGGATCCAATATAACAAATATATTTTTAATATTAGGAATCATTGCCATACTCAGCAAAAAATTAAAAATAGCCTATGAGCTTATTCATGTAGACCTGCCATTATTGGTTGGCTCTGCATTTTTATTGGCTATTACTATTTGGGATGGCATTTTTTCTTTAGGTGAAGCATTTTTATGCATTGCGGGCTTTCTCATCTACCTTAATTATACATTAAACTCAGAAAAAAGGCATAAAGATAAAGAGATAAAAAAAGAGATGAAAGGCCTTAAAATAGAAAAATTGGGGTTTAAAGTCTGGGCTATTCTTGTTATCAGTGCGTTTTTTATTTTTCTTGGGGCAAAGTACACTATTGAGTCTGTCATTGAACTATCTGGAATATTAAATGTTGGAAAGGAAATAATAGCGCTTACTGCTGTAGCTCTTGGAACATCACTGCCTGAATTGACCGTAAGCGTTGCCGCAATAAGAAAAGGAAAGCCGGAAATAGCTGTAGGAAACATACTTGGCTCAAATATATTCAATTCTTTTTTAGTGATGGGAATTCCTGCATTGTTTGGAACCTTAATTATTCCCAATAATATGCTTATATTTGCGCTGCCTATCATGATAATAGCGACATTGCTTTTCTTTTTTATAACACAGGAAAAGGAAATCACAAGATGGGAAGGATGGCTTTTAGTTCTTTTCTATGTTTTCTTTGTTGGGAAAATAGCTGGATTGTTTTGATAAAAGAGCGCAAAATATTTAAATAAAGCATACCAAAAACAAGATAATCGATTATTTAATAAAAATATTAGTTAAAGAGAGAGGTAAAAATGGGTGCAGATAATAAATACGGAAATACTATTCTACTGGCAATAGTTTTTGGTATATTGGCGGGAGGAATAACAGCTTATGCTGTTGTTAATTCACAAACAAAAACAAATACGGAAGAAAAAACAACAGATCAATTAATCAAGGAATTCTATGATGTTGAAACAGCAACTCATGTAAGTCCGCATGGCTTAAGAAAGCATATGGGAGAAGATGACACTTACATTCTTATTGACCTTAGAAGCCAGGAAGAATATGAAGAAGAGCATATTACAACTGCTGTCAATGTTCCCGCATATAAGGACAGGGATCATTCTGATTACGGCGCTATTGATAGGATTGTAAGCACATTCAAGCAGTTGCAGGCAGAAAATCCGGATAAAGACTTCATTGTTTACTGTTACAGTGCACCATGCATGACCGGAAGAAAAATCGGAAAGATTCTGGCTGACAACGGAATATTTGTAAAGCACCTTGGCGTTGGCTGGAATGAGTGGAGATATGATTGGGAATCATTCAATCATCCCCATGAATGGGCTACAACAAGTTCAGACCAGTACATTTCAAGCGGCCCAGAGCCGGGAACTTTAAGTCCTGACCTTGCAGGCACAGGCTGCCCAATAGGAAGCGATGAGCTAGGCTGTTAACAATGAAAAAAATACTTTTATTTATTTCTTTAATTATTGGTATTTTTGCTGCTTCTTGCAGTCAGCAGGAAGCTTCAGAAATACAGGAAGATTTAGGTCCTTCTGAATTTGATGATTTTGCAAAATGCATTCAAGCAAGTGGCCTAAAGATGTACGGCCAGTATACCTGCGGTATATGCAAGAAGCAAAGGGAGCTTTTTGGCCCTTCTTTCCGTTTTGTCGGTGAGATAGAATGCCATCCTCGCGGAGAAAATCCGCAAACTCAGCTATGTTTGGAAAGAGACATCAAAAAAACCCCAACATGGATTTTGGAAAAAGACGACAAAGCTATAGAAACGCTTGAAGGATTCCAGACTTTAGAAACATTATCAGAATTATCAGGTTGCCCGTTAGAATAATGTAATTAGGATTAATGCAAAAGCCAGTGCTTATGCGGGGCCTTAGAGGGCTTCTCAACTTCGCAAAACCGTGTTTTGCTCAGGTCGCTTAACTAATCCTGCGGAGCTATATTCATTGGCAATTTGCGCATAAACACTGGCTTCAACAACACTAACCCTTTAAAAAATGGTTGAGCAGCTTACTTTAGGAATAATAATTGTAGCAGCATTAGCAGACAGCATCAACCCCTGTGTTTTTGGAGTATTAATATTTCTATTAGCTTATATGGTTGCTGTCTTTAAAAATAGGGCAAAGATGCTTATTGCCGGATTAATTTATACATCTGTTGTCTACCTCTCTTATTTTTTGATTGGGATAGGCATAGTTGCATTTACGCAGTCAACAGGAGTTGTAAAGCCGTTCTACTGGTTTGCAGCTGTAATCGCAATTTTAGCAGGAATTCTTGAAGTAAAGGATTATTTTTGGTATGGACGTGGCTTTTCCTTGCAGATGATTCCAGGCGGAGCAGAAAAAATAAAGAAAATCTCAAGCACAATGAAGAGATTAGAGACAACACATCCAATGCTCAGCTTAGGCATCTCTGGTTTGCTTGGATTCCTCGTAGTTCTTTTTGAGTTTCCATGCACCGGTGCCCCGTATCTTGCTGTTATAGCATTGATATCAACAGGAGATTATGCATCCGGAATACCATTGCTATTATTATATAATTTAATATTCATACTCCCATTATTTGTGATAATAGGCCTCGTATACATGGGCCATACCTCTCATAAGCTGGAGAAATGGAGAAAACAGCACAGGGGCTTGATGAGATTAGGAATTGGACTGTTTTTACTGGCATTCGGAGCTTATTTAATATACACAGCATTGCAATTGTGAGGAAAAAAAATGAAAAACGTAAAAAAATGTAAGAACTGTATTGTAAAAAGAAAAGGCCACACAGAAGAGTTTGACGAAAAAAAGGTTTATGGATCTGTTTATGCAGCCTGCGCCAGTGCGCACTATGACGAGCCAAACTGTGAGAAACACGCTGATGAAATAACAAAAAAAATCAAAGCCTTTGCAAAAGGAAAAAAAGATATTTCATCAGCAGTTATCCATAAAAAGGTAAACAACGAATTGAAAAAGAAAGATAAAGAGCTGGCATTTTTCTATGAGCACCATCTGCCTGATTTGAAGAGGCTTTAGCAAATATAAAATTTTCAGAAGTAATTAATTTGAGTTTAAATCGAAATAACAAATTTTAAATAATCTAAATAGAATATTGTAATAATGACAGTTAAAAGAGATTTTAATAAAGCAGAAAAATTAGAAAAAAGAGAAGCAAAATGGCTCAAAGGTGAATCTTCTCACATCAGTAATTTTAGAAATGTCATCAAAAATAGGGACAATAAAGGAGCAAAATATATAATTAAAAGACTAGTGAAATACCAGGAAGTTTTAGAACGGTACCATATAAGGGTTTTACGGGCAATTATTATCCTGGAAGAGGATTTTCCCCATATTTATTTTAAGAAATCAATTGAAAAATATAAGAATAAAATTCATAATCTTTTCATTGATTCAGAGAGATATTTTAAAAAAGATTATGGAAGTATTGCAAAATTTTCAACACAGCTTAATTCTTATGTAGATGATAATAAATGGCAAGAACTTTCAAATGCTCTTATAATAATCGAAAAAGCGATTAGGGACTGGATTAGCTTAGATAAGCAATTAATCGAATTCGAAAAAAAGATGTTTGAACAGAAAAGCAAAGTTACCACAGTTGTTTTTGAGGCAATAAACAAAATTGACCCAAAATCATCTAATTCTGCTGAAATTCGAAAAAACTTATCAGTAATAAAATCCAATATTGACACGTATGGAAATATCTATTCAAAGAAAGAAAGAAAAAGGTTTATTACCCCTTTCAAAAAATTAGTTATATCTGGATTTCTAACTGTTACAACGGCAATTACAATGCTAACTATGGTTGGCTGTGGTAAGAATGAAGTTAACCCAATCATAGATATTACTCCGAAAGTCTCAGTGAGTAAAAAAGGAGATATTGTTTCTGCTATTCCGATGACAGGATTAGAAAAAACTCAACCACAAAAAGAGATTACTGACCCAAAGCTGATTGAGGAATATAAAGAATTAAAAACTGAATACCAAACAACCGGAAAAATCAATATAAAGCTATTGTCTAACTTGTATTGGGGCATTCAGGCAAGAAAACACATAAAAGAAAGTTCAAGAAATTATTATTCTCAAGAATTTTTCCGCCTTGCGTATGCAATTGATAGAAAATATAAGCTTAGGGGCCAAGGAAATGCCACTGATAATCTAGCCCTTGTAAAAATGGGGGTTATGCAGCCAATAAAAAAATATAACAAAGCAGCTAATTCAATTGTTCACCCTGTGACAATAGAAAAATCCCAATGTTACAGTAGCTCAATTCTTACAGTGTTGACTTATTTTAACATAATGGCAAGGCATCTAGAAAATATTTCAAAAAGCTACAGGTATAATTATATTGACCCGGTAGTTTTTATTTATACAGATGGACATGTACTACCTGGTACAATCGTTGGCTCAAAGTTTTTTGGAACTGAATCAACAGATAAGGGCAAAGCCAGAATAGATTTTGGAACTAAGGCTAGGCTTAAGCAAGGAAAAAATAACATATATATTGTAAAAGCTGATAAGGCAATTGCCTGTCAGATTGCCTTAGCATTTAAAGATAAAGTATTTGCAAAAAAATTAGAACAAGATGCTTTTGTATTTAAGCATATAGCTAATGAAGGTACATACAGTGAAGCTTCTGATGAGGCATCTGGAACTGGTCTTGAAAATCCATTTGCTTTTGGCAAGTCAAGACAACGTGAAGGAGATTTTGACATGGAATCCAACGATTCTTTCCAACCTTTTTCAGCACTGCCTGTTTATTCTGGTGCAAGTGGTAGTGCTAAACCTGATACAGAAGTTAGGGAAACTACGGAAAGTGAAGAATCATCTGTGGCTGAGCAAACTCAATTTGTACCTCCACAAGATTTGAAGACACTATTAAGAGATGCGAAAAAATATGTTAAATGGAAAAATTTATACTCTGAAGGGAAACAAAATTGTGAAGCAAGAATTCTCCAATTACAAAAAAACATCAATAATCCCAAAGTTTTAGTTAAATTATTTGTGCAAAATTTGACAAATCCTACTTATTTAATCTCAAACAATGGGCTTATAATACTTGCAAAAAGCGGTTACCAAAAAAGAATTCAGACTGAGTTAAAAACCCTGTTCAATCTCGAAACTAGAAGTGTACATGAAGGTTTAGGTAATAAAAATCCCACAAGAGCAGAAGCTGCAAGACTTTCACTAAAATCAATAGCGAATGCATTAGATGGAGAAGCTTTGAGATTACATTTTAAAGAAGAATTGGGGGATGATGGTGCATATTTCTATAATAACATGATAGACATAGGTAGAATAATCATGCTTGCAAGAGAAATAAATGTAAGTTTAAAATAACATCCTGTTCATGTAAAAAAAATAAAAAAAATCAACCTTTCTTCATCTCTTTTTCAAGTTGACACTCAATAATATCGATGATGTTATCATATTTCTCTTCACAATCCAAAAAATCAGGATCGTTCATATCAATGCACATCCCTTTTTTACAAACAATGTTTTGTTCCATTTCCACTCACCTCACGCAAATATGCAATAATTACAGGCTTTGTCTTATATTGGATTATGATACTTATCTTGATGAAGCTAGCCTAAAACAATTAAATCTAAACAATGTTAATATGGATTATATATTAAGAAAGCCAGATAGGATTATTTATTTTAAAAAAGCATGGAGGGTTTTTACAGTAAACACCTGGAACAATAATCCTAATATTCGAAAAAGCGATATGAAGAGAAGAGAGATATATGAAACACCATATAAAATTTTAGATAAAAATATAGGAGATTATATCAATAATTTTTTTTAATTAATAGTGCATGTTAAGAATAAATATCAGTTGTAACAAACTTAATATACTCTAATATACAATCCAATAACATGCCCAAAACAAAAATAATTTTTTCAATTTTCCTTCTAATAATATTATTTACATTAACAAGTTGAAGAGGATTAGAAGCTGATTGTAGGGTAAAGCTAAATTAACGTTCACTCCAAACAAACAATAATACCATTAAATTATAGAAAAGTTTATAAATAATAAACGATTTCTACTATATATGATAACCGAAATATTCACAAAGAAAAACATAGAAATCCTGAGATTACTCTCAAAAGAAAGCCTGCACATAAGGGATATTGCGCAGAACTTAGACATTTCCCCGGCTAAAGTGCATGCAACGATTCAATTGTTCAAGAAAAACAACCTCATAAAGGAGCACAATGAAAAAAACAGGATAATTATCAGCTTAAACAAGGAAAGCTCGATGCTAAAAGAGATCCAGGATCTGTTAAATACAGGAATCAAAGAAACCCGTTTTGAGCCAAAGCTAAATATTTTTGACACAATAAGCCCATTGGATTTCAGGTATTATGCAAGAAACGAAGCTATTTTTCAAAAATTACAACCTTATTTAAGCGAAAATGCAATGATTAAGTACATGGCTAAGGTTGAATCTGCTTTAACTAAAGTTCTTGCCAAAAAAAATATCTGCAGCCAAAAAATTGCTGATGAGATTGAAAAAGCCTCAAAAAAAATAACAGCAGAAGAAGTCTATATTGAAGAAGATAAATTAAAGCACAATGTCCGGGCTTTGGTAAACTGCATAAGGGAAAAAGTAAGCGATGAGGCAAAGCCCTTTGTCCATTTTACAACAACAAGCCATGACATAATATCAACAGCAGACGCATTAAGATACAAAGAATTTACTGAAAATGTTCTTGTTCCTGAACTGATTAATTTCGAAAATACTTTAATCATCTTATCATTAAGGGAAAAAAACACTTTACAAGTAGGAAGAACTCACGGCCAGCATGCAGTCCCGATTACATTTGGCTTCTCAATTGCGCAATATGTTTCCAGATTCGGAAATACTATCCAAAAAATAAAAAAATCCGGGAATAATTTAAGAGGCAAAATAGCTGGAGCAGTAGGAAGCTACAACGCATCATCATTATTCTTTGACAACCCGGAAGAATTCGAAAAGCTTGTATTAGAGGAAATAAATCTTAAAGCTTCCCCTATCTCGACGCAAATACCTGAAGCAGAGTTTATCACAGATTATGTTAATGCAGTAATTGAAAGCTTTGGCGTTCTTGCTAACTTGTCAGATGACATGAGAAATCTTCAAAGATCAGAAATCTCAGAAGTTGCAGAAGTTTTTGCAGCAAAGCAGGTAGGAAGCTCAACAATGCCCCAGAAAAGAAACCCAATAAACTTTGAAAACGTTAAGAGCCTATGGAAGGAATTCATGCCAAGGATCCAGACAGTTTACTTAGACCAGATATCAGAGCATCAAAGAGACTTAACAAATTCTGCAACCTCAAGATTCATCCCGGAAATTCTTGCAGCATTATACATCTCTGTTAAAAGATTGAACAGAACAATGAAAAACCTTACAGTAGACAAAGTTAACTTAAAAAAGAATTTTGACATGAACAAAGGCCTTATTGTAGCAGAGCCATTATATATATTGCTGGCAGCAACAGGCCATCCTGATGCCCACGAAGCAGTAAGGCAATTAACACTAAAAGCCCAGTCAGAAAAAAAGCCATTAACAGAGATTATAAAAAAGGAAAAATCACTCCAGGATTATCTGAAAAAATTCAACAAAAAACAGATGAAAATAATAACAAACCCTGAGAAATACACAGGAATAGCAGCTAAAAAGACAGAAAAGGTTTGCAGGGAATGGAAGAGTGAGTTTAAGTTATAAGATAATATTATTTACAAGCTAATAATAGACTCAAGGTTCTTTTTTGAAAATTCGCTTATTTGTTTTTTTACTTCTTCAATTAATTTTAATAAATTCTCAAAGTCTAATTCAGAATCAGTTTTTTCGGTTATAGTATCAGCAACTTCAATGACATATTCTATTTTTTTATCAATTAGGATAACAGCGTTCCCATACCTTTTTTTTAGAATGTATTTTCTTATTTCAAGAAAACTGTCATAAAATCCTTTCGTTGTTTCGGGATGCAATTTTTGTTCATAATTCCCCTCCCAATACCTCTTGATATCACCAAGTTTTTCCCCAGTATAATCATTAAACACTGTTACTATTTTTTCTTTTTTATCTATATCAGTTTCTTCTTTAACCTTTTTATTTTTATCTATCATTTTGCCACATTTTTGATTTTTCTTTCTGTATACCTGAAATTGAATAATATCGCCTACTTTTGGTTTTTTACTATATTGTTTAAGAACTACATATTCAGGATTATAGAAATCAGATACTATCGGATGGCCCTTTTTTCCATAATCAATAACCCTTCCGTTACTATGTACTTTCATATTTATTAAGATAAGCTATTTAAATATAAAAACATTGCCTAAAAACCGTAACATTTAAATAGAACTGCTTACTTACTTTTTCCACTAATTTTAAGAAATGTCTATATTCAAGATAAATTAGCAATAAACAGAGCACTGTGGAGGGTGGTAAAAAATGACACAACAACAAGTACAGCCTATATTTATTTTGCCTGAAGGCTCACAAAGAACTTTAGGAAAAGAAGCTCAGAGAAACAATATTCTGGCAGCAAAAGCAGTTGCAGAGACTGTCAGGACAACACTAGGCCCAAAGGGCATGGATAAGATGATTGTTGATACTCTTGGAGATGTTACTGTTACAAATGATGGAGTTACAATATTAGAAGATATGAATATTGAGCATCCATCTGCAAAGATGATAGTGGAAGTCGCAAAAACACAGGAAAATGAAGTTGGAGATGGAACCACAACAGCTGTTGTTTTAGCAGGAGAGTTATTAAAAAACGCAGAAGAGCTTCTGGATCAGGATGTCCATCCTGCTGTCATTTCAAGAGGCTACAGGCTCGCAGAAGTAAAAGCCCAGGAAATATTAAACCAGATGGCTGAAAAAATAACTGCCAATAATGAAGAGATCCTTAAAAAAATCGCGCAGACAGCAATGACCGGTAAAGGAGCCGAATATTCAAAAGAAAGCCTTGCAGCATTAGCTGTAAAAGCAGTTAAAATGGTTGCAGAAGATAAGCATATTGATCGTGATAATATTAAAATAGAAAAAAGGACTGGTGGAAGTGTCCAGGATTCTGAATTGATCAAAGGCATTGTAATAGACAAGGAAAGGCTAAGCCCTGGAATGCCAAGGGTTATTGCAGACGGAAAAATCGCTTTGATTGACAGGGAAATTGAGATAAAGAAAACAGAAATAGACGCTAATATACAGATAAAGACCCCTGACCAACTGCAGGGATTTTTAGACCAGGAAGAAAAGATGCTTCAGGACATGGTCAATTACATAACCTCTGCAGGAGCAAACGTTCTTTTATGCCAGAAAGGAATTGATGATGTTGCAACACACTACCTTGCAAAAAACGGAGTTTATGCAGTAAGGAGAGTTTCAGAAAGCGACATGAAAAAGATAGCAAAGGCAACAAGGGCAAATATCGTAAATAATCTTAAGGACTTATCAGGAAATGACCTGGGATTTGCAGGAACAGTAGAGGGAAAGAAAGTAGGGGATGAGGAATTTACTTATATCCAGGACTGCAAAAACCCAAAAGCTGTTACTTTGTTAATCAGGGGTGGAACAGAGCATGTTACAAGTGAAATTGAAAGGGCTGTAACAGACGCAGTAGGAGATGTTGCTGCTGCATTAAAAACCGGGTTAGTAGTTGGAGGCGCAGGATCTCCTGAAATCGAGCTGTCAATGTCAATGAAAAAATATGCAAATTCCCTTTCTGGAAGAGAACAACTAGCAGTAATGGCATTTGCAACTGCAATGGAAGTAATTCCAAGAACATTGGTGGAAAATGCAGGTCTTGACCCAATAGACTCAATGGCAGACATTAAGGCAGCTCACTCAAAAAAGCAGAAATGGGCAGGAATTGATGTCTTTACAGGAAAGGTTATGGATGCCTGGAAAAGAGGAGTTATTGAGCCGTTGAACATCAAAACACAGGCAATAAGCTCAGCTGCGGAAGTCTCAGTCATGGTATTAAGGATTGATGACGTAATCCAGTCAGCAAGCTCAAACGATCAAATGTCTCAACAAATGCCTCCTGGCGGAATGGGAGGAATGCCACCTGGTATGGGTGGCATGGGCATGTAAGATTTTTTTATTTTTTTATATTCTTTTCTTCTAAACAAAATATATTTAAAACATCAGACTATTCATTGATTCAATGAAAAAAGTAATGGCATTCGGGGCATTTGACATACTCCATAAAGGGCATGAGCATTATCTTAAGGAAGCAAAAAATTATGGAGATTATTTAATTGTTTTAGTTGCAAGAGACCAAAATATTGCAAAAATTAAGGGAAAAAAAGCAGTGCATAATGAACTTTTTCGATTAGAACAAATAGTAAAACTCGATTTTGTTGATGAAGCTGTTTTAGGGGATAAAGAAGATTACCTTAAAGCTTTGGATGAATACAAGCCCGATATCCTGTGCCTTGGCTATGACCAGAAAACAATAGATGAAAATAAGCTAAAAGAAGAGCTGAAGAAAAGAAATATTAATGCAGAGATTATAAGGGCAAAGCCATTCAAAGAAAATATCTATAAGAGCTCGATACTAAAAAAATAAGATATAGAAATTAAACTAATTCTTTATCACAACTTCCTTGTTAACTAAACTTAACTTATTAATTATTACATGCCCGCAATATTCATCTTCTTTTACAATTTTATAATCATCAACCTGCAGTTTTTTGTCAAATATTGGGCAATTCAAAACTAAAGTGTCTGCATAGCCGCCTTCAAATCCAACATGGAACTTATACTTTTCGCTGTCTTTTTTTAATTCAGGAAAATTATCTTTTGTCAGTGTTTTTCCAAGCCATGGCATTAATCCGGCTGATGCAACCTGGGTAATCATGATTTCATACCCTTTATCCAGCATTTTCTGGAATACAATATCATGATCTTCTCCGGCATGCGCTGCAAAACTTTCGATTCCCATCGGCATCAATACTTCCTGTATGCTTCTTAATTGTGTTTCCTGCAGTCCGGTGCCCCCTAAAATAACCACATCAACAGGCTCGGTTTTCTGCTTTTCTTCGATTATTTTTTTCACGATCTGGGCTTCCTGTTTTGGGTCTGCTACAGTACATTCTTTCAGGATATGGGGTATCTTAAGGATTTTTGACAGTTCTTTGGTATGCTCAACAGTTGCATAATGGAATAAATAACAATCCGTTCTATTTGGCTTTATAGAAACCAGGTATTTTATGTTCCATCCTTTTTCCAAAGCGCAATCTATTGCAAATGTACTGTCCTTTCCTCCTGAATATAATATTGCTACATTCATATAATTAATGGATTAATAACGTATTTATAAATGTTATGTCTTAGTTAGCTCTGTAGAAAATGAAGGTAGCATCAAATTGCGAGTCCTTTGAAAAGCTCATTAAGCCTGACGGGGACGTCCCTCACGGGGTGGCAGGCATAGAAGACGGTAAATAAACTTATTCCGAGCAATAAGATATTCCTAGATGATTTATTCATCGATAAAGGTATTAATAAATATATTAGTGAAGATATTAGTGAAGATATTAGTGAAGATATTAGTGAAGATATTAGTGAAGATATTAATGAGGATATTAATAAATATATTAGTGAAGATATTAATGAGGATATTAATAAATATATTAGTGAAGATATTAATGGATATATTGGCAAATTTATCGATAGATTTATATACTAGTTAATCAAAGTATACTTTTATGGCGTTTGGAAGAGACACTTTATACAAAAAAATCATGGATCTGGTAAATTCTGCACAGGAACCCTTAGGGACAAGAGAGGTTGAGCAGATGCTGCAAAAATTTTCCAGAACTAAAATTCTATACAGGCTGAACAATCTTAGAGGAGATAGTAAAATTAACGGCAAGCAGGTGGGCTCTGGAAAAGGAGCTTGGATTTGGT
>Ga0187827_10002287_pt1 | contig 26417 bp, 22 predicted proteins | sample ETNtaG_39_FD_167969 | JGI IMG/M metagenome (GOLD analysis project Ga0187827, IMG submission 167969) | Marine microbial and viral communities from oxygen minimum zone, Eastern Pacific Ocean - ETNP2014_SV_150_PacBio MetaG (Illumina Assembly) | ecosystem: Environmental > Aquatic > Marine > Hypoxic... | reverse complement strand
TATAAATCCGGCCACTAGCATCAGTGTCAACCGCACCATTTCTCCAATCATATAGTGATGGAAGAACTGTATTCGAGCTAGAATCTTCGTATGTTGCAATCCAAACATCAACGGCTGGAGGTTCCGTATTTGACACGGCCAATCTGAACGCATATTGATCCCCTTGTGAGCCACCATCCCATTCAAGGACAAGCATTAGAATCCCGCATTCACTTGAATCAAGAACCCCAGATTGTATCATCTGTTCAGTGAGGTCGACATCTTGCCACACTTGTGGTTCAGTGTTGTTGCCATCAGGTTGTGTGTTATTGTCATCTGGCTGAGTGTTGTTGTCATCAGGTTGTGTGTTGTTGTCATCTGGTGCAGCACAATCTGGAGAACCTGAACAATTCGGATCATTACAGTCGAATAAACCATCTTGATCGTTATCCGCACCGTCTGTACATTCCCCTGCTTCATCACCCTCGAATAAATCAGGATTTGATGTGTCAATTGGAGTGTCATCAATATCTGTATCATCATCAGTAGCAGTGTTATCGTCACCAATACATCCTGAAAGCAGGAGCATCATGGAGAGCATTATGCTTACAATCGTTTTTCTAGCCATAACCCTCCGATGCCATCCAACTATAAACACAATTTGCCGAATGGCCATCTGGCAAAATCAATCAATACAACTGGTTAACGAAACGAATTCAATGTATCAACAAATTGATTCGGATGTGTTGGAAGGGGGTATCCGATTACTCATCCAACTCTCAAAAACAGTTGGAAGGGGTTGCAGTGGGTCTGTTTGTTCGCTACCTATACGGTTGATTAGTTACCAACCCAATCCGCATCCTTACGTTCAAGAAACGCTTGCACTCCAATTTCTTTATCTTCGGTATCGAATAAAGCAACGAACTCTGAGCGCTCGGCCAGAATTCCCTCAGACATAGGAAGATCGAGAGCCGCCCGTACGGCCCGCTTTGCAACTTTGATTGTGTAAGGTGATTTCCTAGCAATATTTTCAGCCATTTTCATTACACAGCCTTCGAGTTCCTCAGGTTCACAAACCTCGTTGACAAGTCCAAGCCGTAAGGCATCTTCCGCGTTCACCATATTTCCAGTCATGACCATTTCCATAGCCTTGCCATAACCTAGAATATTTGCAAGGCGTTGGGTGCCCCCGCCTCCGGGAATTAGTCCTAAATTAATCTCAGGAGTTCCAAACTTAGCACGAGTACTGGCAATTCTAATATCACAGGAGAGGGCTAATTCAGTTCCACCTCCAAGAGCAAATCCATCTACCATTGCAATAGTTGGTTTAGATAAGTTCCAAACCTTTTCCCAAGCATTGTTTTCAAAAAAAGACCTGACATCATCCGAATTCTTTCCCTCAAACTCAGAAATATCAGCTCCTGCCGCAAATGCAGCTGGTTTCGGCCTCTTTCCTTCTACTGCTGGAGGAGGTGAGGCACCGCGTATCACAATCACACGAACATCATCATTCGCCTCAGCATCACTACAAGCCTGTTTCAGGGCAGTATGTGAGTCTGCATTCAGAGCATTCAATTTTTCAGGACGGTTCAAGGTCCAAACAGAAATCATAGCACCATCGGGGCTAGCACCCTCAATTGGGACATTATCGACTAGTAGAACCCCATCACTCATGATGTGCCCAATGGGATGTTCCGCTTGAATATATCACAACGGGGGTGGTGGAGGTGGCATACTAGGGGGGCCTGGCGGAGGTGGCATACCTGGAGGACCCGGTGGAGGTGGCATACTAGGGAGTCCAGGGGGTGGTAAATCAGGTAATTCTGGTGTAACTTCTTCTTCTACTCCTTTCTCAGGAACATTAAGCGGCATTCTGATTTTTAGGATACGATTACCATCTATTCTAACATATGAAACTCCTAGAGGGGCGGATTCATCTGGATTTTCTGGTTCATTGATGACTTCTAGACCATGATCAGGGTCTGAGAGTGTTTTTCCAAGATCTTCTCCATCTTCGAGTTCAGTCCACATTCTGACTTTCGCTGCCCGTCTCTCAGCAAGTTCCATTCTTCGCCTTCTTTGAATTCGTTCTCTTATTTCCGATCTCTTTTCACGTCGTTCTTTGACAAAAGATTCGACCTCTGCTTCCATCTCAGTCTGTGCATCTCTATCTATGACGAGACGTTTTGCTACATTCCCCCTTTCTTCCATAATTGCAGGTGCAGGAATGCCCGTTGGGGGCATTGGCATTGGAGGTGGCATTGGGCTTCCTGGAGGTGGCATTGGCATTGGAGGCGCAGGTACTGCCGGTGCTGCCACCTTACCTCTGCTTCGTTTGATTGATTCATCATTTTGTTCAGTAACGGTTTCTGTTTCAATTATAGGAGTAGCAATCTCCTCTTCAATTTCTTCAGCTACTTTCGGTATTTCGGTTACAGTAGGAATAGGTTTTCTTCCTGAGTACACAAATACAGCCAAAAGAGCTAGGAGAACTACTGCTGAAGCGACTCGCATGCCTAATTCCATCTCACCTTGTAGTACGAGGTATAGTGGAGTTCCAAACAAAATAAGTAGGGCCATGAATAGCCGACTGTACGAGACCAACCATCTCCCCCCGCTCTATACGAAACGTTTCCTCACTTCACCTTGACGGGTCGCTGAGAAGTCGTGAAAGTGATTTCATAGCGACTCCACGATGTGAAATAGATGATTTTTCACTTGATTCCATCTCAGCAAAGGTTCGTCCATCACCTTCTTCGGGAATAAAAATTGGATCATATCCAAAACCGTTGCTGCCACGTTTCTCCTCAGAGAATTTACCCTTACATACTCCAATCGCTTTCCAATAATTATATCCATCAGATAATATGACTACTGCCCGATATTCTCCACCCCTGTTTATTGATTCAGAAATACGCTCTAGAACCCCATCCAGACCTATTTTTTCTTCAACATCTGCTGAATTAGCCCCTGGCCATCCTTCGAAAGCATGTGTGAAGACTCCCGAATCTTCTACTAATACAGCAGCCCCCTCGAATTCTGTTCCTTCGATTAAGGCAAGTGCTTGCTCAATCTTTGATTCAGTTACTGCTTCCAGTCCCAATTCCTTTGGTTCGTTGAAAATAGGTCTATTACCATCAATTATGAGACCTTCAACAGAGTGCCCTAGAGGTCCGAGAATTTCTGCTGCCTCTGATATTTTGTTTATGTTGCTGGTAGCGAATAAGATTCTCATTCATACACCTCATGCATGATAACGGACACGACCTCTTATCGCCTCGAATCGCTCGATAACCTCACTTGCAGAGGGTTGAATTCCTGAATCTACATTACAATATCCATCAATCATCGTTTCTACAGATTTTTCAATAGTATGATGACTTGCAGTAAGGCACTCGTTTAATACTTGGATATCGAGACCTAATTGTTCAATTTCCGAATCAATCTTTGAGAGGCCAAAATCAATTAATATCAAATTATTATTCTCGTCAATTATCACATTATGAGTCGTCAAATCACCGTGTGAGAAACCCTCTTCGTGAAATCTTCTAATTAGGGAACCAAAGTTTTTGATTTCATCTAATCCTGCAGATCCATCTTGCAAGGCCTCGTATAATGGCCGACCCTCAATCCTCGAAAGAAGCATCCATCCATTTTCTAGATCTATGTCGAAAATACGTGGCGATGGGAAGTTAATTGCATTCAATCTGTCTAGAACTCTAGCTTCTGCGCTTAATCGCTGTCGAGTTAATCTTCGATCGAGTGAAGGATGTCTGTATGACTTCGGTTCTCGCATCTTTAGAACAGCAGACATACCAAGCCAAGATCCTGCAAAAATTTTCGCTTCAGCCCCTATATGTAGGATTTTTTCCTCAACCCACATGGGGGTCGACGTGCCATCCATATACTACCGCACATGAGATGACTTCAAAGCGGTTGCACATGAGGGGATAGTGAAATCAAATGAGTATGCAGATGTCCTCAGCCCCTCTCCCTAGTGGCTTAATTGAGCTCAAATCCTATTCAGAGGAAGACATTGAAATTGAGGCACTAAGGTTACAGAACTCGATTAAACAGATGAGTTTGTGGGATTTAGAAACTTGTCGTACTATTGCTCCTTTAACTCTTGAAATCAATGAATTGAAGCGTGAAAAAGATGTTTTCCTAATTGCTCATTCTTACCAAACACCCGATATTGTCTATGGTGTTGCTGATTCCGTATCTGATAGCTACTCACTTTCGAAAGCGGCTCGCGACGCACCTCAGAGTACAATTCTTTTTTCCAGTGTTAGATTCATGGCTGAAACAGCAAAAATTGTCAGTCCCCACAAGACTGTGATTCATCCCTCGCCGGAGGCAGGATGTTCATTGAGTGACAGTATTACCGCAGAAGATGTCAGGAAGTTGAAAGAAAAGTATCCAGGAGTCCCTGTAGCATGTTACATTAATACTAGTGCCGAGGTAAAGGCAGAAGTGGATGTTTGTGTTACCAGTAGTAATTTCCTGAAAATTTGTGAAAAATTACCCGGTAATCGGATTATTTTCGTTCCCGACAGCCTAATGGGAAAGCATCTAACAGAGCATCTAGCGGGTAAGAAAGAAGTCATAAATTACGATGGTGAATGTTACGTCCATGCAACATTCACTGGGGCGAAGATTCGTTCTTGGAGAGAAAGATCATTAGTTCAGGGACTTGATTTGAAGGTGTTGAGCCATCCAGAATGCGATGCCGACGTGTTGGCTGAAAGTGATGTTGTTGGCAGTAGTGAGAAATTGATGAATGAGGCATTGAAACTCAGCCAAGAGGGGAAACCAGACATTATGCTGATTACAGAATGTGGAACAGCAGATAGAGTTCGTGCAGAGTCCGAGAATGAGATTAATTTAATCGGAACTTGTGTAATGTGTAAGTACATGAAAATGACGCAATTAGAAGATATTCTTCAATCCCTTCGAGCCCCACGTCCAGAACAAATAATTGAGTTGGATTCCGAAGTTATTCAGAGGGCTCAATATAGTTTGAATGAGATGTTCCGTTTGGCTGAGTAATACTTTTTGATTATTTCCTCATCCTAATGATTTTTCTAGATTCAAGAGAGGACTGAAATGCTCGAAGAATAATTAGTGGAATTAGTAGCACAATTGCTGATTGCAAAACAATTGATGAATACGGCTCGAATGTTTCTTCGAGTAAGAATAAATGTATCTTAACCTCACCATTATCATCTTCCTGTAAGTAAGCTACTGCTGAGTTGAGAATTTGAGGTTGGGACTGGTCTAGTTCTTCATCAAAAGTCAATTGTTTTGTTCTATTTTCTGAAATATCGTGGAGAAATAATTCTCTTGCTGTTAACAAATCATCTTCATCAAGGGTGGGGTCGAATCTTGGTATTTGTAGAAATGCTACTTTACCATGTGCTAGGCTAATTGAGGATGAAGGCCAAACAGGATCTGATAGCAATAATTGCTCGCCACTAACAATATCAATCAGGACAGTTCGATTAATAGGGCCAATATTGATTACAGCTGCAATCCATTGTGAATCAAATTCAAGCTCTTCTATTGTTGCACCGGAATAATTGACTGGAATGTCAAATATATCCTCTAAATGTTCATCTGTGATTTCATCAGCTTGAACATCTATATTGAGACTAAGAGAGAATTGAGATTGAAAAGAGAAAATTTCGACTATCGGGCCAGAATCTGTAGATTTCCCTGATGCAATCATTGAACCAGTCGATGAACAAATTATGAAAGGTCCGTTTTCATTTTCATGAACTACTTCTCCTTCATCTGATAGAAATTGAATATGATTTTCAAACACGATTCCTGTAAGGGTGCTTCCATTTGAATCATCAACAAAGAATACATCCAATATTATCTCAGTAGTTGATTCTTGATAAATCGGTGTAAGATATTCATCGACATTACTCCAATTATAATAATCCACTCTATTCTCTGAAAATAAGACAAAATTAGAGTCCGAAACTATTGCATTTGGGGGCGTCGACCAAGGAGTTCCTCCAATATCACTTCGCTCTAGATTTGTAGTATTCCAAGCAAAAACTTCAATCACGCCATTTGGTGATTCTTCAACTCCAACCAACCACCCACCAGAACCAGTTGCAGTTGTTGGCCACTCTACTCCCTCTACAGGGAAATCTTGGTGTGTTGCATCCCAAAGAAGAACTGTTCCAGTCCCTAATAGAACGGCAACTATTACAGCACTAGTCTGCTGACTTGATGGTTTTTGGATTGGCTCGAAAATCTTCTTTAAATCCCTGTAATTATTCTTTAATGAGATAATTGGATCACTAAGAAAACGAGCGAATCTTCGTGTGAATAAGCGTTCATCTGCAAATTTCCAAATTGGCTCATGCGTTCTCTCGGTAATTGAGACTGCAATTGAAGCAACAATTAGCCCCCCTATGATATCTAAGACCCAGTGAATCCCCAGATAAAGAATTGTGAACGCTGTAAGGAAAATATAGATCATTAATACGTTTCTAAATTTATTCCAGCGGTTATCTTCATCCCATCTAAGGTAGGTTAACCAGATTGCAAAAGGGAGTCCAATGTGTAGACTAGGCATGCCATTTGTGAAAGGATCAATTCTAGTAAACCAATTATGAATTACAGGAGTTAGGTCATAGGCAATTGTCTCCATAGCAGGGATGTGGTCACCAGTTACTCGTACATTGAAGAAAAGATAGAATGGGATGGCTAAAACATAAACCCAGAACATAGAGAGAGAGACTCTATCTGCCATATGCCTATCATCAAAGTAAATTGGATAAATGAATGACGCGAAAGTTGCAGTCATGAACCCCATTACATAGAAGTGTGTTAGACCCACTGAAAGTAAATCGTTGTGAAATGAATCTTGAATCCAAAGAACAATATCTCCTTCAATTGCATAAACGTAAGGAGTCATGTCTAATTGCGTATTTGCCATTAAAATCCTATCTAATTGATCGAGTAGATCCTTCCATAAGTAAACTGAAAAAACGACGAACATATGAGCCCAATAGCGTCGAAACATATCGACGAAACCTGACATCTGAATCTTTGCCCAAGGAGGTTTCATCAATGGCATCAGAGCGACTGAAATAAGAATGGCTCCCATCAGCCAAGAGATGTAGATTCCCGAGCCAGCGGCCATGTTCCTCGTAACTTCGGGGTTAATACTGAGTCAAGAAGTCAACCCTCGTCCGAAAAATAATGCTCAAACAAGAAAAAGTCCGAATCTAAGAGATTCGGACGGAGGTGCTACTACTATTTTCCAACTCATCGAGAACATTTCTAACTACATTATCAAAGGCCTCTGCAGTTGCTCCGTCGGGCTCTGCAATTATTCTATGAACTCCGTCATCACCACCACGAACTATGCCCGGATCAAATGGAAGAGCACCAAGGAATGGAACCTCAAGTTCAGTAGCTGCCGATGCCCCGCCTCCTGATTTGAAAACGTCCAAAGTGACCCTCCAGTCTCCATTTTCATCAGTTTGAGACTCTATTGGGGTTCCGCCTGGTCCTACGATACTGATAGTTGTGTTCGGTTCAGCAGTTCCTCGAATCGTGTACCCACTCATGTTTTCCACGACACCTAGGCATGGTAGGGAAATTGTTTTGGCGAAATTGATAGATTTTCGAGAGTCAAGTAGAGCAACTTCTTGTGGTGTTGTTACAATTACCACACCATCGATTCCAGGAAGACTTTGAGATACAGTCAGTGGTTCGTCACTAGTACCCGGTGGAAAATCAATGATTAGAGCATCGAGTTCACCCCAAGCCACATCACCAATGAATTGTTGGATTGCACCAAGTTTAATTGGTCCTCTCCAAATAACTGGCTTATCGGGGTCTTCAATCAGGAAAGCCATTGAAATTACTTTGACCCCGTACGGACCAATTACAGGAAAAATTTGCCCATCTTCAACATGTAAATCTGCATTTTCTAGCCCTAGCATTTTAGGCACATTTGGACCAGTGATGTCAATATCCATCAATCCGACTTTCTTTCCCTGACGAGCTAGAGACAATGCTAGACCAACTGAAACTGTAGATTTCCCAACTCCTCCCTTCCCAGATAGAACCATCACCTTGTGTTTGATTCCTTTATCCAGTTGACTAATACGCATCTTTCGACGCATTTGTGCATATGCTTGTTCCATCTGGGCCTTTTGTTCTGACGAAGTATCTCCACCTCCTTCAACTGCTGGTTGAACGCCAGTGTCGCCGGAATGATGAGAGATTGGTGAATCTGACATTGTTTCTCAACGCGAGGTGAGACCTACTTCAAGCCTACTCTGTGATGAATTGAATGAATTTCTATTTATCATCACTTCAGACTACAATCTATTGGTGATTAGTTCAAGTAGCCCTTGCTTCTTCACGTTACATGCGTCTGTTGTTTATCTGTGTTGGTAATACCTGCCGCAGCCAGATGGCAGAGGCTCTAGCTCGTCATATGGGACACCATTCAGCATCAGCTGGAACTCATCCCGGTTCTTCTGTTGCAGAGAATTCTTTAGCAGTCCTGAGTGAAATTGATGTTGATACAAATGGCTTGAAACCAAAGTCTATTGAAGAAATTGAATTAGATGGTTGGGACATGATAATCAGTATGGGATGTGGTGTACATTGTCCTATGTTGCCAATTACAGAGGATTGGGGGCTAGACGACCCAGTTGGGGGGCCAATTGAACTCTATCGTCAGACTCGATATACAATCCTCGAGAACCTTGAGAGGCTCTCAGCATAACAGACCGACGCTTAGAAAAACGATTCGGGCTTCGCAAGCCCTACACGAGTGTAGTGTAGTGGTTATCACCCGGCGTTGCCAACGCCGGAACCCGGGTTCAAATCCCGGCACTCGTACCAACAAATTATTCCTCTATTTTTTCAATAATAATCATAAGTGGCTACTATAAAGAAAAATGAATCATTCTAAATCTGAATTTCTCATAGTTACAACAAGAGCCGTGGCACCAATTGCTAGAAGCATGAGAAGTCCAACAAGAACAACTGAAGTTGCATGTTCTGCGAGCCAATTTGGTCCACCACTGCTAATCTTTGTCGAATCAACTAATTCGATGGTGTGAGTTTGTTGTTCGTCAGGAGTCAATGACTGGTAAATATCAGCAGATCGAATTAGGTAGTTTATTTCACCAACAGAAAGAGTAGAACGTAATTCGATTTCAAGACTAAAGACACCATCATTTGCAATTCTATCTCCTCCTTGTCCATCATCTGTGAGACTCAACCAATTTTCAGATTGACCTATAGGTGCCAATCTACCAATTTTTACTTGTGCTGATGAAACTCCATCTGGGTCCTCAATTGAAACTTCAATTAAGTATTCTTTAGTTCCTTCTTTTGGAATTTCTAATTTAGAGACCCATTCACCAGATTCGGTGAAGGATACATTGGTAATCGAGGGTGCTTCATTTAGGACCATAATTGATGCTCCTTCGTTGAGGAAAGCACTGCCTCCTGCTAAATCATTGACCTGAAGAGGAATCGTTCTCTCACCTGGAGAAAGTGAATCTGGAATAGTAAATTCTCCTATCCACTTTCCTGAATCTTCATCAAAAGTCAATATTGTGAGATCACCTCCAGCACTTAATAAATCAATATAGACTGATTCAACCCCATGTCCATCCTCTGCAAGTACACTAATTTCAACGGTATCTCCTCTGTAAACTATGTCTGGAGTGAAAACCCTAGACGTTACGACTGGTGCTGAATTTCTAATTTCCAATTCTTCAGTGGACTCCACTGTCGTCCAAACATCCTCCATAATTACAGTCACATTTTTGATTCCGAATTCTAACCCCGAATGCTCAATAACTACAGTCCAGATGGAATCATGGATTACAGAATCTCCATTCAGACCAACATCTGAAAGACTAATCAAACCCATTCCAAATTCTGACAAATCAATTGAGACACTAATCACATCAGTATCAATATCATCAATTGTAATCTCTAGATGAGAAATTCCTCCTTCCGTAAATAGTGCTCCTTCTCGGAATCCTATTTTCAAGATAGAAGGGGCAGTGTTTTCTGAAGCAGTGATGATAGTTGGATATAGAATTCGTTCAATATTTTGATGTTCAACGATACGCAAATCCGATGAATTCCCGTCACCTATGGGGATTCCGAAATCAAGAGTTCTTGAAATCTCATATACCAGTCCTGCTAACAATCCTTCATTAATCACTGCCCCGTTCGCCGAAAAATACTCATCCCCACTAATGTCTACCCATTGTGCAATTTCGACTTCGTGCCCATCAGCTAATCCTGTTGAAATTCCGATTACTTCGATTTGGGTATTTGTTGTATCACCTTTAGTTGGAAATGTATCGCCAATTATTAGTTCGTCTGGGACTACCCCGGTTTCTCTGAATCCTGTGACATTCAAATCACCACCATATGAAGGCCTAGTGGGCTCTCTTAGAATTGGCGAATTTTCGGGGTACTCGTCAGTTGTGTTGCCATTTCCTTCTACAAACATATAGCGAATTGTTCTATTATCCCAATCTGTCTGAGGTACGGTATACTCGAAAGTAAGATTATGCTCAGCCTGAATTTCTTCTCCGATAGGGCCAATAGGAGTTCCTGAGACATTCAACCAGAACTCATTTCTAATCACATCAACTTCGTAATTTGTTCCCGTCGCATTTGCCTGAATTGTAGAATCTTCAATTTGTCTTACTAAGCCAAATGAACCTGATGCAGTTCCTGAATAATGGCCATCTATAATCAGGCGATCTTCAACCGTTTCTCCGCCCATCTCCTCAAAATGTACATCTGCAACGGTTCCATTAACTTGAACTTCGAATTGTCCATCCTCGATTAGGAATCCAAATTCTCCGGCGCCTTTGATTTTCAGATATTGCTCTTCTCTAATCCCATCTAGCCATTTCTCTCTAGTTTTGAATTCATCTAAATCAAAGCTAAAGCTCTCTTCAGCTGACTGTAAACGAATTTGCATTTGTGCTTCAATTTGAGTGTCAGAAAGACGACGAACTCCGTTCTCGTCCCAGCTCTCAAAATAGAAAACGGACAATGTACCAAAAGCTCCTGATGTACTGTTATTGGAACCCCCATTGTATGAAATATTTCCATTCCCCTCAAGTCGAAGTCTTTCAGTAAGAATTCCATTCTCCCAATCTCGGAGAATGTATGCTTCATACACATTTGCTTCAATGCTGACATTGTCATTACCATCATTACTGTCGAAACTGAGAGAACCAGAACCTCTCATTTCAAATATCTGACGTGTTATTTCAATTCCTTCATAGGTTTCATTCATCCAAACATGATCTAATTCGAGTTCTAACTGGATTTTTTCCGTACCTGTATCAGCATTCAAAAATAGGCTTCCGTTACCTAGTTCACTAGAACTCAGACTTTCTCCTATTCTCTTTTGCCATCCTCTTCCCTCAAAATATAGACTCGATGCATTTTCATCGTTACTCTCGAGAGACCAAGTAGTCTCTCGAGTGATTTCATGGTCAGCAGCCGGTTGATTCCACATCGTCATGTCTAGGTGACGAAAACAAGTTGCCTCAGAAGTTACGACTGTAATATCAACTTCATCTAGGAATTCAGGTTTGCTATCTAGTGTAATGTCAACCTCTCCACCTGCTATAATGAATGATGAATTAATTTCTGTAGCAATAAGTTCCCCCTCGCGGTAGTGATTCAAGTCAATAATTACGCCACTGGGCAATGTGCCATTTTCGAAAGCGGGTTCAAATTCTACTCGATATCGATGAATAATTCCTAAAGACCAATTCAAATTGTCTGATGTGGTCCAATCATTTTCCCAATCGACTAGAATCTTGCAAGATATCTGAGGTTCACCTTCATTCGCTCCAACCATTCCACTCATTGGGGCGAGGAGCATTACAGAAAGTAGTAGGGCAGTCAAAAATTGCTTCTGCACAACACGACCCAATTCATTCATCGTTTGAACGCTCCCCCGTCATGATTGCCTAACAAGGGCTAAATCAGAACAATGGTTCTTCCCAATCGTCTTCTTCATCTTCATCGGTCATCCGCTCTTTCCAGAGTGAAGAAGGAACATCATCGTAAATCCCTGCATAGGGGTCTTCGTCCTCTTTTGATAGAGTATCTTCGTTCATTGCACGCCGAGCAAATTCTCTTGCATCGGGTTTGAACTTCCAATAGTGTATTCGCCATTCTCGTCCATCCCAAAGGGTGGTTTCTTCAGATTCTGTGGTTAGAAGATCGTAATCTTGTAATTGGTAGAACAGGTTTCGGTCTGTAGGTTCTAGAGCATTGTCAATAATTCTATTTGAAAATCCAAAGAAACCAAGAGCATGCTCGGCTATTGACTCAGCTACAATGACTTCCATTTCGATGTCAACCTTACGTCGAATTGCAAGCGTCAACTCTGCTAGCGTCATACCCATCGCATCTTCCTCCTGTAATAGAATATGAGACCCCGTTCTATATCAACAATCGCTTGTTCACATCACGAATCAGATATATTACATCCGAAGTCGTTAATCGAAACGGTATTTTCGCAATTGCATGGGAGATGATGCGCCATCTACCTTCCTTGGCCTTTCCGAGGATGATTTGGCATCTTTTGATATCGCCATTCTACCTATTCCTTTCGAGATGACCACAAGTTGGGGTGAAGGTACTGAGCATGGTCCAGCAGCTTGTATTGCGGCCTCATCTCAGGTCGAATTGTTCGATCCATTGCTCCCATCTGAACTGCCCTGTGGACTGAATTATCATACTGCCACAGCGTGGTCTTCAGAAGCTCCTTCTTTACTAGAACAATTGTCTTCAATCAAAAGTTACCTTGACCCTTGGATGACTGGTGAGGTATTCCCTCTGATATTAGGCGGTGAACATGGCATTCTTCCACCAATTATTGAATCACTTTCTGCTCATCCAAAACTCTCAGGAGATGTATCTCAACTCACCGTTATTCAGATTGATGCTCATGCCGATTTGAGAGATTCACTCAATGATGAGCGTTTCTCTCATGGAACTGCTGCTCGTCGTGCTCTAGATGTCGGCATTGGTGGCTTACTACAGATTGGAATCCGAGCTCTTTGCCAAGATGAGGCTGAATTTGCAAATACTGATAGTCGAGTTGAAACCTATTATGCTCGCGAATTATTCAATCCTATCAACGGGTCTGAGGGTTGGAATCGGTTGTTAGATAGAATTGATACTCTAGAGGGTCCCGTTTGGCTAACTTTTGACGTAGATGGATTAGATGGATTACTGGTCCCTGATACAGGAACGCCCGTCCCTGGTGGATTGAGCCACTGGGGTGCAGTAGAGATAATTGAGCGTATGTTTGCATCAAAGGCAGAGGTTCTAGGGGCTGATGTAAATGAAATTGCACCGGGCGCAGATAGCCCCTTGACTGAATTCAATGCTGCTCTCATGGCAACCAAGATAATTGCTTGCCATACTGCAACATTACTACACGCAAAGGGCGAATGATTGTAGGTATTAACCCCCACAGCGGCGCTATGCGCCGCTTGGTTGCAGCATTCGTGGTCGCTTCGATGCTTGCTGTTTCCACTGCGCCTGTGGTTACAGCACAAATTGGCCAACCGGATATTATTCAGGAGCATTGGTACCATTCCTATGCAACCCTAACTCTTGATGTCAATGCTTGGGCAGATGATTACCCCGAAATCATCAATCTACTAGTCGTCGGTCAAACGGAATTGGGAAGAAATCTCTGGTTGTTGCAAATTTCTGATTGGAGTCAGGAAACCAAACCAAATGGAACTCCAAAAGAAGTGGTTTACATCGATGGTGGTCACCATGGTAATGAGCACTTGGGGACAGAGTTAGCTTTCCTCGTTGCAGAATTTTACATCGAGGGTTGGGCAAATGGGGAACAAGAAGTCCTCGATATCTTGGCTACTACGGAATTACATATTCTGATTATGCTAAATGCAGACGGTAATGACTTCGATACGAGATGGAATTTCAATCAAGTAGATTTGAATAGAAACTACGACCACTATTGGAATACCTGCCCGACGACCCAGCCTGGAAGTAGTGCGTTCAGTGAATCCGAAACTCATTCGAATTCGATTTACATGAACGAGGTAGTACCTCATGCTGACCTGTATATCACAATGCACACAGGAGTTTGGATTATGCTCTACCCTTGGGGTAAATGGCCTGAGCAGCCTTCGGACTGGGAACTTTTTCATTTCATTCGAGATGATGTGCATGCAAACATATCTGACATTCCAATTAGGAATGCAAACCAAGGACTCTATCCAAATTGTGGAACCAGCCGAGATTACGGCTACGGTGTAATGGGATACCCGACTTTTACCTTTGAAACCGATGATGAGCAATTTCTTCTCGGATCTATAGATTCGGTATCTGATAGACTGGGAGAAGAGCTCGATGTAATGCGCTATCTTATCCAGAATGTTTGGTATTGGCGCGCTCGCTTGGTTGTCGAAAGCATCGAGATAAAGGGTAATGATATCGAAGCTCATGTGGTAAATTTAGGCCGAGCGAGTACGACGAATGCTACACTACACTATTCCGATTCAAAAGGTGAATTACTTTGGCATTCATCCTTATTCGGAGTGAACGCAACTAACGAAACAAAGGTTACTCTAGATGGTAGAAATCTAACACTTGTCGATGACGGAAATTGGAGCATACATTACCAGAAGAGAGTAATCGATGCGTCTCAATGGGTGGAAGAGAATTTCGACGATTCCATTGTTCAAATCTCTGCAAGTAGTCGAGGATTACTTCCGACGCCATCACTATTTATTCATCTAATTTCCATAATTACGGCCGCCTTCGCAGGTAGAAGGAAAAATGCATTTTAATGCCATGTTTCCTCCTAATTGACTGATTACCAAGTCTGAAATCAAGGTTTTAAATAGCAATTCTTTGTATATGCGAACATAATCGCACAGTTATGCAAGCCGCTGCAGGGGAATTTGATGAGACTGGAGATATACTAATTATTCCTATTTTTGAGGATACAGATAAGGCCCCAAACAATACGACTACTGGATTAGGACGTGGGGCAAGTATAGCAGTCAAAGCCGCTGCATCTAGTGATGCTTGTAACGGTAAAGTAGGCAATTCACTTGGCGTTTGGACAAAGGAATGTCATGTCATTTTCGTAGGTGTAGGTAAACAAAGTAAATTGAATCACAAGGTTGCAAGAGATGCAGGTGCCAAATGCCTTGCTTCACTCTCAAAGGATCACGGGACTAACATTGTTGTTCGTTTTACTTCAGGTTGGAAAGTTGACCAGATGGCGGCCTTTGCTGAGGGAATGATATTACGAGATTATGTATTTGACAAATACCAAAATAAGGACGATGATGATAATCAAGAAAAAGGCCCTTGGTCCCTTGTTTGTCAGACTGGAGAGAGACATTTAGATGAGCTGAAGATAGCAGTCGAAAGGTCTTCTGCTATAGCAACAGGAGTACACCTAGCTCGAGATTTGGGAAATGAGCCTGCAAACAGATTGTACCCTGAGGAATTTGGTCGCAGAGCTCTCGAGTGGGCAGATGGGAAAGAAAATGCAGATGTTGAGGTTTGGGATTACAAGCGTCTTCAGAAAGAAGGAATGCATGGTCTGATTGCAGTAGGTAAGGGAAGCATACACAAACCATGCATGGTATTCTTCCGCCTCAATTCAGATGCTCAGAAAGAGAATCAAGTTCCTAGTATTGTAGGTAAAGGAATCACTTTTGATTCAGGAGGCCTTTCGATAAAGGGTGCTGCTGGTATGGATGAGATGAAACTCGATATGCATGGTGCTGCTACTGTTTTCGGACTGTTCCAAGCGCTATATGCAACTGGCTACAAAGGGCGAGTCAACGGTATTGCTTGCATGGCTGAAAACATGCCTAGTGCCGAGGCTTACCGACCAGGAGATGTCATTGAAACCTATTCTGGTAAGACAATTGAGGTCCTCAACACCGATGCCGAAGGTCGTAATGTTCTCGCTGATGGCCTTTGGAAGGCTGGTGAGTTAAATCCATCATATATCATAGATTTAGCAACACTAACCGGTTCAATTGTTGTTGCTCTGGGTCATGAGGCCACAGGATTATTTTCCAATGATTCTTCATTGTCGAAGAGATTGCAAAAGGCAGGCGATGCAGAAGACGAAATCACTTGGCCCATGCCTCTTTTACCGGCCTTTGAGAAACAGATGACTTCCTCTAAGATAGCAGATGTTCGAAATCAAGGAAAAGGTCGTTGGGGTGGTGCTAGTCAGGCAGCAGGATTCCTGAAACAATTTGTCCAAGAGCGCCCTGATGTTGATGGAAATAAGTCACAGATTCCTTGGGCGCATTTGGACATAGCAGGGACTGCTGGAATTTGGGCTTCTGCAACAAATGCTCTTGTTGGACATGGAGCAACTGGAATCCAAGTCCGTACTTTACATCGACTAATTACTCAGGACTGATGATTAAGCAGTTTCATCTTGATCATACAGCGATTCATCAGGATTCTCTTGAATAACAACCATTTCATTATCAATCTGGATTCTGGTCTGAACCTTAGGTTTGCCCTTCAGTGTAAGAGCCATAATGCCTCCAATCATTAGAAGCAAGAGTGAACAGCATAAGCCACAGAATCCGCCACCCATTCCCAGTAAGCTGTTAACCGGGACTTTTTCTTCACGAATCATGACATCTACTGACCGGTCTTCATTTTCAGTAAATTCTATTACAAAATCATCAGATGTGTAGACATTGATTTCGCCAATGTAATCGTATCCAGGAATTATGTCATAATCCTCGCAATCATCCCATTCTTCACAAGACGAGAATTCGCTCCTACCACCATTGGAACCTTCATAAATTTCTATATCTACTTCATAACCTTCTTCAACATATACTAGATAATACGCGTCCCAAATTAATTTTTCAGAAAATGTGGTGGAAGTATCTCCAGTCCAATATTCATCTCCAATAGAATCATCATCCCACCAACTAGTGTCAGAAGCTGACGCTCCCCCAATCGCAAGAGCTGCTGCGCTAATCAAAAGCAGAACGCCACCAATACTCAAGGTGACTTTGGTCATTACGTGCATATTCGATGGAATAGGAGGTGTGACTTTGAATCTTTAGTTAGTTTCAGTTTCGTCATCAGTGTCTACGACTTCAAAGTCAGCTTCCACTACGCTTTCTCCTTCGCCATTCCCATCTGCTTCTGCCGCTTCCTGTTGTTCAGCCATTTCAGCCGCAGCGGCTTCATACAACTTGGTTGAGACCGCGTGCATTGCTTGTTCTAATTCAGCCATCTTAGTTTGAATTGCAGCTTCATCAAGATCGTCGAATTCGATTGGAGTTCCATCTGCGATGATAAGTGCTTCCAACTCTTCGAGCTTCTCATTTACAGGACCCTTATCTTCATCAGTTAACTTATCACCAGATTCTTCCATCATTCGACGAGTCTGGTAGATGATACTGTCGGCTTGATTACGCAAATCGACACGAGCCTTACGACGTTTATCTTCTTCAGCAAATGATTCCGCTTCACTTATTTTCGCTTTAATTTCATCTTCAGAAAGAGAGGTCTGACTTTCTATCTTGATAGATTGCTCAGTACCAGTTCCAAGATCTTTAGCAGATACATTGACAATCCCATTTGCATCGATATCGAATGTTACTTCGACTTGTGGGATTCCACGAGGTGCAGGGGGAATCCCCATCAAGTGGAAGCGGCCAAGAGTAGTATTGTCCTTGGCGAAATCTCTTTCTCCTTGTAATACATGAACCTCAACAGCTGGTTGATTATCAGCAGCAGTCGAGAATATCTCCGAACGTCTACTTGGAATTGTAGTGTTTCGCTCAATCATCGTTGTAGTAACACCACCTAGTGTTTCGATGCCCAAGGTTAGAGGTGTCACATCTAGGAGAAGGACATCGGTTACTCCATCGTCTCCTACAATTATTCCAGCTTGGAGAGCAGCGCCTACTGCAACGGCTTCATCAGGATTAATTCCCTTGAAAGGAGCCTTACCTGCTTCTTTCTCAATTGCAGTCTGTACTGCAGGAACGCGAGTTGAACCACCAACTAGGATGACCTTGTCTACATTCCCTTTCTTCAAACCCGCGTCCTTCATTGCTTGACGAGTTGGAGCCATAGTTCTCTCGATTAGTGAACTTATTAATTCCTCAAATTTAGATCGGGAAAGAGAGAGATCAAGATGTTCAGGTTGTCCATCACGCATTGTGATGAAAGGCAGGTTAATCTGCGTATTTCCAGTACCTGAAAGTTCAATTTTGGCTTTCTCAGCAGCCTCTCTTAGTCTACTCATTGCTTGAGCGTCAGTCGACAAATCAATTCCAGTATTCTTTTTGAATTCACTGAGAATCCATTCGATAACCACTTCATCGAAATCGTCTCCACCTAGTCTGTTGTCTCCACTAGTCGCTTTGACCTCAATTTGAGGCTGACCATCAACAAGATAGATTTCAAGAATCGAGACATCGAATGTTCCACCTCCAAGATCGTAGACTAGTATAGTTTGATCTTCTTCCTTATCCACACCGTAAGCCAGTGCAGCGGCAGTTGGCTCGTTGATTATTCTCAAAACATCTAGTCCAGCGATTCTTCCAGCATCTCTTGTTGCTTTTCTCTGAGCATCGGTAAAGTATGCAGGACATGTAATTACGGCTTGTTTAACTTCCTGACCAAGGTATTCTTCAGCATCAATCTTGAGCTTTTGGAGGATAAAAGCAGAGACCTCTTGAGGCGTGTAATTATCATCATCAATTTTCTTGTTCCAGTCAGTACCCATCTCTCTCTTGACAGAAAGTATGGTACGATCGGAGTTAGTCACAGCTTGTCTCTTTGCAGTGATTCCGACTAGTCTTTCTCCATCTTTTGTGAAGGCTACAACGGAGGGGGTAGTTCTCGATCCTTCTGAATTCGGGATTACGGTGGCCTGTCCCCCCTCTAAAGTCGCTACACAGCTATTTGTTGTACCAAGATCAATTCCAATTACAGGTCCACTCATTTGCATCTCTCCAATATTCATTTCATTCGCTTTCATCAGCAGCGACAACTGTAGGGTCAATGTCGAATTTGACATCGAGAATTCCATTGTTCAAATCCCACTCTACTATATTATCCGCGACATGTGGGAGTGTGTATCGCTTTAGTGGATGAAGTTGTGTAGTTTTCATTAATTGCAAAACTTCACCATCACTTGTTAGATTCAGTTCAACTTCTTCTGCCTCAAGATCCACGAATCTTGAAACATCAATAGTGATGCACATTCGATCCTCATGAATGAAGACATCTTCTAGCATAAGATTAGACTTGTCTTCATCTTTTTCTATTTCTTCACTAACTTCAATCTCAGGTGTTGGTTCTGAGGCTGATTCACTTTGGAATTTGACATCAATTCCCATATTGCGGAAAATGTCAGCCATCCCACCAGGGCCATTGAGCATAGTTTCCATCTGTTTTCGGAATTCTTCTGGATCAGAATTTATTCCCATTTTAATGTCTGTTGAAGCCATCTGTTCTGGATCAATTCCCATCGCTTCGAATTGTTCACGAACTTGGCGCATCATGTTTTGCAATAATTCCACGTCAACTGGCATGCCCATTTCAGAGAACATTCGTGCCATTTCTTCGAGGACTCTATCCTCGAAATCATCACCAACTCCACTCTCCATGATACCACTACACAACTTGAGGTTGTATAGTCGGAGTAGTTGCCTATATTTGAATAAAACGGTAGCCAGTGCAATGGTAATATGGATGATGCCTTTATTCTGAAAATCTAGAACACAACTTCAAATGAGGTTCTGTAGTCCTTTTTTCATCTTAATTCTTCTTACATCGCATTCAAATCGGGTGCTTGATTCGCCATTAACATGGTCGAGTCCGAGCACGATGTAGCTCTACAGGATACTGACCGTATTGAGGGGCGTTCAGCTCTTGTCAACAATGTCAATGCTGCATTGGCTCTTGCAGATGCGGTACGCTCAACATTAGGTCCTCGTGGTTCTGACAAAATGTTAGTTGGAGAAAACGGAGAAATTATTGTCACAAATGACGGTGTTACAGTTCTTGAAACGGCTAAGGTTGAGCACCCTACTGCCAATCTGTTAATCGCTACAAGTTCGGCTCAAGATAGGGTGGCCAGAGATGGAACCACAACTTCGGTTCTTCTTATCGCTGAATTACTCCGAAACGCATTGGAATTGACAAGAATTGGTGTTCATCCTTCTTTGATAATGAATGGATATCGAATTTCTGTTGAGGAGTCCCTATCTGAACTTGAGAAAATTTCCATTAGACCGAATGATTTGCAACTTAGAGGTGTCATTGAAACTACTCTTGCAGGAAAGATAGATGTTGGACTTGCAAATCGAATGACAGAGATTGCAATAGAGGCTGCTGGTGTGCTTTCTGAAGAACAGGGTGGAGATGACCTAGAACGCGTTCGAGTCAAGAGACTACAGGTAGCAGGTGGATCCGCATCGGAATCAGAGATTGTTCACGGATTAGTACTACGAAAGCAGCGTCTAGATTTCACTACACCTAGTTCCTCTGAGGGTGGCATCATTGCAATTATCGATGGTGGGCTCGAGAATGCTGAACTTGAATTAGATGCTCAAATTGAGATTCAAAGCACTGGTGTGTTGGCAGGATTTCATCAAAGAAAATTGGAGAAATTAAGACAGAAGGTTAAGCAACTTTCTGAACTTGGTGTTGAATTGCTTTGTGTTCGCGACGGAATCGCAGATGAAGCCACTCCTATGCTTAGAGAGGCTGGAATCACCGTTTACCGTAGATTTGAGAGAGAAGATCTAGAACGTCTCTCCATTCTTACTGGTGCTTCAATGATTCGTACTGTTAATCGTCTTTCTAAAGATGATTTAGGGAACTATAAATCTAGATATGAAGAAAAGATAGAGGACGTCTGGCATCTTAGAATTGATGGAGAAGGTGCTGCGATGACGGCTCTTCTGAGAGGCACTACTCCAATAATGCGAGAAGAGGTTAATCGAGCCTTTGATGATGCACTTGGAGTTGCGTTCCGACTTACTAGGGAGAATCGGATTCTCCCTGGTGGTGGTGCAACTCAGACACATCTGGCAAGGCATTTGCGGTCATTTTCGACCACTCAGAAAGGGCGTGAGCAATTGGCAATTGAAGGATTTGCAGATGCTCTGGAAGTCATTCCAAGAGCCCTTTCTGAAAATGCCGGACTTGATCCTATTGACGAGATATTGTCTCTTTCTGCGTCTCAAGTTAAATCTGGCCCATGGATCGGTTTAGATGTCATGTCTGGAGAAAATACAGACATGAAAGAGGCTGGAATAACCGATCCGTTGTTTGTAGTTAGTCAGGCTTTGGAGGGTGCGACAGAAGCAGCAATTAGCATTCTTAGAATTGATGATGTGCTTTGGGCCAAGGTCGAGGCAGGAACTCCTGATTGGAGAGATGAAGAAGAACAAGATTGAGGTTACCCCTTCAATCCAGAAATCATCGTGTCACAAAGAGCATTAAGGCCATACTCAGCCTTCCACTGCCAATCTGATTGAGCCACTGAATCATCAATTGAATCCGGCCATGAATCAGCATATTCTTGCCGGATGTCTGGTTTGAAGTCACAAGTGAAGTTCGGCACTCGTGCTGCCACGGCATCAGCTAGTTCACCTGCTGTGAATGAAACTCCTGAGATATTGTAACCCCCTCTAGCACTTCCAATGGAATCGATAGGTGCATCCATCAGAGAAATTGTGGCCCGAATTGCATCATCCATGTACATCATTGGTAATCTTGTTTCTGCTTTGACGAAGCAGTCATAATGCCCATTTTCTAAAGCGGCATGAAAAATATCCACTGCATAATCGGTAGTACCTCCTCCTGCAGGTGACCTGTAAGATATTAGTCCAGGATACCGAATTCCTCGTACATCGACACCGTATTGCTTCCAGTAATTCATTGCTAATCTCTCTCCAGTGACTTTTGTTTTCCCGTAGATTGTGGTTGGATTGAGAGAACACACTTGTGGTGCATGCTTAGGTGCATCTGGTCCGAATACGGCAATTGATGATGGTGCATAGACGCGTAATCGATGTTTTCTAGCGGCTTCAAGTACAGTAATTGTGCCTCCTACATTGATTCGTTCACATAATTCTGGTTTCTTCTCACCAGTAGCCGAAAGTATTGCTGCTAGATGGTAAACTGTACCAATTTCTTCTTCCCGAACAATATTGTCGAATCCATTTGCGTCAATCACACTCAGATGCCTGTATGACCCTCCTGTGACACAAGGATGGTTTGGGAGATCTCGAACGTCACTGGCTACAACAGCATCTTTTCCATGTTGCAAGCGCAGAGCTTCAACCAACTCTGTCCCTATTTGTCCAAGGGCTCCGGTAACCAATATTCGGTTACCAGATGCTTCCGCCATAACCGCTAGCGGAGGTCAGGCGATTCATGAACTTGTGATATCCTTGTCTTCACCTTATTTAGGCGAATGTTGATATGCGAGACACGTTGGCTTCAAACCCCGTTGATTGCATGAAGTATGTCGTAGTCACGGGTGGCGTCCTCTCTGGACTTGGTAAAGGAATAACTGCTTCGAGCATCGGCGTTTTGCTGAAATCCGCTGGACTGCGCCTCAGTTCAGTAAAGATTGACCCGTACCTAAATTCAGATGCTGGGACAATGTCTCCCTTCGAACATGGGGAAGTATTCGTTCTCGATGATGGCGGCGAGGTCGATCTTGACCTTGGTAACTACGAGCGTTTTCTAGATTTGGCCCTAACTCGTGAAAATAACATCACCACAGGTAAGGTATACGCCAATGTCATCGAGAAGGAGCGAAGAGGCGATTATCTTGGAAAGACCGTTCAGGTTGTTCCCCATATTACTAATGAAATTCAAGAATGGATTGAGCGTGTCGCACATGTTTCAGCAGATGGTTCAGGTCAAACTCCTGATGCCTGTGTGATTGAGCTAGGCGGAACTGTTGGTGACATTGAGAGTGCACCATTTATCGAAGCTCTAAGGCAATTCCAGTTCAGAGTCGGACAAGAGAATGTTTGCTTCGTTCATGTTAGTCTAGTTCCAGTAATGGGGCCAGTTGGTGAACAGAAGACAAAACCAACCCAACATACAGTCAAGGAATTGCGTGGATTGGGAATTATTCCTGACATTCTAGTTTGTCGTTCAGAGAATCCACTTGAGGATGACACTAGAGCAAAATTAGCCGCTTTCTGTCATGTAGGGAAGGATGCAGTAGTATCTGCTCATGACGTGTCTAACCTCTACCAAATTCCAATTTCTCTATACCATCAATCAGTTCTTTCAAAGGTTGCTAACCACCTTGGATTTGAAGTGCCAGATTCGCTGCCGTTGCTTGATGATTGGAGAAAAATGGCAGACAAAGTGGACACACTTACAGAAGATGTTCACATTGCTATGGTGGGCAAATATACAGGCTTGTCCGACTCATATCTTTCAGTTATCAAAGCCTTGCAGCACAGCGCTTTTGCAGTAGATCGCAAACTAGTCATCGATTGGATTGAATCAACAAATTTGGACCCTATTGAGAAAACGGAGAAGCATGATGAGGCATGGGCTCTATTGAAGTCAGCTGATGGAATTATAGTTCCTGGAGGATTTGGTGTTAGAGGAGTAGAAGGCAAGATTGCTGCTGCAAACTATGCTCGTGTCAATAATGTCCCATACCTCGGAGTTTGTCTTGGATTACAAATTGCAACAATTGAGTTCTGTCGCAATGTGCTCGGATTAGAGGGTGCTAATTCGACAGAGTTCGATGAGGACACCCCTAATCCGGCAGTCGTATTCATGCCTGAAATTTCGAAAACTCACATGGGTGGAACCATGCGCTTGGGAACGAAACCAACACCTTTCCTTGTTGATGACTGTAAGATTCGCCGTCTCTATGGTGGTGCTGACCATGTTGATGAGCGTCATCGTCACCGCTACGAAGTCAATCCAGAACTGATTGAGCAAATCGAGGCTGCAGGTCTAGTGTATGTGGGTAAAGATGAGACTGGTCAGCGTTGTGAAATTATGGAATTACAAGACCATCCGTACTTTGTTGGAACTCAATATCATCCAGAGTTCAAATCAAGACCAAACCGACCCAGTCCTCCATTCCTAGGGCTTTTGAAGGCTGCAGTTGGGCAAGAAATCTGAATTATTTCTTCATTATTAGGGCTCCAATTAGGAGTCCCAAGAAGGCGAGTTCTAATTGCTCGTGTACCCAATGCAATTGCATGAACTCAAACCAATGCCCCGGTTGTCCAGCAGCCATCATTCTCAATTGGTCGTTCAAATTACTGAATCTCAATAGTAAATTTAGCCCACTTAGAGCAATTAGATAAATTCCCGCACCCATCTTTGTATTATCCGAATTGATTAATCCCGCTAGATACAATCCAGAAATCAATAAAATTGAAATTATTGTCAATGAGAATACCATCGAATAAATAATCCACTTAAATTCACTATTATATTCAATATGATTCATTAATTCCATCAGTGCAATAATCACAGCAGGCAATACTAGTACTAGAGCGGTTGTTCCAACAATCATACTAGTTGCGGAGTTACTTTCATTCGGCATTTGAGAACCAGAATTAGACATGTTTCCTTCCATCATCAATTATTCATACTGAGTATATCTCTTGAAGTTTGACTAAGCATTGCTAATCAAATGACTACAATAGATATTAAACAAAGTCTAGTCGGATGGCTGTGCTTTCAGTAAGGGGTCTCCACAAAGGATTTGGTTCTGGTGCACAAAGATTAGAGGTCCTCAAAGGAATAGACTTGACTCTTGAAAAAGGAGAGTTAGTAGCACTGATGGGCCCATCTGGTTGTGGCAAATCTACTCTTCTCAACATTATTGGTGGACTGTTAGATGCTGATTCAGGTTCAATCAAATTAAATCAATTCAATTATGGAGGCAATCACCCTAGTAAGTTAGTCGATCTCAGGAGAAATGGTATTGGCTGGATTTTCCAAGACTACCATTTAATTGAGAATCTTTCAGCTTTGGATAATGTCGCTCTTTCTCTCGAGCTTTCTGGGATGTCTTCTATGCAAGCAGAGAAAGAAGCTAGAATTTCACTCGAGAAAGTAGGGCTAGGTGACAGAATTTCATTCAAACCTGATGAATTATCGGGCGGTCAAAGACAAAGAGTGTCAATCGCTAGAGCGATTTCTGGATCACGTCCTGTATTGCTAGCCGATGAACCAACTGGCAATTTGGACATTCAATCAGGAGAGGACATTCTTGTACTCTTCAAGGAACTTTGCTCTAATTCAGGAATTTCTATTCTAATGGTGACTCATGACCCAATTCTCGCATCAAAGGCTGACCGTATGCTTCTCCTTAGAGATGGTACCGTCGCTGCATCTGATATCAAAGAAGCATGGGGGGATGAGGTCTGATGAATTTGAAATCATTACCCGATGCAACTAGAATTGCGATTCTTAGTGCTTGGAGAGGTAGAGCTAGAGGAGCTGCAGTTTTCTCTGGTGTTTTCCTTGCTAGTTTGGTTATCACCACAGTTCTAGCATACGGAGCTGGATTAATGAGTCTGTTTCTCACGACTGCCGTAGAGTATGAGGAATACGATTACCGAGTTGAAATGCACTATCCAATGGATGGTAAGAATCGAACAACCGATGTGTTTGCTTTTGAGTCAATTTGTGAAGATATTTTACTCATTGATGGAGCCACTGATTGTTCAATTACTGCAGGTCTTCAAGGTAGGCATACGGAGAGTTTTTGGGGTCGTGATGTTCCTCAACAAACTCTCGAGTTAATGTCTATAGATGGTCCTGATTCAAATTGGACAAATATAGACCTGTCATGTGCAGAATGTGACGACAATGGTCCACCCACAAATGGGTATAGAGCGGTGCGTATGATAGGTGCTGAAGCATATGATGGCCCCATGTATGAACGCCACTCACAAAGAGTAATTTCGGGAGAATGGCCAACTAGTGGAGCGGATGCAGTTAACAATCGAAGTGTTGTAATTCCAGCTAGTATTGCTAATTCAGCTCAAGTTGATGTTGGTGACACATTTTCGGTTTTTAATTTCACATACAATAGCAATTCAACACTTCCGTGTGAAGAAGTAGATGCAGATGGTAATCCCAAAGAAGCCACAGGATTTTTCCAGTCTGCATATGGATTTGAGAATGAGTATGATTTCTGTAGAGTAACTATTTCCTTAGATGACCTGACTGTTGCTGCAATTTTTGATGATAGATCATACAGTAGCCCACTAATTTCCAATCAACCAGTATATGTCCCTTGGAACCTCCTTACAAGCGAACAGATGGTTGAGTTGATGGCAGGAGATCATACATATCTTGCAGTAACCTTTGACAGGCTCCAA
>Ga0187827_10002286_pt1 | contig 26423 bp, 18 predicted proteins | sample ETNtaG_39_FD_167969 | JGI IMG/M metagenome (GOLD analysis project Ga0187827, IMG submission 167969) | Marine microbial and viral communities from oxygen minimum zone, Eastern Pacific Ocean - ETNP2014_SV_150_PacBio MetaG (Illumina Assembly) | ecosystem: Environmental > Aquatic > Marine > Hypoxic... | reverse complement strand
GGTCGATCTCAGTGACGATTACCTTAGCTCCCTGAGATTTCAGGGCCTGCGCAGAACCCTTCCCAACATCTCCATAGCCGCAGACCACAGCCGTCTTGCCGGCGATCATGACATCAGTTGCGCGTTTGATGCCGTCAATCAGAGACTCGCGGCAGCCGTAGAGGTTATCAAACTTCGACTTGGTAACCGAGTCGTTTACGTTGATTGCAGGGAACAGGAGTGTGCCCGCCTCAACCATCTGATGGAGGCGATGCACGCCGGTGGTGGTCTCCTCGGAGACACCGTGGCACTGTGCTACTACATCGGTCCAGAAAGACGGTGTCTCCGAATATACCCTCTTCAGGAGGTCCTTGATGCACTGTCCCTCATGATTTCCAGATAGTGAGTCGGCCCAATCGCTTCCATTCTCGAGTTCATATCCCTTGTGTATCAGCAGCGTTGCGTCTCCCCCATCGTCGACAACCAGTTGCGGGCCCTGACCTTCGGGGTGACTCAGGGCTCTGTAGGTGCAGTCCCAGTACTCCTCAGGTGACATTCCTTTCCAAGCAAAGACGGGTGTTCCGGTTTGTGCGATTGCGGCAGCAGCATGATCTTGGGTGGAGAAGATGTTGCAACTGGCCCAGCGCACTGAGGCACCCAACTCGACTAGAGTCTCAATGAGGACGGCGGTTTGTATGGTCATGTGCAGAGAGCCGGTAATTCGAACGCCTTTGAGTGGGCGGCCGGCGGCGTACTTCTCACGAATCGTCATCAGGCCGGGCATCTCATGTTCGGCAATCTCGATTTCTTTGCGACCGAACTCTGCAAGGGACAAGTCGGCTACATCGTATTCCAAGGAAGATGCCTCAGACCCTCCGACAGATTGCACGAATCGTGCTCCTGCGACCCTCCTATCAACGTTTGTCATCAATTAACGTCTAATACGTTGGGCCATCCGACGAAGAATACATCGGTGAATTTTATGAGATTTTTTAGCTCTGAGTCGGTCACCGCAGGTCATCCTGACAAACTATGCGACTGTATCTCTGATGCGATTCTCGACGCATGCTTGACTGCTGACCCGGCTGCCAGAGTCGCTGTGGAGACCTTCGTGAAGGGACTAGACCCGGATGGTCGTGACCCCCCCTACAGTTTCATCGTTATAGGTGGTGAAATCACACTCGCGGAGGGCTGTTCAATCGATTACGAGGGCATAGCACGCCAGACAGCTGCAGAAATCGGATACACATCGATAGATGTGGGCATGGACGCGAAAAGCAAACAAGCGAGCGAGGTCACAGTCCTCGTCAGCCAGCAGTCAGAGGATATCAGCCAAGGTGTCACTGAGGGGAAGGGGCTGCACACGGCACAAGGCGCAGGTGACCAAGGAATCATGTTTGGGTTCGCAACCAACGAGTCGGAGGCATACCCTTCCCTTGCAGGCAGCTACATGCCTCTTCCAATACTTCTGGCGCAGAGGCTCACATCGGCCCTATCAGAGGCCGGAAAGGACGGCACCCTCAAGTGGGCTAGACCAGATGGTAAAAGCCAGGTTACCGTAGCTTACGACAACCGGGGAATTCCTCAATACGTTGACACTATTGTAATCGCGATTCAGCACGATGACCTGGCTAACGAACTCTTCAATGGCAATGAGGAGTTAGAACGCGAATTCATTCACGAAGAGGTCAAGGATAAGATAATCCGCACCACCATTCCGGATGAACTCGTCAGCGACAAGATGAGGATTATTGTTAATGGGACCGGCAGATTCGTCAGAGGAGGACCATACGGTGACGCTGGTTTGACCGGTCGCAAGATCATTGTCGATACATATGGTGGCATGGGAGCCCACGGCGGTGGTGCCTTTAGTGGGAAGGACCCGAGCAAGGTCGACCGTTCGGCCTGCTATGCCGCTCGCTGGGCGGCCAAGCATGTCGTTGCAAGTGGACTGGCCGACCAATGTGAGATTCAACTCGCCTATGCCATCGGCTTGGCCGAGCCAATCAGTATCAATCTCAGCGTAAACACCTTTGGAACTTCTCGAGAGTCAGATATCGAGATTGAGAGGAGGGTTGGAATTGCATTCGACTTCCGACCAAGTGCAATCATCGAGAAACTGAATCTGCAGAGGCCGATCTATAGGGTCACTGCATCTGGCGGACATTTCGGGAGAATGGCGTTTGAGGATGGTTTTAGTTGGGAAACTTTAGATGGCGAGATAATGGCCATTCTATTGGGGAAATAGATTGCTGGAAAGAACAATTGACAATGAATCCTGCAGGGAGTCGGGGCCTCTATCCGTACGGGATAAAATCATAGATAGGGAAAGATCCTCTTTCATCCTAAGGAAGAAACTCAGATCTGTTTCTGGAAGGAAGCGACTTGGACTCGCCTGGATTGTGATTGACCCGATAGTCACTTCCCTCATTTATCTGTTCGTTCTTACTGTACTTAGGGCTAGAACGGATCCTGAGTCACTATTTATCGGAATAGTTACTTATCAAGTTCTAACTAACTCAATAAAATCTGGTTCTGCCTCAGTGAAAGACTTGACTGGCGGTTTCAAGGCCGAGAGAATCAGGACAAGAACAATGCTATTCTCAACAATCAGATACAGGATTATCGATACATTCTCGAGTACTGCGGGGGTGATGGCAATTCTCTACTTCATTTATGGGGTTCCGCTGGTCGGAGTTATGGCTTTCTTAATTGTGGCTCAATTAGTTGGATTATTGTTTGAAGGTGTGGGGCTTAGTTTCTCAATGACGATGAAGAGGATTCCAGATCTGTATAATGTGATGACCCTATTTCTACGACTGATGTTCTTTGCTGGGCCAGTGATGTATCCGATGAGTATGACGGAAGGACTGCACTACAGGGTGAACCTCTACAATCCTTTTACATATTTTGTTGAGGCGTCTAGGTACATTTCTGATTTGGAAACTACCCTTCTGGAGTTTGGGGCGTTTCCCGGCCTTTTGGTAATAGCAGTTGTAGCCATTCTGGCATACAGGGGATATTCAAAAATCGACTCTTATAGGTGGAGGATGACAACATGGGCATAAATTCCTCGATATTCATTGATGGATTAAGCCTCGAATATCATGAGTTCATCAGAGAGAAATTCTCACCATGGGGAAGAATTTCGCCATTTCTAGCACTGGATTCTATTTCACTGGAAATTTTTGAGGGGGAAACGGTGGCAATAATCGGTAGAAATGGTGCGGGTAAATCCACCCTGCTCAGGTGTATTGCGGGGTTACTTAGACCGTCCCAGGGGTCGATTCAGACAAGGGGGCGAGTAATATTGTTGGCCGGAGTAGACCCGGGTTTTCTGCCCGATTTAACCGGTAGGCAAAATGTGATTGAATTGGGGAGGGGCTATGGAATTGAACCCAATGAAATCTCATCATTTTCTGACTCGATTGAAGATTTTACCCAATTGGGGGAGGCCTTTGATAGGCGATTTGGGGGGTACTCAAGAGGTAGGAGGGGGAAGCTGGGATTTGGATTCATCACGGCACTTGAGCCGGACGTACTATTGATTGATGAGACATTGGGGGTCGGTGATAGAGAATTTAGGGAGAAGGCACAGGACAGACTGAGGGGTTTCATCTCCAAGTCAGGAACAGTGCTAATTTCCACCCATTCCCTTGGCTTGGCCAAGGAACTATGTCAGAGGGGCGTCGTTATTGAAAATGGAAGGGTATTTTTTGAGGGACAGATTGAAGATTCGGTGAAACAATATGTCTCATTAGCGGATAAATAACTACTTATTTCTGGGCATTCCAACAGCTTCGACGTGCCACCCCATAACGGATAGATGGTTTATATCAAGGCATCTCCTTCCATCAAAGATAATCGGATTTCGCATATTTTTAGCAATTTCTTCCCAATTGAAATTGGCGATTGCCTCGTGTGCTGTTGCGATAATTACAATATCATAACCACCAACTTCTGTGACTTCGTCCACTATGGAGACTCCCTCGGAGAATTGATTCTTGGGTACATAGGGGTCCCAAGATGAAACTTCAATTCCCTTAGACATCAACACCTCTGCCAAGTCCTTGGACGGCGACCCCCTGCTGTCGCCCAACTGCGGCTTGTATGACCATCCCACAATTAAGGCTCGTCTTCCATTTTTTGGGACTCCTGCGGTCTCCAAAATTTCTACGATCTCTTCGGCAATGAAGACCGGCATATGGTTGTTAATTTCTCTAGCTGCGGAGATTAGTTCTAACGAGCTATTTCTCTCGTTCGCCTGATCGATCAGGAAGTATGGATCGACAGGGATGCAGTGTCCCCCGACCCCAATTCCTGGGGTATATCTGTGGAAATTCCATTTTGTAGAGGCCGCGTCCAGAACTTCCTCGATATCCACCCCTAGCTTGGGCAGAATCATTGACAATTCATTCACCAGTGCTATATTGATGTCCCGCTGAACGTTCTCAATCAATTTCGAGGATTCGGCGACCTCAATACTGCCAACGTGGTGTACACCCCCACTGGTCAGCTTAGAATACAATTTTACAAGTGATTGTCCGACCAGTGGGTTGGTGCTACCTATTACTCGATCGACATTGTTGATGCCGTGGACGGGATCTCCTGGATTGTACCGCTCGGGGCAGTATGCAATTTCGACGTCGGTCCCCATCTTCAGACCATATTCATCTACTATAGGAAACCATTCTGAACGAGTCAGGCCCGGATAAACCGTACTCTCGAGAATAACAATCGTATTGGAGTCATTTCTGACGTTTGAGAAGATTGAATGGCCTGCTTCTCTAACAAATTTAGCATCTATCCTCCTTTCTTCTGTCACGGGGGTGGGGACAGAAACGATTACGACATCACACTTTGGTATAGAATCGGTGAACGAGTGGGTGATATTCCATCTTTCATCAGTAGATGATGGAATCTTATCTTCCAAAGTAGGTTCATTTGTGGGGTTTCGACCGTTTAGCAGGGAAGCGATTACACTTTCCGAGGAATCGATTCCGAACACCGTAAAACCAGCATTGTAGAAACCGATTGCAGTTGGGAGGCCAACATATCCCATCCCAACTATCCCCACAACTAGTTTCCCGCTGTCTGTCCTATCCTCGAAGTCTTCGCCCCACCCCATACAACTGTGACTGCGAAGAGAGGGATAAAACGTGCGATGCCTCGGAATAATTGAGGTGAACAACCATAAGGTAACAGTCTAATATTCGCCACCGGACGAGTGGGTGTGGACGGGATACTAGTGGTAGGTACTGGCTCAATGGGTTGGAATCATGCCAGAGTTTGCTCCGAACTGGGATTATTGGTTGGAATCTGTGACCGTGACGAGGGAGTGGTAAAGAAAGTAGGGGAAAACTTCGGGGTGCCTGGTTTTGCAGATTTGCAGAATGCAATCGATGAGACTGATCCAGAGGGAGTAATAATTTCAACTCCAACCTCAACGCATCATGATGTCGGAACTGTGGCCATAATGAATGGGAGAAACGTTTTGATCGAAAAACCACTAGCAGTCGACCTTGAAGAGGGAAATAGGTTAGTAGGGCTTGCAAGAGAATACGGAGTTACCCTAGCTGTTGGGCATATCGAAAGACACAATCCGGTTATTTCCAAGGCTAGAGAATCTTTGTCCTCCGGAGATTGGGGAGAAATAATCACTATTTCTTCTCGTAGAGTTTCTAATTTCCCTGGCAGAATTAGCGACGTTGGAGTAATACTTGACCTCGGTATTCACGACGTTGACAACGTTATTTTCCTCATGGGAAGTAAACCAAAGAGCGTTTATGCGAGCGGGGGAAAGCACCACGACATCTTGTTCGAAGATCATGCGACTATCCAAATCACTTTCGAGAACGGAAACAATGCCCTAGTTGAGGTGAATTGGATAACGCCGATGAAGGTTCGGACACTATCTTTGACATGTGAAAAATCCTTTGTTGTACTTGATTACATGAATCAGCAAGTGACTGTTTCATCCAGCAGGTTTGTTGATCCAAAACAGCCCCGAAAATTCCCCGTAGATATAGAAATTGATTCCAGAGAATTGGGCCTCAATGTTGTCGAGCCATTAAGATTAGAAATAGAAGATTTCATCAGTTCGATTAGAAACGGAACGAAGCCTTTAGCTTCCGGAGAAGACGGGCTATTGGCTCTCGAGATATGCATTGCAGCTTTGGAATCAATAAAAACAGGAGATGTCGTATATTTTGAGTAGTGAGGAAGACATCACAATAGACCAACGGGCAGTGGTTGACGATGGTGCCCAAATTGGCAAAGGGACTTCTGTTTGGCACTTCTCACACATCAGATCGGGCTCTACAATAGGAAATAATTGTATTATTGGTAAGGGAGTATATATTGACGAGGGGGTTATTATTGGAGATAACTGCAAACTCCAAAATGGGGCTATGGTGTACAAAGGAGTCTCTATCGAAAATGGAGTATTCGTTGGGCCTCATGCAGTCTTTACCAATGACTTACGGCCAAGGGCTCACCTTTGGTCGGATGATCGATTAGAAAATACTATTGTTAGAGAAGGTGCCAGTATTGGCGCCAATGCAACGATTAGGTGCGGTATCGAACTAGGTGAATGGTGTATGGTTGCGGCGGGTTCTGTTGTAACAAAAGATGTGCCTCCCTATTCGCTAGTTAGGGGGGTTCCGGCAAGAGTTGTTGGTATGGTTGCGAAGGATGGTAGCATGGTGAGTCACTCAACCGATGGTAGCAACCCAATTGATGGGGGCTAATTGGGTTGCAATTCAAAGCGCTCTCGTGGATTTGATGGACATGGGGGGTCCGACAAAGGTCGTAATGATAGTACTAAATGACGTGGAAAACGATTCCAGAGTAATAAAAATCGCTCATTCCCTGCAAAGTAACGGATACGATGTGACTATTTTTGGATTATCCAAAGAACGGGCAGAAATTTCCTCTGTGACTAGAGAAATCCACGGAATTAATGTTAGACTATTCTTTGATCCGAGGAGAACGCTATCTTTTGGATGTGAGCCGGGAGACAAGTGGAAATTACTTCTTAGGGGTCTCATTGGCGCCATGTGGGCATATCTGAAAGCCATTAGTCCCCAGGTTATCCATACCCATGATTTTGGGACAATTAGAATCGGTAGTGAATTGGCTAGGAAACTAAGGAGCGAGACTGGTGGGTTGCTGTGGGTGCATGACGTCCACGAGTACGTTGCTGGATTGGAACAATTAGATGAGGGAATCCTTAGAGAAGCTCTGCTTGATCAGGAGGAATGCATTGGCCTCCCACAAACAATTACAACAGTTTCAGGTCCCATTGCAAGGGCGATAAAAGAAGACCATCTACTTCCACGGGTTCCGACAACCATATTCAACTGCCCGAACAACCCAGGAAAATTCTTTGAATATGGAATCAAAGATCACCTAAAATTATCTGCAGAGCATCCCTTGATAGTATACTCTGGCGGATTAGCTGAGCAAAGAGGAGTCGAAACAGTAATCTCAGCCCTTAAGACCCTTAGAAGTCACCACTTTTGCATTGTCACTGATACAAATTCCAAATATCTACCCCGAATTATAGACCATGCAAAGAAATTGGAGGTTGATGGGCGAGTGCACGTCCACGGATACGTCAACCATGACGAAGTACCATCGTTATTGTCAGATGCTGACATCGCTGTTCATCCAATGATTAGATACAAGAACGGAGACATGGCGCTGCCAAACAAATTATTTGAATATCTTCATGCAAAATTGCCAATTATTGTAAGTGACTGTCGAACAATGGCCGATTTTGTTGGCTACTGGGAACTTGGAAAGGTTTTCGAATCTGGGGACATTGCATCCTTGATTTCTGCTATATCCGAAATACAAAACAATCCCCCCAAGGATGAGGATTTTGAACAGAGAGATTCACTAATTGAAAGATATTCTTGGGAAAGGCAGGAGGAGAAATTACTTGCTATATACTCTAATGGCATAAACGAGGCTTTCCACCCGGTAGGGGTAGATTCTCAGATTGAAATTGAGATTATTAGTATTGGGAATGCCATCAAAGGGATATTGAACATGGATAATTATTCCGGGCCTTATTGTCTATCCTTTACTGAAGGGGGTGAAAGTTTGTGCGAAGCAGTTACAGATAAAAGCGGATATTTCTCCGCCCCAATGCCGCATCATGTTTTAGATGGGGTCGATCACAACATTAACATTGCAATGAATAAATGGGGAAGAAAAATTGTGAAAAGTATCGGATTTCGTAGCGAAGAGTCCCCCCTACATTATGGAGAAATTGTACGAATTGAGGGCAATAGGGTTGTTGTGGGAATTAACCAGGACTCTAAGCAAGAGCTTGAAGTCACCTTGCAAACAAGTGAAAAATCAGTTCCCACGATATTGAATCCAGAGTTTGAGAAATCAAGCGGAGGGGAGCCAAAAATTAGTATTTTGATCCCCGAACAATACTCTGATGGGAAAGCCAGAATATTGAAGATCTGCTTCAAAAATTCAAAGATTTTGTTTTCAGGATGTCCAGTAGAATATTCTTGCGCCTGTTGAATCGCTGTCACTTGTCTAGTTCAGCAAATTATGCCACCTGAGCGAAATGTTTTCTGAGGCGTCCCTATTCAGGTATTGGAACCACATTTTGGGGTTTCCTGGAAGCGTAGTTGGCACGTTCCTGATTGCCGTACCAAGATAAAAATTCGATTTCTTCCTATTCCAAATTCCAATTCCATTATTTCTATTAATCTGGAGTAGTTTCTTGGATGCATCCAAGCAAAGGACCCACTCCTCCAGCGAAGAATATGCCACTACCAAACATTCCAGAAGTTTTTCATCTCGTGTAGAGATAGTTAACCCCTCATTTGCAATCTCAGCAGCCATTGAGAATCTTTTTGACTCAATCAGATATTCAGAAGCTAAGATATAATCATCAATAAGTTTGTCAGGGGACTGGAACCAAGACATCCAAGAGGATATTGCTAGTGTCCAATCGTTTTTTCGGCCCGCTGAAATGGCACTATTCCTCAGGGCGAGACTGTCATTTGGAGTCTGAGATAGAACTTGCTCGGAGAATCGAATTGCAGAATCCCAGTCACCTCTTTCTAAGGAACGACTAGCTAGGAAATTATTTGCTGAAATGCAATGCTGATCAATCGAAATTAGTTTAGATGCAGTTATCTCAGCAATATTTGGCTGGTTGGTTTCAATTTGGAGTCGTATTAACTGCGTGAGTGCGAGAATATTTTCTGGATCCAAGGTTAGGAGATCTTCGCACCAAGCAATGTAAAGATGGGCTGGGATGGAATTGTCAGTAAATCCAATAATTAACTCCAAGGCACCGACGTCATCATTGTAAAGGGTCCAATTTTCGATAAGAAACCTAGCCAATCCCAATTCTCCCTTAGAAATCAAATCACAAATCTCTTCTTCATTGGGGCGAAATGATTTCTCATTTTCGGACTCAAGGAATAGCCCGATGTTCTCCCTTCTTTTGGTGTTTAGATCTAATGGGAGGGGAGTTTCGAAGTCTATTGTACGAGGCGAGTCCAATCCCATCAATCCACCATAACAGAAATCACCTTAATTGAATCTATTGGGAAAGCAGTGACAATCCTGCAAAGATACTATTCGAAATCGGCCAAGGAAATGGGCGCAGTGTGACTTGGGCGCATTGGTTAGACACATGGGAAATCTGACCTTTGTGTTAATGGGCTCGGAGTTTCAGTGTCACTGTGAGACCATTTACACAGTGACCTTTATTGGGGCGACTCGAGGGGCGGTCGTAAGAACCGAGGGGATTTTGATGAACATTGTAGTATTTGGAATGGGCTACGTGGGAATTCCGGCGGCGGCACTCTTCGCCGACGTTCCGGGATTCAACGTAACTGGCGTTCAAAGACGATCGAAGCGTAGCGGTTGGAAAATAGATGCCCTCAATAGGGGTGTGAACCCAATTGGAGGTGACGAACCGGGACTGGCAGAACTACTGAAACGTGTCCATGACAAAGGTAGTTTTCGTGTTACCGACGATCCTGGAGTAGTAGAGGATGCGGATGCGGTTCTAATCGATGTCCAGACTCCAACCGAATCTGACCATCGGCCTCGCTACGAGTCGTTGAAGGCTGTCTCGCGACAGGTTGGTGAGCGAATGAAGCCCGGCACCCTTGTCTGCATCGAGTCTACAGTGGCTCCAGGAACAACACAAAACGTGGTGCGACCTATCTTAGAAGAGGCATCGAAAATGGAAGCTGGAAGAGATTTTTTCCTAGCGTTTGCCTATGAGCGAGTTATGGTCGGACGTCTGCTATTCAACATCACCGACCTTCCACGAATCGTTGGCGGGATCGATGAGAGATCTACCAAGAAGGCTGTAGAGCTATACGGAAATATCGTCAAGGCGGAGCTTCACCCCACCGACTCCCTCACAGCCGAGGTAGCCAAGACAGTCGAAAACACTTACCGCGACGTTAACATCGCTTTCGCCAACGAGGTTGCTATGATCTGCGAGTCTCTCGGCATCAACGCTTACAGAGTGCGGGAACTGGTGAATACGCTACCCAATATACCCAGTGACCCAGCCAAGAATCCCATTCGCAACATGCATGTGCCCGGCAGCGGCGTAGGTGGACATTGTCTGCCTAAGGACTCATGGCTGCTGAAATATGGCTTGGACACTTACGGCAATTTTTCGGTAGAGCCGAAAATCATCGTCGCATCTCGTGAACTCAATGACTGGATGCCGGTGCACATGGTGGACCTATTGGAAGAAGAGTTGGCTAAGCATGACACCCCTCTATCTGGTTCGAGAATTGTTGTGCTAGGTCTGGCCTTCCTACCTGATTCGGATGATACTCGCAACACCCCCACCTATGCGATGGATAGAGAATTGCGCGATAGGGGTGCCGAGGTAGTAATCCATGATACTCTAGTCGAGGCTGACGAGGGTGTGGATAATCTCACCAACAATCTTTGGGATGCGCTTGAAGGTGCAGATGGGGTAATACTGAGTACTGCTCACAATCAGTATGGTGATTTGGATCTCTACAAGTTACACTCAACAATGCACACACCGGTACTCATTGACGGACGGAATCTATGGTCAACCGAGGCTGCTGTGACGGCTGGGTTCTCGTACCGCTGTGTGGGCCAAGGATAATCTCGGTGAATCAACGCCCACTAGCCCAGGATTTCACAGCGTCAGCAACCTCATCGACCTCTTCGAGGGTCAAACCGGCATGCACTGGAAGTGAGATTACCTGGCCAACTATCCGCGATGCGACGGGACATTCACTTCCGTATGAACCGAGGTGTGGATAGTCAAATACCAAACGAGGATAATACAATCCTGTGCCTATCCCCAGCGCGCGCAGGTGTTCAGCCAATGAGGAACGGTCTTCGACTCGAATGGTGTATTGGTGCCAAACGTGCGTGAAACCATCAGGTAAGTTTGGCAGGATTACATCCTCAGCAGGCGGCAAACGCTCACTGAGTCTATTGGCATTTCTGCTTCTAATTGCATTGAATCCGTTCAACTTTCTTAGTTGGACCCGCCCTATAGCAGAACCAATATCGGTCAACCTCAAATTCAGACCGAATCTGACATATTCATACACCCCTAATTGGCTATCGGGTCGTCCATGGTTTCTGATACTGTTCAATTTGATGTAGAGTTCTTCGTCATTGGTGGTGACCATTCCGCCCTCGCCAGTGGTCATGTTCTTGGTAGGATAAAATGAGAAACATTCCATGTCAGAAAGAGTCCCAACTTTTCGATCCCCGATTGCAGCCCCATGAGCCTGAGCGGCATCTCCGATGATAGTCAAGCCATGCTCATCTGAAATTCTACTGAAAGAGTCCATATCTGCAGGGAGGCCGTAAAGATGGACTGGAATTATGGCCTTGGTTCTTTCAGTTATTCTAGACCTAGTTGACTCAGGATCGAGGTTGAATGTCGACTCGTTGATATCTGCGAACACCGGAGTTGCTCCACAACTCAGTATAGCATTCGCGGTCGCGACGAAAGTGAATGGTGTTGTGATAACCTCGTCACCCGGGCCGATTCCGCTAGAAAAAAGGGCTAGTTCCAGAGCCGCGGTGCCGTTTGACACAGCGCAAGCGAATTTTGAGCCGACGAAGCTGGCAAACTCATCTTCAAATTTTTTTGTTTCGGGACCACATGCAATCATTCCTGATTCAATCACCCTTGTGACGGATTCGATTTCCTCCGGGCCCAGGAGTGGGCGGGCAATACTAATTTTCACCATCCCACCGGCCCCTCTGGTAAAGGGCCAAATATATTATATTACCACTAACGCACTATGGTCATGGGAATTTCGTGCGGGGCCTGTGGACACCTGATGGATGGTGAACCGAATTTAGAAAACCATGAAAATTGGATGGCGCATTTTCCGAGGGTTGAGAAAGTTCCCGTTGATCCGTTGATGAGAATAATGAGAAAGACGGATAACTGGATAAGTAGGAGGATGGCTTACTTGGAGAGTGGTTTGAAAGCTGCTGAGGAAAAACTGGCCAGATCCAGAAGTGCGGATCGGACGAATCAGCTAAAGGGAGCAATAGAATCCTGGAAATCTCGAATGAAGAGTGATCCGATTGACGTTACATTCTCCGAACAATCAATGGAGTATGTTTCGCTGAATTGCCCGAAATGCGGGGCCAGCCTGCTCTCTTGGATGGGAGAAATCCAAGAGGGCTAGCAGGTTTTCCTAGCGGACTATTGATTCCAGCGATACTTCCGACGGAGAGGAATAATGAGGATTGTAACTGTAGTCGGAGCAAGACCCCAATTAATCAAAGCCGCTGCTTTCTCAAATTCCCTCATAGGTTACTCCTCTATAGAGGAGGTAATTGTTCACACCGGTCAGCATTATGATCAAAACATGTCAGACGTGTTTTTTGAGGAACTAGGGTTGCCACTGCCATCCTTTAACCTTGGAGTTGGCTCCGGGAGCCATGCCTATCAGACTGGGAAGATGATGATTGGTTTGGAGAAATTGGTTGACGAGTTATCTCCAGGAATAATCGTAGTATATGGTGATACCAATTCAACCCTTGCCGGCTCAATAGTGGCCGCGAAAACACACACTCCCTTAGCACATATCGAAGCGGGATTAAGGTCATTCAACAAGATGATGCCGGAGGAAATAAACAGGATAGTAACAGACCGGCTTTCTGACATTCTATTTTGCCCTACGGAAGTCTCTATGCAGAACCTCAGAAACGAGGGTTGCTCCGAAGACTCGATGCACCTAGTGGGAGATGTGATGTATGATTCGTGCTTGTACTTTGGAAATCTATCAATGGAAAAATCAAACATCACTCAAGACTTAGGGATTGTACCCGGTGAGTACGTATTGGCGACAGTACACAGAGCGGAGAATACTGACGATGAAGTAGTGTTGGGAAATATCATCTCAACGTTGGATGAGTTATCGAAGAGAATTAGAGTTGTATTTCCACTGCATCCCCGGACCAAGTCGAGAGTGGTTGGTCTCTCGCATGGAATTACTTTCATCGATCCTGTGGGGTATCTCGATATGATTGAGCTTGAGAAGAACTCAAAGGCCATCATAACAGACTCGGGAGGGGTGCAAAAGGAGGCTTACTTCCACAGAGTTCCCTGTATTACCATTAGAACTGAGACAGAATGGGTAGAGCTCGTCGAATCTGGTTGGAACACACTGATTGATCCCAACAATCCAATAGAGTTGAGGAGGGGTATTTTTTCTGCGGTAGAAAATCCCTCAACTGGCAGAATGGATAAGGAGATGTATGGTGGTGGAAGAGCGTCAGAAAATATTAGGGATGAGATAATTCGTTGGATGGAGATATCGTGCTAAGGGCGATTTCGAAGACTGGATTTTCAGTCGCAATGATAGTTCTGAACAATGTAAAGAACGATATCAGGGTTTTGAAAACTGCGCAATCAATTTCCGATATCGGATTTGACGTCCACGTTTTTGGGGTGTCCTTCGACAGGGAGCAGAAAAAAACCACTACGGAGAAAGTGAATGGTTTCAAGGTTACATTAATTCCAAATCCTCGGTATGAACTTAGATCAGTGATTGACAAATCACACACGTGGGAATATATTATTCAGGGATCATTGACTAACATGTGGCCACTGATTAAAAAAATTGAGCCCGACGTCGTTCATACTCATGACTTGAATACAATTCGAATTGGAAAGGAGATTACTGAAAGGATTAGGACAGAAAGAAGAGACGTAAAATGGGTGCATGACCTGCACGAATATGTCAGGGGCTTGGATTATAGCGATTCCGCGATTAGGGACCTTTCACTCAATGATGAGAAAAATTGTATCGATTCACCGGATTTCCTACTCACTGTTTCCGATACACTAGCAAGAAAATTAGCCCTCGATTACAAGTTATCGGAAGCACCTATTGTAGTTCTCAACACACCCCCGAAAAGCAACTTGGTCGAGGGTTATGGACCTACCATAAGGGAGAAATTAGACATTGAGGACAGTCCCCCCCTTATCGTGTACTCCGGAGGTGTCTCTAGAGCCAGGGGTATCCACACTCTAGTAGAAGCCATGCCTTTGATTCCTGGAGCTCAAGTGGCAATAATTACAGACAATACCGGAGAATACATCGAGGAACTGATAGATATTGCTGGAAGAAATGATTGTTTGGATAGGTTACACTTTACCCCGTATGTGGAACCGCATAACATTTCCAACTTCATCAGAGGCGCTACCATTGGAATCCATCCAATGCTAAAATTTGGAAATGCAGATGTAGCGATGCCGAACAAACTCTTCGACTATACTTTGGCGGATATCCCAATAATTGTCAGTGATTGCCCGACAATGAAAGAATTCGTCGAAAGGTGGGGAGTTGGGGAAGTTTTTGTCGCTGGTGACCCTCAATCCTTGTCGAAGTCAGTTAACAAGGTGCTAGGAAATATAGGGCATTACAGAGGTAACATCACTTCGGATTTCATTGATTTACATTCTTGGGAGTATAATGGGCAGAAATTGGTTGACGTATATCAGAAATTACTGGTGAGTTTTTCTGATTCATCTGACGATAATCACAGCATTGCTGGAGAAATCACCGACAGTAGCGAAGGCTTCCTAAGGGGTTGGATAGGGGGGGTGGGGACGGCTTCTTCAAAGTGCATGATTGAGATTAGTCATCGTGGAAAGGTCATTTCGTTAGTTGATGTTGAGTCTCAAATAGGCTTCTTCAAAGACCATCCTTCTCGAGGATATTTGCAGTGGATCGCACTGCTTCCCGAAAGCCACTATGATGGGAAAATGAAGTCTTATTCCGCATCTCTGTTGCCATGGGGGGTGCCCCTCCAGACAATCAAAGAAAAGTATTCACTGGGTAAAAGAGTCCCCGTCACTGGAGAGTTTTCTAAGGCAAGCAAAGCAGGATTAGAGGGGAAGATAGCAGTAAATGGGAGCAATATCACATATATTGACCTAGATGTATACTACAACGATAACCACATTTGTTCACACAGGGTAGAGTCGATTTCCCCGGGGCTGAAGTCTTGGTCTAGAGATTACTGCATTCCCTTGCCGGAGCAATTTCACGACAATAGGCCCAGAAGATTCAGGGTGGTTTTAAGACACTGGAAAGAGGAGCTAGTTGGCAGTCCCAGGGTAGTTAGTATTGAGCCACGGAACCTTATTGAGGATGGACGAGTGAATGAATTGCTGATAGAAAATATGATTCCTGGAGGGGGTGGATGGGGCGTTCCAGCTGGACTGGAGGGGGATGGTGAGCTTGAGATGATGCTGGAGAAATCTAGTTTCACCCTAGGGGAGGAAGTCAAAGTCTTCTGTTCGAACAAGGATGATGAATTGCTGGATTTGTCATTATTCAGAATGGGGGACTACGGAGGTAAGGGTGCGAGAAGAATAAGGGCGTGGAAATCAAGGGGAACAGGGGAGGAAGGGAGCCCCACGGTTGAATTTACTGTAAATGAAGACTTGTTTCCAGGAACTTACCACATTTCGGTGTCGAACGAGAGGGGGCTCAGATATTTTCGGCCAATCTGCATATATTCTGTGGACTCGGAAGCAAGGATATTGGTAGTTCACCCCAATATTGCCAATCAATTATTCAGCCAAAAAGACAATGGAGAATTTGAGAAAATTGCATATTTCGAGGGATTTGATTCTGTAGAAGATTCGCTTGCCAGTACGCCACTGGCCGGGACGATGATGGACTGCAGGGCAGGGATGTATTCAACGTGGGTTCTTCCTGCAGAAGCGTGGCTGGAAAAGATGGGAATTGAACATGTATCAATCACCGATGATGAATTGCACTTCAACCCCTCTTTGGCTTTGAACAAGGACGTCATTATTTTCCTCGGAAACAGTAGATTTTGGACAGAGGAGATACACAGGATCGTGGGCCTCCATTTATCCAAAAGGAGGGAGGTGGCAATTCTTGGAACGGGAATGGGGGATCAAATAGTAGAGTTGGATGAACAAAGGAGGATTTCGCTATTTTTTGGGAATGATGAATACCGATCTGGGGTGCCGCTATCCGAAAACTGGAGTGAGTTGGACACCCCTATTATCTTCGGTGGATTCTCTAGGGCACCCCTGAATATGCAAATTTCCTCTGAGTACTTTGACAACGAATTTCAGTATGAACTTCAGGGGAGTTGGGATGTTGTCACCCCAATAGTGGGTGGGGAGGCGATTTCCTTGCTTGGATTGATCGGGAACCACCCAACAATCGGAAGGGTAGAAATTGAGTCTTCAATTATAGAATTTGAAAATGGTTCAAAGATTTTCCATGCTGGGATTGATAACTGGGTCAGCCTACTGGAAATTGATGAAGTTAGTCAGCTACTGCATGCATTCGTCCAAGGCGATGGCGATTCTGGTGCTGATCCTGCGGCAAAACGTATGCATGCAATTGAGGAATTGGCATACAGAAAATGGGGTGCCCTTCCTGCGGAGGGCGGCTTTCGAGACAAAAACAAACCAGTTAGGCGGATTTGCATCCTAACCGCTTTGTGGAAAAGAAGAGAACTCTCTAGAATCGTTCTTAGTCACTACAAAGAAATGGCAGAAAACTTGCATCCTGAATTTGACGTAGAAATTGTGGCCGTTGGGTCAACTGCAGAATCGAAAGGTCTCGTGGAAGAACTTGGAATTGAATATGTCGAATACCCGAATTCCCCCCTAAGTTGCAAATGGGATGCTGGATTGAAGCATTGCTCAATATTAGATCCAGATGTTGTGATAATAGTCGGTTCTGATGATCTGATTTCCGAGGGTGCTCTGACTGGTTTGTGTGAAAGAATTTCCGAAGGCAGAATGATGGTTGGACTGAAAGACATGTTCATGCTAGATGTAAAGGGAAAAACAGTGAATTACTGGAGCGGGTACGGCATCGAAGAGAGGGAATATGAAACGATAGGAATGGGAAGATGCTATTCAAGGAAGTTACTGGACAAATTGAATTTCTCGTTCTGGGGTGGGCATGAGGTTGATAGGGGGCTTGACCATGTGGTCACTTCGAAGATTTCCGAACTTGGGCATCTTCCCCTCCCAGCGGGCGAGGAGGTCTGGTTGGACCTCGATGGATTTTCGTATGCTTTTGGACACGTTGGATTCACTTTGGAGGAAATTGGTGGTTTTGCGATTGATGTAAAAACTGGACTCAATATTACAAAAATAGGTGATTACCAACTAATGCGCACGCAGACGCTTAAGTCCAGTGAAAGAATGTTGGCTGAATACCTTGGATCGAAGACGACCCGTTCAATAATCGAGTTTCTAGATGGCAGTGGGGTAGATGAGAGTTGAAATAATTAATGAACCGGAGATATTGAGGTTCAATTTTCTTCTCGAAGATGGGGATTTGGTTGCCCCCTCGAGAAATTTCTCAATGGGGAACGACTCAGTTTGTTTCCGTTTACCTGCTGACTTGGGAGAAAGTATCCATCCTGACCTAATTTCACTAGCAATTATTCTGAGTTGTCATCCATTTGTGGGAAAGGAATTACACCTGCCAATCCCAGTTTCAAGGAGATTTATGGATGGAGCTAGAAGAGTGATAAGTAGGTACAGGGTGATTGCGGAAACAAGTGAGGGACTTGCTCCGCGGGAAGCCCCAATCAAGACCAGAGCGGGGCTTGCCTACAGCGGTGGGGTCGACTCCACCGCAGCTCTGGCTGTCATGCCTTCAACCACTGTCCCAATTTTTATGAACAGGCCAGTGAGGGACGGTTCCCTATACAATCCCGACGCGGCCATCAAGTCTTGTGAAATTCTCGCCCAACTGGGATATGATGTCCAAGTGATTGGAAGCGACGTTGAGTATCTCAGGGAACCGGTGGGGTTCCCCACGGACCTGGCGCACGCTACTCCTGCGGTTCTCCTTGCGGATTTTCTAGGACTTGATTCACTGGCCTTTGGAACTGTTTTGGAATCGGCATATGGTGTAGGGCATGAGATATTCAGGGATTACCCCCAAATGAGTCACTGGAGATTCTACGGTACCTTGTTCTCTGCTGCTGGATTGCCAATGTCACTTCCAGTTGCCGGAATTAGCGAGGTCGGAACCAGCATGATAGTAGAAACCGCCCCCGTTGGGTTTGTTGCACAATCGTGCATTAGGGGGGCTTGGCAATCCCCCTGCTGGAATTGCTGGAAATGTTTCCGAAAGGGGCTGCTTGGAATGGCTCTTGGAAAATACGATTCGAACAATCTTGACCTTGGGGTGATGCTAGCTTCGAATGAGGTAAAGAAGAAACTTGGAGAGATCCCCATAAGTCACGAAAATGTTGTTTCCTACTCATTGGGGGGAGTTGATCCATCTATTCATCCATTTCTTGAGGTTTTGAATAGCAGAGTATATTCAGATTTCCCACTAGAAATGCTGGAAAAATGGTTTTCGCCTTCTCTTGAATTGGTTCATGAGAAGTGGGAAAAGGGAATTAGGAATAATATCCTGAGGTTCCTTGAGCCGATGTCAAGCGATGAAGAGGTTGCCATCAGGAACTGGAGTATGACCGAATTTATCGAAGATGAAAATATTCAATTTAAGAGGGAGAGGGTGATAAAATCATTGTGAAAAGTCGGCGAGTCTACAACATAATTTTCGGGGAGTTTTTGTAGCGTCCATTGAAATGAAGATAATAATCAAACTACCGTTCAATTGCCGATGCTTTCCAGTATCCAATCCGCGAGTTGCGAGGCCCCGTTCGGGCGCTGAAGAATCTTGGCATTCTCTCGCATCATCCCCCTAACTTCTGAGTCTGAAATCCTATCGATAGCTGCCCTGATTAATTTCTTGTTCCTGTCTTTCAGAACAATCATGCAACCGACTTTTTGGGCGACGAGCGTCCTAGCGAGTTGATCATCCCTACCAGTATTGAGATTGGGGTAGCAGATGGATGGCAGTGAAGATTCAATAACCTCGTGGAACGAGTTGTATCCCCCTGCTTGAACGGAGAAGTCGAAGTCATTGAAGAACATCGAATTGGGATAGTCCCTCAATATTCGAACCCTCTCTTTGTCAAATGTAATCCTGGATCCGAGAAGCGATTCTCCGATTACCGCGTACATCTCAGGATGGTCGTGGATGGCATCCAGAGTATGTTGAATATCCCTGCGAATATCATTGACATTGCCCGCCCCTAACTGAATATAGGCAAGGATAGCACTCTCAGGAATTCCGAGTCTTCTCCTCAATTCCCCTTTGGGTAATCGCTGGTTATTGTCTAGAAGCAATATCGGATTGCACCGAGTAATTATAGCGCCGTGCTCCACTTCGTCTGTTGAGTCCTCTACTAAACTGTCCCCAGGCCTTACAATTGCATCGAAGTGGTTGATGCTGTCAACCGGGATTGGTTTTGTATTCTTCTTGAAAACCCCCCTTCTTACCCATATCTTCATCAGCTTTTTTCGATTTTTTATCGAATTTAGCATCCCCCTGTATGGATACGCCCCATCAAAAACAAATGCCTTCGGACGATGAAGCGAGAAGATCAGCGACAACATCTCCTCGGCTAGAGAGTTCCACACCGTTGGATCCAATTCTTCGTACCTGTTTCGCCCCGGAATGTGGTAAGCAATAATATCCTCATCATACAAAATATGAAGGGTGGGCATGGTTGTGAAAAATACTATTTCCAAGGAAGGGTCTGTATTCTTTAATTTTCTTGAAATGGCGAGAAGCCTAGTGAAATGGCCGAAGCCAACCCCATTGGTTGGGAACATGACGATGCAGTTCCTATTTCCATCGACAGGCTCGTTTCTATTATCGTGCAGGTTAATTGACTCGGCAGAACGTTTAGATTTCTCCCTCACCAACTTGTACCCCAGAATAGGCAGCGTGAAAGGTAGGAGTAATATTCTCCAGGGTTTTCGATAGGCACTGACCAATAGTTCTCCGATTACATAAGAAGGGGACTCTCTCAAGCGGGTTATTTCCCTATTCCCCCTATCATGAGAAATTTTCTCCTTGGTGGGAATTGTATAGGAATTTTTCATTCCTGGTCGTTTTGTGATTCTGCTAACTGAATCAGGATGAAGGTCGGAAATTTTCTTCGGTAAGTCGCTAATTGCACTGAGTTCTCTAATCTGCTGAAATCGATCTGCTTCTGAAAGCGAAAGCAATTTCCTTGAGAGGAGATTTATTGCAGATTCCCAATCTTCCTTTCTTTCGATTATTAAACTGGCCCTAAATGCGCCCGATATGTTGTCATTAGACAACTCTGAATTGAACTGGTTCTTTCCGTGGTCCCGTAACACCAGGCCCGATGAGTCGGCTTTGGCGTACAATTTCGCTGCAGCGCCATAACTTCCCAATTTCAAGGCACTGCGGGCAGCAACATCAAGTCCCTCGGTATCGCCAAAAACTAGAAACGATGCTTTGGACAGACGGAGGGAACGAGAATAAGAGCCCTTGTTGTACGCTTTCCTATATCGTCTCCGGAAGAATGAGGATAGCACTGAAAGGAGGGTCACAAAGCACCCTTAAACTAATTGCTTTCAATCGTTTTGTCTATTCAAAGATAGAGTAGTAACGGTTAGGGAGTAGATATTTCCCCAATGAGAATGATAGGGATCTATTGCAACGCCGTGGTGATTTGAGTGAAGATAACTTGGATAACTGCTAGGGACCTAAGTTCGGATTTGGCCGCGACAACAGAGATCAGCCTTTGCCGCACAATGGCTTCATTTGGTATCGAGGTGACCCTTATCTCCCCTGGAAATATCGGCAATGGAGAATTTCAGCACGTCGAGGTGAGGCGACTGCGAATTCCTGGGTTGAATACCTTTTCAGGGGCTCGGGACATTCGCAAGCGCATACTGGTGGATACCCAATTGTTGGATTATGCAGATTCAGTCCTCGTCGACTGGCGGTATGTTAAGTCCCTAAAAAAAGATCTCACTAGGCTGTCAGTGCCTTGGTTTATCATTGACAGGGGGCCTCCTGCATCATCGGGCCTCCGTGGTGGCAGAATACGACGAGAGCTCCTTAGAAATATACAGAAGCGTTACTGGAGGGGAGGTTGGAGAATAGCTTGCTCCCATGCTTCCGGGGGGTTTGTAGTTTCATCGGAGCATCGAAGATTGGTGAATAGTGTGATTGAAGGGGATATGAAGATATTTGTCATACCAGCGGGAACTGAATCGAATAATTTGTTGGGAGAAAAAACAGATCCATCCATCAATCTAAAACTGGTATATATTGGTAGGATTGACAAGAAAAGAGGCGTGGAAGAGCTAATTAGCCTTTCGAACGCACTTGCTGATTCCTCAGTAAAACACTCCCTTACTGTGGTTGGTGAGGGGGACATGGAAGATGAAATGGCGAGACATTCTGAGCTCAGTGAGTTCTTCTGCTACATGAACAAGATCCCTAGGGATAAGATTCAGAGAATATTGGCAGACAATCACATAGGAATTCTGCCCATGCCGGATATTCCAGTTTGGAGGATTTCCAGTCCACTGAAACTCGCTGAGTACTTGGCCGCAGGACTATTGATTGTTGGTCCGGAGCATTCAGGAAACCAATTGAAAGGAAGTGAGGATTGGGACCTACTTACTCTTTCCGGAGACTGGGTGAATGACTCTGTCACCAGAATCAAGCTGGCTATGGAGGAAGACTGGGGTCGACTTTCGTTATCGGCGATAGAGTCGTCGCATCATCTCCATTGGGAAAACATTACAAAAAATGTAATACAATTCATCGAGGAAATCGAACGGAATCAAAGCAACACTATGGCTTGAATAATTAGTAGATTTATCGTATGCAACAAATATAATGGGAAGTTTCTGTTGAAAATTATTGATGTGAAATAGTCCGGTCAAGGCCCCGTCATCATGATTCGCGGCGATTCCTTTGAATTGCTAGTCTCAGCTCCGCGTCGGGTTCCCAAATGTGCAGACTCCTCCCAGAAAGTAGTAGAATATGAGAATGGACTAGGATTAAGGAGCCGCCGAAAATCCCTCTGCAGGTCCTGCTTGCCGACCCCATGGCCAATATAGCCCCGGGGAAGAGGACTGCGTGCCAACCAATGTCTGGAAATTCCAGTAATCCAAAGAATATGGGCAACAAGATTGAAACTACCGAAACTGAAATGAGCCAAGGAAAAATCAGATGAAAATATAATTGACTTGAAAAAATCGATGCGTACGCACCGTAATTTTTTGAGCGGAGATCACGATTAGCCCAGAACGCACGACTGAGTCCTTGGGCCCTCCTCACTCGTCTGCTCCTTTTCTCGACTGAATACTCTGAATCTGGTTCGAAAAATTTGATCTCTGGATCCATAATTGCCCTGAATCCATTCCTTCTAACTAGCATTGCTAATTGAGAATCATCGGCATTACTCCCTGAGTTGATTCTTGAGTGGCCGATAGCAGACATTCGGAAAGCGCAAATTGACCCCTCGAATATTGGCGTTGAGTCGATTGCCGATTCGCCGACCCGAAGTACGTTGAACCTACTGCGGTAAGGGTGCCCACGGCTCCCGTGATGAGAATCCAACTGGCCACAGACAGCGCCTATCCCCGGATCTTGGAACCACCTAGACAGAAGTCTCAGGGAGCTCGGCGGCAGCATTGCATCTGCGTCCATCATCACGAAGAATTCTGTCTCGATGAAATCTAGGGCCAAATTGAGGGCGACTGACTTGCCAGGGCGTTTAACGTTCTCAATTTTCCATGACGCCTCACCGGCATTCTTCTTTAGATACTGACGTGCTATTGACCCGGTTCTATCAGTAGAAGCAGAGTCCAGTACCAATATCGATACCCTAGACATGGGGTATTCCATGCCCACAATCTCGTCCAACTTATCCCTGATGACAATAGACTCGTTCCTAACAGGTAGGACAATCGTTAACTCAGGCGAATTCGGTTGATTTTCCGGAAATTGGAGGCTTGCTGCGAAGTTCTTTCCCTTGAGATAATGCAGGGCGGGGGGTGTGATTGCCGCGAATGCGAGCATGACGCCGAAGATCCAAGTAGCCTCGATGATTTCCATCCTGCACTACCATGATGTGGGGGGATATGGTCGGTTCGGCTTGATGCGCATGCGCAAAGTCATTCACTTAGGGCCCGTCAACAGTCGTGGCGGCATGTCGGCTGTAATCCAATCCTTGGTAAAACACCCTCCAGAACACTGGTTCGCTGAAGCCTTGGCCACTCACGCAGACGACTCAGTTATAGCGATGATAGGGACTTGGAATTCTTCAAGGTCCGAACTACAACTTTTGGCACGGGAGGGCCAAATAGATCTTGCACACATCCACGTCACGCATTCGGCAAGCTGGTGGAGGAAAAGAGACTTGATGCGAATATGCGAGAAGAACGAGATCCCCACCGTGATTCATATTCACTCCGGTCGATTCGATGAATTCTGTTCTGGTTTGTCTGGCGGTTCGGTTCGTAGGAATCTCTGCAAGAGAGTACGGAGGACGGTTGTCCTCGAGGAGCGCTGGCTGAGCCGGCTGGTCAACTGGATCCCTCCTGACTCCGAGGTAATCCCCAACCCATCAGAATCAATCGTTGAGCGAAAGGGGCACCTACCAGGGGGAACTCTGAAACTACTCATGTTGTCTAGGGGTGGTCGTGGAAAGGGACTAGATTTTGCCACAAAAGTGCTTGACTCCCTGCTCTCAACAGGAGTTGATGCAACACTAAGGATGTCTGGCGAGATACCAAAGGGAAACCGGGACACCAAGGGTGGCAGGATCGAGTACTTAGGTTGGGTCTCTGAGAAGCGTAAAGCCGAGCTAATCGCAGAGTCTGACTTTCTGCTAATGCCTAGCGAGTTTGAGGGTTCCTCAATGGCTGTAATCGAATCGATTGTAAACGGTCTGCCTTGCATCGTTTCCCCGGCTTGCGCTGAGACAGTTGGGATGGATTCACTAGTCCTTGGCCTAGAGGATCCAAGGGTATGGGCTGAACGAGTACAAGGGCTCTCAGATTCGCATTGTTACGCAGAGGTGGTGGACGAACTTAGCCAGCAGGCAAAGAGATTCTCGATAGAGGTCGTTAGAGAACGGTGGGGTGCGATCTATGAGGGCTTGATGCAGGAGGCAAATGCATCAAACGACAGTCACTGACTTCGCGAGGTTTCTTGGTCTGTCGACGTTGAGTTCCTTCCGGACTGCCAAGTGGTAGGCGAGAAGCTGTAGTGGAACAACGTTCACCATCGGAGAGACAACATTCCCAGTTGTCTGTGTCTGGATGACGACATCTGCGAACTTTGTGATTGGCCCCTCATGGTCTGTGATGAGGATGATTTTTCCCCCCCTCGTTCGGCATTCCCTGATGCTAGACTCCATCAGAGGCAGAGTGGAGTCGGATGGGGCGACGGCGATGACCGGAGTGCCTTCCTCAATCAGTGCTATTGGACCGTGCTTCAACTCGCCGCCCGGATAGGCAAGGCAGGGAAGATATGCGACCTCCATCATCTTGAGTGCTCCCTCGAGGACCAGGGGTGCTGAGATTCCCCGGCCGATGAAGATGGCGGACTTCGCTCCATCTAAGATTTCGACGGCACGCTCTATCGAACCGTCCTCCTCAACAAGCTGCCTCGAGACCATAGCAGGAAGGGATCTAATCTCCCGCACGATCTTCTTCCTTTGTTTTTCAGGTATTTCTGAGATAGTGAGTGCAAGCAGTAAGAGAGCTGCCACCATGTTAGTAAATGCCTTAGTCGATGCGACGGCAAACTCGGCACCCGCGTACAGGTAAGCGCCGTTTCCAGTCATTCGCGCGATAGTCGATCCGATGACATTGCAGAAGCTTGATATTTCACTGCCATTTTTTCTGGCCTCCTGCAAGGCGTCGAGAGTGTCCTTAGTCTCGCCCGACTGGCTAATGGCGACAGTGAGTGTATTCGGACCACAGACCTCAGAGGCCGGGAATTCGCTGGCGCGGAATGCCTCAACGGTAAGTTCCGTGAATTGCCTGATGTAATTCGCCCCAACGAGTGCAGCATAATACGCAGTCCCACAAGCAACTAAATTGAGCCTATCGAGCCCCCTCATCTGCTCTGGGGACAGTTTGAATCCCCCCAGCTCGGCCCGTGTGCCGTCAGCACTAATGCGTCCCCCTAGCACATTTGTTAGGGCGATGGGCTGGTCGTGAATCTCCTTGAGCATCATGTGTGGGAAAATACCGGGGTCCCCTTCCTCATACACTCCCTCCAGAATCTCAAATTCAGGAATCCTTGAACCTTCTAACCCCTCGATTCCGTCTTTCGAAATGAAGAATATGTCGTTATCATCTAGGTAAGCGACCTCTGAGCAGCTTCCGTAGAATGGTTGGACGTCTGATGAGACGCAGAAGTGCGAGCAGTCGCCATGGTAGGAACAAGTGCCCGTACCCCTTCCCAAAACCAGTGGGGCGCCTTTGCGTGCGATGAGGATCCCCTCCATTCCCGTCATAATGACAGCAATGGCCCAAGAGCCCTCGAGCAGTGAAATGGTTGATTTGAAGGCATCAAGCGGCGTGCCTCCACTTGATTGGGTCTTGAGTTCGTGATCCAGCAGGTGGACGATAAGTTCTGAATCCGTCTCCGATTGGACGTCGTAGTCTAAATTCTCTACTCTTTCCAACAGTTCCAGAGCGTTCTCGATGATGCCGTTGTGGACGATGGTGATCTTGCCGTCATTGCTGCTATGGGGGTGAGCGTTGGAGTCGGTGACGCCCCCGTGGGTAGCCCACCTAGTGTGCCCTATCGAAATCTCAGCTCCGTCGAAGCGTCCATTCGCCTTGGAAACGAGGTCGGCGACATATCCCGTGGTCCGCTCGGTCTCGATCGGTCCATCGTGCTCTGGGAAAATAGCGGCCAGACCCGCCGAATCGTAGCCCCGGTACTCGAGTTTCCGGAGTCCATTCAGAACACCGCCCGCGGCGTCAGCGCCGAGACATCCAAAGATGCCACACATCAACTTTGGCACACACGTCC
>Ga0187827_10002284_pt1 | contig 26430 bp, 23 predicted proteins | sample ETNtaG_39_FD_167969 | JGI IMG/M metagenome (GOLD analysis project Ga0187827, IMG submission 167969) | Marine microbial and viral communities from oxygen minimum zone, Eastern Pacific Ocean - ETNP2014_SV_150_PacBio MetaG (Illumina Assembly) | ecosystem: Environmental > Aquatic > Marine > Hypoxic... | reverse complement strand
TGTTAAGTACGTATGAGACAACAAAGAAGAAAGGAATGAACTTCATAGAACTAGCCAAGAAAAGATTATGTACGCGCTCGTCAAATGACATTCATGAATCTGGTGTGTCTAAAAGCTGAGTTGTTACATTTCGATATAGAGGCGGTATTTGTTAGATACGCATTTAATTACAGTGATTATAGGAAGATTTCACTCGAATATACAACTGATGACATATGGAACCTGGATATAATCATATCGAATAGTGCATTTATGTTAACATACTCGTATATAATCAGGGATGTCAACGGCAACGAGCTGGACACTTCGATTTCCGGAGGTGAGATAACCGTTGATATCCTGGATGTAATAACACCAACGGCAGCTCCCGGAAATGATCGGAGCATTGAACAATATCAAACCATTATATTGGACGGCGCAAACGGCACCGATAATGTTGGAATTATCGAATATATCTGGAAATTCAATTACGATGGGGCAGAAGAGCTTATCTCCGAAATGACCACTGCATTTTCATTCGAAATTGCCGGAACTTACAATATCTCATTGAAGGTGATCGACGATGATGGAAACTGGGCAATGGATTATTTCATACTTACCGTTAAGGATATCATACTTCCTGTTGCATATATTGATAATATTCGTGATCGAAATGAAGGTAGCTCGGTAACGTTTAAAGGTAGTACTTCCTCAGATAATGTTGGAATAGTAAACTATACCTGGTCCTTTGTTTATAGAGGAATGACAATTCGGCTTTATAACGATACTGCCTTCTATTTTTTTATGTTCCCAGGAGAATATAACGTCTCCTTAACCGTTACAGACGGTGCGGGAAATATGGATTCCAAATCTCTTCTTTTCAATATATTAGATAAATCGGAACCCAGTATAAACATATCGATCTTGGGTAATTACGTACAAAATGAAGATAAAATTGAAATTATGAAAGGTAGAAAGATAATAATGGATAGTAGCAGCAGTTTCGATAATGTAGGGATAACGAACTGGACATGGACCATTAAATCAAAGGATGGGACTGTTGAGCGATACACAGAAACAGAGGAATACATTTTCGAAAAGGAAGGGGTCTATACCATTACCCTTTCAATATATGATGATGCCGACAACTCAGAGGAAATTACTTTCAAAATGGTTGTAAAGGAACCCCCTATTAGTTCAACAGAAGATGGAACTGAAAAAGCATTCTTAACCGCGTGGGTGTACATAGTGATCATCATCGTCATTGTACTGGTAATTATAGCATTGATATTTATCTTTCTGAAAAAAAGAAGGCATAACGAGGACGATAAAGAAGAAGATTATCATGAAGATCGGGTTAGGATGGAAAGCGAGATTCCCCCGGAAAAATATCCAAGCAACGATAGAAAATTTACATCCGAGCCACAAGATCAATCTTCACCTAAGCAGCGAACTCAACCCGTCCCACCGGATTTTTATAGAAGAGATTAGTGCGAAATATTAATTGGGCTATGAGGACATATCTCGGGATACACCCTAGCTTGCATTATCCATCTTCTTGTTCCCACTCAATATGCCAATAATTAATAAAGGTAATTTCTTATAGTTGATACAGGATTTTTATATACAAGATTTTCGTACGCTTTCAATACGGGAGGATACAGAGATGGGCAAAGCTTGCTACAGAAAACTGGGGAAATACAAGTATCAGTTGATGGGTGATTATGTAATTAAAATTGACATCAAACCAAGTCAGAATATTGATTTTGAATTTATCTCATTATCTACTGACGGGGCTTTAACCATCAGAAAGGGGTACGCATGGGATGGCGCCAGTGGACCGGCCATAGATACGAGGGAGATCATGCGTGGATCTCTTGTCCATGACGTCCTGTATCAATTAATGCGGCTGAGTGCGCTCAATCATAAAGTTCACCGAAAACCCGCAGATCAGATCATGAAAGATATCTGCCTTGAGGATAAAATGTGTTCATTCAGAGCGTGGTATGTTTATCAGGGGGTACACCTGTTTGCTGAACACAGCGCTCGCCCCCGGAAAGAACCCGAAGTAGAAATTATCTGTGTACCCTGATTTTTAGAAATCCTCGAAGGTTTTTAGGCACAAATTGTTCCGAAGCCAGCCCAAATAAAAAAAATCAATCAAGGTATTTTGTCCCTAAGAAGAAATTCGATCTAAACCATTCCCACCGTTTCTTTTGCATACTCGATCAAAAAGTTCAACCTGTTAAACACATTGACCTCGGACGAACCCATGTCGCAGTCCAGGTACAAAATGTTCAGGTCCGGGTAGATCTCCTTCATTCTCCTCTCGATGCCCTTGCCTATTACGTGGTTTGCGATACAGCCGAAGGGCTGTACGCATATTATATTTTTAATTCCGTCCTCGTAAAAGGCGGCGATTTCTGCAGGTATCAGCCACCCCTCGCCGAATTGATTTGTAAGGCTTACAATTTTCGACGCTTTCTCCGCCAGTTCATCTATTGTGTGCGACCGCCGGTAATACTTGAATTTCTTTTTGATCTTCTCGAATCGTTTTTGATGATAGTTGATGTACCACTGCATCGGATAGGACGCGAAATACTTAAGATTGTTACGCTCAACATTCGCTTTGTGGTTCTCCCTGAGATTCACAAGACCCTGGGTGAAGAAATCCACCATCGGAGGGATAACCACCTCGATGCCCTTGTCCTTTAACCAATCGCACATCCGGAAATTGGCAAAGGGATTATATTTCACATATATCTCACCCACAAATCCCACAGCGGGATATTTTCCTTCATGGGTCTCTATTGCATTGAACTCATCAACTGCTTCACGCAACAAAGTCATATAATTAATTTTCAACTCTCCCGTGATCATCTTGCTCATCCTATCGAGACAGCGCTCGGTGACTTTCTTTGCACTGCCTTTTTTCTTCTCCCGCACTTCCGTGGCCTGGTGGAACTGCATTATAGAATCGGAAAGCAGCGCACCCAAAAGACCCAGGCGGGCAAGTTTCTTCTTGCTGAGCTGGAATCCTGGCTGAAAGTTCAGTCGTTCATCTGAGAAATGAACCGTCACCGTGGGTATGTCTGAGAAACCCGCGGACAATAAAGCCTTTTTCAGAAGGGATACGTAGCTCGACGCCCTGCACTGACCTCCGGTCTGTGAGATTCCCACTGCCACATCATCGAGGTCGTATTCACCGGATTGCAGTGCCTTGATTAAATCCCCTATCACAATAGTTGCGGGATAGCAAATCTCGTTATTGGTATATTTCTGCCCCACATCTACGCTTTTCCGGTCAGGTGGAGGAAGCGTGTGAAAATTATAGCCCATTGTGTTCAGGGTTTTCTCGAGTGGCCCGGAATGGAACGGTGAAAAGTACGGTATAAGCAGGGTTTTCCCTTTATCGGCATCCGAAAAGGGTTTATTCTTTATATCGGGAAGTTCGCCGCCACTGGTTGCGGAGCGCCTTTGATATAATGATTCCATCATTGATCTAAGCCTGAGCTTTATGGACCCTGGGCTCGAGACCTCATCGATCCTGATGAGCGTGTGGGTTTTCCCCTTTCGTCCAAGTATTGTCTTGGTCTCGTCGCATATAAGGGCATCCGGCCCGCACCCGAAGGAATTGAGTTGTACCACCTCGACACCCTTTTCGATGCCGGCCCACCTTGCAGCAGCATATATCCGGTTCGGATATTGCCACTGGGTAAGGACATCCACACCATCCAATCCGTTACCGCTTTTAAAGGGTATGGAATCCTCACAAATCACGTCTATTCCAAGGTCGGCGATCATCTCGGGTACCTTCTGGTTTATGAACTGATCCAGATGATACGGTCGCCCCAGCAAGAGTACAACCATCCGATCCTCCTTACGGGCCTTCTCAACGATCTCGGAACTGCGTTTTCGCAGCTTTTCCTTGAACTCACGTTTTGCAGCCAGAGCTCCCTTAAAGGCTTTATCGAACCTTTTTTTCCCCACACCAAGTCCCTTGAGATATTTCCAGCATACAGCCTTGAGAAGTTTTATACTGCCGAAGCTGACGGCGGGTGTATCGAAAGGGATGCCGAATTTCATATCGGGCATTATGGCATTCCTTATAACGTCGGGATAACTGGTTACTATCGGACAGTTAAACTGGTTCAGTGAATCGTCGTACTCCTGTTCCTCGTACACCACCATGGGGTAGAATATTCGGTCCACACCCATCTTTGCAAGGGCAAAAATATGCCCGTTCGTCAACTTCGCGGGGAAACAGATGTTCTCGGACATCACCGTTCGGGCGCCCATTTCCAATATATTTTGGTCTGAAGGAGTTGTGAGAACCACCTTGATACCGGATTCTCGCAGGAGAGTACACCAGAATGGATAGTTCTCGAACATGTTCAACACCCGGGGAATACCCACTGTTACCAGAGGCTTTCCGTCCGGTTCATTATCCAAGCCGAACAAAAGCTCCAATTTGTACCCCAGGAGATTCTCACCACGCCTGTGATCCGCCCCTCTGTTCGAAAAGAATCTCTCGCACTTGTTGCCAGTATAGAATAAATGTTTGGGATCGAATTTTAGCATTGTGACAGTGCAGCGGTTCTCGCATCCCTTGCACCTGACGTGCTTATCCTCGCACATTTTGGCACGATCTAGGCCGTCCATCCCTACGAAAGTGGAGGAAAAGCTGGAATCTTCATTCCAACGGTCCCGGGCCTTCAATGCGGCACCGTATGCCCCCATCAGTTCGGGGGCGGAGGAGCACACTACTTCGCGTCCAAGTATCAGCTCCAATGCCCTGTGGACCGCTGGATTACGGAATGTGCCCCCCTGCACAACAATTTTTTCACCGAGAACGGAGGTATCCTTAATTTTCAATACCTTGTAAAGGCAGTTTTTGATCACTGAGAACGCGAGGCCAGCAGAGATGTCATCAATGGTCGCCCCTTCCCTGAAGGACTGCTTCACCTTGGAATTCATGAAAACGGTGCATCTTGTTCCCAGGTCCGACGGTGCACCGGAATAGGCCGCTCTTCTCGCAAACTCCTCTACGTCGTACCCCAGGGACCTTGCGAAGGTCTCTATGAAAGAGCCACAGCCCGATGAACAGGCTTCATTGATCTCGATATCAGTGATAACGCCGTTCTCGATAAATATCGCCTTCATGTCCTGGCCACCTATGTCCAGTATGAATGACACGTCATCTATGAACTCGGATGCTGCCCGGAAATGTCCAAGAGTCTCTACGATCCCCATATCAACGGAGAAGGCTGCCTTGATCAAGTCCTCTCCGTAGCCGGTCACGCATGAATTGACGATGTTAAGCTCGATCCCCCCTTTTTCACAAATCTCAGATAATTTTTCAAGACCCAATATGACAGCACCCACCGGGTCTCCCTTGTTCCCTTCGTAATAACCAAAGGCCAACCGCCCCCCCTCATCAATGATCACTATCTTGGTGGTCGTACTACCCGAATCAATACCCAGAAAACAGTTCTTCCCATGGAGCGTCGAAATGTCGGTATTCTCCCCGATCTCCACCATCCGCGCAGCGTTCCAATCAATGAATTCGGATTCCCCGCTGAAAAGGGGGTCAAGACGCCCCTCCACTCTTTTGTTGATATCGGAAGCTGCTTTAACAATGGCATCCAGCTCTGACAACTTGATATCGAGGTGGGGGGCCTCACTGAAGAGAGCGGTCCCTATAGCCGGAATGAACAATGGACTTTCAGGGATTAGTTCGTCCTCTTCAGTAAAGTCGAGAAAATCGAGGAAGGCTTTCTTTAGCATTGGAAGGAATGTTAGAGGACCCCCACAGAACATCACTTTTGGTTCCGGGTCGTAACCCCTTGCAAGAGTGGAGACGGCTTGGACGGCAACGGCATGAAAAATGGACGCCGATATGTCCTCTTTGGATATCCTTCGGGAAAGCAGGTTCTGCACGTCGGTCTTTGCGAAAACTCCGCACCTCGAAGCGATGGTCTGGACAGTTTTGGATCTTTGGGCCAGATCGTTCATATCGCCGATCTCTACATTTAGAAGCGAGGCCATCTGGTCAATGAAAGAACCTGTTCCACCTGCACAATTGCCGTTCATGCGCATGTCGGGCCTTCCCTCGTTATCGAACAGTATTATCTTGGAATCCTCACCACCAATATCTATAAGAGTTCTGACTTCGGGATGATATTTCCTTATGTAGCTCGCTGTTGCCACGACCTCTTGAACGAATGGAAACCCCATACGCTCGGCTAAACCCATTCCCGCGGAGCCAGTCACTGCAAGTGAGATCTCCACATCTCCGAGTTCCAGACTCGCTTTTTTTATAATATCGACAAGCGTCTTTGGTAAATCACCCAAATGTCTTCTGTAATCGCTGAATAGGACCCGGCCATGGGACGATAGGATTGTAATCTTTGCTGTAGTGGAGCCGGCGTCTATGCCGACCAGTAATTTAGGGGGCTCCGTTGCAAGTGCTTTGGTCATTGTTTACCACATCTATACGAATATTATATCATTGCTGAAAATGGAAGTTAATTCGATGAACTCGGGGTGAAATCCGTTTAAATTATAGAAATATTGTTCCTTAAATCTCGGATAATCATAATTTCATGTCATCAGTTCAGAAAATAAGATTATATTATATCGGCTCCGCTTAATGTAAGAAAGTATCCAAGATAAAGTATTGGATAAATCTCAACTATTAAAAAAAATTGCACAAAAAGATCAATTCCACTCTTTTTTATTATAAAAAAAGCGTGCAACAACCTTTTAATATGAAATTTATTGTTCTTGGGAAAAACTTGCAGGTGATAGCATGGGAATATGGCAAGGGCGATCAAGAAGGAAGCCTACAGGCGGTCGGTTCCGTAGTTTACGGAAGAAACGTAAAACTGAGATTGGCAGGGAAATACTGCATACCTTTGTACGTAACGAGAGAAAAAAGAGGATAAGGACAACGGGAGGCGGTGAAAAACTCCGTCTGCTGGGAGCTCATTGGGCCAATGTTGTCGATCAGAAGGCAAACCGGTCCGAGAAATTAAGGATCATCGGAGTTGTGGAAAACACGGCCAACCCTCACTACGTTAGAAGGAATATCATCACCAAAGGGGCGGTAATAGAGGTGGAAGGTGAAAAACTTGCAAAAGTTACCTCACGACCTGGACAGCACGGCATCGTAAACGCCATATACGCCGGTCAGCGAGACAAAACCAAGAAAAGAGGGAAGAAAAAGTAACTTTCTAAAACAAATGGGTGATAATCACGGTCTCAAAAAGGGACGGCTACCTTGTTATATGGCCCCAGTATTTCGATGCAAGCAGATCCCGAAAGGATGGGAGAAGGGTTTCGAAGGTCAATTCAGTTCCGTCCCCATCAGCTGCGGAGGTCGCCCTGATAAGCCGGTACGTCAAACTGTCTCCTCGCCTGGACGAGAAAGCCGCTCACCCGTCACTGCCGTGGGAAAAATGCAGCAGGATTCTTCTGAGAAGACCGACCATAAAGGGAAAGAGGATATCCAAGCAGCGGTTACTTAGGATACTGGGCAAGCGTCTTGTACTGTGGTACGGAAAGACAACGCCAAAGACCCGGACGGCCGAAACCAAAAAACTGCTCGAAAGGATAGAACGGTCCGAATAATATTATCCGATAAAACTTGCAGTGATTCTCTACCCCCGCACCTTTGCTCGCGGGTCCACATCCGTTCGACCCCCAAAGCGAGGGAGAAAAAGCGGGCCAAAACTACTAATATACTCTGCGCAATGTCGAATCGACATTGTTTGAACTACGAGGAACTAAAATTGAGGGATATATCTGCCAAAACCGAGAACCGATGTGCGACCGGAATACATCCGGGTAAAACTGCCGAACAGAAAGAAGAGCGAGATTTTTGCAGTAGCGGAGCAGTTGTTGGGCGGTTCAAGGCTCATTGCCATGTGCGAGGATGGAAAATCCAGGATGGCAAGGATCCCAGGCAGGATGAAAAGACGCATGTGGATACGTGTAGGTGACCTCCTCATCATAAAACCCTGGGAATTCCAGGACGAAAAGGCTGACGTTGCATACCGGTATACGAAAACCCAGGCGTATTATTTGTCCAAGAAAAGAAAGCTTCCCGAGATCATAGATGTATTCTAAACTTGGTCCGCTATCCATCACGAATACGGTGGAATGAATGTCTTCTCAAGAAATGTACGACATCCTTGAAGAAAGGATCGACGGTTATACCAAATCTGATACGAGGAGAAGGGATGCCGATCAACGGAAGACCTACGACGAGGTATTCGACCACATGGCCCTCCTTCGCATCTACAAGCTTATTACGAGCCAGGTGATCGAAACCCTTGACCACCCAATCTCCACAGGCAAGGAGGGGAATGTATATCGTGCAACAAGCCCCGACGGGACACTTCTCGCTGTAAAGATATACCGCACCTCCACTGCCACATTTAGAAATATAATGAAATACATAGACGGTAATCCACGTTATAGAAACATCCCCCACAAAAGGCGCCAACTGATCTCAGTTTGGGCAAAGAAGGAATATAACAATCTTTCGAGATTGATCAAATTCAAAGTGAGCGTCCCACAGCCAGTCCACGTTTCAGGGAACATCCTGGTAATGGAGTATATCGGTAATGAATTCGGGGCCGCACCCATGCTGAAGGACGTCCCCATGGAATATCCGGAAGAACTTTACATGAATATTATAGAAGAATACTTCAAGATATACAACACCGCCTGTCTGGTTCACGCCGATCTCAGCGAATATAATATCCTGTTAACAGAGGAAGGACGATTGGTATTGATCGATATAGGTCAATGTGTGGTCAGAGAACATCCCGAAGCCGAAAACTGGCTTTTGCGGGATTTAAAGAACATTTCCCGGTTCTTCGTAAGAAGAGGGGTCGCCGCCGACTGGAAAAATGCTTTGAAGTACATAAAAGCTGATAACGATAAAAATAAATTTTCCATTTGATTTATTATATTACTCAGGCGATGAAAATGCTGTATCTAAAAATTCCTCATGAACGTATACCCATACTAGTCGGTACCAACGGAGAGGTGAAAAGAGAGATCGAGATAAAGACGGGAATCAGGGTGCTCATCGATTCCGAAGAAGGAACCGTGGACCTCGATGAAACGTTTGCCAAGGACCCCCTTTTCGCTCTAAAGGTGAGAGATGTCGTGAAGGCCATCGCAAGGGGATTCAGTCCTGAGAAAGCTATGGATATAATTGAACTGGACCTGTATTTTGCGCTTGTAGACATTAGAGAATACACGGGAAAGAAACCAAAACGCATAAGGGAGATGAAGGGGCGCATGATTGGAAAGGAGGGTAAGACCAAGCGTATAATCGAGCAACTCGGTGATTGTAAGTTGTCGATTTACGGTCATACGGTGGCCATAATAGGGGACTATGTGGGTATTGACATATCCCGAACAGCCGTGGACATGGTACTGTCCGGGTCCAAGCATGCTTCGGTATACGGATACCTTGAAAGAAAACGGAGAGAGGCCAGGACCAGCAAGATCGAAAACATTTACGAGATGGATGATGACAAGCTGTGACAAGCGGTACCATCTATCAATAACTTAGAATACCATTCTAAATAAATCAATAAATTATTTAAACTTCCATAAAATCAATAGGTTTAATTCATACGACGCTCGGAGTGAACCCATGAAGAAAATTATTACAATCGTATTCATGTTAGTGCTGGTGTTATCCGTCCTGGTTCCTCCGGCGGCTGGAAAGGGCGGAAGCAGCGGTGGAAGCACTACCGGCACAGGAAGTGGTGTTTATTACAGATCTAGCAATAGTGAGGACGATGAAGAGGAAGACGGTTTTTGGGATTCGGATTGGATCGAGCTCATCTGCCTTGGCCTGTTCATTCCGATCTTTATTATAGGTTGGATCGTAAAAAAAAGCAGGGGTAAAAAAAGTTAGGACCGGTAGCATTATTATTTCAATCTATCTGAGGCGTTTTTTACACTGGGGGCACATCAACCATCCCTCCTGGACATCCGCCTCGCAGTTCGGGCAGGCGGGGGAGGCCGGACGAGAGGCCTCATTTGGTGAAATTTCGGCGAATATCTCAGGTATTTCAGGTTTTTCTACTGAAGCAAAATGAGAAGGGGGTCGCGACGGGTCAACATCTGCATAGGGTGGTGGGGGGAAATGCATGGAAAAGGGTGCCGGAGGACCTCCCTGAAAACCCGGTATCCCCGGCATCATTCCCATTGGAGGCATCAGAGCGGGAAAGGGACGTTGTGGCAACATTCCCCTGGGGGGTTGAACACCTTCGGGCCCTGAGGGTAATGCTAGTTGATGAGGTGGCGGAAACATCATTCCGCGACCCGGCCCCCGGTCTCCGGTCGGCATTGGCCCAAACGGAGGAGGCATGTACATTGACGGTGGAGCCATTGCACCCGGGATAGGTGGGGCCGTGGGATGTGGCAAACCGCCCGGGCCTATGGAATAACCTTCCACAGGACCCTGGCCTTCCAGTCCAACACTGGTCTGAACCGGTCCGTCCTCGTATTCCTCCTCTTTGCCCCTGTATCGGATCACAATGAAAACGATTATCGCAACTACCAGGAACAGGACCAGGAAACCAAGTATGATCCATATCCAATTATCAACGATACCCCCCTTGGAGCCAGTTTCCTCATTGGCTCCCGAACCCTTGATAATGGGGGACCAGGAGTTCTTTGTATAGTTCAGTTCACCTCTGGCCTCGGACAGGGGAAGGCCGAAACTGTTGTTCCCGTTGATCTTCACCTCCAGCTTCACGATATCGGTCCGGATCAGGTACTCGGGTATATCCACCGGGTACGACATGTTCCTCGCTATGGATACGCCGGTATGCACCGGAATAGTGGCCTCTCTTACGCCGTTGTTGGTGAGGCTTATGGTAAGGCTGTTGGCCACATCGGTGCCGCTATTAGTTATCATAATGGTTATGGGTCCCACCCTGTCACCCTTCTTGAAGGGCCCCGCCAAGTCCCCCTTGAATACAGGGGTGAGAATCGGCTTGGGGGGCTCCTCTACCCAGATCAAAACAGTGGCGTTGCTGATTGCGCCTTGCTGGTCGGTGACCTGCAGCGTTATGAGATGCTGACCCGGCTTTTCGAGTTTCCTCTTCAGAGAATCACCCTTGCCCAGTTGCCCCGAGATGTTGGATGTCCACAGGTATTCCACGATAGGATCGTTGTCCGGTTCGGTGGTGCCGGTACCGTCGAAGCTTATCTCCTCTATGGTATAGAATGCACCATCGAGATACATGGGACCGCCGTCTATCTTATAGGGATTTGTGATCCTTGCCACCGGGGGTTCATTCCCGATGACAATCTCCATTTCAGCATCTTCGCCGTCTATGAATCCGTCAGTGGGAGTGACCACCACCTTCCATGTATCGAAATGATTCGTTTCTTTTTTATCAACATCCGCATAGTCAATCCCCTTGCCGGAAAGTTTATCCTGGAATTTATCGTTCTTGTACCATTTATAGGTGTACAGGACCTTATCTCCATCGCTGTCTACCGATGAGGTCTCATCCCCGATATGGCAGAATATGGAGTCGCTGCTGGTGGGAGCTGCCGGCTCAATCTCTATGACCGGTTCATCCGGAGGATGGTTGATCACCTTAAATTCCTCTTTTGTCTTTTCTGATTTCTTGTACCCGTCAGAGGCGGATATCTCAAAGTAGTATGTGTTTGACATTATGTTGGAATAGCTGTCCAGAGTCCCGTAGGAAAGAACGGACGGCACGGAGTATTCCGGCACGTTGACCAGTTCCTCGTCTGCAATGGATTTCTCGTAAGTTAGTTGGGCACTGATACTTATGATATAGACCACGGAGTCCTCGGGGTCCGGGTCGGTGGAAGCCCTCCATTTGATCCTCGGTGAAAGCTTGTGCGTCGTTAGTTCACCGTCGTCGCTCATTGAATCCCCGTCCACTTCAAGAGCAGTGGGTTTGCTGGGTGGAGTGTTAACCGTGATCTCGAGATTTCGTTTGCACTGGGACGTGACCTCCGACCAGAGTTCGTTGGAGTCCTGAACCTGGAAGGTGATCTGGTGTACACCGGGAATCAACGGATCTTTGAGATCCAGACTGGAAAAGCTCTTTTCCGAGCTTAGCTCTCCGTTGAGATTGGAATCCCACTTGTATGCGGTGATGTCGTCATTATCGATATTATCGGCGCCCTCCCCGACGAAAAGGACTTCCTGGCCTTCCCTGGCCTGGGATGGGGTGATGGAGGTGATGGATGCCACCGGAAGAGCGTTGGTGGAGAACTTCCAGTTTGAATAGGGACTCCAACCATCCTCGTCCTGGCACTTCACAGCCCAGTAATAGGTGGTACCCATTTTCACCGCTGAGCCGGATATTTCATATTGCGTCGATGGTCCAAGCGCTCCATTGAACACATTGGCCGTGGCGCCATCACTGTTGCATGGGCCTTGAGTCGATATCTTCAACCAGTTGTCCGTTATAGCCTTATGATCGCCGCGGTACTGGAGAGTGGGTGTCCAGGATAGAGAGATGGTGTTACCTGTTATCCCTTTCTCATCGTTTGCCGGTATGGGGTTCGAGGGTTTACCGGGAGGATGCACGGTTCGCGTGCCCGGCTCCGCAGGTAATGGAGAAAATACGGCAAGTATCCCTATGGCCGATAGTACCAACGTTGCAACTATTATCAAGATTTTAATACCATCGATGTTTAGAGTCTTTCTATTTGGTTTTGGGGATCCTACAGCCATATGAACACCGTTATTGAGTAAGAGTAATTGAATATTGTCAATGGTGAAAAACTCGACAGAAAGTCGAGGTTTTCAGCTTGACGATGTGCGCGGAATCGCGGTCCCGTAGGGCCGATTCCACTTCATAAATTCAACAGATTACTCATTCCATATACAATCTCATAATACTAAAATATTGTTATATATATGCTGTGTCGGAAAAGAGAAAATTCATATTCGGCCGAGGGAATGGGAGTTATGCCGATGGTTTGTTATATGATTAAAATAATATCTCGCGAAATTTTCATTTCCTCATCTCTAGCATGATAGTCTCCACTGTACAAAAAAATATGTCAATGGATATTGGTGAGAAAATTGTTGTTTAGCATAGTGAATTAACGGTTGGAAAACTATGAACCGGAAACGAAATTACCCCTCGGCCATGACCATAGCAGGCTCCGACCCCAGCGGTGGAGCCGGCATCCAGGCTGACGTTTTAACCATAGAATCCACAGGAGTACACGCGACGTCCGCAGTTACGGCCCTTACGGTCCAGAATACCTTTGGCGTGCGAGAAGTGGTGAGAACGGAGCCTCGAATAGTGGCGGGTCAGATCGAATCCATAATGGAAGATATCGGGGCCGATGGCGTCAAGACCGGAATGCTGGTAGACGGAGAGATCGTAAGAGCAGTTGCGGATTCACTGAGGGATTATGACATACCGCTGGTAATTGATCCGGTAATACGGTCCAGCACGGGTCATACTTTGCTGGACGATACAGGTGTGAACGAGCTTAAAAAATCGTTACTGCCAAGGGCGATTCTCGTTACTCCGAACGTCAGGGAGGCGGAACTGTTGTGCGGCATTTCAATTGGAAATGAGAACGAAGCCTTAAAAGCCGCATCGGAGATAATAGAAATGGGAGCCCACGCGGTGCTGGTCACCGGTTGTCATTTTGAAGAGGACCGGATAATGGATTTACTAGTGGATGAGAACGGGGTGCGGGAATACGAACGAAAATTTATTCCGGGACGTGATCCACATGGAACCGGCTGCATGTTGTCCGCAGCTATCTCAGCATATCTGGCAAAAGGAAATGACCTATTTGATGCCGTGGAATTCGGCACTTCCGTGGTTAACCGATCCATCCGCTTTCCCTTAGAAACAAAAGGCGGGTCAATGGTGGCCCCGCTGAACCATCTGATGAACGAGGCTGCACGATACCCGGTAATGAAAGAGGTTCGTGAATGCGTTCGCGAGCTGGAGACGAAAAATATATACGAGCTTATTCCGGAAGTGGCCTCCAACTTCGTAACGACCTTACCCTATGCTACGGGTATTGAAGAAGCCGCTGGTATCGAAGGACGGATAGTCCGTTTGAAGGATCGTGTGCACGCCCATATTCCATGGTACGGAGTGTCGGATCACGTTGCCCGTTTCCTTCTGAATATTCAAATGTACGATAGATCGGTAAGAAGCTCCATGAACATCAAACTCACCAGAGATATCCGGAAAATATGCGAGGAGCTTGATCTTGACATAGCCTTCGCTCCGAGAATGGAGGAACCCATCTCGTCCGCAGAGGAGGAACACCGGACCATGGATTGGGCCGCAGCCTATGTGATGGAAGGAAGGGATAAGGCACCGGACATTGTGATAGACGAGGGAGGAGTGGGCAAGGAACCCATGATAAGGGTGCTGGCGGATTCGTCACGAGGACTACTTGAAAAAGTTCTGAGTATCTGGCGCGAATTATGACCATTATGTCGATCTTCGGGCAAGTATTATTCTGATAAACTTACACCTTAGGGTTTTTCTTCGACTCAAAATTAAGAATCTCAAAATCATTTAAGGTCGGCTGCCGACCACAGGGGCAAATGCCCCCTGAAAACGTAATTTGAGGTAAAATTATATATGAAAAGAGAGTTCTATCTTATTTGAAGGATTTGAAATGAATATTTATCTCTTTGCGCTGTTTGTAATTGGGTTCCCAGTAATAGGTGTTATCATAGATATGATCATTATTCGTAAAGCTCTGGTTTCATCCTGGAAAGAGATAGGATATAGTATTAAGCCCTGGAAACAAATGGAATCGGCGATGAAATCTAGAATTATATATATTAGCTCATTACCCTTCATTGGTTTATTTATAGGGATAATAATTCTTATATTTTCGGTAGTAGTAGAATCTAATTTAAATCCAGAAGTAGAAAATAAAATTCTCTGGGCTTCGAGTTTAGCTGTTGGTCTTCCAAATTTATTTATTTGTATTGGATTAGCATTTCAATATAGGGAAGCAATACCAAGTATTTTAAAGAATGAGAAATTATTTTTCAATCATTTTTGTCTACTATTACCGCCTATGACAGGTGCTGTTTATTGTTTTGTTCTATCATTACTTCAATATAGAATTCTTGAAAGTACCAATAATATTATTCCAAATAGAGAAGCAAACTATTTATTTTATTCTTATATTTTCTTTATCTTATTAAGTACATTGTTAATTCTTAAAGGGTATTTACCAACCTGTGTTAAGGGTCATATGGTCCCAGGAACTAACAATGCAAATAAATCGAAAATAATAAGAAATGAAATCCCTTATTATAAACAAAATCCCGTATTTGCAAAGAAATTAGTCATTGGTCTATTACTAGATATTCCATTGATTATTGGTTTTTTTAATATTGCTATCAAAATGGTTTATTTAGGCTTAATATAACTTAATTTTGTCATTTACACACTATAATAAAGTAGCCCAAGTTAGATATTTGTGCGTTTTTTCTCAGGATATTTTCAGCGGAAATCCCAAAAATGGAACTTACCGGTCGGTCACCGACAAAGGGGGCGATGCCCCTATTTTTTGTTTTTATTTTGAATCGAGAATCGGGCATACCCGATAAAAGATAGAATGACGATACTGGAGTGAAGACCGGGGCCTCATGGGTCGGTGTCAGCCGACTCTTTTGCAGGATAAAGGAAAAGCTCAATCTCTGCGTGTATGTCCTGGGAGAAGAGGGATGTGAACGAGGAAAAGTTCAATGCAGCAGATTTCGAAGTGAGAATGGCGGCCAGGGTGTTTGTTAGTATGATGGGGAAGGTTGCAAACAAGATAATCTCATGACTTGATATAATATCATGTGATTCGATATTGGGTATATGTTATAGGAACGTAGTGTTTTTGATATAGATTTCGATAAGTTGGAAGTATCAACAACGTACTATCGACATTTTTTTCAATTTGTCTCTCAGTGTCATTCGGAAATAGAAAAATTGACTAAAGATGCGGAAGAAATTATTTCTTCAGAATTAGAGAATGACTTGGATCGAATTAATGTATTAAGTCATATTGATATGAGAATATCCCAATTTAGTATGACTGCAATTTTATTTGGAATTATGACCGTTGAATCCTTTATCAATCAATACGCATCAAGAAAATTATCATCAAGTTTTTTTAAAAAATATCTTGATAATTTGGACTTGAAGAGTAAGTGGATTATTATACCGAAGTTGATAAATGGTAATACAATAGATACTCATAAACAAGCTTTTCAACATTTGAAAGAATTAATAAAAAGAATAAATATATTGGTACATGATAAATTGAAAATAACCAAGCTTCGAGATTGGAAAAATAGACCATTTGGAATAGAGGACTCGATACAAGCAAAGAATACCGTCGTGGAATTGATTAATGAATTACATGATGTAGATTCATCAATTAATATATCGTGGCTTAGTTATTGCGATATATTAGCGAAGATTTCTGCATAGTAAAGAGTTACCCACGTCATGACTTGACGAGTTTGCCTCTATTGAATTCTCCGATTCACAGATTCTACGGGATCGGTCCCTTCCGGGCTGCTCCACCGCTAACGTCATCAAGCTGCGAATCCCGATTAAATTTCGTGCTTCACACCGTTGACAACATACACATATCGTAGGTTTCAATCTTGGTTTTATTGGGTGCCATTCGAAGATGTTTTCGAATGGACTCGTATACATCCCAATATCCGGTCCGTTAGTCGGATCGGGAATAAGATTCACGTGTTATCCTCACCTAAAAATACCACATTCTCCTTGCCGCTAAAATGCGGGTCGCCCGTTACTATCATGGCGCCAACCTTCTCAGCTGCGGCGGCAAGGAATGCATCTGCGAGCCCGAAATCCTTCTGGACTTTCCTCTCCTTCGCGTGAATGATGCTCGCTCTCTTTGCTATCCCGAGGTCCACATTGACGATCCGCGGTATCCGTTCCAGTGCCCGGAGTGCATTCTCGTAAATATCCATACGGTTCGCTCGCAGGGCCTTGGAGAGAACCTCCGCCACCATGACTGAGCACGTGTGGATCTCGTTATCCGGGTCCTCGATCAACTCCCGTACTGCTTCTCCCTGCGACGTCCCTTCCAGATACTCTATCCACGCATAGGAATCCAGGATATATTCAGTCATGGTAGTCCATCCTGTCGTTCTCCGTGAACTTCCCGATACCCCTGCATTTCCCGAAGAAGTTCGGCCTGGTCTTGCTCACGGTTATCTCTATGGTCTCTTTTGGATGGATATCACCCAGTTCTACGATCTCCTTGGGCAGCGTTACCACCAGTGACCCCCCGACCTTTCTCGTTGTTACATATGCAGTCATATCCAATCATACCACCAATCATATATTGAAATATGCGTATATAATCCTTTCGAATGAAATCCCGAATTTCCCTAGTCTCCTATATTATCCCTCATGTTTTTTCCGGAATACATTGCACCCCCGCAGATGAGTTTTTTCGAGGGCGAGCGAAATCTATCAAACGCTCGCCCTCGTTAGAGTGCCATAAAAAGATGCGGGATTGTAATGGTCGGCGTCCCACCGACCGTGAGGGGAGCCCCTCACTACCTATGCGTTATCTCCCCACCTTTATTTTGCTATCGGGCTCGTATGCGCCAACACCACCCTTATTCCCTCCCCCGGCTACCGAGCCCTCTATCATTTATCCACCCCCCGACAAAGAGTCCTCTATACATGGCGGGCAGAAAAAAAGGAGAGATGTTAAATATCTTTGGACAATACACGATAATATCTCTCACTTCACCAATCCCAGTTCCCGTATCCCCCATTCGGCCAGCTTGAACTTCTGTATCTTGCCCGTTACCGTCATGGGATATTCATCCACAACCAGCCAGTACCGGGGGATCTTGAAATGTGCTATATTTCCTCTGCACATTGCGCGGAATTCTTCCGCTTTAGGCGCCTCCACACCTTTCCGAAGCTTCACGCAGGCCAGCAATTCTTCGCCCATTCTCTCGTCCGGAATACCCACCACGTAGACGTCGTATATCAAATCAAGTGTTCTAAGGAACTCCTCGATCTCCTTGGGAAACAGATTTTCGCCGCCTCGGATGACCATCTCTTTCAAGCGCCCAGTGATCTTTACAAAACCATCCTGCTCCATTACACCAAGGTCGCCCGAATGAAGCCAATCATCTTCGTCCACCGCCTCCTCCGTGGCCTCGGGCATGTTATCATATCCCCTCATGACGTTGTACCCGCGAAAACAAATCTCACCTTTCGCACCCCGGGGAAGCGTCCAGCCGGTCTCCGGATCAACTACTTTCAGCTCCACATGGGGCGCAACCTTGCCCACCGTACTAATACGTTTTTCAAGCGGGTCGTCCGGCCGGGTAAGTGTGGCTATAGGCGAGCACTCGGTCTGCCCGTACCCGATCAATATCTCTTTCATGTTCATGCGGTTATGTACCTTTTTCATCACGTCGATGGGACACGGCGCCCCGGCCATTATACCGGTACGAAGGCTCGTAAGGTCATACTTTTCAAAATTCGGATGCTCCAGTTCGGCTATGAACATGGTGGGTACTCCATGGAGAGCCGTGCATCGCTCCTGGTGAACCGCCCTAAGGGTTTCCTCAACATCGAAAACCGGGCCGGGGATTACGAGAGCGGCGCCCACAGTAACGCAAGAAAGGCTGCTCAGCACCATGCCGAAGCAGTGATAGAGCGGCACCGGCATGCATAACTTATCCTCATGCGTCAGACCCATTTCGAGAGCCGTGAGATAAGCGTTATTTATAATATTGTGGTTGGTGAGCACAACGCCCTTTGGATACCCGGTGGTACCGGATGTGTACTGTATATTGATAGCATCGTCGATCTCGAGTCCATGGGCAACGCGTTCCAGCTCCGTATCCGACATGGTGGGTCCCATTTCGGCGAACTCCCGGCGGGTGAACATCCCCGGATGCTGCTTTGTCCCTATGAAAATGACCGATTTGAGATGTGGGAAACGCCATGAATCTATATGACCGGGTACCGATTCTTTGATCTCGTGACATACCTTGTACAACATATCCACGTAATTGGAGGTCTTGAATGACTCGATAAGGAGAAGGGCCTTTGCATTTGATTTCTTGAGAACATACTCCAACTCGTGGGTACGGTAGGCGGGATTGATGGTAACGAGAATTGCTCCGATCCGGGCCGTGGCAAATTGGGTGACCCACCACTCGTAGTTGTTCGTTGACCAAATGGCCACCCGGTCGCCCCTTCCGATGCCAAGAGCGAGAAATGCCTTGGCCGCGTTATCCACGATCTTCTTTATCTCCCGGTAGGTGAAGCGGCGATCCTGGTGGATCGATATAAGTGCCTCACGGTCAGGGAAACGGTCTGCGACGCGAAACAGACAGTGCTGGACGCTCTCACCAAGAAGCGGTACATGGTATGCGCCGTGCTCGTACGATATTATAGGGGTATAAATATTTCTCGGATCAGTTGATTCGCAATTTTCCGACATGGAAGAACCTCGCTCAATTCTATATTCCGATTAATTGATCATTATTGCCGCGGCTGAATCACATTTGTGTTATTTTACGTTTTGGAATCGAAAACGCCCGGATCAATGTCCGTATCAAGTAATTGCGAGATATCGCCTGCAAATATAAGTTTCGGTTTAATATTCAGGTCTATGGAAGCTTGTAAAATAGATAGATAAAACCTTTATAATAATCCATTATTTCTCGTCAATCGAGTGGTCAAATGGCAAGGGTCTACTTTAAAGCCATCGATTCTTATACGAAGACGAAGGAGATAAGTGCGGCAGGCAGGGAACTTCTGAAGCGTTTGGTGGAGAAAGAAAAAGTGAAGTTGTCAAGAAAAATTCCGTTAAAGGTCCATTTTGGAGAGAAAGGTAACATCACCTACATATCAGCGGATAATTATGACGGGATCATCGATTATCTCGAAGAACAAACGATAACTACCTTCTATACTGACACAAACGTGCTGTATGCCGGGGAGCGTATGACCCGGGACAAGCATAGAAAACTGGCAAAGGATCATGGCTTCACAAGGGTACCGGTGGAGATCGCAGATGGGGACCACGGGAATGATTTTAAGGAAGTTTTCATCGATAAAAAACATTTTAAAAGCTGCAAGGTGGGAAAGCTAGTTGGCGAGTATGACCAGCTGCTGATCATCGCTCATTTCAAGGGGCACATGCTTTCAGGGTTCGGCGGAGCGGTAAAACAGCTGGGCATGGGATGTGCGGCCCGTGGCGGAAAGTTGACCATGCATCATTCCTCGAAACCCAAGATCATCCGTAGAAAATGCAACAACTGCGGAAGCTGCGCCGAAAATTGTCCCGCGGATGCAATATATGTGAAGGGAAAGGCGCACAAGATAGACCTTGATAAATGCGTAGGCTGCGCTTCCTGTATAGCAGTTTGTCGCTACAAAGCTGCAAAGGTGCGTTGGACCTCAATCAACCTTTTCAAGGCCTTCGGTGAGAAGCTTGCGGAATATGCATTTGCCGCCCAGAAGGACAAGAGTAATATTTATATGACATTTGCTTTCAACATAACCAGAGGCTGTGACTGCATGGGGAAAAAAATGAAGGTTATAATGCCGGACCTGGGAATGCTAGCCTCCACTGACCCGGTTGCCATAGACAAGGCGTGTCTCGACCTTATAGATGAAAGGGCCAGGAAGAAGAAATTCGAGGGGCGGCACATGCTGGAGTACGCCGAGGGGATAGGGTTGGGGTCAAGGAAATACGAGCTTGTGAAGCTGTGAGTCCTTCGAGACATGGGGGGGGAGAGGAGTCAGCCGCGGAAAATGTTGCATGAACATCCGAAGGGACTTTGGAAGCTGTACGACAAGTCCCGATGATATTGTGCATTATCCTCATGGGTGATTTAAAATATCCTTTTATAAAATAATACGAAAAGTATATTTAGTATCAAATACAAAGTATTATTATGACAACACCTTTGCAGAGAGATAGAAGAACAAGCAGAAAAAGAAAAGGTAGAAGTAATAAAGAATCCATTTCAATATTTTGCCTGCTGCTTCTTTCGTCTCTATTATTTACATTTTTATCTGGATGCGTAGATAGTGGACATGATTTTGAATTGGATACCGAGAGCATCAATATCGTTGCGGATGAAAACAATGATCTTCATGTAATATGAGCAATGGAAGAGACAGTTGAATCCGAAAACGATGATGAAAGAGAAAAGATAATCTCAATTTATTATTCGAAATTGAACAAGTTCGGAGACACGCTCATAGATGACGTGAAAATTTATTCAGGCAGACCTGGGAATATGAGAGGATCCCCCCCGATCAAGGATCCGGACCTTATGATTGATTCAGATGATAATGTTCATCTGGTTTTCGAAGTTAATAGCTCTATTTATTATTCTAAGCTGGACGACAATGGCCAAACCATAGTATCTCCAAAGCCAATTAACAACATCCGCATGAAGTCAACAGACACCGACATAGCCATCGATAATAAAGATAACATTCACATTGTTTGGACGACCAATAATCGAAACGGTTCTACGATCCAATATATAAAGTTGGATAACAATGGAGATACTCTTTTACCGGAAATGTCCATAAGCTCTCAAGCATCAGATCACAACTCCTATGACCCCTCCATTCATTTCGGCCCGGGAAAAAATGTCTTCATATCCTGGTATAAAGAATACCACGGAGTTTCCCCAAGACGCAGGTACATATGCATAGTGAAAATGAACCTTGATGGGAGGATGCAGGGCTCCGAATTATTAGAGGTCACGGAAGAATCGACGGGGCAATTTTCCATAGAGATGGTAGTTGATCCTGATGAAAAGGTTGATATTATTTGGACAAAAGACAATCAATTGAAACTCTTACCAATTTCAAGTATTCCCTCCATTCAAACCGGGAACGAACCTGAAGAGGAAATAGAAGTGAATATCGAAAAGGAGGAGGAGAATAAGGAGGAAGAGGAGGGAGAAAACGACGAATCAACTTTGATTAATTACGAACCTATCTCCATGGAGTTTATTAAAGAAGATGACAACCTTTTTTCATTAAATTTCGACGACTACAGAATTGAGCATGACTATTTTATTGAACTCACTATTACGAAATCTGATTTAGGACGAGTGTCAGGTGAATTGCTGATCAATAAAGACGGAAGTGATTTTGAACCATTTGGCGAGTGGGATCTGGCTTTTCGAAGATATTCAACCGATCAAACCAAAAATTATGATGTTACCCATTTTATAGAATCAACTGGTGAATATCGAATAAAAAATGAAATTAACTCGGGATTTGCAGAAGTTCAGATCGAAGGTATCCGCTTGTATTCAGATCCCCCCGATAGACCGCCGTTCAAGCCTGATACTGATGAAGATACCGATGATGAATGGATTAAGGACGAATATAAATTGGAGAAGAGTCATACCCTTTTTACAGGGCCTGTCTATGAGCCAGCAGTTAGCATGGATCTTAACAACGATCTCCACATCGTCTGGTACAACGAGTCCGATGATTCCAGCGAACTCTTCTATCTTCAATGTGATTATTCAGGGAATAATATCCAGAAACCAATACAGTTGACCCATGAGGAGGGGAAGTCGTACGACCCGGCCATCTGCACTGATGACAGCGGTGCTCACCATATAGTTTGGTTGGACGAAAGGTCCGAGGAAGTGGAGGTATATTACATGAAGCTGGATAACAATGGTAATATCCTCATCGAAGATCGGAAGATATCAGGTATTGAAGCTGGTTTTTTTAGAAAAAACATTTTACCGATATCTATTGGGTTGGCAGTTGTAGGCATTCTGGTTCCGGTCTCCTTAAAGGTCCACTCAATTAGAAAAAAATAATTTTCCCTTCACAAAAGCTTGGATTTCTTGATCGAGAATATTCTTCCCAACAGGATCATATCAGCCAGGGGAGCATAAAGTACGAGCGAGGCGGGGGCCCCCCACCGGATTAACAAAGCGACCCGGATATTCCTCCCCATTTTGCGTTCTCGCTCAAAAAGAAAGGCCCGACCTTCCCACCTCCCAATTGAAAGGAAGGAGAAGGTTTAACTATGGAAAATTTGATACGATGATGAACATGAATCAGGCGTGTCTCGACCTCATCGACAAACGGGCGGGAAAGAAGAAATTCGGGGGACGGCATATGTTGGAATACGCCGAGAATATTGGGCTCGGTACCAGAAAATATGAGCTTGTAAAAGTTGATTAATTACCGTCGGTGTGAAAATGAATCTCATAGATATTCTCGCTAAGCTGAAGGGGCTTGGGACCGCAAAAGCTATTGAAGGAATGGCAAGGTTTGGAATAACACCCGACAGGACATTTGGAGTATCCATGCCCAATCTGAGAAAGATCGGCAAGGAGATCGGGGTTGACCACGATCTTGCACGACAACTGTGGGAAGCCGGTTATCGCGAAACCCGTATACTGGCAAGTATCATTGACGATCCCTTGCTTGTAACAGAGGGCCAGGCTGATGCTTGGATAAAAGATTTCGATTACTGGGAGATTTGCGATCAATGCTGCATGAACCTCTTCTGGCGCCTTCCCTTTGCAGATAAGAAGGCAATAGAGTGGAGTAAAAGGGAAAATGAATTCGAAAAAAGGGCCGGTTTCGCACTCATGGCCTGTTTCGGATGGAAAGACAAGACGGCCGATAACGAACGATTTAAAAAGTTCTATCCGGCGATGATAAGGGAATCCAACGATGAGAGAACTTTGGTAAAAAAGGCCATAAGTTGGGCCCTTAGAAATATAGGAAAGAAGAACCCGGAACTGAACCGGGAGGCTATCGAGATTGGGGAAGAGGTACAAAAATTGGATTCATCGGCAGCAAAATGGATCGCATCCGACGTTCTCCGGGAGTTGACTAGCGAGAAGATCCAAGAGAGGCTCAAAAAAAAGTTATAGGAGGCGGTATAATTAGTAATTGCGAGACAAAATATTTCGAGAACGGATTGGAAAAAAGCTCGACGGGTAGGATAATTGTCGATAATTTAATGATGATACTGTGGATAGGTCTCGGTACCTGGGCCTGCAGGTTCCTGTATCCATTGGCTGCATGGGCATATCTCATCTTTGCGGTCTTGATGGTTTACGTCATTCTTCGAAAACTCATCTGCACTAAGTGTTATTATTACGACAAATGGTGTCATTCGGGGTGGGGCAAACTTTCAGCATTATTTTTTAAGAAAGGTAACATAGAGAATTTCAGCACCAGTGTCGTAAAAATTCTGCCTCCACTAACCTATGGCCTGCTCCTGGTTCTCCCGCTCGTATCGATAATTATCTCAATGATCCGGAGTTTTTCTTTGATTAAAATTATCGTGTTGGTCCTCCTTTTGTCTGTTTCGTCATACAGCGGTGCCATCGGAAGAAAGAAGAGTTGTGAGCAATGCAAGATGAGATATATTTGTCCAGGGAGAGCGGCAAAATGAAAGACTGGAAATCCTATTTGAAATCGGACCCAACGGAATGGCTGCTGGAGGAAGAAAATCCGTCTGTAAGATACTTCGCATTGAAAGAGCTACTCGGTAAAAAGGAAAAAAATTCCGATGTAATAGAAGCCCGAATGAAAATAATGGAGTCCGCACCGGTGACAAAGATACTGGGGAAGCAGGAAGCCGGTGGCCACTGGGGCCCACTGAATGACTTCTACGTCCGGGCAAAATACAAGGGTACCGTCTGGTCTTTTCTACTTCTTGCTGAACTCGGTGCGGATGGAGAGGATGAGAGAATAAGAAAGGCTGCCGAGTTCATATTCACATGGTCGCAGGACAGGCAGAGCGGCGGTTTTTCATATATGGGAACGGATAAGAACGGCGGTCGGCACAGCGGCGTTCTGCCATGCCTTACCGGGAACATGGTTTTCAGCATGCTCCGTTTTGGGTACCGGGACGATCCCCGGGTAATAGACGCTCTCGATCATATTGCAAAGTGCCAGCGATTTGACGACGGCAAAAAACCTCCCGACGAATGGCCGTACAACAAATACGATGACTGTTACGGCAAGCACACATGTCATATGGGTGCTGCGAAGGCATTAAAAGCTCTGGCAGAAGTACCCGAGGATAAAAGAACGAAGGAAATGAAAGACACTCTCAACGAGGGTGTCGAGTACTTCCTCATTCATCACATATACAAGCGGAGCCACGACCTTAAGAGGGTAAGTAAACCCGGATGGCTGAGGTTCGGATTCCCTCTCATGTACCAGACAGATGTTCTTGAGCTGCTGGATATCCTCACCGGTCTTGGGTACCGGGATCCGAGGATGCAGGACGCCTTAAACCTGGTGGTCGAAAAACAGGACAAACATGGTAAATGGCTTATGCAGAACTCCATGAACGGCCGCATGGCAGCGAGTATCGAGAGAAAAGGTAAACCCAGCAAGTGGATCACCCTGCGAGCTCTCAAAGTACTCCGGAGATTTTACGGATGAGAAATGGGCTTATTAAAATTTCCATTCATCATCAGGCTCATCCTCATCATCAAAGTTCTTTTCCATCAGGCTGTACATAGGTGACAGGCCGGGTACTCTTTCATCGTTGGCGATCAATCGGTGTTCTTTTTTTCCGATCCTAATTACATTTACGATCAGTAAAAGAACTATCACCGCCCCTGCGATGACGGCGACGAACCATAGTGCTACCGTGGATCTCTCTGCGGCATTAGCTAGAGGTGTCGGTATGAATGAGGAGGATTCGATGCTAATGACGTGCTCCGAGAAATGCGGTATGTAGATCAATACCCGTAGACCGTCATTCCCCATGGTAAGGCAGTATATCGGTTCATCACCATCCTCAGCTAGTACTACATTTACATTGGAATAGTCCATCTCCACACCGTCGAATTTAACCGTAATATCCTCGAAGTTCGTAATATCCAGCATGGTTTCGTCGATATTCAGTATTATTACTTTCCCGGTGGAAAAATCACCCCGCACGGTAATATCTATACGCCCATCTGAAACCACACCCATCTCCATCTCCATACCCGTTAAATATATATTGAAATTCGATGCCATCTTTCCCTGGTCTTTCGAAATGGTCATCTCGCCGCCTACGGTACCGTTCTCTATGCCCGCTTGAATGGGTTCGACATATATATCCTCCCAGCTCTCGTCGAGTTTGCTGAATCTCTCGTCATGATTGGGCCTTTCATCGTTTGCCTGTCGAACCATATAATGTTCCGTAGAAACCGTGGAAAAGGTCTCTTCGTCAGCAGCTCTAGCGGAAATTACGTGCCGCCCGTCCTGCACGGTGGTGGTATCCCAAACATAGTTCCACAATGTAAACTACCAGCCCCTAAAGGAGCTGGCGTTTTGCGCGTAGTGCCGTTAATTCTAAGCAAAGTCTGTCAACGAGGTTTGACCGGATAGGCTGACA
>Ga0187827_10002283_pt1 | contig 26445 bp, 11 predicted proteins | sample ETNtaG_39_FD_167969 | JGI IMG/M metagenome (GOLD analysis project Ga0187827, IMG submission 167969) | Marine microbial and viral communities from oxygen minimum zone, Eastern Pacific Ocean - ETNP2014_SV_150_PacBio MetaG (Illumina Assembly) | ecosystem: Environmental > Aquatic > Marine > Hypoxic... | reverse complement strand
AGCATTCTGCTCCTGTGGCAGCACCAGTTCAGCAAGCAGTTCCTACGGGGCCATCTGTTCAGCAAGCTGTTCAAGCAGCGCCTGTGCAGCATTCTGCTCCTGTGGCAGCACCAGTTCAGCAAGCAGCGCCTGTGCAGCAGATTTCCCCCACTGAACAATTGCAGCAATACATCGCTCCTCATCAGATGCCAACCACTGTTCAGAGTACTCCCCCTCCCGAGGCCAAGGGTCAGTTAAGACCGGATGGTTGGGAGATCCTTGAATGGCCACAGGGCTCAAGCAGATGGTTCTGGAAGAATCAGAATACCGGTCAGTGGTCTCGTTGGACCTGACTCAAGTTGATACAAGATTGAATGTAAGGATGATGAGTGCGGTCAGCACGACTCCCATTGCTATAGATGCAGCGTTTACGCCACTCTTGCTCATCAGTCCACGATTCTCAAAACTGGCGCCGAGGAGACTATCAATCTGACATCCAATCCAACCAATTGCAGTTGTGATCAATGCCAGCACCATTCCATTCCCCCAGTCTCCAGCAGCCATCGCTCCGAAGAAACCCAGTTCTTTCACATCACCAGTTGCTGGTATCCAACCAACTACCAATGCGACTAGACTAATCAGTGTAGAGCCGCCCAGTGCCGCCCATTGTCCAAGTTTGGAAGTCCCGCCGTTGGTACCAGGAGGGACTATCATTCCGTTCTTGATTAATCGCACACGGGGGTCAAGGCATCCGAATTCACTGGCCCAAGTATCCGCAGCAGCAACTGAAACAGAGGCTACGAACAGCCAATAGAACAATGTCCAATCCTGAAGCATGAAAGCGCAGAGGGAAACGATTGCAGGTAACATTCCATTCGCTGCGACATTCACCCATCCGCGCTGTCCGTCTGTTGATTCACACATACCCAGTTCTTTCTTTTGTTCCCATCCCCATTTCGTGGCGATATGGCTGGTGCCCAAGAATACCAGTAAAACAAGCAACCAAGACCAATGTCCGAGAATGCCGACGATAACTCCAAGCACCCCTGCGGCAGCGATTCCAGGTCCATCCAAGGCCTTGAAAATCTGACCTACGATAAGAAGGCCTGTGATGATGACCATGCTGATGACCACATTGGTAGGGTCCAGTCCACCGATTACAGCCTGCACCATACCTCTCCCTCAAGCAGCCGAATCAGTCTGAGTTGAAGTCATTGTCTACTGTACTGGGAACAGAATGAAGAGAATCCATGATGTTCTTGCCGATCCATAACAAGCCAGTCACCATGAGCAAGGTCCATCCCAATAAAGCGAATATTGCAGCTGTTTCTCCTGCTGCCTTCTCAACTACCAACAACACGATTGTCGAGGAACCATTCCAGAATGCATGTCCAAGCATCGCCAGACCTATTCCAATCATTGGTGTGCGTGGGAGTTTCCAGTGTTTGTCTTTGGAGTATTGTACTGTTGACATATATTTGTTCAGATTCCACATGGCCAAGGCTCCAGTTGCTGTAGTTGCACCTGTGCCAGTGCCAGTCGCATCTTGTACGACTCTACCAGTCTTCGAATCCATCAGAATGAAACCTGCATCCTGAGCCTTCATTTTCTTAGGGAGCAATCCACCCAAGCGCGGTTTTTTCGATAACAGCCATCCGATTCCAAGGCCAGACAGTCCAGTCCAAACAGCGTGTCCTGGAATCGAACCAATGCCACGTAAGAAGGCAGTGAAGGCGAAACCGGCGAAACCTCCTGTAACAATACTACTCGTGATATAGAGAATATTCTCCAACATGGCAAAACCAAGTCCTACGGTGAAACCGACTTGAAATCCGCGTCTTGGACTATCTATCATGTGGTAACAACATAGTACTGCGGCTGCTTTGCACAATTCTTCCCCAACGGGAGCGCTGATGGTCAATATCAGAAACTCACCTATTGTTGATAATTCATCAATCCCTATGCTGAAGAGCAGCATCGGAAACAGAACACTGTTGATGAATAGTGCTGGTAATGTTGAGACGAAACCAGCGGTCAAAGCGGCTTCTGCTTCATGGCGGCGAGTGGGCAATCCAAGAGAGCGTGTGGAATAGGACATCCATGCGAATACTGGAACGCCGAAGCCAATGAGCCAACATGGAATGCCGACAAGTATGGCGAATTGAATTAACAACATGTTGTCAGGGGAATTCAGCATCATCACGAACAAGGTAACTGATATTGCTATTGCAATGAAGAAGATACTCCACAGTTTCTTTGTGGCAGGAATGTCTAGAAGAGAGGAATCTCTTACCAAATGATGCCTGAATCGAGTTTTCATTGGAGTGGTGAGAGTTCTCTCACCTGGCAATGGATGGGCAGTAACGCCTGTATCGGAAGGCTCAGCCAGCATCACATGGATCAATCTAGGCCTACGAATGAAGATGAAGAGGAGTAACACCGGTAGGGAACAGAGTGCTGAGATGAAGGACATGTCTGGTGCATTCTCAACAATGCCCATTGGTATCACAACGAGCAAGTTGACCAATAGGAAGGTGACCAGAACCAGACCCAGCATCCTCCATATCGTTGACCACTGACTCCTTGACCTGCCAAGGACCATTCCAGGGGGAGGGGGAGACAAGGCCTCGATTTGTGGCAGCATGTAGGTATGTTGCACCACCGGATTCGTTGGTTGATGGATGACCACAGGTTGAGGTGCTGCCTGCATCAGTACTGACAGGCATGGGCCACTGATGAAACCCTAGTATGAGGGTCCTCGAGTTCATCTATCAGTTATTACTGAAACAACAATCTATGAATGAGTGATATTTTCCAGTAAATTCTCGATATTAATTTTGATATTTTGTTGAATATTGCGATATCTTATTCACGGTTGTGTTTGCATAATTATATCGACTGCTTTGGGCGCTCGGCATAACATGTCAGGGTTGTATATGACTCCAGCCGGCCAATCTAATATGTCTCCATTATTGAATGATGAGTCTATTTCTAGATATAATATGCAAGATGTACAAAGGGCCTCATTTTCGCGTTTAGCAATAATCATTGTCGTATTTCTGATGTTGTCTCAATCTATTTTGATAACTACAGATTCCAATACTGATGTCCTTGCTGATGATTCGGATTGGTTTGAAGGAATGGTCGATGATGAAGAGAACAATGAGGATTTTTCGATGGGGGGGTACAATCTACTGTCTAATAGATGGTGGCAGCCATCAGCGAACAGGTTCAATGTAACTGTGAACGATTCCGATGGCGATGGCTGGGACAATGTGGATGACTGGATGCCAAATAACCCGGCAATACCTGCCCCAAAAGTCCCTTCAAATTGTGCTGAATTCAGGCCGACTTGCTCATTACAATCCGAGGGGTTCGCTGGTATGGATGCACCTGATTTTGTAATTCCGCAGGCTCACACTATGGAGATGGGTCTGGGAGATTTCGATGGTGATGGTGATCTCGATTTTGCTCGTTCGGGAAGCAATCACAAGGTTGCAATATTCACCAATGAGAATGGTTCCTCGTTCAGTGAAGAAAAGTATGATTGGGGTCATGGACAGAGAGATTCAACCGCGATGGCGTGGGCTGACATAGACAATGATGGTGACCTTGACCTAACCAGTGGAAACTCCAAATGGACCTTCAAAGCGACGGATCAGATATTCTTGAATGAAAATGGCACATTTTCCTCTAGGCCACAATACGAGACCGCTGATGAGATATTCTACACTAAAGATGTGGAGTGGGGCTTGCTGACCGATGACCCGTATCCCGACATGGTTGTCTCCGATCAGTCTGGATACCTTGGGTTCTATGCCAACTTCGGAGATGGATTCAAATTGAAGCCCGAGAATTATTCTTATGGGCAGTGTTATGATTCACAGGCGACCTGCATCGTCTTTTCAATCGCCTATGATTTAACTCCTGATTATACCGGATTCAATAGTCCTAATGGACATGATGTGGAGCTAGTTGATCTTGATCTAGATGGTGATTTGGACATCATCGTAGGTACAGAGGAGAATTTCAAAGTGATACGCAACGACGGTTTCCATGACCATGATGATTTCGATAATGCTTGGTTGACGATACCAAATGCCACACAGGAAGTGGCGATTGGAGATTTGAATGGTGATGATCTGCCTGAGATAGTCATTGGAGGGAGTATGGCGACCCTGAAGGCCTACCACAACCTAGGGGACATGAATTTCGCACTCATTCCACTTTGGGAAAGTGTCGAACCAGCAGATGCGACTGGATTGGAACTTGTGGATATGGATAGTGATGGTGATTTGGATTTGGTTGCGGCGTTTGGGAGTTCCAAGAATGGAATATTCATCAATAGAGGTGGCTTCTTGGAAACCACTCCAAGTTGGGAATCCGAGAAATCTCAGGAAACTCTGTCCGTCGAAGTAGGAGATATCGATGGAGATGGGGACAATGATGTGATTTTTGGTAATGCAGATTTGTCCGACGAAGTATATCTCAACCACGACCGTACTGTAGAGAAGAATTACGGCTGGACTGATGGAATCAGGGCTAGTACATACGTAGTGAAATCAGCTGATGTGAACAATGATGGGTTTGAAGATTTATTTCAGGGCAATGTATTCATGACAGGTGACGAGTCTTCTGGCGATAACCATCATGACTTCCTCTTCTATGGCACTGAAGATGGTCTAGAGGATACGCCTAGATGGACCAGCAATGTCAGTGTCAATACACTGGATGCAGATTGGATAGATATCGACTTGGATGGTGACTTTGATCTGTATGTCGCTACGAGCGATCAAGATATGATATTCACCAATGAAGATGGAAACTTATCGACCGATCCATCTTGGATTTCTCCTTATTCTTCATATTCAATTGATGTTGAAGTCGCTGATTTCAACGACGATGGGATGTATGATGTCGTAATAGCCAATTCAGAATCTTCTGCCGCCAGCCACATCTACCTGTGTTGCGATTCTTCTGGGGAATTGATACTTTGGTGGACCGGACTAGAGAACAGGTCGTCAAGTTCAGTGGATGTCGGTGATTTGGATGGAGATGGACTAGTGGACCTATTGTTCACCAATTCTGATTGGGGAAGTACGGCGTTTCATAATGATGGTACTGCATTTCTCTTTCCTGAAAACCACACCCAAACTTTGGCTTGGGCCATGACGGATGCTGCAATTGCTGATTTGAACGATGATGGTTGTAATGACGTAGTATATGCAGATGGTCAATTTCCAAACCGTATTACATTCTGTAATGGTACAGTGAATGGCCTACCAACTTACAGGAATTCGGGAAGTGGATGGACAGGTTGGGGGGGCTCATTTGATGTTGAAGTCGGAGACATGGATGCGGATGGTGATTTGGATGTTATTTGGGCTGAGGTCAATCGACCATTGGTAATCACAATTTTCGAGAATGGTGCTCCTTTGACCCGTTGGAAATCCGAAGTCGTTCTATCCCCGAGAGATATCGAAATAGCCGATGTGACCGGTGATGGAGGCCTCGATATTGTTGCAGCGATGATGTCCTTGTCAGAGAATGTGGTCTTTGAATCGAGAACGGATGGCGATGGAGATTGGGTCAGTGATGAATTGGATGCATTCCCCTTGGATCCAACTCAATCTGAAGACTGGGATGGCGACGGGTTTGGAGACCACGATATGGGCAAACTTCCAGATTCATGCACATTGTATCGTGGAGATTCATGGCGTGACAGATGGGGTTGCCCAGATATGGATAGTGATGGCCAATCCGACCTCTATGATGCTTTCATTACACAATCAACTCAGTGGTCGGATGTTGATGGTGATGGGTTCGGTGATAATTGGGTCTCTGATGGCCTCAATCAGACACGTTCTCCTAATTGGCCAGGACAGTGGATTGCAGGAGCCTATCTTCCAGATCCCTCGCCATTTGATTTTGATAACGACGGTTATGAGGATGCTTCACTAGAAGATAGTGGTGCAATCACTCCCTTCGATGTTTGTCCTCTGAGGTACGGTTCATCCATCAATGATTTCGTAGGATGTATTGACTCTGATGGAGATGGTTGGTCAGATGATGGAGATGATTTGCCAAATGAACCGACGCAGTATCAGGACAGTGATGGAGATGGTTGGGGGGATGATCCAGATGGTATGAGGGCAGACCAATATCCTTCGGACACTACTCAGTGGCAAGATACCGATGGTGATGGATATGGAGATAATCAGGCTGGAACTAATCCTGATGCATATCCACTCGACCCTACTCAGTTCGGTGATTTCGACGGTGATGGATATGGAGATTCCGCAAATGGTAGCAATCCAGATTCTTGCCCAAGTGTCCACGGTTCTTCTTTCAGAGATTTGTTGGGTTGCGTGGATCTAGATGGAGATGGCTGGTCCAACCTGAGCGATATCGATGATGGAAATTCTGAGATTTGGTCCGATCTTGACGGAGATGGTTTCTATGACCAACCTGGATTTGTGAATAGTGATGACTGTGTCAATCAGGCAGGTACCAGTCAGATGCCGTGGCGGGGTTGTTCTGATATTGATGGTGACGGAATAATGGATCTTGCGGATCTAGATGCTGATGGTGATGGAGTATTCAATGCGGATGAACTTCAGGCTGGTGGTGCTGAAGGAACCTCGTACGATATCTTCAACGCTTCTTCTACACCATCGGATATTGATTATGATGGCTTGCCCGATTCACTTGATGATGACAAAGATGGTGATGGATTTCCAAATGGCATGGAGAAGGAGAGAGGGAGTGATCCCAATGATGCAGATTCTACGCCAATGAATCTCTATGGAGATGCCTCTACTGGTATATTCTATGTTCCAGGTGAAGGATTCAAATCTTCATATGATTCAGATGGATATGAGATTTCAGTATCTCTGTTGGTCGATATTCTGACTAGTGAAATGCTGATTCCACTGTTGATGATTCCAATCACCTTCATGGCAATGATGAGAAAGAGATTCAGATACAGAAGGTTCCGAAAGCGCCTTGAACAGGCAGATTCAATGGATGACCTTGAAGGGGCTGAAGAGGCTCTTGATAAGATGATAACAAAACGTAAATTGAAGGTTGAGCAAGCAATGTTGTTGCGTAATCAATTGGAAAGAATGTGGGTTGACTATGATGAAGAGCCAGATTCCGATATGGGAAGAGGTTCGGGCGGTTTCGATTCATCCAAAATCTCATCGTCTGAAGTACAGAAGAGTGGCCGATATTGAAATCTCTTGATAGGTCCCCTCAGTTCGCCCATCAATCGTCACTGAAACAGCAGTCGGAGAGATAGCATCATCACAGGGGATACGTGCTGGAAGGCTATGTGTTTTGGTCTTTTATTGGGTTTCAGTTTTCAGTCTCGTGTATTGACATTCTCTATCGTTATCGTTTTACTTGCCCTTGGTGGTGCTGTTGCTGTGGTCACTCTGCGCGGTAAGGAAGATATGGTTAATTTCGAGGATGATGGATACGAGGCGCATGAGCCGATTGCACAAGCAATACATTCCGAGCAGTCAAGCAATGAGCAGCATTGGCAGGACAGTAATGGCGTTCATTGGTGTCGCATGGAAGATGGAACGTACCGCTGGGATGGAAACCAGTGGATTCGCCAGTGATGACAAGGTGTATGGTGAAGTACCCGTTCGCAATGCTTGATGCGTACCGCTGCAGCCTTGGTCATTCTGTTGCTGGTAGCGCCATTCGTCGCCATTCCGGTGTCAGCAAACGGAACCCCTGATATGACCATCTCGATGCTGGATCGTTTCCACCTGTCTCATGAACAGGTTCACTTCACGGTGGTCGCCGACAATGTGACTCCTGGTTCACTGCTGGAATTGCAGTGGACCTTGAATGAAGGCGGTCTTGCAACAGGAACCGCTATTCTCAATGGTTCAATGGTCAGGACAGCTACTGGAGACAGTAAATCGATGAGTTTCCAGTTGAGCCAGTTCTATACTGGTCAAAATTGGTATTCTGTTATCATTGACCTGTATCAAGATGGTAATCTTGTAGATACTGATTCGTTTCCATTCTCAGTCTTCACAAACGTGAAGAAACCGTCTTATTCACAGATGGTCATCTTCGGAGACAGCCTTTCTGACATGGGCAATGTCAAGGACAGCATCATGAATCTGCCAGCGGTTCCTCCTTACTGGCAGGGTAGGTTCTCCAATGGACCGGTATGGGCTGAATTGGTGGCTGATGAACTGGGTCTGTCACTAGAACATGGAACTGGTTCAGGAGAGGGCAATAATCGCGCCTATGGTGGCTCTCAATCTGGTCAAGGATATTCCTACATCCTACTGCCCAACACCGGCACACAGATCAATAATTATCTGAGCAATGTGCATTCATCTTTCAATAGTACTGACCTTGTGGTTATCTGGGGTGGAGGAAATGATTTCCTCTATGGATTGGCAGATGCCAACACTACCCATGCAAACTTGGTCTCTCACGTCGAGGCGGTCATTCAAGCAGGGGCCAACAACATCTTGGTTCCAAATCTTCCTCCACTTGAATTGACACCAGAAGTACGCAACAGGTCTTCCAGTCAACAGCAGCAGATCGGTGCAAGCATCAGTTCTTACAACTCTGCATTGGTGACCTCGATGCCGGCTCTTGCTTCAACTCATGGAGTGAACATCATCCTTGCAGATACCCATTCGATGTTCTATCGTTTCTTGCATAATTCGACCTATCTGGGTTTGACCAATCTTGTCGATATGGCCTGTCAGTCGAGCGGTTCGATCCTGCCATTGCCAATCTGTAATGCTGGTGACCCAGTGGTCTCAAATGTCAACGAATATGTCTTCTTCGACAAGGCCCATCCTACTGCTGCCATGCATGAGTTGATCTCCATTCAGGCGATGTTGACAATAGGCGAGGAAGACACTGATGATGATGGGGTGGCAGATGATATCGATACCTGTCCATGGACCGATTCTGGTAGGATTGCAAATGAGACAGGATGCTCCCTCGAGCAACAGGATGACGATGGAGATGGAGTGCAGAATTCGCTCGATGATTGTCCACAGACTCCAGCAGGAGTTACTGTGGATGAGAATGGTTGTTCAGCCGCTCAGAGAGACTCTGATAACGACGGCTTGAGCGACGATGTCGACCCTTGTCCATACAGTCCTGCAGGTGGCGACCATGACAATGATGGATGTACCAACCCTGAGGATGATGATGACGATAATGACGGGATTCTTGATGTTGATGATAATTGCCCAACTGGTGCGGTCGGCTGGACTTCATCTGCTCAACTGGATATCGATGGCGATGGCTGTAGAGATATAGATGAAGATACTGATGACGATGGCGATGGCTTGAGCGATGCTGAGGAATACCAGAAAGGAACTGACCAGACTCTATGGGACACTGATGGCGATGGAGTCAATGACAAGGACGACCCATTCCCATTGGATGCCACTCAATGGGAGGATTACGATGGTGATGGTTATGGCGATAATCCACAGGGCCTGATGCCTGATTCATTCCCCACTGATTCAACACAATGGAATGACACCGATGGCGATGGTTATGGTGATAATCCCAACGGGATGAATCCTGACCACTTCGTTGATGATGGTACTCAGTGGAATGACAGCGATGGCGATGGCTATGGTGACAATCCAGACGGTTTTGCGGCCGATGCCTGTCCAGATGTGCCTGGGACCTCTTCAGTGCCTCCTGGTTGCTCAGATTCAGATGGCGATGGATATGCCAACGATTTCGATGCTTTCCCGATGAATATCAATCAGTGGGATGACAGCGATGCTGATGGTTATGGTAGCAATCCGGGATTCCAGAACAGCGATGCCTTCCCTGCTGACCCACTTGAATGGAACGATAGCGATGGAGACGGCTATGGCGACAATGTGGCAGACCATTTTCCTGATGACCCGCTTGAATGGAATGATAGTGATGGCGACGGATGTGGCGATAATTCAGATGTATTCCCAGAAGATCCGAGCGAATGTCTGGACTATGATGATGATGGAATAGGCGACAATGCTGATGCTTTCAGACGAGACCCCGCCGAATGGGCGGACTCGGATGGCGATGGAGTTGGAGATAATGCTGATGCCTTGCCAAATGATGCGAGAGATTGGCAGGACAGTGATGGAGATGGGATAGGCGATAGTCTCGAGAGTTCTGTTTCTGAGAACTTTGATATTTTCAGCAACGAACTAATTCTTCTTGCTGCAACAATACTAACCATATTACTGGCTGTATTATTCATGAGACGTGGAAAAGATTCCGCCATCGTTGAATCTGCTGATTTTGATAAATAATTTTGGCATTATTCCTTGCATATTTCTGTTTATATAAATCATACATATTATGAGTTATAACTAACCGGACATATTAGGTAGTTGAAGAAACATGTCAGGCAATGGTATAAATCCCAAGCACTTAATTACAATTACTCCATTGTCAAAAAGCCTATTCATCTGTTTTCTGCTGATTTTAATGCCTCATAGTGTTTATTTTGATAATCCGTTGGTTAGTGATGAACTTGATGATATGATTACACCCATGGGTGCTGATTCTGGAAATGCTGAGTTGTTGGATGTAGGTGGTGCCCACTCATGTGCTGTTGGAGCCTCTGGAAACATGAAGTGTTGGGGAAACGGGAGTTCTGGCCAATTAGGACTTGGAAATACACAGAATGTTGGGGATGATTCATCTGAGCAAGGTGAAGAATTGCCCTTTGTCAATCTCGGCAGTGGATTGACCACAACATCGCTTGCTCTAGGTGATTCACATTCCTGTGCTCTATTCAGCAATGGTTCAATCAAATGCTGGGGTAATGCGCCGCTTCTAGGATTAGGCTTGTCGAGTAGTTCTGATGGCTATGGCGACGGATATCTGGAGACTGGAGATGTACTTGCATTCATTGAATTACCGAGCGCAACCACTGCAACCATGATCGAAGCAGGCTCTAGGCATACTTGCGCAGTGCTCAGCGACAACAGCCTGATTTGTTGGGGCAGGAATGACAAGGGACAACTCGGTCTAGGAGATACTGATGACCGAGGAGATGCGAGTAATGAAGTGGGAGATAATTTTGCTGCAGTCTCCCTGCCAACTTCAAGAACCGTATCTCAACTTGCATTGGGATATGACCACACTTGTGCAATTTGGGATGATGGAAGCGTATCCTGTTGGGGTAGTAATGCGAATGGTCAACTAGGAATTGGCAGTACGGATGATATTGGAGATGGTGCCAGCGAAATGGGATCTAATCTTGCATTTGTTCCTCTACCAGGGGGAACTGGTGCATTGAACATCACTGCAGGTGATGGATTCACTTGTGTCATTCTAGATACATCGCCTACCGAGACTTACTGTTGGGGGCTCAATGATTTCGGTCAACTCGGAATTGAGAATACAAATACCATTGGAGATGGTTCAAGTGAGATGGGAAGCAATCTAGTAGAGACAGATCTAGGAACTTCAAGGTCTGCGGTTGAGATTGATGCTGGAATGGAGCACGTATGTGCAATTCTTGACAATGATTACGTGAAATGCTGGGGCTCTGGAACGAATGGTCGATTGGGGTATGGTAATCAAGTCAGCAGAGGTACTTCATCAGGTTCTTCAAATGGAATGGGAGACAATTTGCCATATGTCAATTTAGGTTCCTCATCCAGTAGTGTCACTTCTTACGATGTCGATAGAATCGAGGTAGGCTCAGGTTCAACTTGTGTAATCATGGTTGATGGTGATGTTAGATGTTGGGGAGAGAATTCTCTTGGGCAACTGGGATACGGCGATACTGAGAACAGAGGTGATGGAGCATCAGACCTTCCACATTACACTGAGGTGGATCTAGAACTGGATGAGACGCCTGCATCCGACTCCTGTGGGGATTCTTTTGAGCAGGCACATCATTCTTCCAAGGATTTACGCCTTGATAGTTCTTCAAGCGATGTAGGTGACAAGAATGGTTTCGCTATCATGCCCAACGGTTGTCCAGCAATTGTCTATGTAGATGATGACAACAAAATGATACGTTTTTCTGCATTCTCCAATGGCTTGTGGGGTACTGAATCTCCATTATCCGGTGGGACTGTAATCGATGATATTGATTTGATTATCGATGATTCCTACACTCCGCATATCGTACATTCATTGTCCAGTGGGACAGATCAATTGGTCTACACGACCAAGGTGGATGGTTTCTGGGAATCGGTCGCTCTGACTGCAACTGCTACCCAAGTTGTAATAGATATTGACTCATCAGGGGATGTCTTGATTGCATATATTGACTCAAATGATTTGAAGACGACTTCGTGTTCCAGTTCCTGCAGCAGTTCTTCCTCATGGTCGGCTTCGGATACACATGGTATTGGAGTTGCAGTTGAAAATCTAGATTCGGTCATTGATTCAAGTGATACGTTGCATTTTGCAATAATCAAAGAAGCAGGTTCCGCTGATGATTTGTTGCATATTTCGAGGACCTCTAGTGGGACTTATGCTTCTACAACTATCGATGGTTCTGCTTCAGCCTCGAGTAGTAATGCATCTGTGGCTATTGCCATTGGTTACGATTCTTCATTGCATATTGCTTATGCAAATGTGACTGCAGTTCCATTGTATGCTTGGTGCGAAAGTAGTTGCGATACATTATCCAGTTGGTCAACTGAGGCGACAACAGGATTGATTGGTGGTGAACTTGACATTGCAGTCAGTCCAGAAGGTGAACCTTGGATTTTGGCTCAAGGAGAATCTGTTGATTTGGCTGTTTCAAACAGAAATTCAGGTACTTGGGAGACGCAGACTGTGGCGAATGCGCCTGGAACACCACAGTGGACTTCATTGCTGATTGGCCAAACTGGTCGAGTATGGGCATCTCTCCACCCTTCAAGTGAAGACCTATGGGTTTTGAACGACATTGATTATGCGGGTTCTGGTCTACAGCAAGATGCAGATGGCGATGGTTGGACTGGTCTTGATGAAGTAAGATGTCAGACCGATGCATTGGACTCAACAAGTACACCTACCGATTTTGATGAGGATGGAATCTGCGATAGGTTCGATACCAAGAACGACCTTCCCTCAGTGGGTGAATCAAATATCATCACTACTGGCGATGATTTTGGTTGTGCAATTCTCGACGACCGCAGTGTCTCATGCTGGGGGAAGAACGATGCAGACCAATTAGGCGATTCTTCAGCGGGAGCATCATCCAATGAAGCTGTCTCAGTTGACCTTCCAACCGGCTTTGAAGCATCAGATATCGATGCAGGTTCTTCACATGCTTGTGCAGTGGGAACAGATGGAAGTGTTGTATGCTGGGGAGCCAATGACAAGGGCCAGTTGGGTATCGGTACAACCTCTGCCTCTGAAGCACCTGGTGAGGCTTCCTTGCCTTCTGGAGTTGTTGCATTATCCGTATCTGCGGGTTCAGACTATACCTGCGTAGCAACCTCATCAGGTTCAGTATATTGCTGGGGAGAAGGTGGTGATTCTCAAACTGGAAATTATTATGTTTCCAATCCAGGATATTATCAGGAAGATGGATTTGAGAGTGGAGACTTTAGTACACTTGAATGGGTGAATGATGATTCCACCTATCCTTGGTCGATAGATACTGGCTCTTCTTCAACAGGTTCCAATTCCATCTCAGTTTCCCTCGACGCAAATCAACAGAGCGACGTAGAGATATCCATGCTCACTGCTGCTGGAAACATCACTTTTGATTACAAGACCAGCACGGCAACCAACCATTATCTCAGATTCTATATCGATGACGTATTGCAGGATTCATGGTCCGGTATAGCGGCTTCTACATTCCAATCAGTGTCTTTCGATTTTGATGCAGGCTCGCACACTTTCAAGTGGATCTCTGTCAGGTCTTCTTCAGCAGGTGGACAAAACAAGGTTTATCTTGATAATATTCGTATCAATTCGAGTACAGAGTTGATTTCAGGTGGAACTGTGTCAAGTCCTTCAAAAGCAGTCCTTCCTGCCTCAGTAGGAGTGATTGAAGATGTAGCAACTGGAGTTCGGCACACTTGTTCTCTGAATACCATCGGAGATGTATATTGCTGGGGGTACAATGGCGGCTCATCCGAGATGGTTCTAGGAAATGCTTCCACCACTTCCACAAACAGCAGTGAACCCGTGAAGGTTGACCTTTCTGCAACTGGTAGCCATTACTCAAGTGATTGGGCTGGAAGGACCTTTTCTGGAATAAGTGCTGGTGCTGATGCAACTTGTGCGATTCTATCATCAAGTCTGGAAACTGCATGTTGGGGTCAGGGATATGATGACAAAATTCTGGGTAATTTCACCTCTTCCATCAAAGGGACAAGAGTTGATGCGGGTTCCGCCAGCGACAAACACTACTCGGTTTCAGTAGGCAATGAACACGCCTGCATAGTCGTGGCCTCGGCCATTGAATGCTGGGGTACCGAGGTATCTGGAGAATTGGGAGATGGAGGTACTGCATCATCCACGACGGCTACACCTGTCACAGTTTCAATCCCTGCAGGACATACTCCATTGGAAGTGGAAGTTTCCGAGTCCAGTACAACTTCCTGTGCCCTGTTCAAGACCTCTGATGATACTCGTAAGGTCATGTGTTGGGGAGAAGGTGGAGATGGCCGTATGGGATATGGTTCCACAACCGACCTTAGCGCACCTGCTGCTGATTCAGCGGTTGAATCAAGTGGAACTGATATCTTGACGCCCGATTCATCTTCATCAGTTTCACGACTGTTGAGTAGGCCTGTTGAGATTGGAGGTGGCACCGACTTCTACTGTGTACGTTCGATTCAAGGTCTTGTCAAATGCTGGGGGCAAGGCACCTATGGTCGATTAGGAATTGGAAACACAACACGGATAGGAGGTCGGGCTAATGAAATGGGGGAGCACCTCGCGTTCGTTAATCTTGGGGATAATAAAACTGCAGTTCAAATTAGTGTAGGATTTTACCACGCATGTGCAGTATTGAATGATGCTTCTGTGAAGTGTTGGGGGAGAAATTCGGAATATCAATTGGGAACCGGAAACACCACTCAAATCGGTACTACGGCTGCCACATTAGGAGACCAGATGCCGGCAGTCAACCTTGGCGGTAATGCAGTGAAGGTTGCAGCAGGGCAATACCACACCTGCGCTTTGCTTGACACTGGAGAGGTCAAGTGTTGGGGTTATGGAGACCAAGGAATTCAAGGTGACGGTTCGACTGGAATCAATTCAGTCCCCACTACAGTCTTGTTGGGTGATTACAAGGCAGTAGATGTCTCTGCCAGTATTGGACATAGTTGTGCAATTCTTGAGAATGGGGCAGCCAAGTGTTGGGGAGATAATTCTCAATATCAACTTGGACTGGGAAATACTACCGATATGGGTGACAGCGCAGCACATTCTGATAACAAGATGTCCTTCTTGAACTTGGCAGATGGTAGAACTCCGGTCAAGATTTCGGCAGGTGCGGCTTACAATTGTGTATTGCAAGATAGTGGAAACATTGCCTGTTGGGGCGTTGGTTCATATGGTCGATTGGGATCTGGCAGTAGTTCCCATGTTTCAACTCCTGGAATAAGCAATGTCGACATAGGGACTGGTAGGACTGCTTTGGATGTTCAAACATCGGCGTCAGGTTATCTTTCGTCGAATTATTATTCAAGCACAGGCAGTTACATCCACACATGTGCTATTGGTGATGATGAACTGTTGCGTTGCTGGGGGAGTGGAACTTACGGCCAATTGGGTATCGGCAGCACCACAAACATTGGTGATGGAGCCAATGAGATGGGAGACAATCTGTTGGTGACTGATATTGGAGACCATGTCGAATCCGTGGCATTGGGGAGCTATTCATCTTGCGCGATTCGTGAAGATGGCCAGGTCAGGTGTTGGGGCTACAATGGACATGGACAACTTGGACATGAAGATACTACACAAAGAGGAGACCAGACTGGAGAGATGGGAGATGACCTACCTGCTACAGAACTTTGGCTTAGGGCAGAAGATACAGATTCAGATGGTACAATCGATCTCTGGGATACTGATGATGATGATGATGGTTCAATCGATGCTGATGATGATTTCCCATTGGATGAATGTGCAGATATTGATACTGATGGCGATGGAATGCCAAACGATATCGTGAACTCTTGTTCGACAACTCTCATCGAAGACCTTGACGATGATGACGACAACTGGAATGATACTGATGAGGTTGCATGCGCCACCAATCCATTGCTCGATACAGATACACCCAGTGATTATGATTCGGATTTGACTTGTGATTACTTGGATACTGATGATGATAATGATACGTTTTCGGATATCGAAGAAGGGCAGTGTGAACCCATGTATGGATACTCCTCATTCAATGCCATGTCTGGTGCATCATCATCCTATTACATGAGACCTGATTATGGTAGCGCCATCTTATTCGATGATGAATATGGGCTAAGAGTCATCGCCCCTGATGGTGCATCGAGTGGATATGCCAGAGTATGGACCTATCAGAACGCAGTTCCTAGTTCTGTCGCTGATGTAATGAGATTTGGCGGGACCTATGGAAGCAGCAGTTACGTGGGTACAGGCGCTAACTACAGGTATCCCCAAGTAACCAATCATGGCGGATTAGATTATCTGACATTGTCTCGATACACGTATGAGATGGATGCACAATTGTGGACACAATGGTCTCAACAACAGTTGGAAACTTCCGGTTGGTACAATAATCCAACAGATGTTGCATTTTCTCCCAACGGGACATACTATGCCACAGATCAGAGTGAATTAGATTATTATGATACGATTACAGGTCAGGCTGGAACATTGAATTATCCTACTGGAGTTTCAAGTCAATACGCTCAGATTGCAATCGATGATACTGGTGCCATCCATCTGGTGGCTCTGGAAAGTGGCAGTTACACCTATTGGAAATATGATTCCGGCTCATGGAGTTCCGGAGAGACTATCTGGTCTGGCAGCAATGATGTGTATTACAAAGAGGCTCAACTTAGGGTCAATTCCACAAATGTGCCTTATTTCACATTCCTCGATGGCGGATTCATTCGAATGTTCTCCAAATCTGGAGCATGGAATGAGGTATGGAGCAGTGGAATCCCAGATAACAATAACAAAGGGATGGAGATGAAGTTTGATGGTGATGATAATCCACATATCATCTGGAACGATTTAACAAACGGAACATTGTATCATACATACATGGATGGCTCATCAATGAGGACTGAGTTGGTCAGAGAGGAGACCAGTTGGTCCGCAAGTTATGCGTATGGACTCTCCATGACATTTGATGAACAGGGTGATGTGTTCATTTTTTCATCAAACAGTGTTAGTGCTGCAGGTGCATATATCCATTACAAGGGCTATTTCGATGACCCTTCAAAGGATGCAAGTGTTACTCCTCCAGATGCAGATGGTGATGGAACCTGCGATGTTCTTGATACAGCATCTTTGGACTATACGAATCTAGTTTGGGAGAACGGTAGTTCCAATTCAGTTGCACCCATATACTCTGGTCTCTGGCCAGATTCGATCTCTATCACCCCCGCACTCCCAGCGGGAGTACAGATGGATTCTTCCACAGGAGTAATCAGTGGAACCTTTACCCAAGCGGATATTGATGGTATACAATACACGATTTCTACGACCTCATCGGGTGATAATTGGCAGGATGTATTCACACTAAGAGTCCAAGAAACGATACCTTTGCTGACTGGATATGAATACGGACCTTGGGGAACTAATTCCTATTCCTACGGTACTAATGGAATTAGAAGCAACAAGATTGCATTTGCTCCAGACGGTTCGATGTATGCATTTGGTGTCGCAACTGGTGCTGAAGGATTTTCTCCATTGTCCACACCTTCAATGCAAAACCGTAATGATGCATATCTTGCAAAGAGGAACGGAACTTCTGGAGATTGGGAATGGGTTGAGGTGTTCGATACATGTGGAATCTACGCTCAAGATATCCAAGTTTCTGATACAGGTTCAGTATTCTTGTTGGCACATTATTATGCATTAGGTTATTCCACATCATGTACTTTTGATTTCAGGAATAGTGATTCATTCGATTTCACTTCTAACAATTATTACGATTCGGTAGTGATAAAGTACGATTCATTAGGTTCCCCTCAGTGGGTCAGCAATTCCAATGCAACTGCCAGAAATACCCCGGGAAACGTATATTCGTCGAATATTGAAATTGATTCTTCCAATGGCAATGTCACAATTGGTGGAAGTGTCTCAAATAGCAGTGCAACAAGTGTTATGGATTTTGCTGGGGTTGATTTCACGGACCTCGATTCTTCAGGCTATCGTGTTCCTTATGTCGCTCGATTGAATCCTGATGGAACTGGTGCATGGGTTGCAAGCCCCCGTTCAAATGATACATCCAACGAGCATATAGGCGATGCTGAAGTTGAGGTTACTTCACACCCTGATGGTTCTGCAACATTGACTTTTAGGGGTCGGTATGCTATGCTCTTTGGTGATCAGGAGTTGTCCCGGAACGCTATCAATGGCTATCAATCGGTTGTGGCACATCTTGATGCAGGAGGTTCGTGGGTTTGGGTGCAGAATGTTACTGCTTCAGAATCTTACTTGTATGCTACCCCAACAATCAGTAGTTTCAGTGATGGTAGTATGCTTGTTGCATTCAGCGATGGTTATCAATCCAATTCCATCGGTACTTTGAATCTGATGGGAGACGAATCGATTGAACCGGTTGGAGATGCTTGGTTTGCTGCTGTTGCTCTTGATAATTCTGGAAATAAGTTGTGGACTTATTTCGAGGATGATTTCGGTATGCGAGATTATGGTAGCGATAGCAGAATGTTTTCAGTAACAGATAGCGATGATGTGGTACATCTAATGATGGATACAGAAGATACTTCGATTACAGGTTATCAATATTTCAAGACAATAGCATTCGACATTGATGGAAATAGGGTATATCAGACACAGACTTACAGCGGGTCATCAAGTAATTATCTCTATGATTTCGGATTAGACTCCTATGGTTCTCCATACTTTGTTGCGGAAACCAATAGCCAATATTGGGGAGGCTATACCACAACCACGGAACACTTGACTTCTGGTACCCAATATATGCCCTCTGGAATCGCATATATCTTCAGGACCTTTAGCCCAGAGATTATTGAGAACCACGAAGCAGAAATCGATTTCCCCATTGCAGGTCAATTCAATGACCTCTATCCGGTCTCGAGTAGCGTTCTTGATTATGCAACAAGTTGGACGATTTCACCTACTCTACCCACTGGATTATCGTTCACCACTAGCAATGGTCGGATTTATGGTACGCCTTCAGTCAATTCTTCCAATGTCACATACACCATCAATGTGACATTGAATCATGCAAATCAGCAATTGAGGAGTTCACATTCGTTCCAATTGACATTCCCAGTTGCAGACCCTGCACCTGATGTCACTTATGATGCGGGAGACCTATCTCCTGTTCTTGAGCGTGGAATACCAATGGTCACGATTTCTCCAACTGCGGGTCTTGATGACCAATACTTGTCGTATTTCACAACAGACCCTGCTCTCCCCTCGGGCTTGTCGATCGACTTTGCAACGGGCGATATTTCGGGAACACCGAATGTGAATCTATCCTCAACAGATTTCACCATCAAGGCATGCAATACTTGGGGAGTCTGTGATGAACATACATTGACTCTGACAATCAATGAACCAGTTGCTTCGATTTCTTATGCACAAGCCCAAATATCTCTCAAGAAAGAAGAGCCGATGACTCCGCTTGAGCCATCCAATTCTGGTGGCGTGGTTGAGACCTGGGAGATTGACCCTTCCTTGCCTGTGGGAATGGAGATGGATGATTTTGGAGTTATTTCCGGAATACCTGTTGCCAATCAGGATAATACCACATACAAAATATTCGCCAACAATTCAGGTGGTAGTGTGAACACAACCGTCGTTATTCGGATCAATGGAACTGGGATGTATATCTTCTATCCATATGCTGAACATAGAATAGCAGTCAATTCACCTATCAATACAATCTATCCCTCACAGAGGGGAGCAGCAGCCATCACTTGGGAGATTACACCTGATTTGCCTACTGGAATGGAGTTTGGAGAAGGAAATGGCAGCATCTGGGGGACTCCTACTGAATTGAGTTCGGAAACAATTTACTCAGTATCTGCTCAAGGAATTGAACCCGATATAAGTGCGGCGACGACGATCAGTTTCACAGTCTTGGTCGACCTTGATGGTGATGGCTCTCCCGATGAATCAGATGATGATGATGATGGTGATGGTTGGAGTGACGAAGATGAGGTTGCTTGTGGAGGAACCGATTCCACTGATGCTGATGACCATCCATTCGATGGTGATGGTGATGGAGTCTGTGATGTGAATGATGAGACCAATGATTCTCCGATCCTCTTGTTCTATGAGAGTTCGACCTTGGAGATATCACTTAATCTCGAAATGGTGCTGTTTAATGCAAACACGGTTGGTGGAGATGTAACTTCGTGGAACATCGATCCATACCTTCCTCTCGGACTGACATTCAGTGGTACCAGCCCTGCGAGGAATGGTGGAGATAATGGCTCAATATTCGGAACCCCAACAGAATTGAGTTCTGTTCAATCGTATACGATTACCGCAAGCAATGACAAATACAGTTCCACATTTACGTTGAATCTAGCAGTTCTATTGGATACTGACCTTGATGGCATACCTGACCGAGATGATGGTGATGACGATGGTGATGAGTGGTCTGATCAAATTGAGTTATTGTGTGGCAAGGACCCATTGAATGGAACAGATACTCCAGTAGATACTGATAATGACCAGATATGTGACTACGTTGATGACGATGATGATGGTGATGGTTTCATCGACACTGAGGAGCAACAATGTGGCTCAGATTGGAAGGATGCGAGCGAAGTTCCAGTCGACGCCGATGGTAGCGGAGTCTGCGATGGATTGGAGACGGATACTGATGGCGATGGATGGCTTGATGGAATAGAATTCTCTTGTGGTACCAATTCAACTGATAACACCAGTGTTCCAACAGATCTTGACAATGATTTCATTTGTGACTCTCTGGATGATGATAAGGATGATGATGGATACGATAACCATCAAGATGATTTCCCAGAAGACGAACTTGAATGGCTTGATACTGATCATGATGGTATCGGAGATAATGCAGATACAGATGACGATAATGATTCATGGACCGATATGTGGGAAGGTCTGTGTAATACAGATTCCAAGTCTAATAACAGTGTTCCTGCTGATTTTGATTCTGATATGATATGTGACTTGTTCGATGATGATATCGACAACGATGGAGTATCAAATGAGATGGATGCTTTCGATAAAGACGCCAATGAAACCTCTGATTTTGATATTGATGGCATTGGAGACAATGCTGATGATGACGATGATGATGACCTGTGGTTGGATGTCGATGAAATCGCCTGTGGAACAGATCCTCTGAATGCAACCAGTACTCCAGACGAGGTTGAATCCTGTAATGCAACCAAGAAGAGTGAAGAAGTTGTTGAAAATCCAACTTTCGTGACTAAATATTGGTGGTTTTGTGCAATCTGTCTTCTGTTGATATTGCTTATCATCCCACTTCTTGTAGTTGCTAAGGAGCGTGGTGAGTCTGTCTTCGCCATCCTTGGAATGGGGCGAAGTGGGCCGCAACCTCAACACACAATTTCAACTCCTGACTTTATTTCAGGTTCAGGAAGCAAGACAAACCCTTACCTGCTTCAGACTATTGAAAGCCTATCTCCAGGCAAAACAGTGTCCAGCCAGGAATCCATCACAATTTCCCATCTATTGCCTGAGGCCATCGTCAGATTCATGGATATGAATGCAGAAACAAATGAGGGTCGTTTCAATATGGCAGATATTGTGGTCGAAGCAGAAAATGAGGATAAGGACGAGAAGGGAACAGGTTCAATATCATTCAAACTGAAATTCGAGGATATCTATGACTCCAATGATGGTGAAGAATTCACCACCTTGATGCGAGTAGGTAATTCGACAGTCTACTTCCAATGGACAGTTAGTATCGAGGATTCTTCTGGCGGAAAAAAGAAGCGTAAAGTCACAAAGAAAGATGATTCTTCCCTCGAGAAGGCCAAGTCAGAGGCTGCTGCGGCCAAGAAGAAGGAAATCGAAGTCAAGAAGAAAGCAGAAGAAGATGCTCGAGAGCGGATAGAAGCAGAATCCAGAATCCAAAAGGCCGAAGAAGAAGCTCGCAAGAAGGCCGAAGCGGAAGTCAGACAGGAAGCGGAAGCAGAATCCAGAATCCAAAAGGCCGAAGAAGAAGCTCGCAAGAAGGCCGAAGCGGAAGTCAGACAGGAAGCCGAAGTAGAGGCTAGAATCAAGAAGGCTGAGGATGAAGTTCGTCGGAATGCAGAGGATGAGGCTGCCACAAAACTTGCCAAAATGGAAGCGATGATGACTGAGAAGATGGGTGCTCTTGAAGACAAGATGGATGATTTATCATCCAAAGAAGCCGAGTTAGCCCGTGTCGCTGCCAATACTTCCCTTGTCGATTTCAATACTCTTGGAACAGCTACGATGGAAGAAAAGGATGACTTGCAACGAGTCAATGGAATAGGAACATTCATTGAAGAGAAATTGAATGTATTGGGTATTTTCACTTTCAGGCAGATTGCAAATATGACTCCGGAGATAGAAGAACAAGTGAATGCAGCAATCGAATTTTTCTCTGGAAGAATCAAAAGAGATAATTGGGTCAAACAGGCCAAGGAAATTCTCAAACAGGATTGATAAAGTGATGGTGAGGCGATGTCTGGAATAATTGAACAGATCAATTCTCTTGATGATTCAGTGAGATTGGCTATTGCAGGGATTGGGATTCTGATGGCCATCGTGCTGTCGAGATTCCTGATTGTGCGACCTTGGCTCAAGATAGTGAAGATGACAAGTGCTGAATGGGATGATGAATTACATGCTCCAATCTCCAATCGGTTATACTCATTCATTCTGATTGGTGGCATTCACTTTTCTCTGAATTGGATATTTCCTGAAGATGGAGAATTAATGACCACAGTATCTCCCTTCTTTTCGGTATTCTATATCTTGTTGAGCACTTCACTCGCCAGTGTGTCAATAAGGCATATCATTCCTGCTGTTTCAGAGCGATTCAGCGACAAGTCAAGTGTAACAGTATCAGGTAGTAACCCTCTGATAATTTTCATTTTGAGAGCAGCATTATGGTTCGGAGGTATCTACCTTGCTTTATCAGAGATGGGTATCGAGTTATTAGGACTACTCGCATCATTGGCTGTATTTTCAATAATCATCGGCCTTGCGATGCAGCAGACTCTGGGAAATATTGTCAATTCATTCATGCTTGCTATTGACCAGCCATTTGAGGTTGGAGATAGAATCGAGGTAGATGGGATGATTGGGTCGGTGGCATCAGTTGGAATTCTTTCAACCAAGATTCTTACTTATGAGGAAACATTGGTGGTTATTCCCAATAACACTCTAATCAATTCTACTGTCATCAACCATGCTCGTGGTGGAGGAGATGGAGTTGCTCGTAGGATCTCTTTGGTATTGGATATTGGTGTTGAATATGGGGAAGATGTTGACCATGTCAAGTACACCTTGTTACAGTTGATGCGCGAGTGCCCATACGTCATCGATAAACCAAATCCACGAGTACTGTTGAATGAATTGGGTGACTTCGCCAAGGTCTTCAGAATGTATGGGTGGGTCAAGGATTACAGTGATGAGTGGGTTGCCAAGGATTGGATGCTGAAGTCAATCGATGAGAGATTTTCACAAGAAGGAATCGGCATTCCATATCCGACAGCATTGCATATCGGTATGGAACACAAGTCAACGGTCAATCAGCGTAAGAAGAATGCCAGTGTCCGTCTAGCAAGAATGCAGATGATCAAGGAGGACAAGAAACTCAAGGAAGAGCGCGAATCTGCTAGAGCGGAACTTGAAGATATCAAGGAGCGTCTCAAGGATATTGAATTGGACAAATCAGAGCGAACCCTGCTGGAGGAGACTGGCAGAGATTTGGAGAAGATAATCTCGATGTTCGAAGCAGGCGATGATTGAGTGATATTGTGAATCTGTGATTTCCATAGTAAATGATTAGCGTGATAAGCCTTCGAGGGTTCATGCTCAGGCGTCTGGCCCTGTTGGCAATCACAGCCCTGCTCTGTATGCCGGTATTCTCTCTCGTTGCTGATGCACAGATTGGCAACCTGCTAAGTTGCCCTATCAGTACCCTGACTGGCAGCACCTCTCCTGAGCAGATTCACATCTCGATGAGTCAGGATGAAAGTCAGATGCACGTCATCTGGGCGACTGAATCGCAGACCGGTTCCGAGGTCGAATGGGGATTAGATGGCTCTCTTGACAACAACGACATGGGGGAAGAGTTCTGCTATGACCATGACATGGTATTCCACAGTGGTGTCATGACGGGACTTGAAGTTGCAAGCAATTACTCCTACCGAGTCGGAGATGGAAGCGACTGGTCTGAGGTTTACTCCTTCAAGACCAGAGATGTTTCGTCTGATTTCACCTTCCTTGCTTTCGGTGACCACGGTCTGAGTTCAGAGGGTATGGATACCACCGACATGGTGGTTGACAGCGGGGCGGATTTCCTCATCCTTTCAGGAGACATTTCCTATGCCAATGGTGAGCAATCGGTCTGGGATGATTATCTCGACTACAATCAACGCTCTATGAGCAACATGCCATGGATGATGGTTCCCGGAAACCATGAGAACGAGCCAGGATATGGATTCGAGGCCTATGAGGTCCGTTTTGAATATCCATCATCCTCAGGGTCTGATCATTGGCATTCCTTCAATTATGGACCGATTCACTTCGTCGGTTTTTCCACTGAACATGATTACAGCGTTGGCAGTGAACAGTATCAGTGGTTGGAGTCTGACCTTGGCGATGCAGTCCAGAATCGAGAGCAGACCCCGTGGCTCATCGTCTATGCTCACAAGCCGATGTACACCTCTCACGATGATGCAACGCATGATGAGGATGAAGAATTGCGAGCTGGATTGGAAGCCTTGTTCGTCGAGTCAGGAGTGAATCTGATCATCTGGGGACATGACCATTTCTACGAACGAACCTGGCCGGTCATCGATGCAGAGGTACAGCAGCGCGGAGATGACGGAGATGGCAAGATGTTCTCGGGCTCCCACGCTCCTATCCATCTGATCGTCGGTACAGCGGGGAGAGGGCAGTACCAGTATTCCGATGAGCCGCCACCATGGTCTGCATACCGTGAGCAGTCATATGGAATAGTCAAAGTGAGTGTTGATATCGAAGGTGAGTCCTTGCAGGTTGATTATGTCAGACAGAATGGAGAGGTAGGTGACACCTTCACTCTGAGGCAGGGTGAGCCTATACCTTCTGAAGGTGATGAAAGCATGCCTGCACCTTCTGTGATGTTGACGCTGATGGCGTTCATGATGGCGGTGGTGTTCAGAGACTCTCGTCCTCGTCCTTCCAACGCTTGAGAATTGATGAGAAGTTGCGGAGAACATTCAGTACTGCCATCTTCGCAACTATTGGAGCCATCGCCTTCCTTGTGGCTTCAGAGATTGTCGAAAATTTGGTCGCAGGTTCTGGTTGGATTGGCGGAGTTCTGATAGGCGCACCACTAATCGTGTTACGTAAACCAATCTTTACTGTGATCAACGGCTTTTCAAGCCGCTTGATGCCAGAATCCTTTACAGCATCTGAGAGGACCTAACTTGAAGCATATTCTGCAGTCATGGAAGATTTTGAAGTTACTGAAGGTGAAAGGCGACTTCTTGTATTGACTGCTAAGAATCTTGGATTGAGTGATGCCCGAGTCGAACATCTAGAATCTTGGCATGATGCTGAGATTGCTTCATCCTCTGAGGAGGAGTGAATCACACATCAAGTTGAAATCATGTCGTCTGTTCCGTGGTCCATGAACGAATTTCTATTGATATTGGAAGACAGACCAGGCTCGCTCGCTGATTGTTGTGAAGCATTGGGAGAAGCAGGAATCAACATCATTGGAGGTGCAGGAATCGGCACCTCTGTCGCTGCGGCGGTGATTGTGACCGCAGAAGCAGAAGAAACCGCTGCTGCGCTCTCTTCGGTTGGAGTTGAATTCACCATGAGAACTCTTCACACCACTGTTCTGGAGGATATTCCGGGTGCTTTGGGAGCATTTACACGTAGTCTTGCAGAGAACAGCATCAATCTGCGGTCCATCCACATCATGAAGACCGGTGATGAAGGAGTACAGATCGGTTACTCTACAGAGTGACGAGATTTGAACTCGCAAACTCAACCGCACATGTCAGCCTATCTTTCCTGTTGGGCTTCATCGCTGGGACTAGTTTCATATTTCAGTTCCAAAATCAGAATCCATGAACTGCGACAAACTGC
>Ga0187827_10002279_pt1 | contig 26469 bp, 19 predicted proteins | sample ETNtaG_39_FD_167969 | JGI IMG/M metagenome (GOLD analysis project Ga0187827, IMG submission 167969) | Marine microbial and viral communities from oxygen minimum zone, Eastern Pacific Ocean - ETNP2014_SV_150_PacBio MetaG (Illumina Assembly) | ecosystem: Environmental > Aquatic > Marine > Hypoxic... | reverse complement strand
AATGCCGGAACAAAGGCAAAGGACGTAGTGGTCCTGGAACTCGCCGAACTGCGCGACGGGCTCTCTCCTTACGCGTATGCGAAGGCTGTTTCAAAGAAGCACGACGGTGAGATCAACAGGGAAGTCACCATGGGAAGCCTGCCTGCCATCGAAGTGAGAACTCAGCGGCATACTGAGATGATGACGCCAAGGCAGACCCGCGTCGTTGCTACAAAAGGTCACCTCTGGATCCTGTCCTACTGGGCGGTGGGCAAAGGTTCGCTCGCGTTGAAGACGATCAACTCGATGGCCAAATCCGTTCAGTTCAAGAAGTTTGGGGCCCCTGCAGAGCATATAGTGCTGGGCACGAAGAAGTCTTCATTTCTGAAAGGGAGGCTGAAGGCACAGGTACCGACCATTGGAAGGCCGCAGATTGTGACAAATGCTGCCAGAGCCCAGGCAAACGGCGTTCGTCACTTTGGCCGGCGGAAGCTGGAATTCCTCTTCAAGGTTCAGTTGCCCGAAGGCGACCAACCTGAGAGTTTCGCCCTGGCCAAAGCTGCATTCGCACAGCGCATCAGGCAGGAATTTCAGTCCCCAACCCTCAAGTTTCAGGATTTTGACATTACCGGCGCAGAGGGCTCATTGCTGAATCCGGTAGTCCTTCCCAAAGAGCCCGGCAAGCCCGAGTATCGGGAACACCATTTCGTGCTGCTGTACAAGAATAAGGAGCTGACCGTGGTCAGCTTCATGATCAGCGCGACCGACGAGAATGCCCGCCGCAGTTATCAAAAGCTCATCAAGCAGATTCTGCGTTCGGTTGAGCTGCCCTGAATGATTTCACTAAGTTTCACTTTAAGTTCTTCTTAAAGTCTGAATGGCGATTTTCTCAACCGGTGAGTGAAAAATCCGGCCAGCTTTTCGCCGCATCTCCTTTGCTGCCTTCTTTTCTGAGTTGCCGCAGCCTGATTCTGCTCTTGGCTCCTGCCTTGCTCTGTGACCTGACAGTCGGACGACAAAGTCAAGCCTCCTTCAACTTTACTGTCAGGTTTTCGAATGCAGTCATCCTTACTCAGCACCTCTGCCGCACACGGATTTAAAGACTACGAATACGCCCTTCGGAAGACAGAGGACACCTTCCGAATCTTCGTTCTCGGCGATTCACTCGCCTACGGGCAAGGCGTCAGGATCGATGAGTCCTTCAGCAAGGTCATGGAGGTCATGCTCAACAAGATGAGCTCCTCGAAGGTATACGAGGTCATCAACAGTGCCGTGCCCGGTTTCAATGCGGTTCAGGAGTTCAGCATTCAGAAGACCCTGGGCGTGCACTATCAGCCTGACCTTTACCTTGTTGCGCTGTGTCACAACGACGCCGAGCTTCGCCAGCCTGAATGCAACGATGATTACGATGCACACATTAACCGGATCTGGGATACCGAGGGCGATTCGTGGCCGTTCTTTGAGGCATCGCTTCGCAGGATGAAAGAGACCGCCGATGCTGACGGCGCCCGGCTCGTGGTGGCTTACTTCGTCTTCTGCGACCACACCATTGCGCCGCACGTGCCTGCTGTCCTTACCGAGACTTGCCAGCGGCTCGAGATTCCTTTCACCGATACGAGCGAATCCATGGCCCAGTATGAGCCGAGCAGGCTCTGGGTGAATAACGTCGAGACCCATCCCAACCCATTCGCCCATCGGCTGGGGGCGCAGCATCTGGTGAAGTTCCTCGCCGAACAGAAATTCCTGCCGGAAGACTCTGACAAGGACGAACGGCAGGTCATCCGCAGTGTCCTTGCCAGCCACCTGACCGGCGAACAGGTCTTGCGCTCCGAGAGCCTGAGCTTTCCGCTGATGCGGACGCACTCCCTTCTGCAGACAAAAAAAGAACGGAGGGCTTTCGGTAAGCAGGATGAAAACCAGATGACTCGAGATGAAATCGATTCCGCGCTCCGGAATATTTCCGGCCTGCTGCGCCGTTCACAGATTCTCGAGTGTCTCGACGGGTACGACACCTATCTGCGCACTGTATCGATTCAGAACCAGATCCCGCTGTTCGATATGAAGCAGATGCTGTCCGAGCTGGAGACCTCGCTCTTCTATCTGGATATGGTGCATCAACTGAAGAAGATGCTGCCGGAAATGCTCGCGAAAGCGCCAGAGCATCCGGAGCCGCCGGACACTGAAAACTTCGGCCGCGCAATGCGTGATCTGAGTGTGTTCATTGAGACGCTCGAAGTTTTCGATACCAACCTCAACCAGGCATACAACGGCAGCCTCGAGGCGTATCAGAATATTGATGAGGGCAAGTGTTTCCTCGCTCCCGAACTTGCCAGAATCGCCAGCCACATCGCAGGCTCGGCCATTTACTCCAACCGCCCGTTCGGGCTCTTCCTGGCCGAGGCATATCGGCTCGGGCTGGCCCTCCGTGATGCGTCCGGCCGGCTCGGTGAGATCCTCGAGGCATTTGCCGGGATCACGGAATCAGATTTCGAAGACGCGGATCAATTCCGCCGCTACCGGCAGTTTATTTTCGAGACTGTGGATTTCTTCCTCTACAACATGGATCACTTCACCTACTGCCTGCGCGAGGTGAACCTGGAAGGCATGGCCGCGACCATTCAGACGATCGCCAACGGCACGGCCCCCCCATGGGAAGGCCGGAACGTTGAACTGGAAATCACAATCCATGGCACCCCGGTCGAATCAGATTACAGCCACCTCGGCATTCTGTGGGCCAACATCGTTCCGCTCACTGCCATGCAGCGCGATACCATGGCCATCGAAACGGATGACGCCCTCCATACCTACAAATACAAATTCAGCACCGGCGTCATGGGTTACTTCGTTCTCGAATTTAAGAACTGCGATCCGAGCCAGGTGCGAAGCCTTCGCATGCTGCTCAACGGCCGTTCCGTGCGCCAGTGGGTGGGTGAAGACATCCAGCGCATCGTGGAAGGCGGAATGCGGAGCGAACTGCTGATTGTGTCGGAAGGCCAGTAGCTCACTCCAGCCCTTTCTGAAAAAAATCGCTGGCGTCGAAGATGGCATCTCTCGCCAACCGTTCCCAGAGCTCGGTCTCGTTAAACTTTTCATCGCGCAGTTCATCGGGCACCTGCTTGTAGATTTCAACGGCCGATTCATAGAGCACCAGGTCGGTCAGTGACGGATCGAATTTCTTAAAGGTCGGTTTGGGAGTCAGCCCAATCTTGTGCAGGTAACGGGCGTATATGCGGCAGATGCGTACCAGGGCCATCACCTTTTTGTGCCAATTAGGATTGTGCAGCGCCTCCTGCAGCAACGGATCAACCTGCTTCGCAAGGACTGGCAGCCGCACAAACAGACGATGCAGCCACTTTGTGTAAGGTGCGTATTGGCGATTGAGCAGAAAGCCGAGCTCCATGGCCCGCTTCACCGCCTGCCCCAGGAACATCGTTGCAGAAGCCCAATCCTCACGCCTGTAACACCGGTTGACGTTGTACGCCGCATCCCGCCCGGTGAGAAACATGCACCAGTCGGCCACCTTCTTTTTCCAGATGATTTCAGGGAAGTAACCGAAGCCCTCGCGCCGCTGCGTCAGCCTGCCGCCGGGGTCATGCCAGACCTCGCCATTCGTTGCATGGAACAGATCCGCCTCGGTACACTTGAACCAGCCCTTGAGCGTCCTCGGGGCTTGAGCGTATCCGGTGAACTTTCTGAAGAATTCATCCATGTTCTCGACGGTCACGCCGCTGGCGGCCTGCTGAACCCTGAGGATGGGAAGCCCTCGATAGGTCTTTGGCAGTTCTTTGTCCAGAAACCTGTGAAACTCCTCTCCGGTCGACTGGAACAGCCGGTGGGGAAGCAGGATCTGAGTGCGCGGTCCCCAGTGATGATCGCGGGAAATCTCATCATCGAGTCCCGCGGCGTCCGAGCCGTTGCCGAAAACACCACAGCCCATCTGCCGCGCAATCTCAGGCCGGCTGTTTTCGATCATCGGCAGCAGGACTTCTTCGAATAGACCGCGGCTGAGCTCAATGCCGTTCATTTTGGTTCCTTGTGCGCGAAGAGCTTACAGGACAGGCCTGAAGTGGTGCTGACACTCCGTGCCAGCTTCCTCCGTAAAAGGTCGCTGATGCGTCTATGAGGTGTGAATGGTCAAAACAGAGGAGCCCCATAGCGGCCAGGTCTCCTCGTCTTTCTCCTCGTCCAGGAGCAATCTTAGATTAAGACGATGAGAAGGACGAGGAGAAAGACAAAGCAAGTCTCACGTTGCCTGGCTACGATGTTTTGGCGAAAAATGGCCAGATACGCGCTCAGGGGTGAGCTTCCGGCAAGCCTGCAAAATCGATCAGGCGCCGCTCAGGGGCCGGATAAGTGGCCTTACAAATGGCCGGGGCATTGCCCCTTTTCAAATCTTTGTACCATTCACCCAGCCCGTTGGGCTGGGCTAGGCAAACAGTCCGGGGCTTTGCCCCTGAAATCCGTCAAAACGACTCCGTCTTGGAGGGCTAATCATCCTCGTAATCATTCTCGGATTGAGGATCTCGCTTAGCCGGAATGGCATCCAATTCAGAAGAGAATGATTATGAGGATGATTCAGATGATCGCGATTCAATCAGCCGGTGGCGGCCCTTCTTCGATCCACACTTCGCTGACCACCGCGTTGGCTCCGGAATTCTTCCTGATGCTCACCAGAAGTTGACCCGCCTGGATCAGATCTCGGGGCAGTTCGAGGATTCTCTCGCCAGGGAGCTGTTTCTTCGTTTTGTTGCCTGGCAGCAGTGTGGGCTTGACGATCTGATGCTGCTGCCGGCCGTCTGATTTAGCCACCGCGATACTCTGGACGCGGCCGGCGCTGTTGTAGTCCCACCACGAAAGGCCAAGCCCGTAAGATCGTCCCTGACGGAGCCCTTTTATCCTGAAAACGATCTGGGTTTCATCGAAGGTGATATCCGCGTGCGAGCCGAGAACCCCTTCGATGCCTTTCGGATCGCAGAAATTCCAGCCTTTGCCCCGCGTCTGCCGGATGTTGACGGAGCCGCTTCCCTCAGAGCTTGATTGGATCCCGCAGTCCAGGTAGGCGGCCAGACGGGAGTCTTTCATTTTCGATTGCAGGTCTTCCTTTCTCTTTTGAATTCGTGCCCTGTCCCTGGCTGTCGGTTTGCGCAGGATCCTGACAACTCCGGTCCCGGCAATCGAGCCTATGGTCGGATGAATGACAATGCTGTCCCAGTCCCCGTAGTAAGGGGCGTTGCAATCGATCCATGCGGCGAAGGCCCGCCAATCGTCGAGTTTCAGCGATACGCCGTAGTGGCCCTTGGCGAGAGTCTTCATCAGCTCGCTCTCGTGTGAGCCCGTCGCATAGGGTCGTAACGGCAGCTTGTCGCCCTGGTAGCCGCCGACGCGGATGTAGCTGACATGCTTGATGAGATTCAGAAAGGAATCAGAGACGCAATGCTGGGGCCCCTGATCGCGACTGAAGCCTGCAGGCGCTCTAACCATTTCCTTGCCGCGCAGGTCGAAGCTCTTGTCTTCGCCCTCCGATCCATCGTGGCAGCGGGTACAGTTTCGGTCCAGCACGGGCTGCACGAACCGTTTAAAACTGAACCCGCCCGTGCCCCACGGCGGCGGCTCGATCTCCGACGGCTCGCGCTTGAGAGCCATGGGCGTTCCCGTTTTCCCTCGACGCGGCGCGGCCCCGTAGGATTCATGGCATCCGATGCAGCTCCTTGTTTCGCCCGGCATGAGGTTCATGAAATTCCGCATTCGCCTGATCTCGAGGTAGTCCTTGTCCAGTGCTTCGAGAAACAACTGTCTGTTCGGCGGCGCCCTGAAGCAGGCCGATCCATCTTCTTCCACCGGCACCGTTCCGAGCACCTCCCGCACGTCCCATCCGCTGTTCAGTCCCACGTCAACTCGCTGCGGAGTCGTGCGAACGCATTTGGAATGGGTCTCGAGAATGCGTAGATGTCTGACGGTACCGCGGGCGACTTCTTCCAGGCCCTGGTAGACATCGTGAACGATCAGTGTTGCCGGTTCATCGGGATCGGTTCCTTTGACGGTGTCGGGAAGGACGGTCGGGCTTCGGCGCGGCCGCACGGGTAAGGGTGAGTAGCAGGAGAAGTGCTTGTCGCGGTAAATCAGCTCCTTATTGCCATGAACGTCTTGAAGGTAGATCCCGTATCCCCGGTCGGAAATATCATTCCTGTCGAATGAATAGGTGACCAGGAAATGGTTCTCGGTCAACGGATAAGGCGAGTTGTACCAACCGGCGGTCGACCGGGCGCGTCCTGCATTGGGATTGCCTTTGGGCGGGTAGCGGGCCTCGTTTTTCATTCCTCTGTTTATTTCCGGGTAGGCGACCTCCGGGGTGACGCAGACCATCGAATCAGGTCCGCCTCGATGGCGTGCGAGGTCCACAATCATGATGGGGCCGACGCCAGTATTGTGATGGGCTGCTCCCGTGCAGATGACCTTGCTCGAGCCGGGGATCTGGCGTGCCTCGAAAAAGGCGATCGGGCCGCTGGAAAAAGCATAGTGATCACCGAACACCAACTGTGCGCCGGTACCGTCCGGATTGACCGACCAGAGTTGTTGGATGACGTTGAATCCTTTCATCATGTAATCCCAGCGTGTGTATATGATGCGACCGTCGAGAAGGATGCTGGGATAAAACTCGCCCTCTTTGGGCTCGGTGACCTGGCGAACATCCGATCCATCCGCATCCATCGCATACATCCCGCAGGCGAGAGCCCAGTCCCCACACTGCACGAACCGATTGGCCCGGGAGGACATGAACGCGATCCTGCCATCGGGCAGATAGCAGGGCTCGGTGTCTTCCGAATCGGGACTGTTGGTGAGACGTTTCAATCCTGTGCCATCGATTCCAACCTCGAAGATGTCGTACATGAGGCAACCCCCGCCCCGGTGGCCAGGCTTGCCGATTCCATAGGACGTCGGTCTACCCGGCCGCGGTGCGGCGTAGGGAAAAACGATTCGCTTCCCGTCGCAGGAGAGATCCGGTCGCCCGATACCGCCTCCGGCATATTCTCCAGTCAGAAGAGAGCGCACTTTTCCATCGGGTCGCAGCCCTTTCAGAATGCTGAGGTTTGCCCCGCGAGTCTGCGCCTCGCCGACCCGATGTGAGCACTGGTGCCTGAATCTGGGCCAGTGTCTCCGGACAAAGAGCAGCTCATCAAAATCAAGGTGAGGATTGCTGAAGGCCAGTTCGCGAATGGCCCATCTGGCTGCCAGATAAAGCCCGCGCCAGGCATTACCGTTCGCTCTGTTTTCTTTCACCAGCGCGTCCCGCCGGCTCTGAATCGCGTCCAGCTTCTGTTTTGCGGTAGACGCCGGCTTGTCTGCTCCGAGGGCGCGAAAGTCTTCGATCATCAACCGTCCCCGCTTCAACGCACCATCCAACGCTTTTGGGGAGCCGGCCTTCAAGCCGCGCGTAACCTGTTCCTGCCGCTCCCAGTCCTTTTCGATCAACTGCCTGGTCTGAGGTGAGATTTTCGGAGTCGCGCGAGCGCCTGACAGTCGAGGAAAGGGCAGAGCGAGAGCAAAGACCAGGAGGGCGAAGGCCGGCAAAGTCTCCCGTCGAATGGATTTCATTTGTTCACCAACTTGAATACTACGGCCTGATTCTTGAAGAACTGAGGGACGTAGAGAAGGTTGCGTTTGCGGTCGAGGCCGATGTCGGCAGGTGAATCTAATTCGGCGAGAGTGCGAACGGTCTTGCGGTCCGGCGAGACCGAAAAGACTTTCTTAGCTGGCAGGTCTGACACGATGAACGTGCCGTCATCGAGAACCTCGATGCCATCCAGCCTGGAAAAATGTGAAGCGAGACCGAAAGGCTGGGGCGGCTTTTTGCCTGCGGGATCCAACTCATATAAATCTACCACAGTCACACTGACGGCAAAGACGCGACCTTTGTGGCAGGTCACCCCGTTGGCCCCGGCCGGCGCAGGTATCTCTTTGACGCCGCCGTCAGGGCTGACCTTGTAGACCTTGCCGAGCACAGTATCGGAGACCCATACGGAGGTGCCGTCCGTTGCCAGGTCATTCAGCTTTTTCGTCTTGGGCAGATTGACTTTCTCGATCGCGCCGGCTTTCGCGATTGAGCAGCGCTTCAACTTGTCATTGTCAGTGAAGTAAAGGGTGCCGCCAAGAATGCACATGCCCTTGGGAGAGTGAATGACCGCTTCTGGCGCGCTGTCGAGCCAGCGCAGCTTCTTCATCTTGCCGCCAGGCGCGGCCATGGAGATGAATCCTTTACCGTCATCGGCCCAGTATTTCTTCTCCGGCGCCACGATGCTCGATATGAAGACGTTGCCAGTCGCGGAGTCAACGGCCACGCATTCCGGCACGTCAAGGTCTTCGATCACACGTATTCTTTCGAGAGTCCAGCCGCCGTTTGGGTCTTCTTCCGCCTGAGCGAAGGGGCAGGCCCAAATCAAGAAGAGAGACAGACCGGCAATGGTTTTCCTGCGCCACATGATTGAATCCTCTTCGCGTCGTGGCACTGAATCACAAAGGATGGGCCACGAATGAATAATGACTACGGACAGGTCAGATCGAAAATGCTGTCTGGATCGACGGTCTCGAAGCATCCTAATCTAATCCAAAGCGTGTGCAGAAGGCCAGCCCTGAAGATTCTCTTTCTCTGCTTCCGAGACCTGCTTACACCTCGTTGAACGTTAGTATCTTCCCAGATAGTCAGACCTCGTCGACAGGATCCTTGGTCATCTTTCTGGCCCTGAGGCAATCCTGTCCGGAATTGTCACCTCAACCACATCATCGTTACCTGTCCTGAGGCTTATGCAGACAATCCTGTCGGAAGAATTCACATCGAGGATGTATGTGCCGCGACATGATATGCACATCCATACCTGTTACTGCAATCACACGGATGAAGATGCAACTTTTGAGAACTACATCAATTTTGCGACCGAGATGGGAATGCTGTTTCTCGGCTTCGCTGAACATGTGTGGGACCAGGAAAGTGCGGCCCTGATCGACTTGATACGGCAGGATGTTGAGACAATGGAGATGCCGGAAGGTGCGCCGACGATCCTGATCGGCGCCGAAGTGGATGCAGATCCTTATCAACCGGACGGTCGGCCCCTGGCCGGGGAACTGACTGTTGAGCTCGATTATGTGGTGTTGGCGGCTCATCATGGCCTGCGTCTCGGGCAGCCGCGTGGGGAGAGCATTCAGGTCGGGAAGCTCACCGAGGCCGAAAGGGAATATTACGGTGACTCCTTCCTGGACTGGTACCAAGCCTGCATCGAGAGCGGGAACTACGACATCATGGCACACCTTCTCCGGTCCGCTGTCACCGGTGGCCTCATCTCATTTAACGATCGAAAGACGTTCGCTCGCGTAGCTGAGTTGCTGAGGCTGGCCGCGGCGCGCGGTATGGTGTTGGAACTCAATTGCGGCTGGAACTTCTATCTCATGAAGAACGATTGTTTTGAGTCCTTCATTGAACTCATGCAGGATGGGAAGGCGAATGGCCTGAAGTTCTGCATCAGTTCAGATGCTCACGCGATGGACCATTTCTGGACGACAGACCTCGAGTCAGAAGATCAGGTGACGACGAATCTCTCGCCTATTGGGTTCATCGAGGCCGCCGGGCTCGAGGAGACTGACTGGCTCGACCCGGAGGTGTTTCTGGACCGGCGAGCCCGAGAGGCAGAGAAACCCAAGTGAGTGGTGTTGGGACAGCCATTACCGCTCCTTGAATACTCACCAAAGGAAATGAATCATGGAATGCCCGGAAAAACTGATCGCTACAGCCTCATTCATGCTTGCGCTTTGTGCAGTGCGTCCCACGGCAGAATCGCTTGCCGAGCCTGGTGGAATTGCCGAGGCGAACAAGGACGGTTCAGTGCGGATCGAAAATGAACTGGTCCGAATTCGTGTCAGTAACCGGCCAGGACTCAACTACGGCTTGACCGAGTGGTTCTTTAAGCCGACCGGATATGAGATGATCGATGTGCTCTACGGTCAGACCGATCACGTCCCTGGCCATATGCTTGGGGAAGCCTGGGACCCTGTGGAACTCGGAAACTACGGAAAGGGGCAGCCAAACGTCGGGAATCTCCTGCTCCCCCTTGCGCGTGGCCCCTCAAAGGACGGTTCGGCCGCCATGCTGGTGCAGGAATCCGTGGGCGAGTACCGATTGAGAAGGACTCTTGTTCTGCGTCGCGACCATTCCGTGCTGGAGGTCAGGTACGAGCTCGAAAACCTGACCGCGCTGCCGAAGGCGTTCTCGCTGCGACTGCACTGTGCGATGAGCCCCGGTGCCAGGGGAAAGTACCAGCGCAGAGATGACCTGATTTTCATGGACACGGAATCAGGTGTCTGCCAACTCGACCAGACTCTCCCACGGGACAGATACAATGCAGCATACGGAGCCGACAGATTCTTTCTGCCCGTCTGGGAAAAAGAGCCCCAAAGGCACTGGGTCGCCGGGAAACTCAAAACTCCGACACTCAAAGCCAACTGGGCCGCTCAGGTCAATTCGACCCACGGCGACGGGATGGCCTTCTCCATGGATATGGTAAATCTTGTGGGATTCTACAACTGTCCGGGTATCACCCTTGAGCCGGTCATGAAGGCGATCGCTCTCGAACCGGGCAGCACGTGGACGACCCATCTTTTCCTTTCCTCCTTCTCCGGAGCGAAAGGCGCAAAGGTGGTTGGGGCGAACGCACTGTACGTGGAACTGGAAAAACTCCACTTCACAGACGGGAAACTGAATGGAAGAATCATCCCACTTTGTCGCGGCAAGGTTGAGCTGCTTGACGCAGGCGGCAAGTCCAGTTTCACCGCCGATGCATCGCCGCAGCATCCCATCGAGCTGAAAGACGTTCAGGCGACTGAAGACTGGCGCCTCGAATTCTTCGGGAATTCATCGCATCGAATCGGCACAGCAGTTTCGGGCGGCAAGGTCGAACTGACGGACCCGCAGATTGCATTCACCAAAACACCGAAGCCTCGCGTCTGGCGTTCCGTGTTCAAATCCAAAGAGACCTCAGCCGCTCTTGCCAGATTCCTCGATGAGGATGATTACACCATCTATTGTGACTGGTCTTCATCCGAAGAGGTCAAAGCAAAGGCAAAGGAGATGGCGCTCCACCTGGGCCGGGGGCTGAGTTGGACGAACCCTCTCGGAAAGATGCTGGTCATCGGCGCTCCGGCTGACAACTCGGTCGTGTCGAACGCGGGCAAACTCAGGAACTCATTTGCCTCGGACTGGCCGGGTAAAGGCAAAGGCGCCATCGCGGTCTACGAGAATTTTGAGGAGACAGAACAGCCACTGGCAGTCATCGGGGGAAGTGACGATGACGGGGTTCTGTTGGCTCTCGACAGATTTCAAAAGGAATTCGTCAGCAAGAGGAAACCCCGCAAGGGAACGCTCCTCTGGGCTTCCGCGACGAACGCAAAGATCCAGCCTTACTCCCGGCCGCCACGCCAGTTGCCGGAGAAGATTGTTCTGGAATGCGCCAGAGGCGAAGTGGAGTCAGCCCAGGCGGTGATTACCGCTTACGAAGGAGCGATCAACTTTAAGTTGAGCGTGGACCCACTGATCGGGCCAGATGGCAAGGAACTCGGAAAGGTCCATACAACCCACTACCGAAGGCGCAATGGCCCCCTCTGGCTTCGCTGGGTGCATTACTATCCGGTGGACAGGAAGAACGGCTGGACGGGATACCCGGATCCGCTCCTGGAACAGAAAATCACTCGGCTCGATCCGGGGCAGTCCCAACCGGTATGGCTCACAGTTTTCATGCCCGAGCGAGCATCCGCGGGGACTTACCGGAGCGCCTTCAGGTATCGCCAGGGGGACGAAGAGCAAGTCATACCAATCGAAGTCAATGTGTGGGATTTTGTCATTCCCCGGGAGGGCCTGATAGCCGAGCCCTACATGCACTTGGATTACATGGCGCCAAGCACGGACCGTGAACTGCGGAGCCGTCATATTTTCAGTTTGGTCACCAATTTCGTCGACCACGGGATGAGAATTTTTCATATCAGCAACCCACGCTGCTTTCACTGGCATTACTCACCGGAAGGCGAATACAAGGGCAAGGAAACGAGTTGGCTCATTGTCAGCGAAGATGGAAAAGTCGCCCTCGATGTCAGCTATTTCGATTGGGTCATCAATGAAATTGAGACTGCGGCGAGGCCCTACAAACTCCGCTACATGATTTACATTCAGGCCCTGACCAACCTACAGCATATCTTCCAGCGCACGCTGCCGAAGCGTTTTGAAGGCAGGCCGAAGCGGAAGGGCCACTGGTATCAGAATCATTATGCCGAGGAAATGCTCCGTATGTTCAAGACGCACTCGGACCGCAAGGGCCTCACTGACCGCCTCGTGATTAAGATCTCCGATGAGCCGGCAGGCTTCGATCATTGGTGGGATACCTTTACCGTGGCAGCGAGAGAGGCCGACATCCCATTTATCACGGCGTTCAACAACATTGACTGGAAGCAGGCGGAGAAGGCCCTTGGTTCTCAGCTAAAAATATTTCAGCCTTTGTACCAGTTCTACAACGCGGAGTTCTATAAGAAAGCCAAAGCCGCCGGGCACCTGGTCGCGTGGTACAACTGCGGCCCGCCACCGACCATTCATGTGGGCTCGACAGCGTCCGAAATCCGCGGGTATCTCTGGCAGGCAGCGAAGCATGATCTGGACATCGTCTCATGGTGGGGCATCCAGTGCTGGTCTTCACTTGCGATAAACCTATGGACGAACCGGTACAGTCATCACCATTCGGTGGTGTACATGGCGCATCCCCACAAGCCGCCGAAGTACGTTCCCAAACGAAGCTGGATCGACCAAGCACCACTCGACAGCATTCGATGGGAACTCATAGAGAGGGCATCGAGGACACCCGCTACGTGACTCTACTTCGTCAGAAGATCGATGAAGCGCGTAAAGCAGGGAAAGATGACGCCGCGGAGAAAGCTCAGAAAGTGCTCGATGAAATCTGGAGAAACGTCTTCCCAACATTGAACGACTACGAACCGGAGTACGAGAGTATCTACGAATGCCGCCGAAAGCTGGCGAGAGCCATTCTCGAGCTGAGCGGAACGGCGAAATAAGCTGACTATGCCCGTCCCGTGTCAGAATTTCGTGCCGACAGATGGTGAAGTTCAATAAGCATGAATGTGCCACTTTCAGTCCACACCTTTGTTTGGACATCGTTGATAATCATCCAGAGTACCCAGACATCTTCCTCTTTAGAGCGCCGGGTAAAATCGCCCGCGGTAGTTGGGTCTTTTTTTCGAAGAATACGTCCATCATTATTCGTCATCTGGCTCGACTTTGACGTCGCCGACAACGCCTTTCTCCGGGTTCCATGTCCAAGTCTCCAGTTCAATGACACCTCGAAAGCCAGCCATGTGTTCCGTTTTGAGGTCCACAACTGGCCCCAACAGGTATGTACCTGATCGATAATTCATTAACCGTGATTGTGAGCCAGCCTGGCTGCGTCGAGAAACGAATTCGCTCCACGGATCGAAAGGCATCAACTGTTGTGGAATAGACTTTGAATCGAATGCAAGTGGCTGGGCCAGGTAATGTGCCTGCATCAGCTTGAGCAGGCCTTCAAGAGAATTTGCATCGCCCGGCGGCGTGCAAAGACGATGGCGAGACGGGCTGGGACTCGGATGGTCTGTGAATTCACTCAGCCTGGCGATTCGCTTGCGCTGGCCGGCAAGGTATTGAAGAGCATTCGACAGATGGACGAGGGCAAAGCCGTCTCTTTCCCCGACCTCCCATTCAGGGAACATCCTTGTGAGCGTCTCGGCACGCGCCGGCAGAGGGTCGATCGCGTAAATTCGATCTTCGCCTTTCACCAGCACCAGTGGTGAACCATCTGCTCCGAAGATTTCTGTTCCTTCAACGTGCAGACTCTCAGGCAGCTTGACGAACGACACAACGTGGAATTCGTCTACGACGTCCGGCAACATCAGTTCAAACAGCCCGTAATGAGTTTCATCAGTGGCCACGACTGAATGAATACCGGCCTTCAGTTGGCCCGACCAGACCCTCACTGATTCACGGCCGGCAATAGTAATTCTGAATCCTGCCGGGGCATAAACTTTGACATCGAAGCTGCCTTTAGACGTCTTCTCTATGACAGGATGAAATCTCTCAGGATAGATCTGCATAGGAAACGGCTCGTGGCCAGGCATCAGTAATCGAGTGAAGACAGAGGGAACACGACGAATGAGCTTTAGTAAGGCCTCATCCTTGGTAAGAAGGCCCTGGATACTCTCCGGTGGATAATGTTCGATGATTTTCTGGAGTTGAACTGTGGCCTCGCTGATTCTGCAGAGCTGAGCCAATATCATGAATCTGAACAGATCTGTTTTCAGGCTGGGCTTCGGCAGATCGAGCGTCTCGAAGTGATGCTGTGCGGCTCTTGGGTTGTCCCTTTCAAGGTAGTAGTAGATGGCAATGTGTGCCGCTTGACTCAAACTGACCTGTCGGCGTTTGACGTAGTATTCCGTCGGCTTCAGTGGTGGCGTCTGAATCGGTTGGGAGGGATACAGAACGGGAAGCAATACACGGGCAAACTCTAAACCCAGATGGATAGCCGTCTCGAATGTTGGATGGCAATTGTCCAGGAACTGTTGTGGACCAGGAACGCCCCCTTCCGATATTGATCGCGAGACAGCGTCCAGATCGACGATCGCGATGCCGTTGTCCTTCGCAAAGGTCAGGAACAACTCGTTGATCGCATCCCATGCACGTGGGCGCCAGGTCGCCCCATCGAGATTCCTGGCCTGACGAAACGCCTTGCCGGCACGCTCGTTTTCGCCCATGAACTGATACGTCTTCCCAAGCCAGAAAAGGGAATTTGCCTCGCCGCCAGTCAGGGCAATGCACTGTTCAAACAATGCTGCAGCGCTTGGCCAGTCACCCACAGCAAATTTGCGATTAGCCTTGAGCCTCAATCTCTTGAATTCGTTGTCATTCTTTGAGTCATAGTCATCAAGGAACGTGAATCCTGAAGGTTGATCCTGCTCATTGGAAGTTGCTGTGCACAGCAGGACCTTTGAGCCGGATCGAGCAGCAAGATTGAGGATTGTCTTCAGGTGGCTTCGGTTTGAATCAAGCAATTCATACTTGAGGGACTGGCTTACGTGGTTGTAAGACGGATCAATTGATGCTGGATTCCAGTACCAATCGCCGATGACGGCAAAGAAACGCGAATTCCGTCGAAGCCACATCATGAGCCGGAAGCGCGGATCTCGATTTGCCAGCGTTCGGCTCAAAACAAATGGCAACGTTTCGTTATGGGCGCTCTGCACAACGAAGATGGCGTCCTGCAGGCCAAGGTCGACCAGTTCCCGAACGATCTGCGTTATGGTTTGGAAGCCATGGCCGGGTACCCCGCAGTTGTAAAACATCGGTAGTTCAGCCCGATCACCTACCGCGTCCTCAATGAGCGTCTCCGCAATATTGAAGAATGATCCATTGTGTGAATAGCCGAACCCGAACATCGTCGATTCGCCGACACCGATGACTGGACGACGCGAAGACCCTAATTCGATTTGGAGTTTTCGTATGCCCGAGAAGGGATCCGAGGCAATCACCTTCGAGTGTTCGTTGGCGACGATGAACCGCCGGCCGCCGGTCACCTTAAGCCGGAGGAGGGGGTAAGAATCCGGCTCAATGAGTCGCGCCCCCAATTCCAGTAACGCAATGACAATGAAAAATACTGAGCACGCAATAGCTACCTTCGACCGGTAATTCCGATAGCGAGTTTGTCGATTCTCAGTTCGATGCATACCCAGCCAGTGTCGCTCAAAATCTTAGAGCGACAATTCCTTTGCGCCGGGTCGCCCAGATCAGAACAAATATAGTGACCCATCTGTTCCGCTCCATCGGGCGGAGTCTGCGGCTAATGCAAGAAGGCCAATTCATGATAGTCCTGCGGACACGATTCCAGGCGCTTAGTGAAACGTCGACCACGGCAAGCATCACGGCTTCTGCACTGCCGGCAGTTCCATCTTCATGCCGAGCTTGTGGTCGATGAAGCCCTCTTTGAAGTGGCTCTTGAAGATGCGCTCGGCATCTTCACCGGAACAGTGGGTGGGCATTAGCTTTTTCAGACCCATCTTCTTCAGATCCGCCGCGATGCCCTGTATGTAAGGCAGAGACGAATGGTAGGCGGCCGGCGAATAAAAGGCGTGCTTCCGCCCTGGTCGCTGAGTCGCCTGCGCTTTCAGTTGGAGCCGCATACCTCCCATAATGAGGTAGGGCGGAAGGCCTGTCAGCTTCTGGCTCTTTCGGGCGATGTTGACGATCTCAGGATGCCCGCAACCCTGAAAGATGACCATCCCCTTGACCGTCTTGAGAACCATGTGGACTTCGTCGATGCCGAAGGGGCCCCCTCTTCTCGGTTTGCTGCGGAGATTCATCAATACCAGGCCCGGATAGAGCTCCAGGGGAGCTTTTACGACCTTGAGCTGTTTCACCCAATCCGGGTTCATCTTTTCGATGAGGCCCCCAGTCATCTCCGTCGTGTAGACAGGCACCTCAGGTTTTGTGTCCAGGATGGCGGCAAGCCCTTCGTACATCTCCCAGTGATGGTGAGAAATCACAATCGCGTCGATGCTCTCCGGCTTGATGCCGGCCATGGCAAGGTTGTTTTTCAGGATACCGGGATCCGCTCCGACATTGAAGATCAGTCGCTTGCCAGCGACGTCGAGAACCACGTCGAAGCCCCAGGCACGCTTGAAGCCCTCTTTGACGCCAGGCCGGTCCCCGTAAACGAAGTAAGCCACGGGCTTGCCGCCGGCTGCCTGCAATTGCGTCCCTTCAAGTGCCGTGGCCAGCAGAATGACTTTAACGAGATGTGGGCAGCACCAACAGAACGGTCTCATCTGTCGTTCCCTTTCCGCTTCTGGCCTATTTCAGTTCAGCGATCGTCTTGTCAATCACTGCTTCCAGCATCGTTTTCATCCTTTTATCAAGGACCGGATCGGAGCCATGGGTAAGTGATTCCGGGTATCCCGCGTCTGCTATGGCCTTCCCGAGCTTTGTCTTCTGATCCCCGAGGAGAGCCACTTCTGAGACCTTGTCTCCGAGGACTCGAACCAGGACCTTTTTGTCGGCCAGGAGCTCTTCCATTCGTTGGCCTGTCAGTTCCTGAAGTCCGTCCGTACTGTTCATGAGCTCAGGTGCCAGCTTGCCGCGCATGACCTTCTGTGATTTCTCGCGGATCGCAGTAATATCCTTCTGCGAAGGGGGGCCGGCCTTCTTATTCATGCGCTGCTGCATGATCTTTCCCATGTTGTGTTTCATCATCTTGGGCATCATGAGGGTTGGCACTATCTCTCGCATCTTGCCGTGAGCGGCAGTAAAAATCTCGCCCCCACGCTTCTTCTTGAAGCCTTCGAGGATTGTGGCCCACGCATCTTCGGACATCACGCCATCCGCCATGCTCTTCTGTTTGGCGGGCAGCTCCAGGCTGGCCACCATAGGCTGAATGACGGCCTTAAGCTCCGCGAGAGAAGGCTTTTGCCGGCTCTTCTTCGCATCGCCGACGAGATCGCTCCCGGTCAGGCAAACTACTGCAAAAGCCGAGGACAGAATCAGGTATCTGCTGGACATGATCGCTCCCTTTTTGTGTGTGGCGCTTCCCCGACAGGAGGGGAAGACTGGATTGTGATTGACATGAACTGTGACGATTGCCGTTACGAGCAACCGGGTTTGCTACGAATGGCGACGACTTAAGCGGTTTTGGCATTGCTTTCACCATCGTGGCATCGGCGTCTCGTCCGTGGTCAAAGGACTTGCGATCCTCCACGGGCGAGACGCCCATGCCACACTCGTTTAAGTCAGTGCAATTCAGGGCTGCTACATTATCTCGGTGCCTGTTGCCTTAATGATCCTTGCCGTGACCTTTATCGTCATGGGCGTGATCTTCTTTACCTGTCTTGAAGAAATTCTCTGTAGGGCCGGGGCCCAAGATGGCTCTGTCCGGGCGTCTCTGCTCCATGCGCTTGTGCATCTCGTTGACCCTGGTCACCATTTCCTTGGTGAGCTCGCCGTAGAAGACGTCGCCGAGCGGTCCCGGCTTGCTGAATTTGTTCGCGGCGAGACGGGAGCCCATCCTCTTGTCCAGGAAAATGTGGGCTCCGCCTTTTTTGCCGTTGCCGCTCAGGACGTTCGACTGGACATTCGCGCGGCACTGCTTTCCGAATGCCAGAATGCCGTGGTGAGTGCTCGAGAGAATCTTGTTTCGGGTCACGTTCACGCGGGAGTCAAAGAGGAAGATGCCAACCGTACCGGCATCCGTGATCTCGTTGCCGTCGATGGTCGCCACGGATTCGTCCACGCGGATGCCAGCCCTCTGCGGGCTCTGGATAGTGTTACCTGACAAGGTGGCCTTTGACTCGATCACTGCAATGCCGGCAACGGTACCAGGCTTTATTTCATTCCGAATCACCATTGCAGTGGAACCGTGGGTGATGGCGATGCCCGGCATTCCCTCGCCGTTCTTCCGGATGGAGTTCTCTTCGATAACGACTGTTGATCCCAGATTGACGCCGATTCCCGGTCCGCCATTGTCGCGGATGATGTTCTTGCGGATAACGGCCTGGGCCGCTCTGTGGCCGCCGACACCAATTCCGGGGTACTGGTTTCCGTAGACTTCGTTGCCTTCGATCAACACGTAAGCGCCGTTGTCCGCGGAAATGCCAGTTACCGCGTTCTTATAGCTCTTGTTGTTGCGGATGACGGCGTGCGCACCATCTTTGACTCCTATCCCCGGCCAGATGTAATCCGGTGGCTGTACGCTTCCATGGTCTCATGGTCGGACATCTTTCCCCTTTTGCGGGTGTAATCGCTCACGGGGAGATAGTAATGGGTCTGGGCGGACTGGCTGATAAATGCCTCACCATAGGGAACACCGCCGGCCTGTCCGAAAGCGCCATCTGAGGTCTCGATGCGTTTGCGTGCGTAGGCGCCGGCGTAGCCCTGGCTCACCAGCATGTCGATACATGCAAGCTTCTTCTCTACGACATCAGTGATGTCGATGATGACGTCGTTGTAGAACGACCGATGGGCGTCCCAGACCGAGCTGGCGATGCCTCCTGCGCCTTGTCCCCAGTAGAAGAGGAACGAGATTCTGTGCGGTTTGCGGTCATCATCGGGGTCCACGACCGCGGCGAATTTAGTGGCCAGGAGGACCAATTGTCCCGTGACAGCATGTGGATTCCAGATGCCACCGCTCTCGTTCGGAAAATGAGTGAGGATGATGTCCGGCTTTGTTTCGCGCAGAAACCTCGCCAGCCGGCGAACGGTCGGCTCATCTACCAGCAGCACTGCGTCGTCAGCCCCGAAGAAATGAACATCCTTCACCCCCAGAATGTCGCAGGCCTGCCGGACCTCCTCGGCCTTCACGTCCGCCCGCTCCTCCATGATTGCATTCATTTCATCCGAGTCCGGCATTTTCTCGGCATGGAACATGTCGTTGCTGAGTACTTTATCATGCACTCTCGCGCCATGGGTCAGAACGCAGCATCCGACCCAATCGCCACGCTCGATGTGATGCGCCATGGTTCCGCCGGACTGGTCGAAGATGTCCGCCGGGTGCGCGCCAATAGAGAGAATCCGAAGCGGATCGGAATCAGATTCGGCAGAGGCGGTCGGTCGTTCAGATTCATCGGACATGGTCGTCACCTGTGTTGGAGTAAATGGCGGATGGGCCAGGCGAGAACTTCAGCGTCCCGCCATGACCGTCTTCATATGCTTCGTTACACCCGGAGGAAGCAGGTGCGCGTTCTCCTGCCTTCAGAGAAACGATGGAACAGGATGGTGAACTGAAAATAGGTGTCGCCGATGTTTCTGGCAACGCGTTGCCCTGCCATATCCATAGGAAGCAACAGGACGGCTCAGCCTGGATGCTGCCCGACGTGCGCAAACCGAAGTAATCTGAGCGGAAGGGCCCGAACTTCTTGTGCCTGGCCGCTGCGACCGCTGCCTCCGCCTGGCTCACGGCTCGAATCTGAAATCCGTCCATCTGATCACGGCACAGACTGAAGCCGCCCTGGCCCCGCGCGTTCCAGCGACACCGTGACATTTCGCGTTCGCCTGAGAGAATCATTCGGTGGGCCCGTGTCGGGTAGCTTAAACGGAAAGAGCAGCCGTTTCCGCGGCAGGTACGGGTTCGAGTCCCGTCCCGACCGGGCCCTCCCGTCGACGTGGTGCCGTTGGAGCGATAGATGCGGCCTGCCCGTGAAGAAGAACTGGAGGAAGGTACAGTGAACGAACAGGGAACTGAAGCAATGTCCCCACCAGAAGGCTTCCAAGAGGAGATTCGTGAACTCCTTGACCTCGCCGTCACCCGGAAGGAGCGGCGGGATGACGTCATCAGCAGATTGACGGCTCTTGGCCCGGCAGGTGTGGCGTCACTTTGCGAGGCCCTGGGGGATACTCGCGTGGAGATCCGGAAGGCTGCGGCAGAGGCCCTGTGCCGGATCGGCGATGCGCGAGCGCTCGGGCCGCTGCTCGAGCTCCTGTGCGGCCGGAGCGATTGGGCTTCACAGCATCTGGACATCCTCTGCAACGGGGAATTCTTTGGTATCCCCGGAGCTCGTGAAGGCTTGCTCCGCACACTGCGGGACGATCCCCCGGCACATGCGGACCTCCTCATCTACGGCGTGCGCGAAGGCTCGGCGATCGAAGGAACCCGCGACAGCTTCCTGGCAGCGTTCCGCAACTCCGCTCTGCCTCACTCGGCGCGCAATGCCGCGCTGGAGGCCCTTTGCAGTCATGAACCGACGATGTCGACGGGACTCGTGCTGGAAGCGCTCGCGGACGATACATTCCGTCGCCACAGCGGGAGCGCGTGGTGGATCGCAGTCCGCGAGGGGCTGCGGTTGCCGATTCAGGTGTGTCTGCGAGGGTTCGACCGGAGTGTGCCCGCGTCCAGTCGGCGTCTCGCAGGAACACTCGTCCTGCGGCACGGGGAGGATGGCAAGGGCGTTCTCAGAGAACTCATGAGCTCTGGCTCGGCGGATGAGCGGGCCACTGCCGCGTTGGTACTTGTGAGCGAAGGCGGGCCGGATGTGTTCGGTGTCCTCGCCGACGAACTGCTTCGTGGTCATCGAGAGGGGAAGTGGACTCGTATGATGGGTAGGGCTCTGGCGTGGAAATTCACAGAGCAGCTTCTTGAGTGGGGTGACCGGCTGTCGCGCGGCGACGCACAGCAACCCGGAATCGCGTGGGCTCTCGCCAAGGCGCGACTGGCCGCTTCGCGAGCCACGACAGATGATATCCTACTCTGTGGCGCTCCAGAGCAACGGAGGTCGGCCGTGAGGGATCTGGTCCGACGGAAAGGCGCCGCGTCTCTGCCTGTGCTCCGCCACTGCCTGCGGGAGGGCCGGCCGCAGAAGGTGGCCTCCCTGGCGTTTCGCGAGATACGTCGCATGAAGCAAGCCGCCGGGCCCGCTGCGCTCGAAATGCTGGAGTCCGATCACTGGGGCGAACGCAAAGCCGCGGTTGGTTTGCTGCGGCAGTGGGGCCTGCTCACCGACGAACAGCGCGCGGCGGCCACGCAGGATCAGCATATCGCCGTCCGCCACGCGGCGGAGGGCCGAAGGCCGTGAGACCGGGGCGGGATGCTGTTCGCAAAACCTTCAAACTCGTTGTTTGTGACACACGTGACACATGACTCGCAAGAGCCCTTGCCTCCCAAGTAACTGGCGTATAGGCTGACACTTTCCGGCTTTGAAACTTCTGCGCGTAGCGCGTGTTCTTCTACTTTCTGTCTTACTTCATTCTGAAAGAGAAGGACTAACAGAGAAGAAAGTGAGACAAAAAGTAGGACTAAAAGTCTGAGCACCTTGATTTGGTTGCGGCCGATGGCTGCGGAGAAGAAACATGAGTGAGTATTTCGATGATCTGCGAAACGGAGTGGCCCTGGCCGAGCTCGGCGGATATGGAGATGGGCCTTACTGTGCGAAGTACTGCGCCGGGGGAGCGCTTGCGCTGATGGGGACTTATGTGGTGGACCCTGGGAATCACGTCGACTATCCGAGAGATTTCACCTTCAAGTCAGGCCGCGATAACTACGAGGTATATCTGCGGAAGCATGTCACGGCGGCCCGGGCGAGCGGAGCGAAGGTCGGCGTAAGCGTGGTGAGTGTCGAGATGGCGGACACGCTGGATTTCATGCGTTGCTCGGAGCAGGCGGGGGCGGATTATGTCTCATACTGCGCGTATTCATCGATGGAGATGTTCACATCCAGAGGGCTGAGCTCGACGCTCTGCAAAAGGCAGAACTGGTCCGAGCTGACGCGATGGGTGGGGGCCATGGCCGAGTGTGTGAGCATTCCCGTGATCTTCAAGATGGGCGCGTACGACCCAGAGGAGACCGTCGGGGCGGCCGGGGTCATCGGGGACGCGGGCATTCAAATGCTGAATGTCGTTCTGCACGATGTCAGACCTGGCTCTGCCGAGTTCGCACTGCTCCCGGAGCTGAAGAAGCAGTGCGATTTTCTGATCAGCGGAGGAGGGATCCAGACGGTTGAAGACGCCCGGAGATTCATCGACGCGGGGGCAGACGCGGTCGCGATTGGCAATGCCGCGATGAACGATCCCGGTCTAATCGGGAGGATTCAGAGGGCACTCAGGAGGTAGGCAAAGCAGGTTGCGGGTCTCAGGTATCTGGATTTCGGGGACGCGTCGATGGACACAGAGAACTCTATTTCATCTTCAGGCCGGCTCCTCCCGGTGGACTGACGATATCGAGTAGCGCGTTGAGAAAGGCCGAAGACCGAAGAATGCAGACCGCAACCTTGACGGCCAGTTGCGTGACTGGAGAATGGTCGCCGTCCGTCATATGGAGAGACGCGTTTCTCACGTCACGAAAGAAGAGTAGCCATGGCAAAGAAGTACCCCGAAGTGTTGCTTGAGAGCGTCGTCGAGGAATTCAAGACGGGCGCCGCCGACGGGGTGGACGAATGGATGTTTGCCGGACCTAACATACTCTTCTACCTGCACTACCTGCAGGCGCATGCGGCAGGATGGACAGACGTAGACATGGCGACCATTGTTGGGGTCTCGGGCGCGGCCGGGCTGTTCGGCTACGAGCGGGACGACTGTATGCCGAAGTACGCCTTCTTTGCCGTGGACCCCGGCGATCAGATCGCCAAGGCTACCGGCTTCGGGTACGAGCACCCGAAGTTCAACGATGCGGAGGAAGCCTGGCAGATACTCAAGGAGAGCATCGACACCGGACGCCCGCTGAAGGCGCCGGACTGGGAGGGCATCCTCTACGTCGGGTACCGCGACGCGGACAGGCCCGGGCAACGTAAGGTCTTTGGCCTGAGCAACGAGCCGGGAGATATCTGCCGGTGGATGAGTTGGGAGGAGTGGGAGGACTGGGCCAAGCGCATCGTCAGTTGGAACCTGAACGATCTCATCGGCCGGCACACAAAGCGAGTCCGGCCCGCTTCCAGGAAAAAGACGGCCCTGAAAGTGATGAGCGATCTCGTCAAGTACAGCACCAAAGCGCCGGGCGACTGGGAGAAAGATAACCCCAATGCAATCTGGGGGCTGGCGGGCATCGAAGCCTACGCCGAAGACTGCGCCAATCTGCGCGAGTTGCCCGATTTCGGCATGTGCCATCCGATCAATCCGCAATGGGCTACCCGCCGGTGCAGCGCGGTCTACCTGGGCCGGACGGCAAAAGCGGACATATTTCCGAAGCAAGTGAGCGAGCGTATCAAAGCGGCCTCATCCTGGTACTTCGCCGCCTACCATTCGTGGGTGGTCGCCCATTACCAGATCGGCTGGGGCGCGCTCGGTGTCAAGAAGACGAAGGCTCACCGCCTCGCGGCAGCGGGAGCGATTCGCCAGGCCGCAGCCCATGAGCGGGCCGCAATCGGCGAGGTGAAGAAGGCACTCAGGGCCGCCAAGAGGTGAGTGCCGTTGCGCGCGTCGCAACGAATCTCAGGAGTAAAGGAGACGAAACTATGTGTATCGATCCTATCATGCGCTTTGGGCTGACCTTACTGCTTGCGGCTGTAGCGAACGTCGACCACTGTCGAGGAGAAGCCACAGAGGACGCCGAATCAGCCTCGGCAGCAAAGCTGAAATACGGCTTTCGATTTGACCCGATGAAATGGGTCGAGCAATCCGGGACCGTGCATGGCGCGCTCGTGCGGCGACATGTGTTCAGAAAGCCGATGCCTGGCGATGAAGCCATCCTGAAGAAACGTATCACCGAGATTCTTGACGGGCAGAAAAAGGACGGCGGGCTTGCCAACGGGATCAAAGGTACCGCTGAACGGCTAATGGAGTTGGTCGAACTTGGCGCGGATACCGGTCGCCCGGAAGTGAAGCGCGTGGCCAACCTGCTCCTGAAGGAACGGACTCGTGAGCATGCCGATAACTTCAAGCACATCAGTGTCCGCGGCACCCGCGCACTTGTCATGATGGGGATTACGGATCTGCCCGAAGTCAAGGAAGCCGTGAAGACCATGGTCGATCGTGAGAAGGTCTGGACCGGGCCGTGGAGGCTCTGCCCGTGGGGCACGCAGCTCTACGTCGACTCGTTGTGGGAGGGTCGGGAGGTCTACGACACCCGGCCCATCGTGAAGCGGACCCTCGGCTGGATCGCTGACGGTCTTAACGAAGCGGGCTGCATGAGCTACAAAGATCCGTGGAGCTTCGTTTCCGCGGCAGGGCGTATCGATCTGCCAGAAGCAAGGCGTGTGGTGGAGCGACAGGTGCCAATGATCCTGCGCGCCCAAAAGTCCGACGGCGGTTGGGGAGGCCATAGCTTCGCGGCCTTTCGCGCTCTGGTCAGGCATGGTTTCCTGGAACCACTCCGCAAGCTTCCCCCTCTGGCTCCTGACTGGAAGATCGTCCGCTCGATCCCCGCTCCCTGCGATGAGCCGGCTCATCTCGTATTTGGTGATGGCCATCTCTGGGCTCTGGATCGAAAGACAGGGGTGGTCTTTGCCGTATCAACATCGGACGGCAGCGTGAAGAAGCGGCTGAAGCTCTCCTTCAAGAAAGCCAAATCTGTCGGATGGTGGGACGGAGGCCCTGGCGTGGTGCAGAGCAAGCCGAAACGCCTGTTGAAGCTCGATCCCGAAACCGGCGACATCGTGCGAGAAGTATCACTCGCAAAGCTCGAATGGCCGCAGGGCTTCGCCCAGGTAGGCAACGAGCTTTGGGTTTACGACGCGTGGTTTGGCACCATCATGCGCATCGATCCGAAGCGGCCGGAGAAGCGTCGCCACCACGGTCACACGGGCGGCGGAAGCCGGATAACAGCAATGCCGGACGGCGTGTGTTGCATCCAGGATTTCGCGCCCTTAATCGTCCAGACCCACACCAAAGGCAAGCTCCTCGACTGGGCTGAGACTCCCTTTGATGGCTGTGCAGGGCTTGCATGGGACGGCAAAAAGTTATGGGCCCTGGACGCAAAGGCGAAACGAATCTGCATCATCGAAAAGAACAACTTCACAGGTCGACGGTTTCCTTAATGAGTGTTCCCACCGGAGTGCGGCAGACAGCGGAAGAAACAATGAGACAGCAATGCAACTGAGAGAGACTGATCAAGGAACCCACCTGATCGAGTTCACTGGCGGCTGGCTTGAGCTGAACCTGACGCCGATGAATACCCGTGTCGCGGATGGCGGCAAGATGAACGTCGGATACGCCCGCATGCATCCCGATGGTGTGCTGGATAACAGCCTTGCGGATCTCGTCGGTATTACAGCTCTTCAGCTCAACGGCTGTCCTCCTGTTCCGCGCATCCTCTGGGATAACAGGGAGCACCAATGGTGGACAGGTTTCGACGGGAGTTTTGAGCCGCGCAACACTGTGGTCAACGCGCCGACGATCTCCCTGGCGGAGGACGGAACTTGTGTTGAGGCGTCGTACTACTACATCGCCAACCACGTCAGAACCACCGTGACCTGGCTCTTCAGAGAAGATGCTGCCCATGATGGCCGCCCCATGTGGGACACGACGATCACGGTCGAGAACTTGACCGGCCAAACGCTGCAGAACTACCACGCACTGTTCGCCTGCTATCACCCGCCCGACCGAAACTACTACTGGGACGCGACCGCGGGGATACAGCCTTGCGGTCAGGAGGCATTTCGCGCAAGCCGCGATTCGGAAGAAACAGCGCGCGTCGGCGCGGTTACTGCGGGCATCACTGCGAGATATGCCAGCGATTCCGAGTTCATCACCAGCATCTACGCCAAGCCGGTACTGATGTCAGAGAAGCAGGAGTGGTTCGACGGCGACCATCACGTTGTCCTGGTTGCCCCCGATTCCTGTTCCGCCATGGTGACATGGATGCATCAGGCCCGTGACTACCAGATCCGGCCTCCGGATGGCGACCTGCCGGACGGCGCATCCTTCACCGCGCGGATCCGCCATGTGATCGCGCCCGTGGAAAACGAGCAAGACCTGATCAAGCTCTGGTCTGACTTCGAAGAGGAAATGAA
>Ga0187827_10002278_pt1 | contig 26470 bp, 24 predicted proteins | sample ETNtaG_39_FD_167969 | JGI IMG/M metagenome (GOLD analysis project Ga0187827, IMG submission 167969) | Marine microbial and viral communities from oxygen minimum zone, Eastern Pacific Ocean - ETNP2014_SV_150_PacBio MetaG (Illumina Assembly) | ecosystem: Environmental > Aquatic > Marine > Hypoxic... | reverse complement strand
TAGTGGTACTTTACCAGCTGAACGCGTTGTCACTAATCTTGATGATTTATCAATAAGCAGTTTTGCCCGACACGGATTTAAACAAGTAAAGGAACTGGATAAAAATTATCTTGAAGGAGTTCAAGAAGTTTGGTTCGGTTATTATGATAAAAGAGACCTAGAGATTAGAATTTACGATTCCCATAAAGCAGCACTTCAATTAGGAGTAAAACCCGCGAGGGAGGCAATCGACAATAATAAAGTTGTTTTTAACACATCCAATAAATACTCAGGATATGCAGATTATTTAGTTGTAGGAAATGCCGTTCTGCTCTGCCAGCGCGAACTGGCCAGTTGCCTAAACTTAACAAAAACTATGGGTTTATTAGAACCTTTTTAACAAATCCCTAATTTTTGATTATCAAGGTTTTATAATTACTGATATGTGTGGTCGTTATACTCTTTATAAAAATACCGAATATCTGTTTAGAAGATTTGGAATCGGTGATGTAGATATAAGTGTTTCTGAGAATTTCAATGTAAGTCCTGGGCAAAAAATGCCTGTGATTACATACGCAAAATCTGGAAATAGACAAATTGAATTTATGCAATGGGGTATTAGTCCCGACTGGTCCGGCGGTAATAAAACGCCACCAAAACTTATTAATGCCCGTGGTGAAACAATTTTTGACAAACCGCTCTGGAGTCGGCTAATAAAAACCAGCCGATGCCTAGTACCCGCAGACGGATTTTATGAATGGAAGAAAACCGGTTTTGGTACTAAAACCCAAAAATTACCTTTTTACATTCACCCACTCGAAATGGATTTATTTAGTTTTGCGGGTGTTTGTAAAACCTCTTATTATGAAGGTTTTGAAACATCTAAAACATATTCGATTATCACCACCGAACCCAACAAAGAAATGGCTGATATTCACAATAGAATGCCTGTGATATTGGATCAAAAAGAAGAGTCTTTGTGGTTAGATGTGTCAAAAAACAACTCTGTAGAAATTCAGACTATGATAAACCCTTATGAAAATAACGGACTGGAGATATATAAAGTAGGGAACGATGTTAACCACCCCGCAAATAACGGGAGGAATCTGATTTTGCGAATAAACAGTTAACCTACAGACTTAACGCTGGTGGTTTGTTTCACGTGTTATCACTTTTCTGTAGTTTGCTACACGCAAAGCAATTAAATAAAGACCTCTGTTTTTGATCCAATCGAATTGGTCATTCTTGCTTCTTCAGCTAGAAAATTTTTCTCACGTTCGGTTATAGGGTGGAACTGTTTAACCGCGTCCAACCCTTTTAAGAATAATCCAGGATCCCCCGGAGGAAGGAACGAGACGACGGGCTGAGATAAGGTAAATTTCACAGAAAGGTTTATCATTTTGGTATCATCCAATGGTTGGTACCAGCAATTTTTGTATTTCCTTATGCTCGGATTGTCCCATAATTTGTGGGCCATCGCCTTTAGTGCCAATATTGCTATGTTTTTATCCTTACAAATCTTAATTAATTCTGGTCCGAAATCGTTTTTTAATATAAGGGCCCAGTTTACTGGGAATAGTATAGAGTCGAAATTAAAATGGTCTATAAGCAGTTTTGCCACTTCTATCGAATGGCAGGAAAATCCCAGATACCTTACTTTTCCTTCTTCCCTTGCTGTGACTAGGGTTTCCATGGCCCCATCACTCCGCGTAGCCTGAATGAAATCATCTTTCGTTTTCATACCATGCAACTGGTACAGGTCCACATAGTCAGTTTTTAGTAGCCGGAGGGAATTTTCTAAATCCAACCTTGACTCTTGTGAGTTTCGTTTACCCGTTTTGCAGGCAAGGAAAATTTGTTTTCTATAATTTTCCAATGCCACGCCAAATAATTCCTGAGCGTCCCCATAACCTGGGGCCACATCGAAATAATTTACTCCGTGATCATATGCTAGCGAAACCAAATTACTAGCGTTATTTTGGCCTTGACCTTTTACGGAGATTCCGCCTAGACCGATCACCGACAAAAATTCTTTATGCTTTCCATACTGTCTCTTAATCATGAATATTCTATTTTTATGATTACAATTTGTTGGATTTTTGCATTAACTCGTAAATTCGTTCTCCAATCATAAGGGCAGTTACGTTCGTATTTGCCCTTATACAGTCCACCATTATGGATGCATCTGCCACCATTAATCCTTTTAACCCGTGCACTTCCCCATATTGGTTTACCACGGACATTCGATCATCTTCAGGTCCCATTTTGCAGGTTCCCGAAATATGATGTCCGTGTGCGACATTTTCCACCATCCAGTCTTCAATGGATTTTTCATTTATTAAATCATCGTCATCGGGAGTAATTCTTTCTGTTACCCATTTTTTATATGACGGATGTTCAACAAGTTTTAAAACGATTCCCAAAGCCTCCCTTAATCTCTTAATGTCGAATTTATTTTCTAGGAAATGATAATTTATATAGGGGTATTCAATCGGGTTAACTGAGTTTAACTTTAACTCGCCTTTTCCCTTTGCAAGGTTTACCCGCGCTCTCCATATCAATAAAAGGTCTTTTTCAAGGTCCTCGGTTTCAGAAACAGCCTCAGAGCCAGCATTTTGTTTCCTGCTGAAATCTCCATAAAAATGTGCTCCGATTCGTCCGAGGTCGGCGTTGCCAAGAACGCAATTACCGTAGATAATCATGTCGTTTCGCAATTTCGATCCGGTTGCTGTATAACGAAGGCACACCCTGTCGGGAACTCCGAACCACTCCTGAGGGAAATCGTCTCGGATCCTATATTGCGGGAGCACTGTAGGATGGTCCCGCAGATTCTTCCCCACGCCTGGTAAATCTTTTATAATTTCAATCTCAAATTCTTCTAGTTGTTTTTTTGGACCGATCCCAGACAAAAGAAGGAGATGAGGGGAACCTATCGACCCAGCAGACAGTATGATTGTTTTACCTTCTATTTCATATACGGTATTTTCAGATTCAACCTCAATTCCGTGAGCGACAGGTACGGGATTACTACCCTTTTCCCTGAACAAGATTTTCCTGACGAAACAATCACCCTTGATCGTTAAATTCGGTCTTGATCTGGCTTCCGATAAATAAGCGACGTTACTGGAAATTCTTATTCCATCCCTAAAGTCGGGTAATAATAAGCCGTCGTTGTTTAGTGGAACCGGTCCAACCCCTGACGCGTCAGGGCTGTTATGATCAGGGCAATCAGGATAACCTCTTTCTAATGCAGATTTGTATAGTGCCATGTCAGTGGGGGACCATTTTGACTTCGGGAATCTTTTAACGGTTATTTTCCCGTTGTTTCCATGAAAGTCACCACTGTAATCCATATCATTTTCAATGCGGTTGAGTGAATTTATAAGATTTTTGAATGACCATAAGTCATTACCCTTTTCAGCCCAAGCGTCGTAGTCTTCTGGTATTCCCCTAAGAAAAATTTGACCATTTATAGAGCTCGAGCCACCTATTATTTTTCCCCGTGGTATATCTATCTTATTTGTCTTATTTCTGTATCCCGTATACTGCCAATTAGGGACATTTTTTGAACTTCCATCAGGAAGGTCAAGGGCGAAGCCTTTTTTTACATTGTCTGGTAATTCATTTAAGTTTTTATAGTCTTTGCCAGCTTCTATAAGCAAGACGGAGCAACTAGGTTCTTCCGACAGCCTCGCAGCCATTATTGCTCCCGAAGAACCACCTCCAACAACTATGAAATCATAGATCATATACGAAATTTTCTACTTGTATTACCAACTGAATTTTTAGCAATAGATATTTTTCATCTGCCATGACTCTACGTTTAAAAGTTGGGCTGTTTTTCCCTGAGAACGGAATGAAACTCCTAGGCTATCCTCACGGCTGGGATAAACTCTTGTTGCAACGCATTGCTTACCGTTAACAAATACTTCAACGATACTTTTATCTATAAAAATCCTTAGTTTAAGATTTTCGTTACCCTCTAGGAAGACCGGTCCCGTTTCCGGTGCTCGTGAAACCGCATCCTGCAATACTGAAGAATACGAAGAATCTAACGTAATTAGACCATCCGTTGCCGCCAGACGTTTTTCTGGTTCCCAGCTATCATAACGTTCCCAATTCCTGAACCCCCGGTTACCGTAAAAAGCTATTCGAGTGAATTCTTGCTTATCTGCAGATCGCAAAACGTTCAGTTCAACCATAGGTGATCCTTTAGTATCAATTTCAGCTATTATCTCCATCGAATTACCTTGTATTTGTTCGATCAAGATTTCTTGATTCATTGGAAGAGATACATTTTTTTCCTGGTAATGGTCTTTTCGAAGGGATTCAATGTCTCCAGCTGGTTCGACGAGTAGAGTATCCCTACCTATTTTGTCTCTGCCCTCAAGTGATAAATGACGGGGCAAACTCATAATTTGGTTCCATCCTTTTGTATCCATACCAGGGTTCATGTTAAAAATTACAAAAATGCCCCCTTTTCCGTCGGGAGTAGCCGATGGGGCGTGTACCCCTGCTGGTCCGTAGGGTCCGAAATTGAAGTCATGGTGTGAAGTGACAACAAATTTATCACGTGACTGATCGTAATCTCCTAACAAAGCCTGCCCCCCGCTCATATGGCTAAAGAAGAGTAGAATATGCCTGTCTCCAATCGGCCAGAAGTATGGGCAGGCACCGTCGTCCCCAATAAGTGTGAACTTATCTCCTTCAACGAAAGGGTGGAGATATTCCCACTTCTCCAAATTGTTCGATTTAAATAGGAAGTTGGCTCGTGTTCGTCTGCCTGAAGGTTCGTGGGGTAGGGTGCCTCCGGACAATGCATAATAAAAACCGTCTTTTTTCCACACGCACGGGTCAAATACCCTATAGGGCAATGGAGATCCATCCGCGTTAGCGATTGGAATAACCGGCTTTCCTGTAACTTTTTCCCAATTTAACAATAAAGGGTCATTTGAAACAGCCACCATGTTACCGACCTTCGTACCGTGATACATAGCTATGACTCGGTCCTTTTCAACGAGGGAGGCGCCCGAGAAACAACATTCTTCCGGATCAGGATATATAGCATAGGGAAGATCACGCCAATGTATTAGATCCTTACTGATTGTATGCCCCCAATGTTGGCGCGGATCTTCAGGGGGATAGGCTTGGTAAAAGAGGTGCCAATTCCCCTTCCAATAACAAAGTCCGTTTGGGTCATTCAGGGTGTTTTCAGGATTAACGTAATGATATATAGGTCGGTGGGGATCGTTCGCATAACTTTTTCGATACTCATTTAATCGTTTTAGCAGGGGGTTGGTTTTAAGTTCAGTTTCCTGTTCCTCTAATATATTTGAAAAAGTATATTTTGGAACGAGGGATTTATATTTAGGACCGTTTTCTTTAGTCATCTGGAATACGCCAATAAAACTCTTGATAGATTCATAACTTTGACCTTATTAGGAATTATATAAAACTTTCTGGGGTTACATATTGATTCAAAGTAAATGAGGCAATGCAATTGGACAAGGTACCGGTATTATTAACTTTGATATGTATTCCATTAGACGATACGAGTTGATTTTAACAACATTCATTTTAGCTGCGTTATTTACTTCAGGATGTACAAACGACCGAGAAAATTCCGTAGGTGGCCACCTTAATCAAATCGCTGATAGCGGCAGAATCATACAGGTATCTGAATTACTTGACTCATCATTTAAAAAATCAAAAGAATACAAGACGGAAGGTTTGCCGGGAGCAGAGGCAGTGATTTACGGATTTTTAAAGGTTGATTCGGACTCGTTTGATTATGAAGTCCGTTTTTACAAGAATCATAAGGAATCAGTTGAATTAGGTAGAGAATTTGCTGATGAAGGATCAGGACCGTATGCCGTCCTTAAAAAGCGTGATGCATTGTATAAAGAAGGGATACGAGACCGGCGAGTGGTGATCGGAGGACTTGAGGGGGCAATAGAGGGAGGATCTACCGGACCAAAATATGGAGGATATTTAATTTACGAAAATCTGATAATTTTGTGTCAGGGGGCTAACGCTGAACAATCGATGGAACGTTGCGAATTCCTTACTAAAATTTTGAATCCAAATAAATGAAAATAAACACGGGCTTGGAAGTTTTCACCCTTTGAATCGTGACCTTATGTTTAACATATCTGCCTGCCCACATTCTTTCTTGTTTACTATTATCTGGTTTTCTGTGGGAAATTTTACTTTACTTAGTTGGACCAAATCGTTCTCGGTTACTTTAGGTTTATTTATTTTACTTGTGAGATTATCTGTGTATTTTTCTATTTCATTCAGCCAACTCATTAATGATTCACTGTATTCCTCACAATTGACCGGAACTTCGAGGGTTTGGAGTTGTTCCCGAGCAAAAATAACATTGGAAGACAGGTCGGATATATAACCTGCAGCAATCTCGATCGGCATACTTTTTCGGTATTGTTCACTACTGTATTTGAACTCATCCGCTACTTTTTTATTGGATTGAATAAGGGGAGCAATGATAGTGTCTACCGTAGAGGCATACGAAGTGTCAGAACCACAGCTTATAACGGTGATTAGTATCAAAGAAAAAAAAAGTAATATTTTTGACCTGTTGTTCATCATGGATTTTGGAGTGTGGATACCGTTACCTATAAGATAATCCTGTTTCAACGAATTCGTATCACTCCAATCGATGTTCGGTCAGTTTTTGACCCTATAAGTAAGGTATATATAACTGCACCAACCAGTGCCCCTGAAATGGGTCCCACCCAATAGATCCAGTGATATAACCACGTTCCACTTACAAGTGCCGGACCGAAACTTCTTGCGGGATTCATGGATGCTCCGGTTAACGGTATGGCAATCAGCATGTTAGCAGTTACGATTATGCCTATCGTAACTGCAGGGGGCAATTTTGAGATTGGCTTGTCGGATATAGCTGAAAATACAGTGAAAACAAGTACGAAAGTCAGTGCAAATTCGATTATCACGCCATCCGATAGGCTGATCCCGTCCGCCAAAGAATGCGCCCCTGTTGCCGTATCGCTTCCTGACCATATAAAAAAAGAGACCGATAGCGCCGCCAGGCAGGAACCGCTCAACTGTCCAGCGATATAGATAAAGGATTTCACTATATCTATTTTCCCCGCAATTAACATGGCCAAAGTTACGGCTGGATTGAGGTGTGCCCCCGAAATTCGGCTCATGGAAGCTATAGAAATGAAAATTGCCAAGCCGTTCCCGAGGGCGATTATAATAAGGCTTACCTCTGTGAGTGGAGATGAGAAATACAATGCAGAATTAATTGACCCGATTGCTATGAAAACAAATATGAAAGTAGCTATCAATTCGGCAAAAAAAAGCTGACTATATTTCGAACCTAAGTCTGCTAATTTACTTTTTTTATATAAGTTTTGGAGCAAGAGATAATTTTCACATACACGCAAATTGATTACCTACTAAGATAAAACACATTTATTAAAACTGTTAATTGAAAATCTATATAATTCGAAATCTAATGAAAGTAATTCATAGTTAACAGCAGCCTTACCTATAGAGATACGCGTTATGAATAAATGGATTCGGAAGGATTTAACCCTATACAATTGACAGGTATCTGTCATAATTTTTCACCAGACTGGCAGCCTGGTCCTAAATGTAAATATTTATAATCATGTGATGAAAAAAAGTACTAATAAAAAATTGGATGGTATTACTCGTAAAAATGATTTTTCACGTCCTAACATAATTCTGATTTTGGCTGATGATATGGGCTATTCGGATATTGGTTGCTTTGGGGGAGAAATAAAAACCCCCAATCTTGATGGTATGGCTGAAACAGGAATAAGGATGTCACAGTTTTATAACACGGCCAGATGCTGTCCTTCGAGAGCTTCTTTATTGACGGGTTTAAACCCTCACCAGGCTGGAATTGGACATATGACAAACGACTATGGATTTGATGGGTATAGGGGATATTTGAACGCGAACAGCGTCACAATAGCGGAGGTTTTGTCCGCTAACGGATACAGAACCCAAATGTCGGGTAAATGGCATGTAGGAGGAGAAGTTGACATTCAGGACAGGGATTCTTGGTCAACAGCAGGTGAACCTGGGAAACCCACCCCTACTCAGCGGGGATTTCAACATTATTTTGGAACATTAAGTGGTGGCGGAAATTATTTTAACCCTCGGACTTTGATGAAGGACGAAAGTTTTATTGATTCCATAGATGAGGATTTTTATTACACAGACGAGATAAGCAATCATGCCGTAGAAATGATCCGGGATTCAGCTAAGGAAAAACGGCCATTTTTTAGTTATATCGCCTACACAGCCCCCCACTGGCCACTGCATGCACGCGAAGAAGATATCGGAATGTATGAAGGAACCTATCTCAAAGGATGGGATGAATTCCGGACCGCAAGGCATGAATCATTGAAAGACAATGGGGTTTTATCCGACGAATGGGAAATAACTGCAAGGGATGTATCGGCTCCCCCATGGGAATCCATTGAACATAAAATATGGGAAGCCCAGAGAATGGCTGTTTATGCGGCGCAGGTATCGAGCCTAGACAGGGGAGTCGGCAAGATAATTAACGAATTGAAGAACATTGATCAGTTAGATAACACGTTAATTATCTTTTTATCAGATAACGGGGGCTGTGCTGAATACCTTAAACCAAAATCGAATTCCAGCGACAAACTTATGTTTGATTACACTCTGCGGGATGGTACGCTTCCCGTAATGGGTAACGTAGTCGATCTAAAGCCGGGTTCTGAAAACACTTTTCAGAGTTATGATCTTCCGTGGGCCAACGTCTCCAATTCACCTTTTAGATTGTATAAGCATTGGCTACATGAAGGCGGAATATCCGCCCCCTGTGTGATCCAGTGGCCTAAAAGGATCAAAGGGTCTGCAATATCGCACCAGCCCGCTCAGTTAATGGACCTTACAGCGACGATATTCGATGCCGCAAATACGAAATATCCCAAGGAATATGAGGGCAATGTTATCACCCCATGCGAAGGAGAATCGTTCTTGTCGATTATTGACGGAACCAGTTGGTCAAAATCTACCCCCTTGTTCTGGGAACATGAAGGAAACTGTGCGATCAGAGAAGGTGATTGGAAATTGGTTCGGCGCTTTAATCAGGACTGGGAATTATATAACTTGGAAAGTGATAGGACAGAAACGGTAAATTTGGTTTCTACTGAAAGAATACGAGTCGAACGTATGGCGGAACTTTGGCAGAAATGGGCGAATAATTCCAACGTTATGGACTGGCCCGTCAACAACTATAAAATGGGTGCCGCTCCTGTGCAAGATTCCAACGTCCATGGGGTAGGGTAACGAACAGTGATTTTTTAGGGGTCTAGGGTTTTTATTAGTTAGTGAATATGTCAATTATGTTGGATATGGCGCCCGCTTTTTCACCCTTGAAGAGTTCCGTATATCCGCATTTATTACAGGAGATTGTGACGAATTTATTGTTTTGCATGTTTAAGAACCTGCTCAAACCCGAACCAGTCGTACTTATTTTACCCTCGCTGTAATCTTCATTTTTGCATTTTTGGCAAGTGAATTTTAAGTCGCTTTGCATAAAAAAATCCTTTTGCGTTTTGTGATTGATTCAGTAATTATCCCATATAAACAAAACGATCCTCCTATTTACAAACGTGTCCAAAAATTCAAATTTTGTTGACGTAGACAAAATGGCAAATGTTTGTTAGGTTTTCACCCCTTTCTAATGGGTAACTAGGTTAAAGGTGGACATTATGGTGAATACCCATCAATCGATCCTGCAAAACTATTAGAGGGAGACCTCAAATTCAATAATGATTTTAGAGGTTTGTACACCGATTTATTAGAAGATTGGCTTAACGTGGAAGCACGGCCCATTGTCAAAGGGATTTACGAAGAAATCTTGCCATTTGCTCCGTAAAGATTTTTAGCCAATACGGCTAGGTTAATCCAGTTGCCATAATAAAGATATTGGTTGAGTAGATATGTTAGAGTTGGACAATGGGAAGAATAAGACTGGTAATCTGGGCCATTACGATCATTCTAATAGTTTATTTCTTGATGAATTCGCGAAATACAGAGTGAACAGTAGTGGCAAACGGACAAAATTAGATTAAAGTCGATTGGGAATGGAGACCAGAGGCTTTCGGTACTCCTAATTATCGGGTAGGGCAGCAATAAGTTCGTGGCATACTTGGACCGATTGGGATGAGTCGTCACCCTGACATAGTAGAACGATGTTACCGAAGATGACAAAATCAGCATAATTTGGCCTGCGTTGGCCACTCCATGCTGCGAGGTCAGCCGTTCCTCCACTACTCAACCGTGTTCGATCTTTCAAACCCTCCAGCCATGTGGTTGTTTCTTTGTCAACGTTAGCATCTTCACCAGAAACTTCCTCGGCCAACGATGTGCCCAATGAAATGGCTTCCGAATGGCTGGCATAAAATCGCGCTTCAATATCCATAGGACCGGATGAAGTTTTTATGAATCCATACCAGGCGTCAATGCCTCCTGGCAAATCAGATACGTCATATTGTTTGGCTGTTTTCATACCAGCTGTTCTCAAATCTTCAACATTGAATGTACGAGCGTCGTCTATGACTTGTTTGAGGGTTGTTTCAGTTTGATTGGAATCACAGGCAAAAAGGGTAGCGGATATTAGAAATAATGAGGTTACTACCAGTGGTTTGAAACCAAAGATTCCTCCGTATTTTATCCAGACGATCACATTTTTTATTATACGGTTCATACAAAATATACGTTTTCTAATTCAGTTTATTTTCAATCACCACACTGATAGCGCCAACAGGTTTCGGTTTGGGAATAGACGGAGGTTTTTTTTGGGTGTGTTTTCTTTACTGGATAGTGAGCTCTTGCAGCTTTTCATCAACCTCTTTCTGGGTTAGTGTCTCTTCTTCTACTGCTGTTTTTATTTTTGCCCTAATTTCATCCTCACTTGGCTTATTCCAACCCCTCTTGTTATGTTTCGATTTTTCCAGTAATAATTGTAGTTTTTGACCGGCCTGTTCTTGTGTTATTTCGCCTCTCTCAACGGCTTCCTGGATATGGATTTTAATATCCTCTAAATTTAAACCTTTGGGTTTTCCACCATGATTCCCCCAATATTTTCTGCCAGGTTTTCCGTGCTTTCCTCCGTGTTTTTTAAATCCTCCGAACGGAGATCCACCCTTTTGGCGAAACATTTCAGCTTTTTTGCCCATCATTTCGATTCGTTTTGACAACCCTTCAAGTCGTTCGTTAGCCTGTTCTTGAGTTATATCCCCCGATACGACCTTGGCGTCTAATTCAGCCTTCACGTCGGCCAATTTTTCAGCAACCATCTCCGTTTTAGCCTGTTCCATTGCATCTGTAAGATCCGATTCTTCAACGCCCAATATAGAGGCTACCCTAGATAAAAAATCATCTACTGGGTTTGCTTTTTCTGTGTTTTTGTTTTCTTCAGCGAACGCGGGCGCAGACCTGTATGCGCCGACCCCTATCACCAATCCAATAATAAAGATAACAACTATACCTAAATAAACGATCTTTGCTCTTTTCATTCTTTGCTCCTAGCAACTTCATGGTATCAGGTTTTCACGAGAGGAACCTGTTTCTCCTCCTGTCTTTCGCCTCACCTGTTTTGTAACAAGTTACCTGAAAAAAAATTTTCAGTTTTCTGATAATTTAGAAGATAACCAAGTAAAGTTAAGAATTTATTAAGATCATGTTCTTTAAATTAGAGGTGATGCGATTCTTATCAAAAATGTTTAGGAAATATAGGTACCATTGGAATAACTTAAAATAGAAGGTGGTACAAGAATGGAATTGAGAAATTTCGGGTCTACTGATCTCACCATGTCAGTCCTCGGATTTGGATGTGGAACTGTGGGGGGATTGATGGTTAGGGCAGAGCACAAGGAAATGTTAAAGTCTGTCGAATACGCGATTGATTCAGGTATAAATTACTTTGATAGTGCCCGCATGTACGGAGATGGGCTTTCGGAGATTCATATTGGAGCAATTTTACGGGAATTAGATGTGTCGGACGCATTGGTGGGTACGAAGGTTCGTTTGTCAGGCTCTGAATTTAACAACATTGAAACAACGATATCAACGCAGATTGAAAACAGCCTTCAGAGGCTAGGGGCTGAAACTGTGGATATAGTGTATACGCATAATACAGTAGGAAAGGAACGTAAGGTTGATGATGGTCAGGTTTCAGTGGAAGACTTGGAATATGTTGTTGTTGCCTTTGAAAAAGCAGTTAAATCTGGGAAAATTCGTTACTGGGGTTTCAATGGTCTTGGGGAAACGGATGCCATTAAATCCGCTGTAAACCTTTATTCGCCGAGCGGTATACATACCTGCTACAACATGATTAATCCTACGTCCGGCTATTCGGTTAATGACACTTTTCCATACCAGAATTACGGTGAGTTGTTGAATGAGTGTACTAAAAAAGGCATAGGAACTGTGGGAATACGAATTCTTGCGGGAGGTGCTTTGTCTGGAACGCCTGATAGGCATCCTCTTGCGCTTCAAGAGGTGGCGCCTATAGCAACTGGAGGTACATATCAAGAAGATGTAGATAGAACCGTATCCTATAAGTTTTTGGTTGATGAAGGTTTTGTCGGAAACTTAGCAGAAGCTGCTATAAGATTTGCTATAAGCAACACTAATTTAAGTACTGCTCTAATTGGGCTTTCAAATTTCGACCAGATCCAAAAAGCTATCGATTTTGTAAACAAAGGCCCCTTGCCAGGGGAGGCTTTAGATAAAATAAGAAAACTTTGGTTTGTCGCCTAAACGTAATAACCTTTGTTTTAATGAGTTTTTCTTATGATTAAAAAGGGATTTTTCTTGAAATCCCTGCATTTTGGCATGGGTCGTGTCCTTCAGGATGAGTTTCTTTCAGCTTCTGGTTGAATTCATCACTGGTTACGTGGCAAAGAAGGTATAGGCCCGATTCTTCGAGAAACTTCATAACATCGTGATGTATATCTTTACCATTCGGATTTTTAGCCAGTTCAAAAATCCCAGTCCTACCGTAGTAGTTATCCCTAGGCGTTGGTCCACCTGTATATGTCGTTTCTTTAACGTTTCTTTTCTTTAATTCTCCGACCAATTCTTCCCATTCAGGAAGAGTTAAATCATGCATGTCATACATAAGTGCGTTACGTATAGGGAACATTATAGCCATCATTTTGTGAAATGATTTTTCGTCATCGTTCATTCCGGATTGGGAGCCTTTTACCAGATCATCCCCGTCAAAGGCAGGAGTCCCCCTGGCTTCAAGTATTTTACCCAATGAATTTACGGCAACAGCCTCTTCAGCGTAGAAAAGAAAATTTCCTTGGCGATCTATGATTTCGTTTGTACCAGATTTAAGTCCCGTTTCATGTGGGTTTCCGGTAAAAACACAAAAACCATCTGGATTGATCTTACAGGCATATTTATCTGCTGGCCGACCTTTACTTCTAGGGCTTACAACCATGGAAGTTTCTTTTTCTTCTCTTTCAGGGAGTGGCGTTGCTGCAGGCAACGGCTTGGAATTTGAAACTTCCAAAGATTTTTCCTCGACGTCTGAAATTCGCGCATCGTTAATGGATTCCAACGAAAGTTTTCCGGCTTCACTTGTCGCTTCTACGGATTTGATTTTGGCTTCACTTGTCGCTTCTACGGATTTGATTTTGGCTTCACTTGTCACTTCTACGGATTTGATTTTGGCTTCACTTGTCGCTTCAGCGGAATCGAGTTTGGATTCGATTGTGGCATTTACATCAATTGTGGTTAATGACGTTTTGTCTAATATTTCAGTCGAGGTGCAAGCAAGTAGAGCTAATAAAAGGACTATTATTTTTGGCCAAAGCATGATTCAGTATTCCAATTAAGAATTTTGAAGGTATTTTTGTCTTAAATGTTCGGGGAATTTTTCAATGGCATACCTCAGCATAGTTCGCGGCATTTTTTTTGAATATTTGTCTAGGAAATCTATTTCTAGATTAAGATCTTTTTTACCAACCTCCCTCAACATCCAACCCACGGCCTTTTGTAATAAATCTTCTTTATCATTGACCAAAATTTCTGAAAGTTTTATTGTGTCATGATAAGACCCGTTTTTTATAAAATTAAACGTTGTGATTATCGCTATTCTTCTTTCCCATAGAAGTTTAGATCTCGCTAATCGATACAGTAAATCTTTTTTCTTATCAAACAGGTAATCACCTAAGATTTTGTGCGCAGAAGCGTCTACCAAATCCCAATTGTTAATATAGGCTGTGTTAACCAAGTACACATTTACTATCTTTTCCTTATCATTTTGGTCAGATTTTTCATATTTAAGAGTTAAGATAAATAACGACACCAAGCGTATTTCATGAAATGGAGATTTTAACAAAGAAGGTATTTCAGTAAGGCTGATATGAGCATATTTCTTAGCTATTTTACGGAGAATTGGTACCCTGATACCTAAAAATTTGTCCCCTTCTCCGTAGTCGCCTTTCCCTGTCTTAAAAAAACGTTGGGAACCTTCCGCTATTTGTGGATTGGAAACTGCCTTCAATTCGCTAATTACTTTGTTCATAAAATACCTTTTCCGGTTGCGTTACATCTAATTGTTAAATGAGTGAAGGCAGCTATTTTAAAGAATTGCAGGATTTTAACTGGGATTTCTCGGTTCCCAAATAGCATCGCAGTTTTCACAGTCGTTTTGCCAAACATGCTCGGCCGGTGGCATTGCAACGGCAAACCTGAGACTCATTTCATCACCCTCTGTCACAATGTGATGAACTGTCCCTCTGGGAACCCAAACGATGTCGCCCTTTTTTGCATGAATTATTCTCCCTCCGGTTAGCTCCCAACGCAATTTTCCGGCCATAACCACCCACCATTCGTCAAAATCCTTATGCCAATGAGCCTGATTACCTTGATCTGGGGCAGATGCTATTAGCGTGCCAATGTTACGTTCATCTTCAATTAACACTTCAATCCATGGCGCCGGACCCTTCCTACCCACAATTTCTTTCACTTTTATGTGGAGGTTGCCGGTTCCAATACTATTGTCAACCCGCGGTGGGATTGGTCCTTTTACAACGTCTGTTATAAGATTTCCTATGGTACTTTCCTGTTTTTTCATATTCTTCTTTCTACGTTTTACAAGTTTCAATCCTGTGTGGTTCATTTCGTCGTAGGCTAGATGATTTCTCCTAATACATATGGTCCGTCAGTCCAAACCGGTTCCGATATAAGGTGTTCCATCATTCTAGTGAAAAACTCATGCTGTTCGGGCCGGTTTGAATTTGCTATGTGTGCTTCTTTGCTTTCAAATACTGCAACTCCTATTAATTCATCTTTGTCATCTGGGTCCATAAGGAACCATGCAACCCCTCCTTCAACCTTGTTTTCTAAATTCAGGACTTTTAGCAGTTCTTCCTTATGACCCGGTTTTGGTTGTAATGTAAATATAGTTCCGTACAAAACTTTTTCTCCAATCATTTTGTTTTATACAATAGCATATTAAAAGTCATGAGACTTTTTTCATAAAAATATCTTTGAGTAAATCAGCACAATCCCCAGCATCGTGTTACAAAAATAATATAGGCAACACTTAGTCCGATTAGAAACATAAATAATTTTTGATACTTCATAATATGAAATAAAATTTTATACTGTCTTTTTTGGTGTCGTCGCAAATGATTCGAACGTTCCAAGTTTTGTGGTACGAGTTCATGAAATTATTGTGGTTATGGGATGATACCGCGGTAAGCTAATAATAGTCCTACTATCACCAATACGAAACCCATTGTTAAAATGAGCGCGTTTAAATTTACTTTCCCAGTTAATTTTGCGCCGAACCAGCTTCCGATTAGGGCTGTTGCACCCATAATCACGAGTAAGGGATAATCTACATTCCCCTTAGTAGCATGGCCTACCCATCCTAAAGCACCCATGAAAAATCCTATGAACAAATTGCTACCTGCAGCAATTCTTGGATCAATTTTTAATATTCTAATAAGTGCAGGTAAGCGAATGCTTCCAAGGATCAGGCCAACTGCACCACCTAATAATCCAATCGCCAATCCGATTCCAGATTCTAAAGATATTCTTCCAGGGGTAAACGTTCCATTTGAACCCTCTAACCCTACACCAAATAACGATGACGCCTGCCTACCCGCTCTCGCTTTGCTGTAGTAGATAATTATGAATTCAATCCCTTGCCACAGAACAAAAATACCGGCTAGAAAAAGGAGTAGTTGTCTGGGCATTATCTCGCTGAGAAATCCTCCGGCAAAAGCCCCAATAAAAGCGGGTATTCCCATAACCATGACGATTCTCTTATCTACTCTACGTTCACGCCAGTGAGCGATTGACCCAGATAGTGCACTTAGGCTGCTTATCATTATGTTTGTCCCACCGGCTATTGTGGACGGAACCCCTAGTAACAGCAGAGCTGGTAATCGAATGGTCCCAAGCGCAAGACCTACAAACCCTCCTAGTATTCCCGTAAGAAGTGATATTACCGCTAATAAAATAGCTTTCCAAAGTAAAACATCGGAAGGTAATGCGAAATCGGATAATGTTATTTCCATATTTTTTATTTTATAGGAACATCTGCGAACGACTGAGAACTTTGTTCTTAAAATGGAAGTTGGGTAGTGTTCTGCTAAAATTCCAAACAGATACTAATTAGACTTTGAGCGATATTGATGGAAATCAAAGGAGTATGACAGTGAAATCAAATCCGATTAAATCCGCAGTTGGACGTGGCGAACTTCAGATTGGTACTTGGTTGAACATGTTGCGTAATCCAGAGTCATTGACTATGTTCAAACAGGCAGGTTTAGATTTTGTACGTATGGATATGGAACATTCTTCTCCTTCCATAGAGACGGTTGCCAACTTCGCCGCCATGGGACGAGCTTTGGATTTCCCTTTAATGGTGAGACCACCTGAAGCTAACAGAGAATGGATAACAAGATTACTTGATATAGGTGTTTACAACCTGCATTGCCCTCAGGTTGACACCCCGGAGCACGCATATGAGATTGTGCAAGCATCCCGTTACGCTCCCGATGGTTCCAGAGGTATGGGAGGGCCAAGTTCCGGCAATGATTACGATGTGTCATTGCCCATCGGAGAACGTCTTAAATTCACCAATGAACAAGTTTTTATTACAGTGATGTTTGAGTCTGATCAGGCATTTAGTCATCTGGACGAGATTGCCAGTATGGATGGCATCGACGCAATAACCCTAGGATACCAAGACTTAGCCCAGGATTTAGGCGTGTTGGGGACGCCAGACCAAGACCGTATAATAGACGATAGACGGAACCAAATATTAGAAGTGGCGGCAAAGTACGGAAAGACGTGTGCCATGCTAGTGAATTCACATGAACAAGCTCGTCATTGGCGGGATGCCGGTGTGTTAATTGTTAATTACTCCTCTGACGTTTCCGTGTTGATGGACGGTTACACGTCAGCACTTAAGGAAATTAGACCTTAATTCCGATTAAGTTATTTGGTGAGACCTATTTTGGCTGACACTTAGGCATCTTTTGAAAAGGGTTCATTAGATTGTTTCGTCGTTATGTTAATTGTCGAAAAAGTCCGCATCTTCATCTCGGAGATACCTTTTCGCTTTTTCTGGAATGAAAGTTACACCAAGACCTGGCGTGTCGGGAACTTCGATATGACTATCCTTCACTTCCAAATCTTCATGGCCCTCCATAATGTCGTTCCACCACTCAAAATCCGCTTGAGGTAGTTCAAAAGCAAGATAGTTGTCGGGTAGTGTGGCTGCTAGCTGCACGTGGGCTGCGAGACCAATCAAACCATCAAACCTCCCGTGGGGGGCAAACAAGATTCCATGTAGGTCGGCGTACTCGCAGATGAACTTCATCTCTGCAAGCCCCCCCACGTCGGCAGGATCAGGTCCCAGGATGTTCACTGCATTACGTTCTACCAGTTCGACAAAATTTTGGCGCAAATAGATCTGTTCACCAGTGTGAATCTGGGTGGTTGTGTAGGGTGTTATCTGTTTATACAAGTCGGCTAATACGTACGGGGTATAATCACCGGTAACCATGTCTTCTAGCCAAATGATGTTCGAACCTTCAAGCTCTTTGGCAAGTTTTAATGCGTCAGGTACGGTCATTCCCGGACCACAGTCTAGTGCGAGTGCTACGTCATCGCCCAGAACGTCGAGCATCGCTTCGACACACTTCATTAAATATTTGAAACCCTTTGGCGTTATCGTGCCCCTGTTAGGGTGGCGTTGTCCTGTGACGGAAGTTCCGAAATAGAAATTATCGACCGTTCGGTTCATACCGCCGTGGAACGAAACGGCTTCTTTAATGATCGAGAAGTTGTAGGGATGATCCTTCATTTGTTGCATGGATGCGGCATAATCCTCTGGTTCATTTCCGTTCCTTTTGAAACGGACATTACCGTTGTAAACCTGCACTTTGTCACGAATCTTGCCACCGAGCAATCTGTGGGTGGGGATGCCCGCAGCCTTTCCCGCTATATCCCATAAGGCGAATTCGATCGAACTAACAGCGGCGCCCCAAGGTTTGAATGCACCCATACGACGAATACCTAGCATAACCCGTTCGACCTCTTTAGGGTCCTTGCCAATAATCATGTCGCGATAGAACTCAATCATAGACTTTAGATATGGCTTGGTGGTTTCAGCTGCGCCTATGCCATCGATGCCTTCGTCGGTAGTAACTCGGACAACCGGCAAATTGCCAATGATTGCGACTTTAAGATCGGTGATTTTCATTATTTGCTTCTAATAATTTACAAAATTAGAATTGGGTATATAGGGAGTTAGACCTCGGCCTGTCTGCAATTTCCCCTTTTGAAAATCTTACTACATTCTTTTTATAAATCTGTATACGGCATGAGCCGAAGTCTGGTACGTACATATAATCGTCGTGAACGGTTACGGATACCGGCCATCTGAATCTTTTCTGAGGCTCTATAGGAGTCATTTCTCGCAGGCGCATAGCCACCATATTCGTAATCATGTACCCCCGTGCCTGCTCAGATAGGGTGGCGTCTCCAATAAACTTTTCTACGAAATGTCCATCAGCGCCAAAAAGCTGAATTCGGTGATTTGCCCAATCAGTTACATAAATATCACCGTCCCTATCGACCTTAACCGCTGAAGGCCTATCAAACTTACCGTCACTGTCTCCAGTCCCACTACCGACAACCATAATCTGATTGCCCTCTGAGTCAAACTTTTGGATCCGGTCATTCCTCCAGTCCGCAACGTATATGTTGCCGGCATCATCAACGTCTATTCCCCAAGGCATGTTAAGTTGTCCAGGGTCTTCTCCCTGAGATCCAAAACCGTGTTGATATGCACCGTCTTCGGTGAATTTTTGGATGCGATGGTTCATTGTATCTGAAACAATAATGTTACCTTCGTTGTCTATAGCAATCCCGCTGGGGCGATTCAGTTCACCCGCTTTAGTTCCATTAACACCCCATTGATTGACCACTTCCCCTTCAATGGTCATCTTGGAAATTTTATGGGTACCTTCATCCACTATCCATAAATGCCCAGTCGAATCCTTTACCATACCGGATGGCCACAAAAAATCCGCTTTCACTTTAAAACTGCCACCAATTTGAGTAATTGCTCCTAGCAAATTGAACGCACCTTTATCCTCATCATCCAGGGTTAATCGTCGGATATTAGTTGAACCCTCAAGCCTGCACATAATGTGTAACTCATGTGGGTCATCGCCAACCACTACGCTGATTGGACAGCTCGTTAAACGCCGCATGCCAACCGTATTCACATAGGGGTAACCTATCCTTAGCATTCCATGGGGGATTTTCAACTTATCTACCTAATTTCCAAATGATTACTTAAAAAGTTCGAGTTGTTCGTATGTGCCTCCCACAATTTCTGTCGGGTCTATGCCCATCCATCTTTCCAGTAACGTAGAATACAGACCTCTGAAATCGTAAGTATGCTTTAAATCACCGTTATCATGTTCGCTGGGATCCAATGAGGGGTATTCAGCAAAAAGACCACCGTTTACTCGCGGACCAATCACAAATGCCCCGCCACCTGCTCCGTGGTCGGTTCCACTGTTATTATCCTTCACTCTTCTGCCAAATTCTGTGAAAACAAGAAGTGCTACGTTTTGGTCGGCGTTGTGATCCTTTAGATCCTGGAAAAAATCACCTACCGCCGTAGACAGATCTGTTAATAATTTTGGGTGTGTTGGAACCTCGTTTGCATGCGTGTCGTAACCACCGTGCTGGGTATAGAATACTCTCGTTCCAAGACCAGCGAGATGCACCCTTGCTACATCCCTGAGGCTAGAAGCAATTGGATTATCGCCGTATTCAACAGTAGATTTATACATCTGCGGCGCTTTTTTGAGTAGTTCGGCACCTCTAATAACATCGACACCGGTTCTCCCAAGGTAATCCTGAACCATACCAGATCCAATTGCAGGGGTATACACCCTTTTGAATAGATCAAGTGCTTGGGTCCTTTGTTCTTTGGCTTCTATTCCACTCATAAGTCCATATGTATCTAAATCTCCAACCGAAGTAACCATGACCTCTTGGGCGGTAAGGGCACGTGGCAGGCCACGACCAAAGCTAACGGCGGTGAGTGGATTGTCAGTAGAAGGGTCTAAAATCCTCACTGTCTTACCAAGCCAGCCCTCAGTGGCTACAATATCGGGTTCACATGTGTGCCAAATATCCATACTACGGAAGTGAGACCTGCTCGAATTTGGGTATCCAACGCCTTGTATAATAGCTGCCTGCCCCAGATCATAAAGGTCTTTTATCGGCCTGACGTCAGAATTGAACCCTAAATAATCATCAATAGGCAGGACACGTTCGTTAGGAATCCCAACGACCGGACGGAAATCCTTATATAGACCGTCCGCATACGGGACAACTGTGTTCATAAAATCGTTCCCGCCAGTTAGTTGAACTACAACTAAAGTGTTTTGGTTTGAACCATTTGTTAGTATCACTTAAAACTCCTATCCGAACTGAAATTCAATAGTGGAAACGATTGCCTGTAAAATCTTAATAATTCTGTCCTCACTGGCGCTACTGTCCGAGTCCGTTGAAAAAGACAGTGGGCCATCCTTGTTTAGTTCACTGATCAATTCTTTTCTGGTTTGATCGGTTATTTCAATGTAACCTAAAAGTTCAAGGCACCTGTTTAATAGATCTGCTGGCTCTACTTTATTTTCATTTCTGATTTTATCGACGATTGATTTTACACCACCTGCGGTACTAGACTGTCCGTCTGAAAGAGATTCACGACCTTCAAAATCCACTGTGGAGATTTCTTTTCCACCGAAACTGTCGACTGAAAAATTAACTCTTTCGTTTAACGTTCCAGCATCAATCCACTCTTTGCCTGTGTGCCATCCTTCGACGGTAGGAGGAGTCAAAACTGCCTGCCCCATATTTGCTACTGTTGTGGATAAGGTACCAAAATCTGCTCCTGGAAACCTGTGTTTACCATTAATTTTTATTACGCCTGTCACCAATTCCACCGGGCTCTTTATTTTTTTGAATTTCGATTTTTTGAAGAAATCGGAGTTGAATAAAAACCTTAATATTTCTTTTATGCTACCGTCTGTATCCATGTAGATCTTAACCATGTTTTTTATGGCTTTTGGATTATTGGGAGGAACAATATTCCAGGCAGGAACTTGCGGTTCATCAGCAACAAAAAAGTTATATAAATGTCGTGATATAAATTTAGCGGTGGCCGGTTGACGGGCAACTATTTCGATTATATCGTGACCGTTCCAATTTCCAGTTTCTCCCAAAAAAGTTTTTTCTCCATGGTCATGATCATCGTCTACATAAAGAAATTCAGAGTCGTATCTCGCATATGGGTCGAGTGGCAAAGGTTGAACAAAAGTCCATCCGGTGAACGCCCTTGAAGCTTCTTTGATATCGTCTTCTGTGTAATTACCGACCCCCATTGAGAACAATTCCAGAAGTTCTCTACCCCAGTTCTCATTAGGTTCACCTTTATGGTTTTCGCAGTTGTCAAGCCAAAACAATATTGCTGGATCCTTAGCCAAATCCAAAAGAATTTGTTTCATGTTTGACAGACCATTCCTCCTAAATGTGTTTATCTGAGCAACAGCGGACGGAGTGTGCTCACTTTTGCCTATGGAGGTAGCAAAAATATGATGCCAAAAGAGTGCCATTTTTTCTTCAAGAGGCCTAGCGGTATTTATCATCCTATATATCCAGTACGATTGCCAACCGCTATGCGTATCGGGAAAATTTAACTCAAGATGATACCTTCTAAGTATATCTTCGGCGATTTCCGGTTGCTTTTCCGGAGATAGTAAATCATCAACCAAATCTTCGTAACTTTTATCTGCGAGGTTATCGATTTCATCTTCAGTGGTACCGAAACCAGCCCGCCTAAAGAGGTGAGATGTAAGCTTTTTATCTAGTTTAGAAGAGACCATTTTTGTTCCTTATTTTTTTCTTCTATTACAAAGTTATTATAGTAAAGGGGTATTGTTTTTTCAGTTATTCCCAAGCTCTTTGTCTAAGTTTGGGATCGAAATAATCTCTCAACCAATCGCCCAATAAACTCAAAGACGCCGTTACAAGGAATATAGCTATTCCAGGAATTACGGAAACCCACCATGCCTGACGCATGTACTGCCTTCCGTCTGCTATCATTGACCCCCATGCGGGTGTCGGGGGTGGGATACCGGCTCCTAGAAAGCTCAGAAATGCCTCGACCAAAATCATTTGCCCTACGCTAAAGGTAGCCACTACGATAATCGTGTTAATGGTGCCAGGGAGTAGGTGATAAGACAAAATTCTTAAATTGGAAGCGCCCGCAATCTTTGCTGCAGAAATGTATTCAAGTTCCTTCAGGACCAAAACATCACCCCTCACCAACCTTACAAAAGGGGACCAGGCTATCAAGGCCATTAAAACCACCATTGTAGGTAGACTGGCTCCGATGGCGCCCACTATTATCATAGCTATCAATATATATGGCAACCCAGCCCAAATATCCACAATTCGTGTAATTACCTCGTCTATATAGCCTCCAAAATATCCGGCAATCAAACCAAGGGAAGCCCCTACTAGCGTGCCGACGACCAATGATATAAGTGCAACGGTCATTGATATCCTGCTGCCGTGTATCAAACGGCTCAGTAAATCACGCCCAATTGGATCAGTACCCAGTATATGTTTACTACTTCCACCTTCCTGAAACATCGGTGGTATATTTCTAGATCGAAGATTGTGGTCGAGTGGATCGTGCGGCGATATGACGAATGAAAATGAAGCCATGAAAAACAATATCAGTAAAATACTTAATGAAATTACCGGCCATTTTCTAAAAAATATAAAAATTTTATTTATTCGACGCATCAGTATCTGACCCGTGGATTCACAAAAACGTAAAGTATGTCAACCAAAAAATTTAGAACTATGTAAGCAACGGTGAACACTAATGTAGTAGCGACTAGAACGGGTAGGTTATTAGTCCATATTGCTTCCACAGCCCATCGTGCTATACCCGGCCACGCAAAAACCGTTTCTGCGGCAACCGACCCAGTAATTAGACCGGCCAATAATAAACCTCCGTATGTGAGCGGGGCTATCGCGGCGTTCCGAAAACCATGTTTCCAAATCACGACGTTTTCACTGACGCCTTTGGCTCTCGCAAGTTTAATATACTCCGAATCCATTATTTCTAACATTGAAGAGCGAACTAACCGTACGTATCCCGCCATTGCGACCCAACCAAGTGTTATGGCTGGAAGTATTATGTGCCTTAACGGAAAACCTCCCCCGGTTCCCATAGTGGCGGCCGGTAGCCACCTTAACCAAACCGCGAAAATAAGTATCAGCAGTATGCCTACCCAGAAGGTTGGAAGAGAATATCCCAGCATAGCGACAATCCTGCCCATTAAATCCCAGATGGTGTTCCTTTTTACGGCTGAAAGTATTCCTAAAGGGATTCCGATTAAAGTGGCTAAGAGCCAAGAAAAACCTGCAAGCATCGCCGTGGGCCATAATCGCGGTACTATTTTTTTGTTTATCCGATGTCGGTCAATTAAATCTTGTCCAAAATCGCCTCTTACAACATCATAGACCCAATAAGCGTACTGAATGGGAATAGGGTCATTTAGATGCAATTTGTCGCCAGCCTTTTTCCACTCTACTTCATTGAATCCATAACCCTGTTGGGGCAGAAGATTATGACGCGGGTCGCCGAGGAGGCGGGATGCGCCAAATATTACCATGGTGGCTACCGACAGTGCCAATAATGATGTGAAAAATCTACGTATTATGAAAGCCCGCAAACGAAGTTACCTCGGTATTATTTTATGATCGATGTAAAAATCGGCAGCCCATAAATGGAAGCTGCCGATTTTAATTACGCCTATTTGTGTTTTTTTTCGGCTATCGTATTGCTATGTTCTCTAGGTGTCTTGTACCAGCTAAAGCGCTGTTAGCAATCGGACCCATGTACCAAGATTTAACCTTTTCCGTATTGTATATGGATACAAACGGTGTTTCGAATACACCTGGCCACAGTGCTTGTTCACTTAGGTAATCAAGCCAAGTGACGGTAAGCGCTTCTGTTTCGGCTAATGAAGTGGCTGCAGCCTTGGCTACAAGCGTCTCAGAAGCCAGCGGTATTTCCATACCTGAGTTAAACCCACCGGCACTACCATCATCAGGACGTCCGGAGGCGCTGACCAACCACTCTTCAGCCCATGTCGGTGGTATTGAGCAACACGCACCAAAAGATGAGGCCTGATGAGAGTCACGGTCAATTCGGGATGGTCGGAACACTCCGTAAGCCCGTTGGTCAAGCTCTGTTGTTATGTTGAGGTGTTTAGACCAATCAGCCGTAAAAGCGAGACCAGCTTCTGTGAAGCTGCCCGATTCCCCAATGTAGATTGCCATATTGTCAAATCCATCTGGATATCCGGCTTCAGTCATCAATGCTTTTGCCGCTACAGGGTCAAAATCCACTTTCCATGCATCTTTGTGGAGGTAGTGAGCGGCACTTATCGAACCAACGTATTGTTCAGCACCCAGTCCTCCCAGTATTGCCTCATTAATACCTGCACGGTCTATAGTCATGCTCATTGCAACCCGTACTTTACGGGCACTTTCCATACTGGCGGCATCGTCCGGATCACCGACCCAAGCCAGTTCGGGTTTCAAAGTGAAAGGTAAGTCTGCATCAGATGTAGGATGCTTTCTTTCCCAGTAGTTACCACCGAACACAAAGGCTCCTCCCTGAGAGTATCCTGTCGGGCCCTTGGAAAATCTAGGGTCAGCTAGTACGTCTGGCCAGTCTTTGAAATCGAGTTCAGCTATATGAGCTTCCCCGGTTTCCATCATGGCTAATCTCGTGGAACCTTCAGGAACCTCAAAATAATGAACCTCGTCGACGTTCGGAGATTTTCGCCAGTGATTTTGAACTGCTCTGGTAAACAGACCTTTTCCTGTTTCCCAACTAACCACTTCAAACGGGCCTGTCCCTATGGGGTTTTCACGTAACCATTCGTCCCCTTTTACTGCTGCAGCTTCAGAGAAAATTCCAATGCCCTCATGGAAATCACTCAAGAATTTATGGTGGGCGAAACTTACATAATTTGTCCAGTTGAACCTAGCAACGTTTCCGCCAAGATCTTCAACTAAACCCAAATGAGGTGCCGCGTCACCAACGGTGTCATGAATGGCGCCATCGGTGAAAGCTGCGTTACCTTGATTAAAACTCCAGACTACGTCACTTGCTTTCAGATCACCGAAGTCTTGGTGGAACGGAATACCTTCTCTTATAACGAAATCGGTATAGGCTCCAGCTGCATCGTATTTCCAAGAAGTCGCGATGTTAGGTCCGAAAGTGGCACTTCCATCAGCTCCGAACTGGGATATCAACAGCGTGTCCTGAGTAGCAGCCGCTGTTAGGATAGAACATGAGGTGCAATCCCTGGGCAATCCGCTAGCAGAAGCGACAGATGAAACGGCTACGACCAAAGTACCTCCTGTACGCGGCCCAGTAGCATCCTCAACTGGTGCAGGTGTTGCAACAACAATTTTTTCTACGACTTTTTCTACTTCTACTTCAACTTCTTTGGTAATGATCTTTTCGACCTCTACCTCAACTGGAACTTCCTTTGTAACGATCTTTTCTACTTCCACTTCAACTTCTTTGGTAACGATCTTCTCGACCTCTACCGGTACTTCCTTGGTGACGATCTTTTCTACGGGAACTTCCACAATCTCTTTTTCGACGGTTGTTCCGCCACATGCCGAAATCGCTACAATAGCGAAAGAGGACAAGGCTAGGAACAAAAGCCTGGTTATCTTGTGACTAATCAATATAGTCCCTCCTGGGGCCTTGCCCCGGTAATCTGTAACTACATGCACGTTCCAACTTTCTGGTTTCTCCGTATTTGGAGAA
>Ga0187827_10002277_pt1 | contig 26473 bp, 23 predicted proteins | sample ETNtaG_39_FD_167969 | JGI IMG/M metagenome (GOLD analysis project Ga0187827, IMG submission 167969) | Marine microbial and viral communities from oxygen minimum zone, Eastern Pacific Ocean - ETNP2014_SV_150_PacBio MetaG (Illumina Assembly) | ecosystem: Environmental > Aquatic > Marine > Hypoxic... | reverse complement strand
CCACTGATAACCCGGGACGTCAACGACGCCGAGCGTGTCGTCATGTCACCCGCCGATACCTTCTTGTTAAATGGCCGAATCTCCGCATCAATCACGCTACAGATGGTCTCAAACACCTGGGCAGCATCATCTTCGACCTGAACCGTACGCAATTTCTGCTGCGCCCGGAAGTAATCGATCAGGGGCTCCGACTCAACGAGGTACGCCTCCAATCTCTTAGCAAAAGTCTTCGCTTGATCATCGGAGCGACGCGTCAAATTTGCAGAACCACACTGATCACACACACCACGTTTCTCTGTTGGTATGAAATAACGATTAAAAATCGCTCCGCAATCACTGCAGGTAATACGACCGGTCACCCGTTTCAGCAGGTGCTCAGGCTCGATGTAAAAATTCAGAGCCAATTGCAGGGGGCGATCCATCCAACTCAAACGAGTATCAAGCTCTTGTGCTTGCGGTATATTCCTTGGAAACCCGTCCAGGATGAATCCGCGTCGGCTATCAGGTGCGCGCAGGCTGTCAGTCACCGCATCGATAACAATACCATCAGACACCAACTGTCCAGCCTTGAGACTAGCCGACACCCGCTTGCCCAACTCGTTATCCGCCTCCACAGCGGCCCTGAGGATGTCGCCTGTTGAAATCTGCGGAACCCGGTAATGGACAGATAACTGCTTGGCCTGTGTGCCCTTACCCGATCCTGGTGCGCCTAGTAATACAATTCGCATCGTGGTCTAAACAATCCTGCGCCGTTGTTAACCTAGCGACCGCAAATCCGCGCCGCCCGGTTAATTTTATGAAAAAAGGGGGCGTACACTACTTCGGTGAAGATTCAGGTGTCAATGGCATCGCTTGAATTACCAACATTTACGCCAGAGATTGACTCCAGAAACGTTAAAATACTTCACCAGTAGCGTGAGCCGCACTTACGTAACTCGTTCCTGGCAACTGTACCTTTCGAACCCCTATGAGCGAAACCCGCGACTGATGGCGACACGCCTCGCCATCAGTTTCACCAACGCCTTTGCAATGACTATAAAACATCCGTCACAAGTTATTTGGCCCGATACCGCAATCCGCCTGGGGTCGGCGAGAGAACGGTATGGCGTGTCCCACAGTATTCTGGCCCACTCGTCAAGCCAATTTCGTAGGGCTTTAGGTTGAGAATACGAGCTATCGATCAGAATCCTTCTTCAGACCCCACGAGCAGAGGGCCGCGGGCCCTTTGGCGTATGCGACGCTTAAAAAGATGCGTTGCGGCACTACCTCACGGTGCAAACAGACCATGAACGAGAAGGCGGTTTTTCCGGCTCTAGTGGACCTACCTTCACGATCACCGCCGGTAAACTACGCTATAACACAATGGAGCTCACTGCCTCGTTCAGAGAAACGATAGGATCTTGGCCATGACAAAACGACAAAATATCTTCTATGCGCAATCCGGTGGCGTGACGGCGGTGATTAATGCGAGTGCTTGTGGCGTTCTCGAGACAGCCGCCAAACACAAGAAAGCAATCGGCCGTGTTTATGCCGGCCGCAACGGCATCATCGGCGCCTTAACTGAAGATTTAATCGATACCAGCCGAGAGACCAAACAAGCCATATCGGCTCTGCGTTACACACCTGCTGGCGCTTTTGGCTCCTGCCGATACAAGTTGAAGGGGCTTAACGAGAGCCGGGCCCAATATGAGCGCTTGATCGAAGTATTCGAGGCCCACAATATCGGCTATTTCCTCTACAACGGAGGGGGAGATTCAGCCGACACCTGCCTTAAGGTATCGCAGTTATCGAAAAATATGGGGTTCCCGATTCAGGCGATTCATATACCCAAGACCGTAGACAATGACTTACCGATTACCGATAACTGCCCTGGATTTGGGTCCGTTGCAAAGTACATCGCCATCTCTACGCGCGAAGCGAGTTTCGATGTCGCGTCGATGGCGAAGACCTCTACTAAGGTTTTCGTTCTCGAAGTCATGGGTCGACACGCCGGCTGGATCGCAGCGGCTGGGGGCATGGCCGCAGACAGCGACAATGATATACCCATACTGATCCTGTTCCCGGAAGTTCCGTTCGAGCGGAGCCGCTTTATGGCAGCAGTGAAACAAAAGGTAAAAATACACGGTTACTGCTCGGTAGTCGTATCCGAAGGTCTACGTGATCGCCAAGGGGGGTTTCTCTCAGACCAGGGATTGCACGATGCGTTCGGCCACGCTCAACTCGGGGGTGTAGCTTCAGTCATCTCAACGATGGTCAAGGACGATCTGGGTCTTAAATATCACTACGCTGTCGCTGACTACCTGCAACGGTCTGCGCGTCATATCGCATCACTAACTGATGTTTCGCAAGCCTATGCCGTGGGCCAAGCGGCGGTGGAATTGGCTCTGCGAGGCAAAAATTCCATTATGCCCAGTATCGTGCGCACGTCGAACAAGCCTTATCGCTGGCGCATCGGTGAAGCCAAATTAAGCCGCGTCGCTAACCGTGAAAAGATGATGCCGGCAAGTTTCATCACGCGCGACGGTTTCGGCATTACCCAGCGTTGTCGGACATACCTCGAACCACTGATGAAAGGCGAAGATTATCCACCCTACCGTAACGGTCTACCACGTTATGTCAGACTGAAAAACACGGCTGTACCAAAAAAATTGAAAACCCCCTTTGCGCTCTGAAATCGCATATGACATTCACTTTCGACAAACGCCCAAACCATTGCACACAAGAGTCAATCAGAGGCTATGGTTTCAATACGAGCACGAGGCGATAATCGGTAGATCGATGGCTAGTACTTCACTCTAGCCATCAACGTTGCGGCAAACCCATTGACGAACACGAATGCACTGAATATGGACCGAAAAGTAATTCCGACCGAGGTACACAGGGTAGAAACTGAACCCTACTACGCTTCGCAGGGGAGCGAGATTGAGCTATTTGAAGCTGCTTATCGTAACCAGATTCCAATTCTCCTAAAGGGGCCGACGGGCTGCGGAAAAACCCGTTTCATGGAACACATGGCTTTCCGTCTTTCCCGACCTTTGGTGACGGTGTCCTGTCACGACGACCTGACTGCCTCGGACCTGGTCGGGCGCTTTCTAATCGTCGGAGGGGAAACTCAATGGGTTGACGGTCCGTTAGCTCAAGCAGTGCGCCGCGGTGCATTGTGCTACCTCGACGAAGTAGTTGAGGCACGCAAAGACACCACGGTTGTGATTCATCCCCTTGCCGATGAGCGGCGGGTACTCCCGATTGAAAAGACCGGTGAGTTATTGCGGGCCACCGAGGCTTTTGGGCTGACGATTTCCTACAACCCCGGATATCAAAGCGTATTAAAAGATCTCAAGCAAAGCACCCGGCAGCGCTTTGTCGCCATTGAGTTCGGGTACCCTGACGCTGAACTCGAAACAGAGATCGTGGTTCGTGAATCTGGCCTGGACGAAAACACCGCCGCTTTGCTGGTTAAGTACGTTGCCATGACGCGCAATCTAAAGGGGAACGGGTTGGAAGAGGGCGCCAGTACCCGCTTGCTCGTTCATGCTGGCAAACTCATGGTCAGCGGGGTTGACTCACGCGTCGCCTGTCAGGGCGCGATTGTAGAATCACTCACCGATGAACCGGAGATGCTCACTGCACTAAACGAACTTGCCACATCGCTTTTCTGACGCTATTCAAAGTGCTGACTACTCGCGAGGCACGATCAACCGCGGTTTACTTGCTTTTAAACGCACTCGGTCGATAGCTCGATTCACTAGTCGGTTGCGCAGCAGATATAACAGGCACCATCGTTTGCCGGGAAAATCTATCAAGGCCAACCCCATCACCACCGTGAGAATCCCCTGACCTGGCAATACCAGCATAGCAATGCCGAGCAATAAGAGAAGCCAGCCGACTACATTTCTCGCAAGAGTCCCCATCAGCGACCGAACCCCGTGTCCTTGGGGACCCACCGCAGGATCGCGCCGAGTAACAAAGTAGTCTGCAGGCATCCGAGTCAGCGCCACGATGACTAAACTGGCGTACAAAAGGGCCAACCCGACCGACCCGATCGTTATCAAAGTAACCATAACGGGGTGTTGTTGAATCCAGTCAAAAACAAGGGACAGGCTAACCATCGGGTTACAAGAGAAATTGTCGGAAATCCAGTACATCATGCCGTAGCCGAGACACTGCCGCAACGTCGAATCGCTCGCTACCAACTGGAATTACAATGACAGCTTTCCAGTCTTGAACATTTCTGATCCCAAGTTATGAAACGTATCGCAACACCACTAACCAGTGGCCTGATCGAAGAGCGCCTCGATGAAATACTCGACGCGGTTCTTTCCTCGCGGCGCACGGCCACCGAACCTGCATCCGCGTTAGCCAAACGCAATCGTCCTGAGCAGGATTTCACATTTTACTGGCTCGGCGTGATCATCCGCACCAATTCAGAAATGGGGTTCCAATTTGTCAGTCACGCATCGCGGGCATTGGAATTGATGGATTTCGAGGGGGTCGAAGCCTGGATTATCGACGCCATGGACATTTACGACCGGCGCGGCCTTTACCCAGGTAGCGAAGCCTTTTCCAACGCCCACCTTTTCGCCGCCGAGTATGCGTTGAGGCCACGTCGGGTTACATTCGAACAGATCAATGGGGTTCTCGACCGTTATGTCTGTGGCCTATCGGGTCGAAACCTCCATCTACAAGAGAATGATGACACCTTCACTGACACAGAAACATTGTTTCTGCCTCCCGAGGTCACACAGTACAGTGGCTCACAACAAAATTTCCTGTTGTATAAAGCCACTGCCACCCACCTGTGGGCACAAACTCGCTACGGAACCTTCAAACGAAATACACCGAGTGAGGCTTTGTTGTCTGAAAAGCTCAATCGTTTTGCCGATCCGGAACAAGCCCGAGCACTGTTCTCAAGACTCGAAGCTCACCGTATCGATGCCTGTGTGCGCCGTGACTTTCCCGGCATGGCGCGCGACCTTCAAGCACTTGCCCTCGATACAAGCACAGCGGACAGTGATCTCGATCTGCAACAGGCAATGGTTGCACTTGAATCGTCAGACACAACGGTGGAAGACACCCTGCGGTGGGTTGCACAATGCCTGCGCCGGAATGTCGTCGTGCCAGATCCGTTACCTTGGCAGGGCGTGTTGAAACTTGAGCAAGCCGAAGCTGTCCTCGCGTTGCGCATCGAACACGAACGGAAAATGCTCATCGCACGCTTATCCGAAATGCTCAACGAGCTGACGGACGAATCAGACGAAGAAGACAAACAGCGATTTCAACTCTACGATCCACAAAACCAAGACAGCGACGAAGCAGTCATGCTTGATCTTGATGGCGAAGCGATGAAATCAACACCAGAAGTAGCGCAACTGTTGGCCTCTATTTTGCAAGACTTCCAACACATCCCCCCGGAGTACCTTGCTGCTGCCGGTGCAAACCGGGCCGACGCACCGCAATTCGTCTCGCCACCCGATAACGATAACACCCCCACGCGCAGTTCAGGCACCACCGATGCGACCAACGTCATGCACTACCCTGAATGGGATTTTCGGCGACGCCACTATCGCAAAAACTGGTGCGCTTTACGCGAGATAGAAATGCAGCCGTCACCGGAGCCATTTGTCGAGCAAACGCTCGCCCGCTATCGCGGACTAGTGGTCGACCTAAGGCGGACATTCGAGGCCTTGCGCGACGGCAATAAGCGACTGCGCCATCAAATCAGCGGTGACAACATCGACCTAGATGCTCTCATTACCGCTCACGCGGACGCTGCCGCAGGCCATGAGATGTCGGACCAATTATTCACTCAACATCGTCGTATAGACAGGGACATCGCTGTCATGTTCATGGTTGATGTCAGCGGCTCAACCAAGGGCTGGATTAACGAAGCAGAGCGAGAAAGTCTAGTCCTGTTATGCGAAGCACTTGAAATCCTGGGTGATCGCTACGCGATTTATGGTTTTTCCGGAATGACCCGAAAACGTTGCGAACTGTATCGAATCAAACGGTTCGATGATGATTATGGGGCAGACGTGCGGGCCAGAATTTCTGGAATAAAACCACAGGACTACACACGGATGGGTGTCATCATCCGCCACCTAACCCGTTTGCTCAATACGGTAGAAGCGCGTACCCGTTTGTTGATCACCTTGTCGGACGGCAAGCCGGATGACTACGACGGCTATCGGGGCGAATACGGTATCGAGGATACGCGCAAGGCGTTGCTGGAAGCGAAGCACACAGGCGTCCATCCGTTCTGCATTACCATCGACCACAGGGGTCACGATTACCTACCCCACATGTACGGCGCGGTCAACTACACGGTGATCGAAGATGTCCGTCAGTTGCCCGTGCGGGTGTCAGATATCTATCGCAGACTCACAGCTTGATGCATTCGGGAGGACCGAAAATGAGCATTTCTCAGGCCTCACGATACAATAGTTGACCAACACAAGATGTAGGGATTAATCTCGCATTGAAGCCACAACATATTGTGTTTTAAACGTTGGGTCCGCGAAACACAAGGTGGCGGATACCCTACACGAAATCCGTTATACAGACGTCCACTTTCGCCCCCCGGCAAAGGTGACCGGGTAGCAGTACCGCATACGTTAAGGAACGACGCCACATGAAAATAGCAAGTCTCAAACAATCAGAATCGAGCGTCACATCAATTTCCTTCCAGTTGGCTTCCACTGATATCTGGGATAAGAAATACCGGCTTAAGACAAAAGACGGTGAGGTCCTGGATGCCACTATCGACAATACCTTTGAGCGCGTCGCCAGCGCTCTGGCCGATGTTGAAGACACCCCGGAAAAACGCGCCCACTGGCAAGAAGAATTCCTTTGGGCGTTGCGCAACGGCGCGATTCCCGCAGGGCGCATTATCTCGAATGCCGGGGCTCTGGAACACAAACCGGCAACCAGCACCATCAACTGCACAGTATCAGGTACCGTACCCGATTCGATGAACGGCATTCTTTCGGCTGTCCACGAGGCTGGCCTCACGCTCAAAGCGGGCTGCGGTATTGGTTACGAATTTTCCACCCTGCGACCCAAAGGAGCCTTTGTCAGTGGCGCCGGCGCCTACACCTCTGGCCCGATGTCCTTCATGGATATCTTTGATGCCATGTGCTTTACGGTGTCTTCTGCCGGGGGTCGGCGGGGTGCACAAATGGGCACATTCGACATCACACACCCGGATATTGAGGATTTTATTACGGCCAAACGGGAAGATGGACGACTGCGCCAATTCAACCTTTCGTGCCTTATCACCGATGAATTTATTCATGCAGTGAAGAACAATACCGACTGGAATCTAGTGTTTCCCGCCGCTCCAGCGGAACTGGAAGATGGCTCCAGTACCATTGTCTGGCGTGCCTGGCCGGATCACACCGGTTATGTCGTCAATGCCGAAGGCAAAGTGGCGTGTCGTATCTACAAAACGATCCCGGCGAAAAAGTTGTGGGACCTGATCATGAGCTCGACGTATGACTATGCTGAGCCCGGGTTCGTCCTGATCGATCGCATCAACGAGATGAACAACAACTGGTTTTGCGAAGACATCCGCGCTACCAACCCTTGCGGCGAACAACCGCTACCCCCGTATGGTAGCTGTCTACTCGGGTCGGTTAACCTAACCAAGTTTGTCGAGCATCCGTTCACCAATCAATCGAGCTTTAATTGGAAACGGTTTAGCCACGTCGTCGCCGTTTTTGCCCGCATGCTGGACAACGTCGTTGACGTACACGGGTTACCACTCGGTCGCCAAGGCGACGAGATTCTATACAAGCGTCGTCATGGCATGGGGTTTCTCGGCCTCGGCTCAACCTTCGTGATGCTGCAAATGAAGTACGGTGATGAAGCCTCCCTCGAGTTCACAGACCGCGTGGCGCGGACAATGGCTGAAGTGGGGTGGGAAACGGGGATTGAGCTAGCACAGGAAAAAGGTGCGGCGCCAATTATGCTCGACACATTCGAAGTCACAGCAGAGATGTTGCTAAAACGGCCACAGATGAAGCGCGATGGTTACCAAATTGGGGACAAAGTACCCGGTGCCATATTGATGGCGAAATACAGTCAGTACATGCAGCAGTTCCCCGATGCCCTTACAGATCGCATCGCAAAGCATGGCGTGCGGTATAGCCACCACACATCGATCGCGCCAACAGGCACGATCAGCCTGTCGATTGGCAATAATGCAAGCAATGGTATCGAGCCCTCATTCGCCCATCTCTACAGTCGAAACGTCATCCGGGAAGGCCGAAAAACCAAGGAAAAGATTGATGTTTTGTCCTATGAACTGCTGGCATACCGACAACTCATTGACGCCAATGCCGGCCCCGCTAAGCACCACGAAAATGCGCTGCCCGATTACTTCCAGACAGCCGACTCGATCACGCCGAAGCAACATGTCGACGTCCAGGCCGCGGCCCAGAAATGGGTGGATTCTTCCATATCCAAGACAGCTAACGTGCCCAGCGACTTCCCCTTCGAGGATTTCAAAGACATCTACCTCTACGCGCACGAAAAAGGACTTAAGGGTTGCACTACGTTTCGCTTCAATCCGGAGGCCTTTCAAGGTGTACTGGTCAAGGAAGAAGACCTACAGAACACACTTTATCGCTTTACACTAGAAAATGGCGAGACTGTCGAAGCCAAAGGCAATGAAGAGATTGAATACGATGGCGAAATGCATACCGCAGCCAACCTGTTCGACGCACTCAAAGAAGGCTATTACGGAAAATTTTAATCACGCAGATGTCAATAAAAATCGATAAAAAAATAACTAATTATCAAGTCATCAGTGCGTCATCCGATGTGCCTGAGACGGCGGCTAGAACAGCAACATCTAGCGCGCCTGTGATTGCCGGTACCGAGGCAGCACCTGCCAACGTCGTTCAAATGCATGAGCGAGTCGAACGCCCGGAGAGACTCATTGGTAGCACCTACAAGATAAAAACACCGCTGTCTGATCATGCTTTGTACGTGACCATTAATGACATCGTGCTAAACCCCGAAACACCCTATGAGAAACAAAGACCCTTCGAGATATTTATCAATTCCAAGAATATGGATCACTTTCAGTGGATCGTGGCACTGACGCGAATCATCTCCGCGGTTTTTCGAAAAGGCGGCGACGTAATCTTTCTGGTAGAAGAACTACGTAGCGTATTTGATCCTCAGGGCGGCTACTTCAAACCCGGAGGGAAATATACCCCTTCGTTAGTGGCAGAGATCGGTGACGCTATTGAGAGTCACATGAAGATGATCGGCATGATTCCAGATGACCCCCTTGATGAACAACAAAAAAAGATGGTTTTGGAAAAACGTCGCGAACTTGCTGAACGCATTGGCACAACCGAAAACCCAGATTCTAGTGAAACACCATTTCCACCCGAGTCTTTACTCTGTCCCAAGTGCAGTACCAAAGCTGTCATTCTTATGGATGGCTGCGATACCTGCCTGAACTGTGGTTATTCCAAGTGCTCCTAGGGCCGCTGGCCTAAACCACACAGGCCAAACAAGCCAACGACGGGCCGGTTGCCGCTACGCGGTTACCGCGGGCAGATCATCATGAGCAAACCCAAGACTTTCGGTTTTGACACTTTAACCTTGCACGCCGGCCAGCAGCCGGACGCAGCAACCGGCGCTCGCGCCACTCCGATTTACCAAACCGCGTCCTACGTATTCAAGAGCACCGATCACGCCGCTTCCATATTCAACACCGAACGGACCGGCCATGTGTATTCCCGCATTACCAATCCCACCAATGCCGTGCTCGAAGAGCGTATTGCCGCCCTCGAAGGCGGGGTCGGTGCTATTGCTACTGCCAGTGGGCAAGCGGCTTGCCATTTGGCTATCGCTACGTTGATGGGAGCAAACAGTCATATTGTCGCTTCCCGTTCACTCTACGGCGGCACACACAACTTACTTCAATACACCCTGCCACGGTTTGGGATCGATACGACGTTCGTCGACCCAAGAGACCCTGACGCATTCCGAGACGCCATTCGTGATAACACCCGCCTGATTTTTGGCGAAACACTTGGCAATCCTAGCCTCGAGGTATTGGATATCCCGACGATCAGCGACATTGCACATGCACACGGCTTACCGTTGATGGTGGACTCAACATTTACAACGCCTTATCTGTGCCAGCCTTTTCAACTCGGTGCGGATATAATTTTTCATTCGGCCACTAAGTTTTTAAGCGGCCACGGCATTGTGATCGGTGGCCTGCTGGTGGATGGTGGCCTGTTTGACTGGGAGTCCTCGACCCGGTTCCCGGTCCTAACAGAGCCTTACTCGGGGTTTCACAACATGCGATTCACCGAGGAATTCGGCCCAGCTGCGTTTATTACTCGGGCACGGAAAGAAGGAGCGCGCGATTTCGGCGCCTGCATGAGCCCAACCACTGCTTTTCACATACTGCAGGGCATGGAGACATTACCACTTAGAATGGAAAAACATGTTGCCAATACGCGCAAGATCGTGAGCTTTCTCAACGATCACGAGGCTGTGGAGTGGGTCAGTTACCCGGACTTGCCGAATCACCCTGATCATGCGCTCGCCGCCCGATTGTTGCCGCGGGGTTGCGGTGCGGTCTTCAGTTTTGGCGTTCGCGGGGGCCGCAGTGCTGGCCAGCGATTTATCGATAAAACCGAACTGCTGTCACATCTCGCCAATATTGGTGATGCCAAGTCGCTGGTGATCCATCCCGCCAGCACCACGCACCACCGCATGGATGATGCGGCACTGGAAGCTGCCGGTATTTCCGAAGGCTTAATTCGTTTATCGATTGGACTGGAAGATTCGGACGACTTGATCGAAGACCTGAACCGCGGCCTCCGGGCAGCAGCCAAAGGCTAGCGAGGGTTCCCCATGCGCCTGACTGTCAATGGACAATCCGCCTTTGTTTACACCGGCAACAGCGAACACATCCACAACCAATCGGCTGTTGTCTTCATACACGGCGCCGGCCTGGACCATACCGTCTGGGTGCTGCCCAGCCGATACTTCTCTCGCCACGGCTTTAATGTCATCACACCAGATCTGCCGGGCCACGGACGCTCCAGCGGTGATGGCCTTAACAAAATTGAAACCATGGCAGACTGGATCATCGCTCTGCTTGACGCTAGCGGTGTTGAGCAGGCATCCATCGTTGGGCACAGCATGGGATCGCTGGTCGCGCTGGCCACAGCCGGTAGATACCCAGATCGATGCCGATCCCTCTGCCTGCTCGGTTCATCGATTCCGATGTCGGTTACTGATGAGCTCATGAACAGTGCTCGAAACGACGAACACGCCGCAATCGATATGCTGACCTATTGGGGTTACAGCACACGGGCACAGTTAGGTGGCAATGAGAATCCTGGCCTTTGGCTGGTAGGGGGCACACTCCGACTGTGGGAACGAGCGGGGCCTGGTGTTATTCATAGTGGCTTACAGGCTTGCCATACCTACGAGGCAGGCATGGACCACGCTCGAGCAGTCCGTTGCCGAACGCAATTGATACTCGGTGAACGGGACATCATGACGCCGGTCCGTTATGGGCGCGAACTCGCGGCCAAGATCGAAGGTTGTCAGACCACAATCGTGAAGGGCAGCGCACACAGCCTGATGACTGAACGCCCGGACGAAGTGCTGGATGCGCTAATCACCATCGTTTGAGAAAAAACTGGTACCACGCCCGGTGCTCTTGTCGATTATTTCGCACTCGTGTTTGATACTTCGTGACAGGAAGTCACAGCGATCAAACTGCCACACCCAATCAGATTCGGCCTATTTTATTGCCCTCATATCGAAACGTTTAACAAGCGTATCTAAGACCCATTCGGTCACAGTCCTTCACTGATCTTTGTTCTTGATCATTAATGGTCAAGAAAAGCCGCTTGAATCAACCCAATACAAAACCGCGGTAAAAAAAAGCCCCGCTAACGCGGGGCTTTTCCTTAGTGACTTTAAGTCAACTTACATCATGCCACCCATACCACCCATACCGCCCATACCACCCATGTCACCACCAGGCATTGCCGGCGCGGGGGTGTCATCAGGGGCATCAGCGACCATGGCTTCCGTCGTCACCATTAACCCAGCGATTGACGCCGCATTTTGCAGAGCAAGCCGCGTCACTTTGGTGGGATCAAGAATACCCATCGCAATCACGTCACCATACTCACCCGTTGCAGCGTTATACCCATAGTTACCCTGGTTCTCAGCCACTTTGTTAAGAACCACAGAACCTTCCTCACCTGCGTTGGCAACAATCTGGCGCAACGGCTCTTCCAAAGATCGGCTGATGATCGCGACGCCTTGATCTTGGTCGTTGTTTGCGCCTTCGACCTTATTCACGGCAGCAATGCAACGCACCAGCGCGGTTCCACCGCCAGGCACCACACCCTCTTCTACTGCGGCACGAGTTGCATGCAAGGCATCCTCGACGCGAGCTTTCTTCTCTTTCATCTCAATCTCGGTCATCGCACCAACCTTGATCACTGCGACACCACCGGCGAGTTTTGCCACCCGCTCTTGCATTTTTTCCTTGTCGTAATCAGAAGTGGCTTCTTCGATCTGAACCCGAATCTGATTAACACGGCCTTCGATGGAATCCGTGCTTCCAGCGCCATCAATAATGGTCGTGTTCTCCTTCGTTATCTGGACGCGCTTAGCATCACCTAGCTGTTCGAGATTGGCCGCTTCCAGACTTAAACCCACTTCTTCTGAAATTACCTCAGCGCCCGTCAGTATGGCGATATCTTCCAGCATAGCCTTACGTCGATCCCCAAAGCCTGGTGCCTTGACACCACAAACCTTGACAATGCCGCGAATATTATTCACCACCAGCGTTGCTAGTGCTTCCCCATCGATATCTTCTGCGATGACCAAGAGTGGGCGACCCGACTTGGCCACGCCTTCCAATAACGGCAATAAATCGCGGATGTTTGAAACCTTTTTGTCGTGAATCAAGATCAACGGATTTTCAAGATCGGCCGACATCGACTCCTGGTTATTGATGAAGTACGGCGAGAGGTAACCGCGATCAAACTGCATGCCTTCTACGACCTCTAACTCATTGTCCAGTCCCGAACCTTCCTCAACGGTGATGACACCTTCTTTGCCAACCTTTTCCATCGCCTCGGCAATGATCGTGCCCACCGACTCGTCAGCATTTGCTGACACAGTCCCCACTTGCGCAACTGACTCCATGTCAGAACAAGGCTTGGACATTACGTCCAATTCATCCACTGCTGTCCTTACAGCCTTGTCAATGCCGCGCTTTAGGTCCATCGGGTTCATGCCCGCAGCAACCGATTTAAGACCTTCGCGCACAATCGCTTGCGCCAACACCGTTGCGGTAGTCGTGCCGTCACCTGCTACGTCGGAAGTCTTTGAAGCCACTTCCTTCAGCATTTGTGCACCCATGTTCTCGAACTTGTCCTTCAGTTCGATTTCCTTAGCGACGGAAACACCGTCCTTCGTCACCGTTGGTGCCCCAAACGACTTGTCCAGCACCACGTTGCGGCCTTTGGGTCCCAAAGTTACTTTGACGGCATCCGCCAAAATATTTACACCACGCAATTTCGCTCTGCGGGCGTTTTCACCAAATTGGACGTCTTTAGCTGCCATGATATTTCAATTCCTCTATATAAAATTCAATGTTCGGGTGATAAAGCGGGGTAGGTATCAACCTTCGATGACGCCCATGATGTCGTCTTCCCGCATGACGAGAATATCCTCGCCCTCAACCTTGACCTCCGTGCCGGAATATTTACCGAACAACACTTTGTCGCCCACCTTGACGTCTAGCGCACGCAATTCACCGTTGTCCTGCACCTTGCCATTGCCAATCGACAGTACTTTGCCGGTCATGGGTTTCTCGGCTGCTGTGTCAGGGATGATGATACCGCCGGCACTGGTGCCGTCCTCTTCAATGCGTTGCACGACTACTCGATCATGCAGCGGTCGAATTTTCATCGAATAAATCTCCTAAATAAATGAAAAAAAAGAATAATAGACGGGTGCTAATCTAGTTAGCACTCTCCTTCCATGAGTGCTAATCATAGAGCGTCAGTCGCGTTTGTCAAGCCGTCCGGTTAAATCAGGGTCGTTTTGGCCACCTACCTCACGAAAATTGCCCTCAATAGGGTCTTGGATGCCAGCTGACCCCTGGCCAGTCGTCACCGCCTCTAGCCAGTGGCGAATCAACCATTGACCCAGTTGCTCTCGCACCGGCGGCATAAGGCAAAGAAATCCCAACGTGTCCGTCAGGAATCCCGGGGTCAAAAGCAACGCGCCTGCGAGTAACAAAAATCCAGCGTGGTAGAAGGCGCGGGCAGGAAGCTCACCGCGGGACAGCGCCGTGTGAATCTGCCGTACGCTCGCCAGTCCCTGTTGGCGCACCATCAATGCCCCGGCCAGTGCGGTCATAACTACCAGCCCAAGCGTCCCAGCGACGCCAACGAATGATCCCACCTCAACCAACACCACGATCTCCGCCAGCGGCACCACGATGAAAAGGAATGCGAGGATTTTTAGCATGGCCAGTTAGGGGCTGAACTACGGATTAGGTGAACCATGAGGGGTAGAAACCGTCCGGCGTTATGGTTTGTCCCAAATTTAAGAGTGTCTTAAGTCGGTACACGGTAGACTGTGCGCGTTGCTTAAATTTGATCAATCTGGATTGTGACACTGTGGCGACTCCCCCTGTGAACTCTAGAATGTACGGTGTGCACTCGCAGCACCCTGGTCGATATCTTCGTTCATCCCCACGGTGTGGACTTTTGAAGCGGGTACCTGACGTACCGTCGCTGCGCGCTTTCACCACCATCGCGGCGCTCGTCCTGGCGCTGTGCACCAACGTCTGTGCGGCGCTCACGTCAGACACCGATAACGTCAAAACCCTGCAGAAACTGCTTGGCCAAGATGCCAATGAGCAGACTTTCCTTGATCCGGACACAGCATTCCATCTGACCATCGAACCCATCTCAGACAACCAGCTACGTGCTGTCTTCCAGATTGCCAATGGCTATTACCTTTATCGTCACAAGATCCGATTTGAGTCAATGGATACGTCCTCACCCCTAGGACAGTACAACCTGCCACCCGGGGAAACGCAAGATGACGAATATTTTGGCCGTGTTGCCATTTATCCTCGGGATGTCGCCGTCAATCTACCACTCCTGAATCAATCTCCCGTTGACCGAGTCGTGATTAAGGCCAGCTACCAGGGCTGCGCCAAAAAAGGCATTTGTTATTCGCCAATCGAAAAAAACATTCCCGTCGTGTTTAACAACACAAACGGACCAGACCAGAGACAGGCGCCACCATCTTCCATGACCCTCGAGTCACTCATTGGTTACCTCGCTGCTGCTCTGGGTGCAGGATTTCTCCTAAGTTTCACACCTTGCGTGTTGCCATTAATTCCTATTATCTCTGGCATCATCGTCGGTCAGCGGACACCAACCAGTCGTTTACGCGGTGGCGGTGTAGCAACAGCCTACGTACTGGGCACCGCCACGACCTATGCCGTGATCGGTGCAGTCGCAGGCGCCACCGGTGAACAGCTGCAGGCTTATTTTCAGAATGTCTGGGCGATTGGATTTGTCAGTAGCGTACTGACCCTGATGGCGCTGTCCATGTTTGGACTTTTCACGCTGCAGTTGCCCTCTACCCTACAGTCTTGGCTGAGTAGCCGCAGTGGCACGCTTAGCGGCGGATCGATCGTCATGATTTTTCTGCTGGGGTCGCTATCGGCACTGATTGTCGGCGCCTGTGTATCCCCGCTCCTGGTTTCCATCCTGAGTGTGGCGATCCTCAACGGTGATCCCGCCCTTGGGGCGGCCCTGATGTTCGCCATGGCCCTTGGCATGGGAGTGATTCTGATCGCATTGGGTTTTGGCGCCGATGTCATGCTACCGCGGGCTGGGGCGTGGATGGACCGTGTGAACCACATTTTTGGTGTCGGGTTGCTTGCGGTCGCGATTTACCTGTTGCAAGCCATTCCAATAATCCCTGTGCTGCTGCTCTGGGCAATGCTTTTCATTGTCACCGGCGTCTACTTGGGTGCTACCCAAAGCTTACCGGTCCAGGCAAGCGGCTTGCGATACCTGACCAAAGGCGTGGGTACCGTTCTCCTCATCTGGGGTGTACTCGCGATGATTGGAGGATTCATCGGCCAGCGTGACATCCTGCATCCAGTTTCACTTGAGGGGCTCAGTGTCAACAACCCCATCGTCGGATCGAGTCCCAACACCGGGGAGGTGTCGTTCATCACCATCCACCGACTTGAAGATCTCAATCACCAAATGGCTGTGGCAAAACGAAAGCAACAGCCCGTATTTCTTGATTACTATGCGGATTGGTGCGCTGACTGCGTGCGTATGAAGAAAACCACCTTCCGTAATAAAGACGTTGTCGACACACTGGCGAACTTCGTCTGCCTGCAAATCGATGTGACCGATCCCAATGACCCGGAACTCAGGGCACTGAAGCAAGCCTACGGCGTTTTCGGCCCCCCAGCCATGTTGTTCTTTAATCCCGAGGGCATCGAGATCAAACAACACCGAACCTACGGTTATCGATCTAGCGAGACCTTTCTATCGCTGGTGAAGTCGCTCTGATGGCCGCCGGACCATCCTCCGCGCTAGCCGCCCTTTAACAGCACCCAAACTAATGCCATGGGACCTCTTGATCTGGGCAGCGCCGGTTACGCTGGCGGCTGGGTTGATGCGGGGATTTGCCGGCTTTGGTTCGGGCATGTTGATGGCGCCATTTTTCATTCAGTTATTCGGTCCAGTCGATACGGTTGTCCTGATTATCGGTCTCGAGATAGTAGCGACCGTCCAATTACTGCCATCGGTATACCGCCATATCCATTGGTCTTTGGTCCTGCCCATGGGTGGGGTCGCAGCCCTTACCATGCCGGTGGGGACCTGGCTCCTGTTGACTCTAGACACACAAGTTGTCTCTAACTGCGTTGGCGTCATCATCATCGGCTTTTGTTTGGCCCTCACCAGCGGTTGGCGTTACCGGGGACCTAAGCCTTTGCTGCTTACCTCTGCTATCGGGGCGCTGTCTGGCGTTCTAATGGCCCTCACCAGCCTGGGTAACCCGCCGGTTGCGCTGTACTTGATGGCTTCCGATACAACCGCCGTATCCATACGGGCGAATTTCACCGTCTATTTTGCCGTAACGCTCGCAGCACTGACCGCCTGGATGAGTAGTCGAGGTCTTCTTGCTATGGACGCAGTCCTATCCTTACTGGTATTGCTGCCGGTTTTCGTAGCTGGCGCGTTAGCAGGGACTCGCGGCTTTCGCGCCAGCAACGATGTCCTCTATCGTCGAGTGGCTCTGACGGTGCTCTATCTTGCGGGATTATTTGCGTTACTTGCTTAATTCGAGTCAATTAGGCCAATTTCCCCGTTAAGTTCGTCTATTTTCTCCAAAAACACTGTATAATCGATCAAAATCTTTTATCTGCTTCTAAATTAAATTTTTCTTTCGTAGCAAGTAGATTCCCCTTTGGGTAACTGTTCATGGCCACAATACTCGTTATTCACGGACCAAACCTCAATCTTTTAGGCACACGAGAGCCGCAGCATTATGGTGCCGAATCTCTGGCCGATATCAACCAACGATTGACTGAGCGCGCAAATAGCGCTGGACACCAACTGCGGGTCTTTCAGGCCAACAGCGAAGGTGCATTGATTGATGAAATTCACGCTGCTCGCGAAGATGTCGAGTTCATCATTATCAATCCTGCAGGTTATACCCATACCAGTATCGCCCTGCGAGACGCGCTTAAGGGCACTGGCATCCCGTTTATCGAAACACACCTGTCCAATGTGCACAGCAGAGAAACTTTTCGTCGCCACTCCTACTTTTCTGACATCGCTGTCGGTGTCATCGCCGGATTCGGGGCACACAGTTACAGCCTGGCGCTGGACGCCGCACTCGCTCGCCTTGGATCTGTTGCCTAACTTGCGTTGTTAACTTGCCGTGGACCTTCGAAAAATCAAGAAGTTAATCGAGTTGCTGGAGGAATCCACCCTCACCGAACTTGAGGTCCAAGAGGGAGAGGAATCTATCCGTCTTAGTCGTGCCCAGCCTTTGCCAACTATCAGTTCCCTAACACCGGTTGACACAACCACGGCACCAGCCACCGCAATTGGGGTGACAGCACCCACCATGGTGATCGCTAGTACAGAGGCTCATGCCGGGATTACTGTGGCGTCACCGATGGTTGGCACATTCTTCGCGGCGCCAGATGCAGACTCGCCTCCATATATCGAGGTGGGCAGCGCTGTCAGTCCAGGCGATACCTTGTGCATCATAGAGGCCATGAAAATCTTCAATCATGTCGAGGCCGAATACGGCGGACGCATCATTCAGATCTTTAAGCAAAGCGGGGACCCAGTGGAGTTCGGAGAAGCGCTGTTTCTGATCGATGAGATCCAAACTGATTCTCCAAACCCGTGATCGACAAACTGGTAATTGCCAATCGCGGAGAAATCGCGCTACGGATTCTGCGCGCCTGCCGCGAACTCGGCATTCGCACGGTGGCACTGCACTCGGAGGTGGATCGGGAAAGCAAGCCCGTTCGACTCGCAGACGAATCAGTCTGCATCGGTCCGGGAGCCGCCAGCGAAAGTTATCTCAATATTCCAGCAGTCATTGCTGCCGCCGAAGTTACCGATGCCACCGCCATACATCCCGGCTATGGTTTTCTCGCTGAGAATGCAGATTTCGCCGAGCGCGTCGAGGAAAGCGGTTTCGTTTTCATCGGCCCCCGCGCCGATACCCTCCGCACGATGGGAGACAAAATCTCTGCTATCGCAGCCATGCGTGCGGCCGGCATTCCCTGTGTATCCGGCTCAAACGGCCCTCTACCCGATGACGCTCAAGCAGTAATCGCAGCAGCCAGTGCAATCGGCTATCCCGTTATCATTAAAGCCACCAGCGGTGGTGGCGGGAAAGGCATGCGCGTCGTGCACACCGAAGCCGCACTCCTGAACGCTTGGCGAGTCACCCGGCGCGAGGCACAGAGCGCCTTTGGGAATGATGTGGTTTACCTCGAACGCTTCTTAGAACACCCCCGACATGTAGAACTGCAGGTCTTAAGTGACGCCCATGGCAACACCATCCATCTCGGCGAACGAGACTGCTCAATGCAGCGTCGTCATCAGAAAGTGTTGGAAGAAGCGAGTGCTATCAACATCGATGTACACAGCCTCGAAGACTTACGCGCAGCGTGCGTAGACGCGTGCGGTGTGCTCGATTATCGCGGCGCAGGAACCTTCGAGTTTTTGTACGAGGATGGGCAGTTTTTCTTTATCGAGATGAACACTCGAATTCAGGTGGAACATCCTGTCACAGAGATGGTCACCGGGATCGACATCGTCCAAGCACAGATTCGAGTGGCCACGGGCGACTCACTCGGATATAGACAAAGAGACGTGGAAATTCAGGGACATGCCGTGGAATGTCGGATCAATGCGGAAGACCCTAGCTCGTTTCTTCCATGCCCAGGCCAAATCACACAGTACCACCCCCCGGGTGGGCCGGGTATTCGCGTCGACTCTCACGTTTTTAACAACTATGTGGTCCCACCGCACTACGACTCAATGATCGCTAAGGTGATTGCTCACGGCGCCAATCGCGAGCAGGCGATGCGGCGAATGAGCGGTGCGTTGGAAGAAATGGTAGTCGATGGCATCACCACCAACATCTCTTTACAACAAGCGCTGGTCAGCGATCCTGCCTTTCGGCAAGGTCCCCTCGACATTCACTATCTCGAACGCCGTTACACTCGCTGATCAAGTTTCTCCGGGTCTGGTGCAACCCTTAGATGACACACTGGATCAAGATTTTGGTAGAAACCAACGAGTGTGCGGCTGGCCGTCTAGCCGAAGCACTCGAAGGACTTGGCGCTATCGCGGTCTCGATCACCGGTGAAGGTGAGCCGCTACCCGCCAATGGGCAACCATCAGCCAAGCCGCTCAGCAGAACAAACGTCAGCGGACTTTTCGAGCCGAACTTTTCGATTGACACGGTGTCGTCGTTCATGAAGGCCATCGGTGACAGCAATACACACATCCGAGTTGAAACCATCGCTGACCGCAACTGGGAACTTGCCACTCGTGAGCGATTTGTGCCCTTTCCGATCAGCGACAATCTGTGGATTTGTCCGAGTTGGCATACGCCACCCAAACCCGACGTGACCACACTCATCATCGACCCAGGAGCGGCCTTCGGTACCGGCTATCACCCAACCACTGCACTTTGCCTGCGCTACTTAGCAGGGCTTTCGCTGCATAAAAAACGGGTTCTCGACTGGGGCTGCGGATCGGGAATTCTGGCGATTGGCGCATACAAATTAGGGGCAGATTCAGCACTTGGTGTGGATATTGACCCTCAGGCACTGGCCGTCAGTCAGGACAATGCTGAACGCAACGGCATTCATCAATCGATCCGGTGGGTAACGCCCGAAGCGGTGGCGACAACAACCCCGTTCGAAATTGTGGTGGCCAACATTCTGGCCAATCCACTGATTGCGCTCGCGCCGATGCTTAAGCATTACACCACAATTGACGGCACGCTGATGCTTTCTGGTGTGACTCGATCCCAGACAGAACGGGTAATGGCACACTACCGTGATACCTTCTCGTTTGACATCCTTTACCGACAGGAGTGGGCGCTGCTGGTAGGCCGCAAGAGACCCGTTTTACCAACATGACCGAACCACTCGTACTGATGTGCTGTTGTCCAGCGTGCGCTACCTTGTTTGAAGTAGCCGATATGCAGTTGGAACAACACGCAGGGCTGGTACGTTGTGGTGAGTGTGAGCGCGTTTTCAACGCCACATGGCATTTAGTAGACGAGCCCGACTCAGTCTCTCCGCAGCCAATAGTAAGAACAGAAATCTCTCCACTCAACCAGGACATCGACGAAGCCGCCCTCACCGCCATCACGAATACACTGACAGACGAACCACTGGCACAACTCCGTCGAAGCGATGGCGAGTCGGAGGGAAGATCCTTATCACGACCAAAGCCCATTGCAGCGGTCCAAAGCCCACGACGCAGCGAGCCACACCTCAGTCGACTACCGCCGGAACACGAGCAAAGGCTCGGGGAAGAAACTGCAATCGCCGTAACGACAGCGCCCAAAAAAAATCAGTCCAGTTGGGTCACCGCCAGTTTTTGGGCACTGGCCAGCATATTCTTCGCGGGCGTGTTGTTTCTTCAGGCCCGGGTTTTATTCTTCAACGAACTGGCAGCGATTCCCGCGATGCGCCCGGGATTATCAACGCTTTGCGACTTCACCGGCTGCACTGTGCCTGAAGCCCTCCATGGACCTGCCCTGCGTATCGTAAAGTCAGCAGTTAATCTTCATCCAGACCATCCTGGCGCATTGATCGTTAGAGTGCATTTAACAAATCGGACGCTTAAAGTCCTATCTTATCCGAGACTACAACTCACCTTATCGGACCATCAGGGCATCGTTGTCGGTCGACGGACATACCACCCTAGAGAATACGGCCACCCCGATCCTGTGGAAAAAATTCCGGGCAGTTACACACAGATCATCCTGCTTAATTTAGCCGACCCTGATGAGACAGCGGTTGGTTTCGAAACCGAAGTGGTCGGTACTTGAGTGACTTCCTTGAAGCCCCTATGCAACCCATTCCCCTGGTCAATCGGCACCATCGACCTATCCAGTCGTGTCCTCGCGGCACCCATGGCTGGCGTTTCCGATCGCATCTTTCGCACCCTTGCCCGCGATCATGGCGCCGCGCTCGCCCCTTCCGAGATGGTAGCAACGGACCCGCAACTGCGGGATTCGCAGAAAACCCGTCAGCGCATGAATCACCTGGGCGAGCCCGGTCCGATCAGCATTCAGTTGCTTGGTGCCGACCCGAAGCACATGGCCGCAGCCGCTCGGTACAGTGTTGACCAGGGTGCACAATTAATCGACATCAATATGGGCTGTCCAGCAAAAAAAGTCTGCAAGAAACTGGTCGGCTCAGCCCTCATGAGAGACGAACATCTGATCGGAGAAATACTCGATGCCGTCGTATCTGCGGTCCCTGTGCCAGTAACGCTTAAGATGCGAACTGGCTGGGAACCAGGGCAGCGCAATGCGGTACGGATCGCTCGCCTAGCGGAATCCGCCGGTATCCAGGCAATCACCATTCACGGCCGCACCCGTCAGTGCAAGTATCGAGGCCCAGTGGAATATGACACGATCCGCGCGGTCAAAGACGAGGTGACCTTGCCCGTGATCGCCAATGGGGATATCGATTCTCCACAGAAAGCACAGGCTGTTCTCGCCTATACCGGTGCCGATGCTGTGATGATTGGCCGCGCAGCACAAGGCAATCCTTGGCTATTCGGGAGAATTGATCGATACCTGCGGGAGGGATGGGATCCGGGTGAACCCTTGGCATCGGAGAAGCGACTGACGTTAATTCAACATCTAGAACACCTCTACCGGTTCTACGGCGCCCGGAATGGCGTTCGGATCGCACGAAAACAGTTTTCGTGGTACGTTTCCGCGCAGGGAGGAGATGAGAGAAGTCGGCGGCTATTCTGCGCTGCAGCGGATCCCGTGCCCCAACTTCGAATTGCGCGATCGATACAGTTCGCGCCACGACACCGTGACGTCAAATCAGATGAAAAAATGGCCCAAACCGCTGTGTCAATCGGTTGAGCGTTCATTGGATGGTTTCTTCAAGCAATTGAATGGTGAAGAACCAACCGACCTCTACCAGATGGTGCTGACCGAGATGGAACGACCGCTACTTGAAGTGGTAATGCGCGAAAGCGGGAATAACCAGTCTCGTGCCGCGCGCATGCTCGGTCTAAACCGCAACACGCTACGCAAGAAACTGCGAACCCACGGCCTGGACCGTTGAACACCAAGCGCAACGGCTATGTTAGGCGATGACCTAGCGCCTGTGCGGCGCGCCTTAATCAGTGTTTCCGACAAATCTGGTGTCATTTCGTTCGCGCAGGCGTTGAGCGATCTTGGCATTGAAATCCTCTCGACCGGGGGTACCGCATCACTACTGCGGCAAGAAGGCATCCCGGTAATCGATGTTTCCGCCCACACCGGTTTTCCGGAAATGATGGGCGGGCGGATCAAGACGCTACATCCGCATATTCATGGCGGTATTCTGGGTCGCCGCGGCATTGATGAGGCGACCATGACCGAGGCAGGTATTTCCCCCATTGACCTCGTTGTCGTGAACCTTTATCCGTTCGAACAGACCATCACATCGCCGAATGCGACCCGTGAAGAGGCCATCGAAAATATCGATGTGGGTGGGCCTGCCATGATCCGGGCCGCAGCGAAAAATCACGAAGCGGTGACAGTCATTGTCGATTCGAACGAGTACTCGGCGGTAATCGTGGAACTGCGGACAAATAACGGTATCTCATCGACTACGCGGAGACGCCTCGCGGCCGCCGCATTTGCCCAGACCGCGCGCTACGACAGCATTATCTCTGACTATCTCCTCGGCACACACACCGAAGACAACCCGTTCCCGGAGATTCTTGGTCTACAGTTCCTCAAACACAGTGCCATGCGCTATGGGGAGAACCCACACCAAGCCGCAGCACTCTACCGAGATCCTGTCCCGATGAGTGGCAGCCTGACGGCGGCTACTCTGATTCAGGGTCGCGCCTTGTCATTCAACAATGTAGCTGATGCCGACACGGCGCTGGAGTGCGTCAACGCATTCGAAGATATCGGCTGTGTGATCGTAAAACACGCTAACCCCTGCGGAGTCTCTATCGCAGACAATACGCTGCAAGCTTATGAACAAGCCTTTGCGACCGACCCTACCTCAGCTTTCGGTGGCATCATCGCCTTTAATCGCGCATTGGATGAAAATACTGCCACAGCAATCCTCGATCGCCAGTTTGTGGAAGTAATTATCGCCCCATCTATCACCCTAGAAGCACGCACACGTTTGGCTGAAAAAGAAAATATCCGAGTGCTTGAATCGGGTCCGACAGACTCACGGACTTTTAACCACCTGTCACTCCGCCGAGTGAGTGGTGGGCTACTGGTCCAAACCCAAGACCTCGGAACGATTGCTGAAACTGACTTGAGGTCTATGACCCAACGAACCGCCAATGCCGAAGAGCTCCGTGACCTGCTGTTTGCCTGGCGAGTCGGGAAGTTCGTCAAATCAAATGCGATTGTTTATGCCGCAAAACAACAAACGATAGGAATTGGCGCCGGGCAAATGAGTCGTGTCTATTCGGCCCGAATCGCTGCTATCAAAGCAGCAGACGAGCGCCTTGAGGTGCGCGGGGCAGTGATGGCTTCGGATGCCTTCTTTCCGTTCCGCGATAGCATCGACGCGGCAGCCGAAGCTGGAATCACCGCGGTGATCCAACCGGGTGGCTCGGTACGGGATGACGAGGTAATTGCAGCGGCCGACGAGCAAGGGATGGCGATGGTGTTTACCGGCATGCGCCATTTTCGTCACTGAGTTTAGGAGGAACCGTCTTGAACGTTCTAGTGGTCGGTGGTGGCGGCCGAGAGCACGCGCTTGCCTGGAAACTGGCGGCATCGCCGCGCGTCGAGACTGTCTTCGTCGCCCCTGGCAATGCGGGTACGGCGCAGGAAGCGGGCGTGGTAAACATTGATATTGGCATTAATGAGATCGATCAATTGGTTGCCTTTGCTAAGGATAATACAGTGGCATTTACGGTGATCGGTCCCGAAGCACCACTGGTTAACGGCGTGGTCGATGCCTTCGACGAGGTTGGACTACGCTGCCTGGGCCCCAACCGCGGGGCCGCACAACTTGAGGGGTCAAAAGCATTTACTAAATTATTTCTTAAACGACACCGCATACCCACCGCCGCCTACTCTGTTTTTGATGATGCGGATGAGGCAATTGCCTGGGTCAAACAACACCCCGGGCCATGTGTAATTAAAGCCGATGGCCTGGCAGCGGGGAAGGGCGTAACCGTCGCGACAACTGAGCAAGTGGCTGTAAACGCGATTCACCAATGCCTTCGGGAAAGAGCATTCGGTAGTGCGGGAGATCGAATCGTTATCGAGGAATGTCTGGTGGGTGAAGAAGCAAGTTTTATCTGCCTCGTTGATGGCGAATTTGCGTTGCCACTTGCTACGTCCCAGGACCACAAAGCGCGTGATGAAAAAGACCAGGGGCCCAATACCGGTGGCATGGGGGCTTATTCGCCGGCACCGGTCATCACGCAACAACTTCACCAACGGATCATGAGGGAAATCGTACGACCAACCATTGAAGGCTTGGCACAGGACGGGCATATCTACACCGGCTTCCTATACACAGGGTTGATGATTGGCCACGACAAGGTTCCAAGAGTTCTTGAATACAACTGTCGCTTCGGAGACCCTGAAACCCAACCTATTTTGATGCGCCTCAAGAGCGATCTGGCGAGCTTATGTGAAGCGGCACTTACCCGTCGCCTCAAGCACTGCCCGGTGGAATGGGATGAGCGTACCGCGTTAGGCGTTGTCATGACCTGTGGAGGCTATCCCGGTGAGTACCAGACGGGAAACGTTATCAATGGTCTAGATGACTGTCCGGAGAAGAACGTCAAAATCTTTCATGCCGGCACCAACGAGCGTGATGGACGACTTTATACCGCCGGTGGCCGAGTACTTTGCGTGACTGCACTAGGTGCTTCCATCGAGTCTGCCCAAAATCAGGCTTATTCCTCAGCACGAAAAATTCATTGGACCGACGCGTACTATCGCAACGACATTGGCCACCGTGCGTTGAAAAACTAATCCTACTGGCTTTCGAACACCGGATCTTAACTATGAATCATCCATTTGTTGCGGTCCTAATGGGCTCAGATTCTGACCTCGCCACTGTGCAGGAAACGCTCGATGTTCTCGATCGGCTTCAAATCCCCTGGCAAGTCAAAATTACCTCCGCTCATCGAACCCCTAATGAAACACGTGAATTTGTTGCTACAGCAGAATCAGGCGGCTGCGCCGTATTTATCGCCGCTGCTGGCCTTGCTGCCCACCTGGCCGGCACCGTCGCCGCACACACACTCAAACCAGTCATCGGAATTCCGATGGACGGTGGGCCGCTTAAAGGCTATGACGCGCTATTATCAACGGTTCAAATGCCTGGCGGCATCCCTGTCGCATGCGTTGCGATTGGCAAGGCAGGGGCACGCAATGCCGCTTATCTGGCAGCCCAAATGCTTGCCTTAAGCGATCCTGATCTTGCGACAAGACTGGCCCACGAAAGAGCGGCTAACGCAAAACAAGTTAAAGAGAAAGATCGTGCGTTACATGCCAGACTAGGGCAGTTAAGCACTTGACTCAGAGACAGCTGGTCATAGCATCTGACCATATTCGTAGCGGCGGAGTCATTGCGTATCCGACAGAATACTGTTTTGGTCTTGGCTGTAATCCATTCAACCAACGAGCCGTTCGAAAAATT
>Ga0187827_10002275_pt1 | contig 26491 bp, 16 predicted proteins | sample ETNtaG_39_FD_167969 | JGI IMG/M metagenome (GOLD analysis project Ga0187827, IMG submission 167969) | Marine microbial and viral communities from oxygen minimum zone, Eastern Pacific Ocean - ETNP2014_SV_150_PacBio MetaG (Illumina Assembly) | ecosystem: Environmental > Aquatic > Marine > Hypoxic... | reverse complement strand
GACTACGCGGACCGCAGGTCACACAACGGCGTAACGGTGAAGTGGTTGAAGAACTTTGCCATGCCGCACCGTCTCTCCGGCGCAAAGGGCGAAGAACTCCCGCGGATCAACGATGGCCTCTGGGCACGCAATAACGACGATGTCGATCGCAACACCTGGCTCGATGAAAAGCGGGCGCGCTTCGTTATGGACCTGCAGGCGCCAGTGCCCATCACGCGCATCAACACCTATTCATGGCACAAAACGAATCGGGCTCAGCAGGTCTTCACGCTTTATGGCGCAAACGCCAAACGGCTGCCGGACGCGGAATCTTCGAGACTGAGTCCTGAATGGCAGAGGATTGCCAATATCGACACCAAACCCCTCGGCGAAGGCGGTATTCACGGTACGAGTATTCTCGCGCCGTACGGATCGATCGGTAACTACAGGTACCTTCTCTGGGATGTCCCCAGGCTGTGGCCCAACCTGGTGGAGTCGACATTCTTCAGCGAAATTGATGTGTACACATTTGGCCAGGCTACTGCGCCGATCACGGCCAAGGCCAGGCCGAAAGGTGTAAACATTCCTGAAAAACAGAATGCCATCAAACTGCTCGCAGACATCGAAGAACCCTCAGCTTCGAAGGTGCTCTCAAAATGGATGGAGAAGCTGATCGCAGACGAAGTACCTTCTGAGATCCAACTCGATCTGCTTGAAGCGGCGGCGAGCAGGAAGACTCCCGAGTTCGATATATTTGTGCAGCAGTACAACGACTCCCTGCCCGATGACGACAAGCTTGCCCCTTACCGGGCGTCCCTGTCAGGCGGAGACGCGCAGAAGGGCGAGACGATCTTCAAATCTAAACCTGCGGCACAGTGTTATGTGTGCCATTCCATCAAGGGGCAGGGGGGGAAAGCTGCGCCGGATCTCACCAATGTGGCCTCACGGCAGACACGCGAGTTCATGCTCGAATCCATGATCTTTCCAAGCGCAGCTATCGCCGAAAATTTTGGGACGACTCTGTTTCTTTTGAAGGACGACATCCAACTCGAGGGCATCATCACCCGTCGAACAAGAGACAAAGTCATCATCAAGACCAAAGACAACCGCGTCATCGAAATCCCGAAAAAGAACATCGAAGCGAGAAAGCCATCCACCATCTCGCCCATGCCGGCGATGGACAAGATCCTCACCAAGCGCGAGCTTCGCGATGTGATCGCGTTCCTGGCCACGTTGAAGTAGGACCCGCATCCCACGCTCAGTGATTTGGCTCTTCTTCTTACGTTTTAGGTATTACTCATTACTTCTCACTCTTCCCCATGAAAACGCTCCTCCGCACCATCACCATGAACGACCTGGCAGCCATCTACCAGCGCGGCCAGGAACTTTCACCCGCCTCCTATCTCAACGACCGGAAATGTATTCAGCGCGCCCGGCGTAACGCGAAGAAGACCGGTATCTGGGATGACATTACCGCCGGCCTCGATCCAACGAAGGACATCCCTGGGTTCAGGCGTTCCGACTTCCGTAATTATCAGCGCAACGGAAACCGCACTATTCATCAGAACAAAGAAGGGGAACGCCGCCGCGAACTGAGCCTGGCCTTCACCGCGCTCTGGCTCAATCATCCTTCCGCCCATCTGGACTATCTTCAGGATTTGCTCTGGGCCTATTGTGATGATTTCACTTGGGTGATGGCCGCACACGAGGGCAGATCGATCGATTTGGGTTCATCGATGCTTGCCGCGAGCCTGTCAGAGATCCTCCACGTTCTCGGAGACAAACTCGAGGATGAGGTCCGTGAGCGAGTCTCATCGGAAATCGAAAAACGAATCTTTCAGAATTTCTGGAATTACAGGAATGTCGATTTCTGGAAGACCATCCGCATGAACTGGAATCACGTCTGCAACGGCGAGATTATCCGGACCGCACTTTATGAGATCGAAGAACCCTCCATTCTCGCCCAGATGACTCATGGTGCGATCCAGAACATGACGTATGCCATCGACGGTTTTACGGATGACGGCGGCTGCGAAGAGGGCCCCGCATACTGGGCGTACGGATTCGGCCATTACCTGTTCACCGCGCACGCGCTCTATCTCAAGACCGGGGGCGAGCTGAATATCATGCAGGGCGAAAAAATCGAACGCATCTGCCGCTACCCGCTGGCCGCGCACATCGAGGGGAGCTTCCGCTCTACTTTCGCGGACTCCAGTCACGGGTATATCCCTTATCGACACGCACGCATCATTAATGAGTTTTACGATATCCCCGAGCTCTACGAGCTCTGTTCAACCCGCCCCGACCGGTCACTGAAAATCGTCGAGAATCATGAGCTAGCGCTTTACGACGGCCGAAAAGCGTCCGGCAAACCGGACAACAGAGATTACCTCCTTCCGGATCTTGGCCAGGTAAAACTGCGGGGAGAGCCCGGTCCCAAACAGATGACCGTGCTGGCCCTGGCGGGAAACAACGGCGTCCCTCACAACCACAACGACATCGGAAGTTTCATTGTGTACCGGCATGGCAAGCTGCACCTCGTCGATCCCGGCGGGCCGGTCTATACGAAGAAGACGTTCTCATCTCGACGCTACGAGATCCTGCACTGCAACTCGCTCGGCCATTCCGTTCCGATCATCAACGGCAGGCAACAAAAGGCCGGTGCGGAATTCTTCGGCACTCTCAAGGTGGAGAACCTCAACGGCGAAGGCACGAAGACCGCGGCCATCGATATGTCCCACGCTTACCCCAAAGGAACAGTGAAATCTCTGCTGCGGACCGTGGAACTCGATTCAAGCAGCAACCGCCTCACGCTCGAGGACGCGTATGCCTTTTCCAGAAAACCGAGATCGATTGAAGAGGCATTCATCACATTCGAGAACGCCAGGATCATAGCCAAAGGCAGAGAGGTGCGCCTGGGCACGAAGGCGAACGGCCTGACCGTCCGGGCGAAGGCAGAAGGGACTTTCTCCGTCCACCGCATGGAAGAAGAATCTAAGGAAGGCCGGGGAGGCGAAGTCGTCACCCGCATCGTCTTCACTCCGTCGAAACTGGATAAGGAGATGGTGCTGGCGTTTGAGGTTGGTTGACCCTCTCGCTTGCTGCTTTACGGATCATCGATTAAGAACAAGCACTCGAATTGGGGATGAACCGAACAACTACAATGATTATTGAGGTCCGAGCTATGAAGATGACGCCAAAGTGCCGCCTGTACCTTTCCCTATGCGCAGTCAGCATCTCTGTCTTTCTTGCGTCAGGATGCACCAACCCGCTGAAATTTAAAAAGAAGGGAACCACGCCGCCGCCGGCCCTCGATGCCGCGCCGGGAGTCCATCACATCCTTCTCGAAGTCGCAGACGTCAAACGGGCCCTGCGCTTTTACAGGGAATACCTTGGCCTGAAAGTGAAAAGTAAATCGGGCAAGGACGCGGTTCTGCGTTCCGGCAATATCGAGATCCACCTGTGGACAGAAAAGTGGAAATTCAGCCGAGGCGGCGCCGCCGATTACAGCGCACGGGCGATGGGCATGTACCCGCACTTCAAGGTGAGCGATGTCCCTGCAACCGTCGCACGCATGCGCCAGGGAGGCTACCGGATAGTGATGGACACCATCGATTACGGTTACGGCCAGGAAGCGTTCGTGGCCGACGCGGATGGCTATGTGATTGGGGTGATCTCGACGAAGTGATCGGATGCCGCCTTCATTCTTTGTAATTTGAAGAGCTTCCGGAGTGCGAGGGAGAGGCCCGGCACCACCATTCACATGCCCTACTCCTCAAACTCCTTCTCGATATCAATATCGTCCACATCATCCTCCTCATCCTCGAGTGAGGACAGACTCTCCAGGTCTAACGGGCCGGATTTTCGGGTCTCGTTCACGCGCAGGTGTCCCCAGAGATGGGGCGTCATGAGAGCTTCGCTGGGCGCGTCGGCGAGGATTCCTGTGGCTCTGTTTGACCAGTAGAGCCGGCCGGTGCAGGCATTTCCATAGTTGTCTGTGGTGAGGATGCCCCAGTCGAAACGGTAGCGGTCGCCGAGCTTCGGATTGAAGCCGATTTCTTCAAGAGGGATGGAGATCTCGAGGATGTATGTATGGCCGCCCCCAGTTTTCGCCATTTTGAATTTGCGGATGCGCTTCACTTCATCAAAAGAGATTCTGAATACGGGAGAGACCACCTCATACTCGCTGGTTGTGGGCGCATCCTGTGCGACCGGTCTGTACAGAACCGCGGCCGGCTCGTTGCCGTTGATGAAAGTGATGAGCAGGCGCTGGTCTCCTTCAACGGGGGCCTGGCGTGCGTCATCAGCTGCGGGGTTGATGCTCCATTGCAGGTCCACGCTTGCGCCGGTTTTGAAGAGAGCGCGCCAGTCACGCCCGCTGTTCTTGAGCGGGCCGGAGCTGACCTCGTAGAGAAGGTAGAGATTACGATTGTCGTAGCCCATCTTGAACTCGGCCGGCGGCGCGGCGTCCGGGTCGGCGTTTGAGATAGCCGCACCTGGTATGGCGTCCCAGTCCTTTGCCTGGCCGTCGATTTTCGGACCAGTCTTCATGCGAAAGAGATCGTAGACCTTCGCACGGGCGTAGACCTCTTCGCTCTCAACATAAATCTCGTAATCCTTGAGGCGTTGCAGCATGCCGGTCGTTACCTCGATTTCGCCGCCGAGACGTTTGAAGGTCTCCATGCCTTTCACTTCGATGATGCTGGCGTGGTTGTGGCCGGCGACCATGTAGTAGCTGCCGTCATGGGCCTTGGTGAAATAGCCCTGGAAGTGTTCCTGTCCGGGGTGATGCCGTTCGAGACGCAAGCCCCGTTGGTGTTCGGGCATGCGCCATTGGGGCGTACCCGGATGGCGTTGATCACGGAAGAGGTAGCCGGCAAAGAGGCCGTCACGAGTCCAGATGTTCCATGCGCCGGGATTGGAGTGATGCACTCGGAAGCCGCCGAGCTCGCCGGCCTCGGGGGCATCGTTGAAACTCGGATGCGATATGTCCGTAAATTCCGCACATGCCTGGCCCGGCCGGTAAGACGGGGCCTTCATTAAGGCGTGGCCGCCTACTCCCTCCGTGCGCACCTGCCAGCGTATCTCGCCCTCCGGACTGAACCGGGCGTGCCACGAGCCGAAGTGAAAAAAGTCACCGCCGGGCAACTTATTGTATTGCGACCCGAACGCCTCGAGCTTTCGGATCTGCGGATAATGCTCTTCTTTCCAGACAGGCGCCCCGCTGGGCAGGATTTCCGTGACTCGATAGTGCTGCGTACCGCCATTAATGCTCAGGTCGCGATTGAAGTTGCCGACGTTAAACCGGCTGTTCTTCTCGAGCTGCTTGAGCCACACTTCTTTGCCTTGGACCTTGCCGTCACCGTTTCGATCCGACCAAGTGAATCGATATTCAGGCAGACTGATGCCTCCGAGCTCATCCAGCACTTTGGGATCGCGAAGTTCCTTGAATCCTGTTGCGCGTCCGACCGCGCCAACAAGCCTGAGACGATCCTTTTCGTAGGTGTAAACGATGCCCGCTTCCTGTCGCCCGAAGCAATCGCGAGTAACCATGTATTTGCGGCCGGCGATCATGATCGGAACCTCGCCCGGTCTGGATGGCCCAGTCCACAGCAGTTTGTTGAGGCGTGAGGAGCGCTTCTCCCAGTCGAGTTCGAACTCCATGCCGTTGTAATACAGCTTCGTTCTGTCGTATGGATCGAGTACGCCTCCGCCTCCATATTGCGTTGGGCCGAGGTGCTCTCGAATGAATTCGCCGTCAGCCGTCCACTTGGTGATGCGCTTGGGTGCATACCTTTGCTCGACTATCCAGAGGTTGTTGTCAGTGTCGACAGCGATGGAGGAGATGTTTCCGAAACGACGAACGTCCCACGGCCCCGCCACACGGCCGCCGGGCTTACCGATATTGCGGAGTGGCGTGCCATCGGGATTGAAGACATGCACGACATGTTGCTTTGAGTTGGACAGGTAGATGCGGCCGTCCCGGCCGACTGCGAGGGCCCGAGGGGCTTCGAGGTCGCGGACGATGATCTCGTGTTCAGGCGGATCGTTTTTGAGGTCGACCTTGATGACGTTGTTCTTCGAGATTGCGTGGAGAGTGACGGGCGAGACACCCATCCTGCTAAGAGCTATCTGGCCTGGTTTAATGATGCTGATTTCCTGTGTGTACTTTTTAGTCCTCAGGTCATAGACAGCGATACGCTCGGTCTGCCGGGAATCGACGGGTGTTTCGCCACCGAGGTATCCGAGTGGTGCGACGCCGTACACGCGCACCCGCAATGGATCGATATCTGTGCCGCCGCGGTCTTCACGCACTCCCCACGGGCGACCTTCAACGGGCTGGAAGTTCTCGATGACCCGCAGCCGGATGGCGCGGGTTTCGTAGGTGTCACCAAAATCGACCGTGCCATCCAGGTAACGTGCCTGGCTGTTGTGGTTGTCGTCGGGGATGTAGAAATTGCGCCTCTGCTGCCTGTATGTGGCGACCTTTTTCCAATGTTGCTCGCCTGCCAGATCGATCTTTGCTCCGGGCGGGCCGGTGAAGACATCGATCTCGGTTGTCTGGCCATCGATTTCTTTGATCGCCAGGCCCCGCACTTTGGCCGGCCCCTGCCATTCCATCATGTAGATGCCGGGATACTCCCTGCTGATCGGTTTCTTTGGCGCTCCCCACCATTCGCCGCTTTCTCTGACTTCGCCGGAGTTGGCTCTGACGGTCGCGCGTGGCAGCAGGTTCTCATAGCGCCTTCGCAAAAAGGTCATTCCTTCCAGACGGCCCTGCCACTTGGGGCCGGATTTCCTTTTGCCGCCGAGGCCGAGGGTGTTCAGTCCGAGACCATCGTTGTCTTCATCGCCGAAATCTTCCTCGACATCCGCAAGAGGATCGTCGCCGGATTTTTCCCACGTGAGGCGGACAGCGCGGGTCATCGTTTTCGGCGGAAATGCAGCGACCTCCCAACTGCTTTTGCCCGAGTCTTTCACCCGGATCCACTGCGACTTATCGTTTGGGTCTGGAGGGTATTTTCCTTCAGGTTTTAGGACGCTGATGAAGAACTTGATGTCATCTTCTTGCAGTCGCGGAGCGCCTGCACTACTCGGAAAAGGGAAAACCGCGCTGCCGATGGCCTGAGGCTCCTTCAGCGCAAGCACGATGTGGTGACGTCGACCCGCTTCCTCCGCTGTTTCAAGATAAGTGAGACCGAGATTCCGTTGGCCCGGGGGCGGGCTCGAAAGGCGAAAGAGCTTCAGAGTATCGAGACCCGGGTTGGGAACGACTTCGTGTGCCTTGCGCGGTTTGCGCGGCGGGCGGTAGCGGGGCAGACAGTTGTCGAGATCCACACTCGGGGCGCCGAACGGTTTGACCACCCACGAGTGGGTGGCACGGATCGACAGGTAAAGCTTGCCGTCTCTGGCCGCCATGCCGCGGATGCCCGTGCGGCGCTGTTCGGTGGTCGGCTGACGTAGAACGGTGGAGACCGTGCGTTCCTTGATGTTGTAGCCCCAGATCGGATCGTCGTTCTCTTTGGGATGAGTGATGAAGACGGTCTTGCCATCCGTGGCCAGGAGCTTCGGGCCCGTCCATGCCTCGAACGAATGCCAGCCGGTAATCTTCTTGCCTTCGAGATCGCATTCGATAAAAGACACGCCACTTTCGGCCACGGGCGCTCCGAACCAGATGCGGTCGCCAAATGTAGCGCACGCCATCGGCGGAGTGTGATCGGCCATCCAGCCGCCGGGGCCGTGGTGTCCGATCTGCCACGGAGTGTTGTCCGTGATGTTTGGGTAGGCGGTGAACTGGTAATGAAGCTCCAACGGCTTGTGATAGATCGCCTTCCACCTGTATTTCCCCGGCAGGACATAACGCCCGTGCAAGTCTTTGCCGTTCCACTCGACCTGCTGCTTTCCGGCTGATTTTTCGTTGACCGAAAAAAGATTGCGCACACGCTTGCCGTCCGGCCCGTCGATGACCATCGTTGCAATGGCGTCGTGCGGGAGCTTATAGTCGACCAGCAGCGGTGATGTCTGCTTTTCCTGCCTGTGAAGTTTCGGCAACGGATCGTTGCCGATGTCAGCGTAAGCGTGCAGCCCATTAAGTCTGGCAACAGCGGCTTCTTGGCCTCCTTTGCCCTTCGTGATGTTCAGTCGAAGGCCTCGCGTCTTGACTGTCTTCGAAAACGAAAGAACTCCGCCATGCCTTCGCTCAAACTTCAAGGATTTCCATTCACGCCTGGTGCCGGCCTTCGGAGGAATGGACGGAGGCCCGTTGTAGTAGCTGAGCTCGAATCCTCCGCAATCACCGATTGCAAGGAGGCCGCTGATGGTCTGCGGTGTTCGCCATGAAAGCATCACCCAGACTGGGCTGGTCTTGTCAATGGCCGCTCGTCGAATAAGCCCCTCTTTGTCTTTGCCCGTGTTCTGCCAATGGGGCCCGCGTCCGGTCGCCAGCCCGCGTGCGGCCCGCTTTGGCTGCCGGGGCCCCAGGTGAGGCGGAGGCGGTACGTATTCCTCGCCTGCATTCGCGTGACCGGACGGGCTCAGGTTGAGCAGGCGTTCTTTGTAGAAAAACCAGCTCTCGATGGCCCTGGGGCGCCGATGCCATTCCATAGGCATCGGCAGGCAGACAGACCGTGTTCTGATGCCAGCAGGAAAAACCGAGGCGAAAAGTCCCGTTTGATTTGGCCACGCGGGGACGACTTCCCATTTATCGTTCTCGCCAGGCTTCGCAGGATACGCAGCGCCCGGCTTTAGATAGAGCATCCCCGGCGCCTGGCTTAACGCCGTTCCAATCTCCACCGGCTGTTTAAACGAAAGCTGAAAGTAGAACGTCCGTTTATCTTTGCCCTGGATTTGCCCTCGCGTGTTCCCCGACTCATCAACCGGCCCAACCCACCGCCGCAGTTGTCTGTCCTTCACAGAACCGAGCCCGAGCACGCTGCGTAGGGTCTGCACATTCGCCTTGAGAGGGATGTCCTCCTGCCAGGCGATGCAGAGCTCGAGATCGAGATCGCCGCTCTGAAACGCCGGGCTGAATCCACTCGCGAATCCGGGGCATGAGCAGAATAATCCAAAGACGTAGAAGCCAATCCAGTACATAAGTGTGAAGGTATTAACGGAGAGTTTTACCTTTGGATGAGGTGCCTTAATCTACCAGGATGGTACAGCAACTCATCCGATCTGGATGGGGAGCCAGAGGCGTAATCTCTGTGAATCAGCGAAACATAAGATGTGGAGATGTGGGGCAGGCGTCTCGCCTGCCCAAGCGCCGCATGCGCTCAGAGGAGCAGCTTCGTGCTGTGGCGGGCGGGACGCCCACAACGCAATGACTTCCTGGACTGGATCAGGGCCGCTCTGAGATAAAGGGAAAGATGAGGCTCCAGACTTAGCGTGACCGCTGTGGACAAATCTGTTTTGGCTATTCAGGCCACAGAGCTCATACCCGCACCTCTCAACGCATGATCACTGTCTTCACGAAACATTTCGAGAAATCGCGCTGTCTCTTGAAATGGTTCTGGTAATCGAGCAGGCCCGAGTCGTCCTTGTCCTTGTACGGGCCGCTGTAGAGGTAGATGTGTTTGCTGTCTTTGGCGAGATCGAGCTTGGGGAATCCTCCTTCCTTCAGGCGCTTCAAGGTGAGGCGTGCGATGTCGCTCTTGTTTATATCGTAGGTGCAGAGGACGAGGATGTACTGCTTCTGTACCTCCGCTTCCTGGGCCCGCTGGCCCTCAGGTCCTATGGTCGTCGTGTTGCCAGGCCGGACGATTGAGAGTGTCTGGCGGTCCCCGCTGGTATCGAGCAGGGGGTTACCCCGGCCATGTTCCTGGCCGATGATGTAAGACAGCACCAGGCCGAGGCCCACCACGATCAGGGAGCAGAAGAAGGTGCTTGTCTTCATGGCAATGACGTTTGACGGACGCTCTTCCGGATACGGGGGAAGATGTCCGGAGTACTTTGCCTCCGAGAGCATTTCGTCCGCATGCATCTGAATGGATGAAACGGTTTCCTCCGTATGAGGCTCTTCGATGGCTTCGAGGAGATTGGAATCATCCTCGTAGTCGGGGAAATCGTTCATTTCATCAGAAGGATAATCTTCATGATGCAGGTCTGATTCTCCCGGATGGGAATCCGTTTCATCCGGCCGAACGATGGACTCTTCTGAATCTGAACGGGCTCTTTCTGCCTCTCTGTGTCGTTTGAAGGCTTCGTAGAAATCAGCCGATCCCATGGGCACACCTCCCGAATGGCAAAAGCCAGGAATAAAGGAGCGGTCAGCCAGCCGGCATGGGTACACCGGTGGCCCTAAACGAAAAGAGGCGTCTGAAAATGAAGGGCGGGCGTTAAGGTGGGTCTTAACGAGGCGGGTAGAGTGCAGTTTTTAACACACTGTCCGAAACGCTTCAACGATGGATGCTGCGCGGACCGCACGGTCGAGATCGGATTCTATCGCCTGCTGAACGTCCCCCCTTTGAATGGCTCCTTAGAACAGAGCGAGTCGTTCGTCATCTGCCATCCACCGACGATAGCTCTGCCACTTGACTGTAACAAGAGAACCGTTCCGAGTATGATCTCTTTCCTTGTGGACCTCCTGGCGATCCGGGCCGAGATTGTCATGGCCCAGTGTCAGGATTATTCCCGTCCGCTGGACGTTTCTGAGGCCGTAACTTGACACATAACGCCATGACACACCCATCAGCCAAAGCTCTCTGTACTATTCTTGGCTTCGTCCTTTTGCTCCCCGATTTTCTTCCGGCGAACCCTAGCGGCGCGAAGGTCGTAACGGGCAGCGTGAGCCTTGGCCAGGCCCAGCCGGGCTCGTTGATCATTCGGCAAGGTACGAACAAAGCGATCATCCACTGGAATGATTTCTCCATCCGGCAGGGCGAGCTTACCCGATTTATACAGCCGAATGCTTCCAGCGTTGTCCTGAACAGGGTGGTCACAGCAAGGCCGTCTCAGATTTACGGATCACTGCAGGCCAACGGCGGCGTCTACCTGATTAATCCGAACGGCATTCTTGTGGGGCCTGGCGGGCGAATAGATACACAGAGCTTCGTCGCTTCAACCCTTGATATCAGTGACGGCGAATTCCTCCGCGGCGGCGATTTTACCTTTCGAGGCTCATCAAGAGATAGCGTGGTGAATCATGGGGTCATTCACGCCGCAGGTGGAGACGTCTTCCTGCTTGGTTTCACCGTAAGCAATACGGGCTCGATCGAAGCCCCCCAGGGAACAGCAGCGATGGCCGCGGGCCAGGAGATCTTGTTGATGGAAGCAGGCGAGGAAAGAGTGTTCGTCAGGATTGGCGATTCGTCTGCCAGTGCTGAAGTTGGCGTGCATCAGGCCGGCTTGGTTGAAGCGGCTCGGGCTGAGCTGAAGGCCGCGGGAGGCAACATGTACGCGTTGGCCATCAATAATGAAGGGATCGTTCATGCTGCGAATGTGGAGCGGAAAGGTGGCCGCATCTTTCTTAGGGCAGGTGGCGATGTGCGCAATTCCGGAGAATTGAACGCTTCCGGAGGGGAAGAGGAAAACGGTGGGGAGATCATTGTCACCGGTAAGACCGTGGATATCGCAGGTGAGGTGAATGCGAGTGGTGAAAATGGCGGGACTGTTTTTATTGGAGGTGGCAAACAGGGAAACGACGCCGGCATTAAAAAACTCAGAGAACACTTGGATTCGTGACACCGCGATGATCACCGCAAGCGGTGGCAGCGGTGATGGTGGAACGGTCGTTGTCTGGGCGAATGAGGCCACCTTGTTTGAAGGTACCATCACGGCGAGCGGCGGGGGAGATGGCGGCTTCATCGAGGTCTCCGGTAAGGAAACTCTAGGATTCATCGGCAAGGTCTCAGCGTCAGGTGGCTCAGGAGCGAACGGCCAGATCCTTATTGACCCTTCGGGTCTCTTCGTCACCGATGCCTTTCCGCCGAACCTCAATGGCGATGGTACCACCGGGGATGACACATCAGTGGCCAGCGTCGGCCCGGGCCTGCGATATCGAATCGGTCCGAATCTCAGCAACGATGGCGATACCTGGCAACTATGACCGGCTCTTACGACGCTACTTTTGCAGCCAGTTTAATCGACGCCTTCACAGAAGAAACACCTCGAAAGGTGCAGGAACTGCAGGACACCATCGCTTCCGGCAACGCATCTGATATCGAAGACGCCGCTCACGCTCTTACAGGCAGCGGAGCAAACATCGGCGCTATGAAGTTTTCTGAGCTTGCCGAGCAAATAGAACGGGATGCGGAGTCAGGCGTGATTGAGAACGCAGACCGACTCTTTGACGATCTGCAAGAGGAACTCAAGCAAGTGATCCAGGATCTCGAGGGTCTGAGGGATGGCTGATCGCTAACCAACAGCCACCTTGCCTACTGTGCCTTTGGAGTTCACCCATGTTCCCCAGGGAAACACAGGCTTAAACAGATTACAGGTAAACTGCTGTCAATCAACAACATACATGACGACACTTCGTTTGGCATGGCCTTTTCTATACTGGAACAGAGACGTTGGTAACGGCGACTCCAGCCGGTTCTGGAACAGACCCTAACTAAGGAGACGACCAGACCGGGTGAAAGCATTGCCTCAGTTCTTCCATCGACGCTACGAAGCCCAGCTTACTAATGAAAACGCGACCCAAGTACACCATTCAGGAATCCGCTTTCACAGTCGTCGAGATGCTGATTACCACGGCCATCCCGTCCGTGATGTCCGTCCTTCTCTTCGCTGGAGTTCGAAACGTACGGGAAATGGCCAAGTTGCAGTATTGCCGCAACAACCTGAGAGAGATAGGTGCGGCCTTCGATCTGTACGACACCTATTGGTCAGGCAAACTGCCACCGGTCACTGGTATCGATGATGATGACCTGAGGGCCCTGCATCCAAGATGCACAGTATCCCTCGATATCTTCGTTTGCATTTCCACCGGGAATCAGGCGAATGCCCACGAAGATCTGGCTGACAATGCCGTTGGCGGGCGCACGGCCGACCCCGGCACCAGCTACGAATACCTAAGCCACTACCTTTACGATTCCTCGGGAAGCACTCTCACCACCCCAAGGAAGAAGACACGTTCAAGTGTCGATATCCGGGGGGACAAAATCTGGCTCATCATGGACGCGATGGAAGCCGGCATCCCAAATATACCGGACATGGCCGATAACCATTACGAGACCGGTGGGAACGTGCTCTTCGCCGATTCGCACGTCGAATGGGTCGAGCGGGGCAAATGGCGCGAAGCGTTCAGAAGCGGAAATTCTCGTTAAAGGCTCTGCCAGCACGGTTTCGTGGATTCCTTTAAACCGTTGTGCACGGCCGACTCCCAGCCCGGCCCAGGCCCGTTTCTCATCGCGCTTTATGCGCAATTCTCATCTGTAGGTGCGCGGTGTCAGAGGGGTAAACTCATTGACCTTCTTCAATGGGGACACTACCATCGAGTCTTGCAGAACTGGGTTGAATACCCACAATCAGGGCAACCACAAAATCAAGCTCAACTCCCAGGACCGAGGCATTCGGTCATGGTGAGAATTATCAGGAGACAATTCATGTCTGACGCTTCCAACACCGAAGGAGACTTTCCGTATCCCGGAGTCAAGAGGGCTACCGACGGCTCCGGGGCAGTCGTCTGGGTAGTAACGAACGTCACCCAGGCGGCCTGCGCATATCCAATCACCAGTTCGACAAACATGGGCGGCGGCTACTCGCTGGCTGCGGCGAACGGGTCGAAAAACCTCTGGGGCGATACCCTCGAATTCGTCGAGCTCGAATCCGAACACTCCTCCGCTTCCACCTGCGAAGGCTTCGCGGTCGCCGGCGGCCGTGTGACCAATTTCACCAGCGGCCAGGGCCTCGTCCTCATGAAGGAAGTGCTCTACACCATTTCCGGTAAGCGCCTGCCGATCGTCTTCCACATCGGGGCCCGCGCTCTTACCAGCCACAGCTTGAATGTGCACGCCGGACACGACGATGTGATGTCCTGCACAGATTGCGGATGGGGCATCGTTTTCAGCCGCAACGCCCAGGAGGCCGGCGACCTTGCGCTCATTACTACCCGCGCAGCAGAGGCATGCCAGTCGCCGTTCATGAGCGTGCAGGACGGCTTCCTCACCACCCACACAGTCGAAAATGTGCACCTCCTCGACCTGGATTTCATGAAGGAATTCGTGGGCAAACCAGAGGACAAGATTCTCAATCTTTATGATCTCGATAACCCGCTGATGATGGGTGTGGTTCAAGACCAGGACAGCTACATGAAGGGCAAGATTGCCCAGCGCCATTACTACGCACACATGCGCCCCGCCCTCGAAGAGGCGATGGAGCTTTTCTACCAGGGGACGGGCCGCAAGTATGGCCTCATCGATAGCTACAGAATGGAGGACGCTGAGATCGCGTTCGTCGGGATGGGCTCTTATATGGAGACCGCCCAGGCATCTGTCGACTACATCCGCGCCAATACTGATTACAGGGTCGGCTGTGTCAACGTCACCAGCTATCGCCCGTTCCCCGGCCCCGAGATTGTCAAGGCTCTCGAGGGCATAAAGGCATTCAGCGTGCTCGAACGCATGGATGACCCGATCGCTCCGGCCAACCCGCTGATGCGCGATATCAAGACCGCGTTCGTCGATGCCATGATGGGCTTTGAAGACTATCAGAACGGCGCGAAGATCGAGCGGATGCCGCTGATGATGCAGGTGGCCGCCGGGCTCGGAAGCCGCGATGTGCGGGCGGGGGACTTCCTCGCCATGTGCAAGAACATGCGCAACGCAATCAACGGCAACGACTTTAAAGAATACGCCTCCGTCGGCATCATCCACGAGACCGCACTGGTCGCCGACCAGGATCCCGATATCCGACATCCCGAAGCGTTCTCCATGCGTGGACATTCCATCGGTGGTTACGGTAGCGTCACCACCAACAAGGTCATCGCCGACCTGATGAGTGACCTGTTCGGTCTCTACGTGCAGGCGTATCCGAAATACGGGTCGAGCAAGAAGGGCCTGCCGACCACCTACTACCTCACGCTCGCGCCGGAACACGTCCGCACCCACTGCGAGCTGAATCACGTCGAGTTTATTTCACTGATCGATACCAACTCCCTCAACCTTGGCGACCCGCTCCGTGGGCTGCACGCGGACGGCGCTGTCTTCATGAACTCGCCGAAAGATACGGTCGAGGAAGTCTGGAAGGATGTCCCCGTCTGGGCCCGGGTACGCATCCGTGAAAAGAATGCCCGGGTGCTTGCGGTCGATACCTTCAAAATTGCAGACGAAGTCGCCCGCAATCCGGAGCTCCGCATCCGCATGATGGGCGTGGTGCTCGTGGGGGTGTTTCTCAAAGCCACGCCGTTCGCCGAGCGTCATGGCATGAGTTACGAAGACCTGATGGCCGGCGTCGAACGCTCCGTGCGCTCCTACTGGGGCAAGCGTGGCGAACAGGTCGTCCAGGATAACCTGACATGCATCAGTCGCGGCTACACAGATGTGATGGAAATCCCCCAGGAACTCATCCAGGACACAAGCACTGATACCGAAGCCGACCGGACCGTCGATGCGAGCGCATTCGTGCCGGCGGAAGCGGTGACGAGCTGATGGCGTCGCTGCAGTCTCCTGACTCCAGAATCCCGGACTCAGGAGAGCCCGGCTATGAAGAATCCCCGGGCTCTCCCGAGCCCGGCTACGAAAGACAAGACAGAACCAGAGCAGGAGACATAAATGAGTATTACGCCAGCCAAACTGCCAACTGATATCACTGAAGTTGTCAACACCCAGCATTTTAACGAGCGCGTTATAGACCTTTACGAAAGAGGCTACGGCGACCTCGAGCTTGAGGCCGACCTCGACGCCGCCCGTTCGGTCATACCTTCCGGCACAGGAGCGCTGCGCGATTTCTCGTTCATTGCTCCCGACATTCCAGAATTCATTGCCAGGAATTGCGTGGCCTGCATGGACTGTGTGACCGAATGCCCTGACACGGCCATCCTCGCCAAAGTCATCCCGGAAGAACAGATTAATGCGTCCCTTGAAGAAGAAGGAGACGAGTTCAGAGCCGAACTCGCCGGCGACTGGGCAGAGACCCGCAAGTTTCACGCGACGCCGGCCAAGAGAGGCAAGGCCCCCGCATCGTTCGGCATCTTCATTGACCCGACCAAGTGCAAGGGCTGCGCGGAGTGCGTCGCGGTCTGCGATGATGACGCGCTCAAGATGATCAAGAAAACAGACGATAACATGCCCCTCATTCGCGAAAAGTGGGAGCACTTCAAGCGCGTCGGCCCGTCGGACGAGTCTTACGTCATGGAGAAGGTGCTTTCCGATATGATGCTCGTTGACCGTTCCCTGCAGTACGTCGGCGGAGCAGGGAGCTGCGCCGGATGCGGCGAAGCCAGCGCGCTTCGCATGATGGTCGCGGCGACCTGTTTTAAGTACGGCGAGAAGAATCTCGGGCTCATCGCGGCCACCGGCTGCAACACGGTCTACACTTCTACCTACCCATACAATCCTTACAGGCTGCCGTGGGCCAACTCGCTCTTTGAAAACGCGCCGACCTACGCCATGGGCGTCCGCAGCCGATGGGATCAGGCCGGCCTGACCGACAGAAAGCTCTGGGTCATCGGTGGCGACGGCGCCATGCTGGACATCGGTTTCCAGGCGCTGTCACGGATGCTCATGAGCGGCATGGATCTCAACGTCATCGTGCTTGACACGCAGGTCTACAGTAACACCGGCGGGCAGGCATCCACCGGAACCTTCATGGGCCAGCGGACCAAAATGAGCGAGCACGGCAAAAGATACCAGGGCAAACAGGAACGACGCAAAGAGATCGGTCAGATCGTCATGGCGCACCCGGATGTCTACTTCGCACAGACCACCGCCGCACACGCCAACCATTTCTACAAGGCCATCCTTGAAGCCAACGCATTCAAAGGCCCCTCAGTCATCTCGGTCTACACCACCTGCCAGCCCGAACACGGGGTTGCCGACGACCTCGCCTCTGCGCAGGCAAGGCTGGCGGTCGATTCCCGTGCTTTCCCGCTCATGATCTACAATCCTGAAAAGGGCGAACGTATCAGAGAGCGTCTCGATCTCAGAGGCAATCCCGCCCCAAAGGCCGACTGGTACAAGAACCCAAAGACCGGTGAAAACACAACCTTCGTCGACTTCGCCCGCTCTGAGGGCCGCTTCGAAAAGCACTTCGACAAGGAAGGCAACCCCTCGGAGACCCTCCTCGCCGCCAGGGAAGACCGCCGTCTCAACTGGCGCATGCTCCAGGAAATGTCCGGCATCGACCCGGAAGAGCCGGCCCAGGAATAGGAGGCTGCCGGCTGGACCGTGGCGCAATTCTTCAACTTGTGAAAGCCTGCTGAAAGATCTCTCAGCAGGCTTTTTCTGTGAGTGGTGGAATGTTGGGGTGTGGGTTGAAAACAGCCAATGTGCTCTGGCCGCCACCGGGCTTGCCAACTCTCCCGCTTAATTCGGCGGCGTGAACAACCGGCCTATTTCCTGGCCTTTTCGGAAGTACCGGAATGGCCGCCGTTCCACTCGAACCCTCAGCGTCGGGGTGGATTCTATGTAGTAAGCCTTGGCGTCCCGTTCGCTGAACTTAACCGCATCCTGCTTGGCATTTTCGGTGACGTCTTCTGCGTGGCCTCGCCTGTTGGGAGGAGTCTCCGTTTTCACCCACGGTCGCTGGGTTTGTTCTTTCCGTACGTTGTATTGGTGGTAGATCTTTTCCGGCTTAAAGGCGTATTTGACCGGCCGTCTTGTCGGGAAATACTTCTTGTAAAGGGCGGCCTCGACGGTGCGCTTAAGGCCCGGCGGGAGGCCTCTTTCTTTTTCGGTGGCTTCTTTGCGAAAGGCCTCTCTGCGTTGGCGGAGATCCTGTTCCCGTTCAATGTGCGGCTGACGCTGGATATCCCGTACCTTTTTGACCGCATCGAATTGCTTACGGCGCTTCTTGTCGTTCTTGTAATAGCTATCGTAATCCTTTTTGACTTTCTCATTGATTGCTTCGACTGCGGCTTCGGTGGTGTAATTTTCGGCCTTCTTCACATTCGGTGTGCGATAGAAACTCTTGATCGAAACTAACTCATTGGGACGAATGATATCATCGAGATCGCGTTGGATACGGCCCCATCCTGCGGGCAGCCTTCGCTTCGTTCTTCTCATGGTTGCACCGGGCATGAGCGCTATGTGCTTTGACAGCTGCCGGTTTTCGCGGGATTGCTCGTCACCGCCGTTAATGCCCGCGGAATCGTGCCGGGCCGTGAGGTCGCTGAGGTCGGTGGCCTTCTCCTGCTGTTTCACTTCATCTTTCGCCATCCGTTTGCTGGCCATCACGCCAATGAAACGCTGAGGCATGCGGCCGAAAACCCTGGGCGCACTCGATGCCCGAGGAGTGCGATACATGTCGAAGACTTTTTTCGGCAGTCGTTGTTCGTCATCATCCTCATCCTCTTCAGCTCCTTCACGTTCCCTGGCCTTCGGCGACAGACTGGCTGGCCTGGCTCCACGCTTCCTGGCCCGGTGCGACGGCGGCGAGGTGCTGGGCAGGGCTTCATCCACACTGGGATAGGTCCTGGGTCGCTCTAGAGCAAGGTTGCCAGACAGGACGGCGCTTTTCCATGCCCTGACGGACTTCTTCTGGTCATCGACGGTATCGAACTGTTCTTTTAATTCGTCGAGCAGATTCTTCTCGACTTTGGTGCCGTCACCCAGCATCTTGCGCAGCTTGGCTGCGACGGATTTTACTTCGTTGTTGGTCCAGCCCTTCTCTTCGAAGTCAAAGGCACCCGGCTCCCGTTCGTGCCGTTTGATTCCGGTGTAGGTTTCACCTTCGTCAAGCTCATTCAGGTGTGGTATTCCCTTTTTGGAGACGTGGTCGAGTATCTCATTAACCTGATTACGATTGATGGTTTCGAGCTCGCCGTTCTGGCTCAGGCGGGCGAGCTCCCAGAGCGCATTGGCTTTGACGTGCGCCGGCACCGTGAGAGCAGACATGCGCACTTTTTTGAAAGAAGAGGGCAGTTGGCCGCCCAGCTGGATGTCCAGCTCGGTTTGGGAAGAATCCTCCAGCATCTGCATCAGTGGCCTGGCATCCTTACCGGCCTCGCTGAACATCTGCAGCCAGTTCTCTGAAAAACCCGCGTTCCAATCATCGGGCGATCGCTGCACCTTGTCCTGGATGCGCGCGACTGCATCTCGCTGTTTGAGAGCTGTACCCGCGTATTTCAGATAGGCCCGCGAGCTTTTCACGGTGAAATCACGCTGCAGCGGATCTATCACCTCGGCCTGGGCGGTACAGGAGAGGATCAGAATCACACAAATTGAAGGAACACTCTTCATTGTAGAGGGTTAGGGCAAATGCCGGTGTGCGGAGAGACAATAGTATTGCAGAACATCGTGAGAGAGCTCTTACGGTTCCGCAAGTTATTCTCGAAGTTTGCGGAAAGTCATGAGCGATAAGGGGATGGCATGGCTGCGGCGTCGGTGAGAGAGACTGGTGACAGATATGGTCAGGACATAAACGCTTCTCAAACAGTTCGCACACCCTACGAAGAAACTCGGCCTGTCAGGCCTGCCCCCACCGTCGGATCAGTGTGGAATCGATCCCAAGCTGATCGAGGGTCTTCGTGAGTATGAAATTGACGATGTCTTCAAGCTCTGTGACGCCGTGATAAAAACCCGGGGAGGCGGGCAAGATGGTCGCGCCGGCCCGTGCCAGGGTGACGCAGCTTTCGAGATGGATGAGATTCAATGGAGTTTCCCGCAGGACGATTACGAGCTTGCGGCCTTCTTTCAGCATGACTTCGCCGGCGCGGCGAATCAGGTTATCCGCAATACCGCTGGCCATGGCCCCCAGGGTGCCGGTACTGGCAGGAATGATCACCATCCCCCGCGCCGGGAACGTGCCGCTGGCAATTGGGGCAGCGAGGTCCCAGATGCTGTAAGCCTTGACGATGTCGGGATCCGCGCCCAGGACGCTCACATCCGGTGACTCCGAATCGATCTTCTTACCCAGCTCTTCTTCAATGACCAGCGCGCCCGCTCGTGAGATGACCACGTGCGCAGGAATCCGCGCCTTGCTCAAAAACTGCAGCATCCGTTCGGCATAGACTGCGCCGCTCGCCCCGGTAATGCCAACGACAACGGGTTGCTCGATCATTGTCCCTTGCCTGGTGTCGGTACGATCAGGCCCTCCACCTTTGAAACTTCCGGTGTTTCATCGGCTGGCTGCTCAGGGCTTGTTGCTTCCCTATCCGACATCGGCTCGTCATCCTCAACTTCGATGATCCTGATTTCATCCGTCTCCTTATCATCGCCTGCATTGTTGGATTCCGCGAGGGATGCCGGCTTTGCTCTGCTCTCCAAATCGGCCTTCTGCTGGCGAAGCTTCTCGTCCAGTTCCTTTACCCAGGCTGCTCTCTCAGCATCAAGAGCTTTCTTTACCTGCGCATCCAGATCGGAAGGCTTGTTCGCTATAAGGAAGTACACCGCGCCTGCTCCGATCAACAGACCGAGGCACAGACAAATGATCGCAGCGGCTGCCATAGGCGCGGACGAGCGTTCAGGTTGCTCCTTCAATCGATCCCCGAATTCGAGGAGGGCCGTCGCCTGCGCTTTTGAAGTGCGATTGATATTGGCCAGCGAATCCGAAAGCTGACGCTGGGATTCAACGACCTCGGTGCGTTCATGATTGTTGGAGTCCAGCCGCACGCTCAAGCGTTCGAGCACCTCCATCTGCGCTGTGCTTGCCTGAACGAGCGCCCGCATTGAGTTCTGAAATTCATCGACAAATTCAGCCTGATCGACGACCTTGGCAGGCGAAGATGGGGGCGCTTTCTGGAGCGCGACAGATTCGTCCGGCAGCAACTGCTGGACATCCTGCAGGCAGATCCGCAATTCCTGCCCTCGATCGACGAGGACCTTTTTTGTGCGAATACTGTGTTTTCTGATGATCCGTCTAGCCGTACTTTCACAACGCCCCATGAGGATTTGGGCTTCTTGCAGGCTGATCCAGTTAAGGTTCTCTTCGGCCATCGAAATGCTCGTAAAACTCTCAGTACAAAAAAGCGGCCCAGCAATGGGATGGCGGCGATGTGGGAGCATTGCTGGGCCTAAAAGGGTAAACGTCTCTGCCCTTTGTAGATCATGATTGTCTGAGTTCCTCTGTGGAAGGTGTGATGTTAGAAAAATCTGCTGGGTTTTCAATTCTCTTCTGCTCCTGACGGCAATCCACATCTGACATAGAATGACATCCGCCGACACAGCCCCAAATGAAACAGAATACTTAGGACCAAAGTCATGATTATTGGAATTCCCATGGAAGTGAAGGCGGATGAATACCGAGTTTCCACGATTCCGGCCGGGGTCGAGGAGCTGACACACCGGGGGCACACCGTCCTCGTCCAGAAAACTGCTGGTCTTGGCAGTGGATTGTCAGACACCGATTACGAGCAAGTGGGTGCCAGGCTTGTCGAATCAGCGGAAGAGATTTACAAACAGGCTGAGATGGTGGTAAAGGTGAAAGAACCACTGCCGCAAGAGTTTCCCCTGCTGCAATCCGGACAGATCGTCTTCACATACTTCCACTTCGCCGCTTCAGAAGAACTGACAACTGCCGTGCGCGAATCAGGTATTACCGCTGTGGCCTATGAGACCATCCGCACGGAAAACGGTGAGCACCCGCTGCTGACGCCCATGAGCGAAGTAGCCGGAAAGATGTCCATTCAAGAGGGCGCAAAATACCTGGAAAAACCCATGCTCGGCCGCGGCATCCTTCTTGGGGGCGTCCCCGGTGTGGCACCGGCCGACGTGCTGATCCTGGGCGGAGGTATCGTCGGCACCAACGCGGCGAAAGTTGCCGCAGGACTCGGCGCAAGAGTAACCATTCTCGATGTGAACGTCTCCAGACTCCGCTATCTCGATGACATCATGCCGCCGAACGTGGCCACCCTCATGTCTGATGCACACAACATCCGGGACAGCATGCGGCATGCGGATCTTCTCATCGGCGCTGTGCTGATCGAAGGCGCCCTCGCACCGCGGCTCGTTACCCGTGACATGCTGAAGCTGATGAAGCCGCGCAGCGTGATCGTCGATGTAGCCGTCGACCAGGGCGGCTGCGTGGAGACAACAAGACCGACCACCCATCAAGAGCCGACTTTCATAGTGGACGACGTAGTACACTACTGCGTCCCGAATATGCCCGGTGCAGTAGGACGCACTTCTACCTATGCTTTGGCAAACGTCACCCTGCCGTACGCCCTCGAGCTGGCAGATAAAGGTTTCCAGACCGCATGCCGGGAAAATGCAGCCCTGCGCCGGGGAGTGAATATTCATCGAGGTGATGTCACCAACCGGGCCGTTGCTGAAACTTTCGGGCTGCCATTTACGGAGCTCGAGATTTAGAGTCTCATTCGCGGTTTGGCGCTCCGGGACAGCAGAAAACTGGATTAGACTGTCAGTCACCATGAGCCAGAACGTCCTACTGATAAATGTTTCCCCGACCGTGCGTTTTGCTATCCGCAACGCGCTGGACGAATCGGAGTTCGCCCTCTGCAAAGAGGCGCTTACGGAGACCCAGTCCCATCATCTTTACGAGAGCATCAAGCCGATTGCTGTAGTTGTGGACCTCACCCTGTCCCCGCATCAGCGGCTTAAATCCCTGCGGCAGTTTTACAAGCAACATCCCGAGAGCCGGATCGCAGTCATCTACAATCACATCAGCCGCCTGAACGGGGCCGACGTCCGCCGCGCCGGTGCCAAAGAGATGATGGCGTTTCCGTTCAGCAAGCCGCATTTTCTGGCAGCGCTCCGCAGAATGACATCAGGCTCGAGAGTCGATATCCCAGCGGTGGATGGTGAGCAAGGAGATTAACGGCCTACTTTTCCACAGGCACGACAATGCCGCGCATGATGATGTTCTGGCAGAAGATGAAGATGACCAGGGTGGGGATTGCTGCGATGATGAGCGAGGCATAGATGACGCCGGGGCCGCTTCTCTGCTGGAGCTCGTAGAGCCAGACCATGAGGGTCCACATGCTCTCGTCCTGGCAGATGAGGAGGGCGAACATGAAATTCGAGTAGGCTGCGGTGAATGCCTGTAGCGCAATAACAGCAAGAATTGGTTTGGAAAGGCTCATGGTAATATGCCAGAAGATCGTCCATTCCGATGCCCCATCGATCTGGGCGGTTTCGTAAAGCTCTCGGGGCTGCGAATCGAAGAATCCTTTCAGAAGAAAGATGGCGTAACCGTTTGCCATGCCGGGAAGGATGAGCGCGGCGAAGGTGTTGAGAAGGTTAAACTCCCGCAGCATGAGAAAGACGGGAATCTGTGTGACCATCGGTGGAAAGGCCATGGTCAGCATCAGGAAAAGAAGGATCTTGTAACTGGATGGGATGTTGAAACGGCTCATCGCGTAGGCCGCGAGTGGATTCACCAGCAGGGCCGACAGCACAGCGAGTGTGCAGTAGATCACCGTGTTAATGATGCCTCTGCCGTGGATGACCATGTAGTCAACCACCGCCTTGTAGTTGCGCGTCGTGAACTCCCACCTGATATCACTTTTCTTCGAGTCGAACTCGTAGAAGTGCAGGTCTCGCTGCGGTGGGAGCACGTCGATGAATGTCTTGAAACCGGTGCCAAGTTTCTCATTCAGAGCGGCGGTGGTTTCGTATTTCTTTGCCAGATGGTCGCGAAACATAAAGTCCACACTGTGGATGCGGATGGCATCCGCGGGCAGCATGTGCATCTGCTTCGTGATTGGATCTTTCCAGCCTTCGATGAAGGCAACCCAGTCGCTGGCTGCCATCCCCCCGGACGGAGGTTCCTGAATCAGGGGGATTTCACCGAACGACGCGTACTCAGTTCTGTAATTCTTGTTGAGCGCGCCTGTCCCCTGATATTTCGCTTTGAGGAATTCGCGGTAGGGCGCGGCAGCATCAGCAGTCGCTCGAATCCAGAGGACGTTCAGAGTGTTGCGCACAAAGTCCAGCCAGTCTTTGCGTTCCTGGTCGTTCTGCGGGAGTTCCCGGACGAGGTGGACATCCCCGTATGAGGCATAGTCCGTTCCGTGTGCAGTGTTGTATTTGGCAATCTCCTTCGAGTACTTCGGCTTGACGAACTGTTTCTTGAAATATCCTTCGACCGAAAAGTAGTAACGGTTTGAGAGCGGCTGCCGAGATTTGAACTCCTCGAACGTGTCCGCGAACGTTGTGATGGACAGCTTGTTCCGGCGTTCGAGGTACGACTCGGGTATTCTGTAAACGGAATTCCATCCGACGAAATCCGTTCCGAGTTCTCGATTCACGAGGTCGATGTCATCCTCGAACCTTTCCGCGAGCTCTTTCTTAAATTCCCTTAGCGCCTGCGGTACCGTCCTGGAGTAAGTCGCTCTGACGTTACCGATCGTATAGACGTAATGTGGCAGCTCTGCCTCGGAGACAAATGCCTTCCATTCATCGGCGAATTTACGGTTGGGATGCTCAGGTCTGGTTTCGTACTCGAAGGAGATCACGCTGTCCCGGTAGGCGATGTCGCGAAACTCCATCGATTCATTGAAGAGCCCTTCGAGATACTTGGCGTAGAGCTTGTCTTCATCGATGAGATATTTCGGAACTGGCACGAACTCACTGAAGTCCATCGCGCTCTTCGTGCTCCCCGCGATCATCAGCATAAACGGGTAGACCATCGTCAGTGCACCAGCCCCAAGGATCATGTAGATGCTCCAGACGAGGGCCCGTGTTTTGAGCTGCTTTCTACCTATTGTTGAAATGATGGGCACGGGAAGGAATGGCTAATGGTTGATGGTCGATGAGGCGGTCAGTCTTTATCTCCAGTCGTACGGAATTCCATTCGTGAGAGGATGCGGAGTTGATGAACGGTGAAGCCGATCAGCATGAACCCGAGCATCCAGGCCATGGCGGTGGCTGGGCCGAATTTTAAGTAGATGAATGCTTTGTAGAAAATGTGCAGTCCGGTGACTTCGGTGTTGGCGCCGCCGCCAGTCATGACGAGGATGTTGGCGGTGGAATTCCACGAGCCGATGAAGACGCCGATGAAGTTGATGATGATCAGCGGTTTAAGGATCGGGAAAACGATGAACAGAATCTTGTCGATGAAGGTTGCTCCATCCACGTCGGCCGCTTCGTAGAAATCATCCGCAATGCCCTTGAGCGCGGCGAGGTAAATCAGGCATCCCGGGCCCATTCCCGCCCAGATCATGGGGAGCACGCAGCAGAACATCGCGGTGCTTGAATCATCGAGCCACCGATATGGTTCCGGCAGTGTGGCGAACAGGCGTTGAAGGAATGGTAATTCATCCTGCTTCAGAATCGGCCAGGCCAGCGCGCAGCAAGTGTAAAACAGAATCAGGCCAACGGAGACAAATCCTCCGACAGCCGTGTACTTTTCATGAAAGTAGACCCGGCGGGCGAAGGCAGCCATCAGCCCGAGAAGGAGCAGACCGAGGACCAGGTAACCGATAGCCGGAATCCTCATCATAATGGCATTGAGCGCCCCCCTTTCATTGCTGTCGTAAAACATCTTCCACAGGATGATCACCACCAGCCCGCTGATGACCGCCGGCAGGTAATAGATCGTGCGGAACAGGTACTTTCCCCGTGGCACTTCCTGCAACAGGATGGCGAGGATGACCGGAGGCAGAAACGTCAGAGCGATGACCAGGAAGCTGTAGCGCAGCGAATTCCAGACGGACATCCACCAGCTCGGGTCCCAGATCAGGTGCCCGAAGTTATCTAGCCAGATCCATTTCGATCCGCCCATGATCCGGTAATCCTGAAACGCCATGATCGAGCCGCGAAACAGTGGAACGTACTGCCAGACGAAAATAGTCAACAGCGCAGGTATCAGAAGAAAGTAAGCCCATGCAAACTTGCGGAATCCCCAGGCGCTGCCGCGCTCCAACGCATCTTCCGGGGTGAACACTCTCACAATCTTTCTAAAGACAAGCCCAAACACGATCACGATCGCAATCAGTGCGACCAGCGCAGAAAGCCGACGCTTCTGCATTTCTTCATCGCTGTACTCCTGGAGCATTTCGCGGTTGGCTTGGGCGACCGCCGTCTTAAGCAGGCCCTGCAGAATATCGAGCCTCTCTTCAACATTGGGCGGCAGTTCCCCAGCGCGTGCGAGTTCCTCGGCCTGATGAATCGGTTCCGTCATGATGTCATAAGCAAAGTTGCTGCCTTTGCCGTAAGGCTCCGGCTTGCCGGAATCGACAGCGATCTCGAAGCATTCCGCCCAGCCTTTGGGGGCCAGCCGCACGATCTCCGGGTATCCGAACATGTTCAGATACTTCGGATTCAGAAACTTGCCGAGGCCGCCTTCGACCATGATGCGCGTTTTGATGCGCATCGCGTCCTTGCTGTCATAGAAACGAATGTATTCCCACGCGGCATCCCGGACGGCCGGACTCTCGACATCCGCGAAAATCCCCATCATCCGGCTGTTCAGTTCGGCGCCGCGCATCCCGGTCGGCCCCAACGGAACGGGCACC
>Ga0187827_10002273_pt1 | contig 26500 bp, 20 predicted proteins | sample ETNtaG_39_FD_167969 | JGI IMG/M metagenome (GOLD analysis project Ga0187827, IMG submission 167969) | Marine microbial and viral communities from oxygen minimum zone, Eastern Pacific Ocean - ETNP2014_SV_150_PacBio MetaG (Illumina Assembly) | ecosystem: Environmental > Aquatic > Marine > Hypoxic... | reverse complement strand
AGAATCAGTGATTAAAAAGTCGATTTCCCAAGCTGATCAGAGGCTCAGAAACCTAAACTGCTCGTATGAGATTATAGTGGTTGATGATGGAAGTAGAGACTCTACTCGTAGAATAGTTAATTCGTTGAAGAATTCCAATATCCGCGTTTTGAGTTATGATGTGAATCAAGGCAAGGGTTTTGCGTTGATTATGGGCGCATTAAATGCAGTTAGTGATTATGTTGTGTTTATGGATGGAGATGATGATATAGATACTAGGGTACTTAGGCGTTTTATTTCTGCTTTAGATAATGCTGATATCGTTGTTGGTTCGAAACGGCATCCAGATTCCATTGTGGATGTGCCTGTTTTAAGACAATTTTTAAGTTTAGGCTTCAATATCTTGGTTCGTTTGATGACTGGAATTAAGATAAGGGATACACAAGTTGGTTTTAAGGTGTTTAGAAGAGATGCTTTGATTGATATTATGAAGCTTGTTTCGGTTAGAAAGTATGCGTTTGATGTTGAGGTTTTAACTATTGCCACCATGTTAAATAAGAGAATTGCTGAAGTTCCTGTTAATATCCACGCTGACGCATTATTTAGTGTAAGGAACATTTTTCGTATGTTAATTGATATTTTAGGTATTGGTTATAGGTTAAGAATTAAGAAATGGTATCAGAAGAATTATAGAAAGAAGATTCCACCAAAATATCAGCCGATAATTCGCTGGTAAGAATTATTTTTTTAAAAAGTGTCTTACAAGAATCTGAAGAATATTATGTTTTATTAGATTTATGGAATATTAACGATTGAGTATTATTATAAAAATAATATTGATGTGATCCAACATTTTTTATGAGACCCTAATTTTTAATAAAAACATTTATTTCTATAAAAAAAATAACTTTTCGGTTTGAATATTTTATTAGTTGATGATAATCCAATATTTCGGAAAACATATCGCTTGGACCCTTGGTATTATTCTTCAAAAGGTCATAGTGTCACTGTAATTTGCCCAAAACCAATTAGAATAAAAAGATCACTGTCTAAAGATCCCAATGTAAATTTTATTTTTACTTACCCTTTTACAACTATTAAAAAAAGTAGAGACATTTTTAATAAATTTCTGCACATATTTTTTAATATAATTAGAATAAGAGCATTAATAAAAAATGGAAATTATGATTTAATCCGAGCAGTTGGTTTTATATCAGCGTACTCCTCTTTGGTAGCAAGAGGAAATATTGACATTCCAGTTGTGAGTAATTTAACAGATTTTTATAGTAATTCATACAAGTATTTGTTGTTACCTTTCAGTTCGGTGGCACAAAAGATATTGAGAATGATGGAGAAAAAGATTGTGGTGAATAGTAACTTACTATTTGTCGACACCCCCACTATGCGTAGGTATTGGACATATTGGGGTTTAGACGAGAAGAAGTGTGTTATTTTGCCAAATGGATATGATGGAAATATGTTTCATCCAAATATAGATTCTTCCACAATAAGGGATGAGTATGGGATAGATGAAACAACAAAAATTTTAGTATATAGCGGAGACATAAGTCACATGGATGGATTGGATATCCTAATTGAGGCGATAAAAAAAATAACAACATTCAAAGTGAAGTTGTTGATCCTTGGAGGGGGACCAAAAAAATATTTAGATGATCTTTTTAGAAAAGTAAAAGAAAATAATTTGGAAAATAAAATAATATTCGTAGGATGGAAACCATATGAATCGGTTCCCCTTTTTCTGGCAGCGGCAGATATTTGTCTTGCACCATTCAGAATAAACTTAACCTCCAATTCGACGGAGTGTTTGAAGATCGTAGAATATCTTGCGATGCATAAGAATATTATTTCTTCCAAAGCCGATGGATTAATGGAACTTTTTGGGGATACATTGAACTATGTGCCACCTGAAGATCCCCAAGCTTTAGCTGATATGATAATAACTGTAATTCAAACACCGAAAAATAATAAAGTTAAAGATAATATGGATAAAATAATAAAAAAACTTACATGGAAAAATGTATGGATAAATGAAGAAAAAATTTTTAGAATTATGTTAGAAAAAACAATAAATGATTATCGAATTTACGATACTTTTTAATTTTCCAATGTATTAACTGGAAACTTATTTAGACTTATTTTCTCACTAAAAAGAATTCTTAGAAACACAATTGTTTCTATCATTCCTAATATAGGAACAATAATATTGTAATCTGAATTATAAAATCCGGGATTATTAAATAGAGCCATAAAGAGAATTACTGAAAATAAAATTCCGATATAATTATCATCAATAAAAAAGGTTCTAAATACACCAATAACTTTTATAATTCGATCATTACTAAAAGTTATTCCTTTCCAATATTTTTTCTTTACGAACAATAATGGTCTAACCAAGAAAAACCCAATTAAAGAATAATAGCTATATGTGGCAACAATACCAGCCAGCGTTTGATCTATAATCATAATTATTACGGCCAAAATCAATAAATATAATGATAAATACACAAATAGATCTGAAGGACTCTTTTGAAAACAAGGCCTTAATCTTTTCTCTTTCAAAATCATCACTATTTAGACTTGGATTTCATATTTCGAGTAATTTTATTATACTTCCTGAAACTATTAGTATTTCTGATCATTTCTTTATTTAGAATTATGATTGTAGTAATTAGTAATATTAATGTTAATCCACTAATAGTTATACCTAATCGATAATAATCCTCAGGAGAAAATGTAAGTTGAATTTCGTGTGACCCTGGCTGTGAAAGTAAAAATCCATTATACGCCGAAAAAACAATTAAGTTTGACAACCGTTCATTTTCAGATATTGCATCCCAAAGAGTATAGAATCTTTCTGGAAATATTATAATTGAAGGTTTAGAAATATTTACGTCAAATTGTAATTTTGTTGGATTTTCAATTTCTCCATGCAATTTAACAGGATACTTATCACTCTTAATAAAATCGTTCATTGTTTGGTTGGATGAGTCAGATGTATACATAAATAATCGACTAATTGCACTTTGTGAATGAAGAATAGATTCGTTAGAACTCATCATTATGGGCCCAAAATATCTCCAATTTTCTTCTTGTGGCCCAATATAATATTGATTATTAATACTAATAGTTTCAGGAAGTGTTAAGTTACCAAGTCCAGTGAAAGCTAAAACATAATTTGAATCGACAGGAACATGAATATCAAAAAACTTTTCTGATTTCATTGCAATGTCTCTAAAATATCCATTTTCGACATTATAAACCCATAATCCTACGCGTCCTTCGGAAAATGTATTATCAGCGACACTAATAACAACATTATCATTTAGGTAACAGTTAATCTGGTCACCAATCACTATAACATGCAGAGAAAGCCATTGATTCTTGACTGACGGTAATTGAATGCGACCTAACACAGTTTCTTGACCATTAACAATTTTGATTAAACTAGAAAAATTTGACCAAGGTTCTACACCGAACATATATGTATTAACCATATCCTGAGTACGAAAAGCTAAGAAAGATGCAGTATTATTAATGAACAATTTGGCTCCAAATTCAATTTCAGAAAATGTTTCAGAGGTACCGATAAATTGATAGGCATGATCTCCTTTGGAAACGAGTGTACCATTAGAGACCTCCCAAGTACCTTTTGTTTCTGTTTGGTTTGTCGACAAGATAAATAATAATCCATCTTTTACAGATCCATATTCAGAAGACCAAGAATCTATTATATCTGAATTCGACACATAGATTTGAGTAGTCGCAGCTGATTTAACATATTGATCCGTATTTACCATTAAGATATCAACATTTTCTTTTTGCAGAATAATTGATAATTCTTTTTCATGGCTGGCAATAAGATCTGAGGGAGGCAAAGCAATAAGATTCACTACATTCAAACCGTTATCATTTACAATAGATATAGAGTGAATACCCTTATCTAAAGAAGTAGTGTTTATTTGTACCCATTTAAAGCCTCCAGGCCCCACAGTATTTACTGTAGATATTTTTTCATTATCAATATAAAATGACAAATCACCACCACCAAAAGATCTGAATAATCGTACCCAGAACTCATAGTTATCTTCATGTGAGACAGTTATCTTGAAATCAAAACTTGCATTATTCATATTAGACCAAACAAACCCACGGCCCAAGTCAAATTCACCACGCCCACCATATTCTGCGGGAATTAAGGGGTCTACAATTCCATAAAGCCCAATCCAAGGTACATTTACGGTATTTCCATTCCAGTCTATTATTCGTCTAGGAACATGTTCATATGGGGCATAATGATAATCAGGTCCAACAGTATTCAGAACTAAATCATCGAAATCTTTACCATGAAAAATAAAAGTTGTATCCACTTGAGTTATTTCATGTAATTCTTCGATTGAATAAGCTTTTTGCTCCAGAAAGATCATTGCAGAATCTGTTGGATGGAAATTCTCCAGATCTATCAAAGGAAGTACTGAATCGATACCTCCAATTACGATGTTTGCTCTCGAAACAGCATATATATAATTATCAGTCCATTCTGTATTTTCAAATATTGTTATACTTTCATCAGTAAAAACTACTTTAAGATCTTTCTGAGAGTAAAATGTATCTATGCTTCCTAAGTGAGAATAAATAATATTCATATCATCATGATAAACAATATATCGGATATTTGCTAAAGTTAAGACTTTTCCTAAATTAGTCACATGACCATTTTTTATTAAATGAAATATCATGTTATGAAGTGGTGTATCATAAGTTTGACCAGTTGGAATAAAAACAGGTTGAGTGCTAATCCAACGATTCATGTCAGTTGATAATCGGTGAGGCATCCAAGGAACATGAGGAATTCCTGGATAAATGAGTACACGGAAATCTCCATCTTGAGATGCTAGCCATTCCCTCATATTTTCGTATTCAGGTGGAATATTTATTGGCTGAAAATAATTTTCCACATTTCCAGATAATAAAGGATATGCATTAACTGAAGATGAAACAATAACCATTGCTATAAATAATGACCCCAAAATTTTTTTATATGGAGTAATTATCTTATTGTTTAGATCTATTTTTTCAAGGATAGTTCCAATGAAAATTGCACCAAGGATAGTATATGAAATAATAAGAAATGACTGCAACAAATCAGGAATATCAAAAGGAAATGCAAATAATCCTGCATTTTCCAAGAATGATAAGTATGATTCACGAAGAATATTATGTGGTAAAGATGTTAATCCTATAGATATAATTGCAATGCCTAATAATTGCTTGACTATAATCTCTTTTGATCGAAGTAATATTGCAGTTAATACAAATATTGGCAAAATAAATGTGGATAATGTCCAGATAAGTGGAGGAATAGTATTTCCAGTGAAAAATTCTACACCAACATTCCAAGGTGTGGCCAATCTAAATGAATTCAGAATATCAGAATGAGTCCAAATAGGTGTCAATAAGCTAACTGTTCGGACAGGCATCCATTGGGGACCGGATTCAAAAATAGATAATAAATTGCCAAACCAGGCGGGTACGAACCAATACGCCACAAGAAAAAATGAAAAAATACCTGTTAATGAAAGAAAGATTAATAGATTTTGTAACCGTAGTCTTATCGGTATTTTTGAAAAAAGTAATGTAAAACATAGGATAAGGAAAACTAATAAAAAGGTATACAAAACACTATAAAATGATGAAGTAACTGCGCTAAGTGTAAAAGGAATAGCGCCTAATAACGAATAATTGGCACAAGTCCTCCAATTTTGGGCATTCATTGCTCGTGTTACAAAATATAGAACAACAAACATTGCGGCTGTTCCCCATAAGTACGTATAATGAGAGATGTGGACCACAATAAATGGGTTAAATATTACAAATATCGATGACAGAGAAGCTGATATATATCGTTGATTTGATTTTTTAATGATATTTTCTGTAAGTGAAAAAGTTACTAAAAAAGCGGAAGATGTCAACACCATCGAACTTCCAAATAATAAAACCTTTGTCATAATTTCTGAGTTTTGGACAAATAATGTCCAAACTAACCAAGGAGCTATTGAAATATCAGAACCATTATCACTACTAAAATATGGATTCCATGTTGATAGAAAACGAGTTTGTACCCATTCTAAATCCAAATGGAATACAAAGTCACCGAATTCGAGTATACCAGGTGTAAAAAGACTAGTTCTAAAAATGAAAAGCGTTATAGAAAGAGATACAAGTAGAGAAATAAAAACTCGCCATTTGATACCTTCATTCAATTTAAATCAAAAATTCCTTTTTTTACATTCAATTAAAAGATACCTTGAAAAAGTCATAAATCCATTCCTTAATAAAGCCATTTCCAAATGATACATTCCGAAAAGCACTTTTTCGGTAAAAATAAAACGAAGATTTGGTACTAATCTAATAAAATACTCTAAAGGAAAGAGAAACAAGTGTCTGCCATCTTCCTTAATAATATCAAAGCGTGCCTCATCCAGTGCTTTATTTAGCATCCATCTCGAAAGCGCACTTCTCTCAGGAGCAAATTCTGAATTATCTTCAAGATCCTGCAACATTCTATTTCTTATTGAATGAGATAACCTTGAATATATTTTGGTTCCAAAAATAATTAAAATATTATTCTTAACGGGCTCGTTCAAGATTAAAGTACCTTTTTGATTTAAGATGTCATGAGATTCTTTAAGTACCTTAAAACTCGGAAGATGATGAAGTAAAAAAAGTATAGCTACACAATCAAAAGATTTCTCGCGGAAGGGTAATTTCTCTGCATCACAAACAATAAAATTTGCCATTGATCTTTGGTTTTTCAATAGACTTTGTTGCGCTAATTTTATACAATCTAAACTTAAATCAATACCGACTGCGTGAGCTCCATTTGAAGTTAATTGTCGAATAAACCTTCCATCGCGACACCCTAAATCCAGTATTCTCAGACCTGATGGATTTCGAATGAAGGAAATCTCAACTTCACCTTCAAAATTACCGTAAAATTTCCAAAAAGGGCTTAAAAATTTTGGCTTAGGTTCTTTTGCCCATACATTATATAATTGCATTTGTTTTGATTTCCATGTTTTCTCGATATCAGAGTCATTGTCATTCATAAGAATCATCCGTTGGATAAAATAAAAAAGAATTATTCATTGATTCTTTTTTTAGAATTCCATTATAATACGTATAGTCGCCAGCTATATGTTTTGATGTAATGAAAAAAATCAATAACTCTACATTATGATTACTGATAAATAAATCGTGAATTAAGATCGACAATCTCTTTTTTTCCTCTATTAGAAGGCTTTCCGGTCTCTCCATCGCTCAGCAAGCATTAATTCAAAAGGAAATTTGAAAAATCGTGATTCCCATCTTTTCTTTGCCATAAAAACAAATGTATTATGGGCCAAGTTGAATGGAAATTTTTGATACCATTCTGGAAATGTCCAAAATCCGAATCTTGAGATGGTGGACAAGTGTTTAAGAAAATCCAAATATTTTTTATCAAGCCACGGGGCACGGAAATGAAGGAAATCATATTGTCCCCATTCTTCAATAGTTTGTGGAGGATGATAATGAAGGTCTTTATTGTTAACAACCATATCATAAAGGTCAGTCCCTGGATAGGGTGTATATATTGCAAAAAGGAATTTGGCAGATGGATTTATGACTTTGAGTTCATCGATGAAATCCATGGACATGTAGATGTCGTTCAGTGTTTCGGTAGGGAAACCACACATGAATAAATAACCTGTCTTTATGTTTAGGTTTTTTGCTTTCTCAGCCGCTTTAAGAATAATATCAGGTGTTGTATCCTTATTAATCATTTTCATTAGACGAGGAGAAGTGGTTTCAACTCCAAATGAAAACTCTTTTAGGCCACTTTTCAAAAATACTTTGCATACATCATCAGGATATCTTATGAAGGTATCAGCTCTGCAAATTGCGTTCCAACCTATATCTATTCCTCTATTTATAATCTCACGACATATCGCCTCATCACGACTCTTCTTAATTAAGAACTCATCATCTATGAAAGATATATGTTTGATATGATATTTATCAACAACATATTCTATTTCGTCCGCTACGAATTCTGCTTTTTTTGAGCGGTAAATACTTTTATTAAAAAATTGATTAAAACAATATGTACAATGGAATGGACAACCTCTACTCGTTTGTATATCAAAATTATTATTTCTGAAAGAGGGATATTTGTCAAGCTTTAATAGATCATATGGAAGATCATAATGTAAGATATCCAAGTTCATAAATTCTCTATCTGGATTATGTCTAATCTTATTATCCAGATCTTTGTAAGTTATTCCACGAATATCATCAATTTTTCCATTTTTTTCTAAACTATTTGCTATTTCAGTAAATGTTAATTCACCTTCACCCCTAACCACAATATCCACATATTCGTTAACAGCTGTCTGTTCGGGACGACATGATGGATGTACACCACCCCAAACAATCTTAACATCAGAATCCTTTGATCTCACATACTTGGCAAATTCCAGAGCATATTGAAGAAGAGGTCCTGTTAAGCAACTTATACCAACTAAATCTACACTTTCAATGCTAACACTTTCATAATCCTCAACTCGCATATCCAAAAGTTTTGGTTTGTGGCCCTCTTTTTCCAATACTCCAGCAAGATAAGGAAGAGCTAATGGAAGATTAGGATTTAAACTACCAAATTTTCCGGGATATGTTAGAATAATGTTAGAAACCACAATAATATTCCTACTCTAAATTAAGATTTCATTAATTTTGGCAAATACCAATCACAAAATAAAACATCGATTTATAGCCTAGTTAAATCTTCCTCAGAATTTATATTTGCATATTTCTTACAAATTTTGAAAATCCCAAACATTTGACCATCATCTACTGCACTTTGAATTAAATCAGGAAGCTCTTTCTCTTTTCTTTCAGGATGAATTGGGGTTCTATCTATATAATCTAATATCTTACTTCTAAAAACACAATGGCCTGTTCCCTGTACATCATTCATTGGATTACGTGGTTTTTCGATTAATCTCAAAATTCTATCATTTTCCATCAATACGGTATACGTTCTCCTTATTTCATTTCTATCAGTTTGAATAGCTACACCACAAAGACCAAAATATTTTTTATTTTTGAATTCTTCCATCATTTCTTTATGTTTACTTTCCTCTAAAATTTCATCTCCTAACATTAGAAAAAAATCATCATGACCTACCAAATCTTTTGCGCATTCAATTGCATGAACCAAACCTTTTTGTTCCCATTGAATTACGTAACTGATTTTTTTGCCTTGATAACTAATTCCAAAGTTATTTACAATTTTTTCGGCACCATATCCAATGACTATTATTATTTCATCTATTTCATCTATTTCTGCGGCTCGTTCGATGTTATATTCAAGAATTGGGCGCTTTTTCATTAGAAGCATACATTTATTTCCAGAAGTTGTTCTCTTTCCTAGCCGACGGCCTCTTCCACCTGCTAATATCAGAGCTTTCATCTATTTTCACCAAAGAATATTGTCAGGTTATCTTTAATCCAATCAATAAGATTTGTTAATCCTGTTTCATTTGATGTTTTTGGTTGCCACCCAAGTTTTTTCTTTGCCTTGCTGATATTGCAGACAAAATACCAGAGATCTCCAAGTCTTTTTGGTTCAGGGATAATTTTTGTTTTTTCTCCTGTGATCTTTTCGATAAGACTTATACATTCTACAAGTGAAATTGCTCGTTCGACTCCACCTCCAATATTATATATTCCCGATTTATTTTTGTTAGAATAGAATGCATCAAATGCTCTTGCAGCATCTTCAGCATACAATATATCTCTAACTTGTTTTCCAGACCCAAAAAGTTTGATCTGTTTTTTTATTAGATTTTTTATTGCAAAGTTAGCCACCCATCCATGATCTTCACTTCCGAATTGACGTGGGCCGTATAATCCTGTTAAACGAAAAACTGCAGCTTCCAGTCCATATGTATCAATATATGCTTGGGCGTAAAGTTCAGCTGATCTTTTGGAAGTATGTAGTGGGGTTAATGTTCCTTCAACAATTGGGTGACTTTCATCAATCGTTGGAGGTTCTAGAAGAAACCTTGTTTCTGCTTCTTTCAGTGATTCATTGATCTTATTTCCATAAACATGGATAGAAGAACATATTGCAACCGGAATATTGGACCTTCTTGCTTCTTCAAGTACATTAAACGTTCCAACAACATTTACCATTAGATCTAATTTAGGCTTTTCAATCCCTATTGTTAATGCTGGTTGAGCAGCAGTGTGGATAATATAATCACAATTTTTCGCGGCAGTTACTATATCTTCATCATTCCGAATATCACCTTTAATAATCTTGACTCCTAGCTTTAGCAGAAATTCTTGAATATGTGCCCTAGTTGCAATCACATTATAATCTGTACGAACTAATTCATGTTTAGTCAAATTATCCAATACAACGACTTCATCCCCTTTCTTAATATAGAACTCACAAATATGAGAGCCAAGAAAACCACATCCACCAGTTACTAAAACTTTCAAAATTGAAACTCCATGAATAAATCAGATACATTTAATTAACTTTTATCATTATTGGCTGATTGGTATTCCTGGAATGTTTTCTCACAGAAATTATCCCAAGTGAGTTGCTCTTTTACAAACTTCGAGCCAATCTTAGCCATACTATGGAATTTTTCTGGATTGTGATAAACTTCCGTCACCATTCTCACAAAGCTTTGCGTTACAATTCCAAAATCATTATTCCTAATAATGTTAGATGCAGTCATTTCAGGCGACACAATTACAGTTTTTGAAGCGCATAATGCTTCAAAAGGCGCTAACCAACCTCCTTGACTCCTAACTGGATGTAACAAAACATCACATGAATGATACAAACTTTTCATTAATTCCTTATTTATATGACCTGAAAAAATTACATTATTTTCTAAATCATTATCTTTAACATATTTCTTCATTTTATAAGCGTATGGTGTATCATCTGACCCAGCAAGAATCAATTTAATTTCTGGAATTTCTACCCTCAGCTGAAATATTGTTTTTATGCTTTCAAATTGATTTTTTTGTGGAGTTATCCAACCAGCTTGAAGCAAAACATAATTATTGTCCAAAGAAAATTTTTCAATAGCTTTTCTTTCATTTCCTTTTGAATAAAAATCATAATCTATTCCGTATGGAATAATACGTGGATAGCGATTATAACGAGCAATAATTCTATTAGCATTAAATTCATCTGCAACACAAATTGATTTAATAGATCTATTGACAATAGTCTTATCTGCTGTCTGTCCAACTGAAAATAATAATTTAAGTAATAAAGAGGGATTCTGGTTATTCCATAGATCAGGTGGTTCATTAGCAGTCCATATCACAGGTTTAGGATTAGGAAATATAGACCAAGTAGCAGGGAAATTATGAACATTAACAAGACTATAGTCATCAATATTATTATTTACATGATTTCGCAAAGCATTAATTTCATTAATTAATCCAAGTGCATTGTAAATACTTGTGCTCCTTAGATTGTGAGAATATTTTTTATTAGGTGTAATAATGTGGAATTTCTCATATTTTTCCAGAATTTTTGAGTTCACAGATAATGTTAAAATGGATGTTTCTACATCTTTTTTTAAAAGAAAAGATGCAAGTTTAGTTATTACAGTCTCTGCTCCACCAAATACATCCATATGTGGATGAACAATCAGAACTTTCATCTATTTTATCACCATCAAACTAATCTTAAGACTTGATACGATTTACCAAATTCAAGATATGTAATGGAATATGTTTCTTAATATGACATGAATGACAAATTGCGATATATTGATCAATTGACTCATGACCATATGCAAATTTCTTCATATGTACTTCGGTACTATGTTCTATTCCACAAACAGAACAATGATAATTAGATTGTTCCAAAACATCTTTTTGCATATTAATTCGATTTTCATAAGTCTTTAAGCGGTAGTTCAGTCTTAAGATTCTATAAATAAAAAAATATGAAAGTGGGTTCGTACCATAGAGAAAATAATTAGAGACTGTGTCGATTAACAAATGGCTTGCATAACCAATTAAAAACATCAAAACTAAAGTATTAGAATCACCCAAAATAATAAAAATAAATAATAAAAATTCCCAAGAATGAAATAAAATATCAGTTATATGGGGTTTAACAAAACCTTTTCCAAAAATTAAGATTGAAATGATTCTATTAATATTAGGTCTGAAAGGAACTTCTATAAAATGATCTATATCTATGAATGTTCCTGCAATAAATATTACTATTGCATGTGTTGGAGAAAATATGAAGTAGACAACAAGACCTATCAGGCCTGAAATGATAACATGTCCTGTTATGAACAATTTACTTATCGCCTTCGTAGAAGACTATTATCAAGTATTTACAATTTCTCATCTATCCCATAATATTTTTCCCTTCTAGAAGTATCATAGGCTCTACAACCCTTGCAAAATAAAGGCAACTTGTTTTTTTCTTTATTTACTTGATTTCTAAATTTAACATATCTTGGTGAGAACCAAATTTCTTGAAAACTTTTTTCAAAAACATTTCCAAAACTATGTTGTCTTAAGAATGTACGTTTATTGGACATAAGTACGCTGCAACATGGAATAACATGCCCACTAATAGTAATATAGGGTTCCATCCAAGCTAAACAATGTTCGACAGGTGGATGCGTTCCTGGCTCAGCATGACAAAACATAACATCGATATTCTGTTCTTTCGCTTTTTGGATTGTAGTTTGCAAAAGGTCTTTCGGAAGTTTGTTTACTTTAAGATGCTTTATTTGTTCAAATTCTAATAGACCACAAAATTCAGTCCGGCTTCCATCGCCTAGATCTTTTTTAGATCCAATTGAATTTATCAATTCGAGATACTTAGGCATCTCGTGTACATTTTGAGTAGTGATTACAAAACGGAAACATAATTCAGGAATTGGAGAATTCATTTTTTTCTTTATTTCTATTAGAGTCTTAATGTTTTTTATAACCCGATCAAAATCACAACCTACTTTTACACTATTGTAAGTTTCTTTTGTGGCACCATCCATTGAAATATATATACCGTCAACACCAAGTTTGACTAACTGATTAGCAACATTCTCATTAATTAAATCAAAGCTATCCACTAGGAATACTGGTATATCTTTCGATTTTAAATATGCAATCATTTTAAGATAATCTGGGTTAAGAAACGCATCACCTTCACCAGTTAGATTGGTCCACTTTAACTTTGGAAATTGATCAATAATATGCTTAAACTCATTGAGAGAAAGATGTTTGCTGGGTTGATCTGTCCAATATGTATGCTCACACAGAACACATCTCTTATTACAAATTGTGGTCATTTCAATTTCTATATATTGAGGATATGGTGCAAGACTTGGATTTCTTCGTATTAATGGGCCTAAAAGAAAATATAAAGCTGCTCCAGAGCCCTCTCCTGCAGGAACAAAAATCTTAACATAAAGAAAATTAAATGTCGCACGAATTCCTTTACGTTTTAGCAAGAAAAGAATTGTTCGTCGATATGACAAAGCAGTCCTGAAAATCCAAAGAAATGTTCCACCTACTCCATAAATCTCGGCATTATGCCTTAAACCACCCGGAAGAATGCGTTTAAAGAAATTAGTTATTTGCATTGAATTATCTACCTTTTATTTAATTGTTAATTATACAAAAATTCGTTTGTCAGTGAAAACATAAACAATCATCTTCTTCAAAAATGCACCGTTTTTTACACAATATAACTCTTTAGCCTTTAAATAAAGGAAAGTATTTTTTTCATAATAAGCAATTCAAATATTAATTGATCATATTTCTTTTTAATATATCTACGAATATTTTAACATTAAATATGAATGCAAAATTATTAATAAAATAATAGTCAATTCAATACTCAATAATTTTGAGGTAAAGATTTCTAGTTCTCAATGAGATGTTAGGCCAAAAAATCGATTTTCTAAGCTCTTGACAATATCTAAGACTTTCGAGTTGGAATTCATTATCAGAAAAGAACATGTCTATTTTGGTAGATAATTCTTTTATTTCATTACGAAATAGTATTCGCTTATTAAGAATTATTGGATAAAAACAATCTGAAATTATGAATGGTGTTCCATATGAAATTGCCAATGATAAAGGACCACTAGAATGCATGCAGAGATTATATGGAAAAACAATTAAGTCCGCTGCAGAAAAAAATAATTGAACCTTTTCTTCTGGGATAAAATCTTTAAACATAAAATTGTCCTTGGAAATCATATTTGCAGTTTCCCGTAAATCTAAAAGATACCTTTTGTAGTCAGGATTGTTAATCAAACGTGGATGAGGGCCACCTGCAATAATTATTATCCAATCTGAAGTTTTCAGGTATTTAGCACTTTCAATTAGCAACCTGACATTTTTATATCCAGTTATATATCCAAAAAAGAGAATAACACGTTTTTCTTTGATGCCTATTTTTTCCTTGGCTAGATTCTTAAGTACTATACTCTTTTTTTCTTCTATTCCATGGGGAATAACATTAATTTTATGATCTTTACATCTGTAATCGTGAATAAGCATTTGTTTTATTTTTTCTTCGTGAACGATTATTGAAGATGAAAGTAATACGATAAATTTTATTAAAAACAGCATTCCGATCTTCATCGAAAAAGGCTTTCCCTTTATCCAGTTATCTGTGAGAAACTTTTGATCAACATTCGATAATGGCATTACTCCATGTAATGTGACAATCACTGGGAGTCGCAAAAATGATAGGAAGAAAAGGAATAACGGGAAAATAATAGCTGAAACTAGGCCACCGTATAAATAAAACTCATGTTGGATATGAATAATATCTAACTTATATCTTAAGATCTTTCTAAAAATCTGAAAGGGGTAATTAATTCCTTTATTCCAACATCTACAAATCATTACTTCTTCATCATTATACGAACTTTCACCTTTTGGTAAGCTATCTGCAAACACAATTACATCGTTATTATTTGACATATTAGTGATTAAGTTTTTTGTATATGAAGCAACACCACTAAGTTTAACATGTTTAGATTTTATTGGTGGATAAATAGAAATCATTCCTACTTTCATATTATATATCCACCATTATCCAAATACCATCAAGAACCCTAAAAAACCTATTTGAAATAACCCATAAATTAGATTTTTGACAAACTTCCAACTTACTCAGCCTTTAAATAATTACATTTACACATTAGAAATAAACTCTCTTCTTTAATATTTGAAATCATGTGTTAAACCTCTTTCTTTTATGTCTTAATGGATATTACAGTAATCTATTGATTCATTTAACTGATTTCAAAAATTAGTCTCGTGAGATGACACTTACAACCATCTTAGTTTACTAATAAAACCAAAAAAATGAATCTTAACTATGTAATCAGATTTATTTCAATAAAGATTATTATCATCATTATGATTTTGAAATATCTTAAAAATCAAAATGACCAAAATGCTTGAAAATAGTGTTCCAATAATAAAGAGAATAGCACCACTTTGATATGTAGGTGAAATGAATTCTGGTGTTCTATTTAGGAATATAGATGTGTATGAAAATAAAAATTCAAATGATTCTGGAAATCTAGATGCTAATGGAAGAAGATAGAACGGAAAATTCTTTTGAGCATATATAAAAGCTAAGAAAGATAAAGAAAGAAAATAAATTCGAAATGATGAATGCGACAACAGGGATAATGAGAGCAGGGCCAATAAAATCAGAGAACGTTGTTCAGAAACTACCGTTGAAGATAGAAAATAAGATGCAGTAAATAGAAAGGACCCTAAAATAACCGTGTCAAATTGAGTTTTCGCTATTCGGATAGTATAATATAAAGAAAGAAAACCCAATATTAGCATGATTAAGTACATAATTACCCTTGAAAAAAGAATATCAATTGGAGCTAACAAAGATACTGACCAATATGTCAGCCCAAAGCCAGATGTAAAATAGAAAGTAGTAGGTATAATCAATTGAGTAATAAAACTAATAACATCTTTTTGGAAAACGAATGCAAAGATACTAATTGGAACTAAATAGAACAAGATTGCATTTAACGTCATTCTTCGATTCTCATCAAACCTGTAAATAGAAATAATCATTGGAACCAAGAAAATAATAGGGTAAACTTTAATCATAATTGCTAAAAAGATACAAAAGGCTGAAAGAGGAATTTTTTTGGATATCAATAATGAATAAAAAGAAAAAAGTGTGAATAAAACCGCCAAGGAATCATATTGGCCCCAACCAGCGGATATCCAAATAATTATTGGACTTACAAAATAAAGAGAAGCAGAATACCTTGAAATCAGGTAGCTTTTGGAATAATGAAAAACTATACGGTAAATCAAAAAGGCAGAAAGAAAATCTGCTACAATTAAAGGAATCTTGATTAATAAATTAAAAATTGGATCAGTGATATAGACAATGCCATATCCAGGATCAAAATTTGCGGGCAATGTTGAAACTGGAATCGCAAAAATATCTAGAGAATTTGAAATCCCAAAATAAACAGGAGTTAACACTGAGAGAAATAAGTACCAAATTGGACCAACACCCAAATAAGAAAAAGTAATCCCTTGTTCAAATATATCCTCTGCGAATCTATACCATGAATACATATCAAACGGATGAGCAACAAAAGGAATTAGCACTAAACGTAAAAAAATACCAAAGAGGATAACACGACTTTTACTAAATTGTCTAATCAAAGAAGACACATTTTAGAATTTCTAATTTCATTTTCTGCTGCGCATAATAACTCGAAGGACAACAGCAGTAACCATAGCAAGAAAACCAACTATGATTAGCCCAATAGAAATAATTGCACTTCCTACAGCAATTGCGGTTGTATCAATGAAAATACGCAAAACTCTGAAACTTGTTATTACACCTAACAATATCATAAAAAGCCCTGGTATCCCAAAATAGAGCATAGGTTTCTGTTCAGAGGCCATTCTGAGAAGAGAACGCATAATTTCCAAACTATGATGGGCAAGACCTAATGTTGAACCTTCATCGCCTTTGTAATACACTGAAATGGGAACCTCAATTACTGTAAAATCACTTTCTGAAGCAGATATCAGAATCTCGGAATCAATGCCCATACCTTCTTCTTTAATCTTAACATTTTCCAGAACTTTTCTAGAATATGCTCTAAATCCACTCTGTGAATCAGTCAAATCTTTGAAACTTTCCATTGAGAGTAATCGAGTGAATGATGTGAACACACTATTTCCAATAATTCTATGGTGCGGAACGATCTTAGACTTACTGAGAAATCTAGAACCATTAACCATATCAACCTCACCTTTTAAAATAGGATCAATAACAGTAGAAATATCTCTAGGATCATGTTGACCATCACCATCTAGAGTAACAATAATATCACTCTTAATCTCAAGAGCTTTCGCAAATAGATCTTTCAAAGCCGCACCCTTTCCTAAACGATTTTTATGAACAATCAAATCACAGCCAAGACGCCTCGCAACTTCAGATGTTAGGTCAGTTGATCCATCATCACAGACAATAATTTTATCAACAAATTTGGAAGTTCTGATAATTACCGGTCCTAATTCTCGTTCTTCATTATATGCAGGAATACAGGCAACAATCAATCTAACCTTGGGTATTCTGTAACCGATTATTTAACCGCTTAAAATATGCATCCTTAACAACCGAAACATTCTCAATATGACTTTGCTAAAATAAGTAAACCTTGATATATTAACAAATAGAAAAATATTGAATTTCGATTTCTACTAGAAATAATTGTATTGTCTACAAACACTCGTATTCAAGATATAGTTATCTGATAAATATCAAAGCAATAATCTTAAGTTGATTGTAATAGTGAGATTAGTAATCTTTAAATCAAAAAGGAAAAAAAATAGATTGAAGAATTCGGAATCATAATATTTTTCTTGGAGATAATTAAGTGCAATCTACACAAGTGGCAAAAGGCGCAATATATATCACAATTTATACTATTTTGCAGTATGCTCTTTCATTCATTTTTTATATGGCGATAGCACGAATACTTGGATCTGAAGAAATTGGTAGACTATCGATACTATTAATGATCGGAGCTTTTTTTGCTCTTACTAATCTATCGATTAATTTTTCACTACAGAAATTTATCCCAGCTTATATCGAAAATGGAAAGAAAAGGGAAATAGGCAGTATCATAAAAACAGGTTTAGAAGTTCTGATTTATGTATCTACACCTATTTTAGCAATTCTTCTAATATTCACATCGAATCTGAACATCATTATTTTTCCAGGACAATCTGAAACCGGGACAATAGCAATTATCCTTATTGCTACATACATACTGAATTTCTCTCTATTTTTTGGAGGACAAATGTTAGGACTTGGGCTGTTTAAGGAAACAGCCATCCAAAACATTCTTAACGTTGGAATCAGCAGAATACTCGCATTATTTCTTGTTTCAATGGGTATGGGCTTAATCGGAGTTACTTTGGGATGGCTTATCGCTGGATTGGCTGCATTGATATTTTCATTATACGTTCTAAGAAATCAGATTCATCTCAAAAATGGTTTTCCAAAAAAACGTATTTTAGAATTCAGTTTGCCCGTTCATGTATTCACAACCATTATCTTCCTTCAAAGTTGGATGGACATTGGAATTCTATACATATTAGGAAATGATGTTTCAGAGATCGGTATTTATTATTTGGTAGTTAATGCTGCTTCAATTCTCTCTATTTTTTATATGCCTATTATAATGGTTGTTCTTCCAGCATTATCATCACGATATAGTCGAGATGGTATCAAAGGAATAATACCTATATCAAATGCATACATTAGAATCGTAAGTAAAATACTGATTCCAATTGGGGTTTCTTTTGCAGTTCTTTCATCAGCGGCAATTAAAATAGCATATGGCTCGCAATATCTTTCAGGCACAATACCTCTAGCCATACTTGCTGCTACAGCTTTAATCCCAGCGCTTCTTCTACTATTCGTAACAATAATTCAAAGTATAGGAAATACAAAGCCTTTGATAATAATTGGAGTTGCAGCTTCAATTACAGAAGTGGTGTTGGTTGGAACCCTTGCAAGCTCTTTGGGAGGTACAGCAGGAGCTATAGGCCGTATAGCATTCTCAACTGTAGGAGTAGTTATTGGATATTATTATATACATAAGAATGTGAAATTAAGAATACTACCAGAATTAGTTCACCCGCTCTTAGCTGCTCTCTTTTTATCAATTCCATTATTTGTTATAGATCAATATCTTGAAAACATTATTAGACTGACATTAATTATACGTGTATCAATTGATATTATCGCATTAATTACAATCGGATTAATATTTACTCGATTAACCCAATATCTTACTGAAGATGACTTCCTATTAATTAAGCAGGCTTTACCAAGTAAATTTGAAGGTATCTTAACGCGTATAGAAAGTATTCTTCTTCGGTGACGAAATAGATAAGAAAGATAATAAAAGAATCCAATTGACTCAATAGGTAAGTAAGGAACTCTTTGTTAGCTATTAACAGATATCAATTCAATTTAGATAATACTAGTGATGATTAATCTTTTGATAAACTCCACTTGCCACAGGTCTAATTATTTCAGGAATATATCGATTCATTAGTTTTACAATTGTATTAGGCCTCCGAAGCTTTACGGATACATCATTAATCGAACACCCAACTATTTTCGGATTAATACTTCCTAATCCATACTTATTTGCTGATATTATATGTTGAATGTTGTAAGGATCAAGACCCATAACTCTTGATAATGTAGAATCCACAGCAACTGGATCTTTTCCACAAATAAATACCCCGATATGAACAATCCTACCTTTAGTAACACCTTCCATACCGGTAATTGCATCCACTAAACAGAGATCTGGTTTTATCCACCTGTTCACTTCCAGAATTATGCTATCAATATATCTATGATAAACTGATTTATCTTTCCGAGATAAACAGCCAAACTGATTTTTTAATATTCCAGTAATATCAGTTAATTCATGTATTTTGGCTCGAGCAACTGAAATATAAAAATGGCGTCCTAGCAGGATTTTTGGAATTTGTAGATTCAAAAAAGGTTTTGATTTCATTTCAAGAGTAATACATTCTTCCTTACTCAAATTAATTAGTTCAATATCACATCCAATATCTTGATATTTTTCAATAAGTTCATCATAACCATTATTTCTAAATGCCTTATCGAGCCATTTTCCAGAACTGTCAGACTCAACAATTTTAACAACCAGGTATGGATTTTCTTCAATCAAAGTATCAATTAATGCTTTTACAATTTTCACGTTAGTGTTTGCATGACCTAACAAATCTTTTTCTACGCAAAGATTTGGTTTTATTATCACCGGTAAATCTTTAGCACCTATTCCCTCAATAAGGTCAAAGCCTTTCTTCAGACTGCTTACTAGGTCGTTACTAGATTTAACGAGCGAAACTATTTCTGACATATATCAACATCTTTTCGAATAACGTACTATTTGTTTGTCACGTTTACTGGATAAATGCAAACATAACATGTCGATTATTCCTCTTATATCAATCTCACCTAAATTAGTTACTTACTTATATAAGGAAAAGAACCTAAACATATTGTAAACAAGTTTCTATGTGTACAAATTATGCATCATCAATATATGTTGCTTGATCCCTTGAACCGATCCTTAATCGCCATTCAATATATTGTCTAACTGACTCTTCAACTGAGTACTGTGCAACAAAACCAAGACTTTTTTTTATTTTTGAAACGTCCGCCCAGTGTATTAATGATTCATGCTTTAACATCTCTCGGAATTCAGGCTTAATATTGTGTTTCTCCAAGATTTCAATTACCAATTCGGCTATCCGGAGAACACTGGTAACTTTTCCAGTTGCCAGATTAAAAACATCAAAGCCTTTTGCTGCTATTGATAAAATTGTGGCATCAATTGCATCATAAATGTTTGTATAATCTGCTGCACATGAATTAAACTCTCCATTTTCAGAGAAATGGCCATGAACGATTGGTGGCTGATCAGCTATAACTCTTTCTGCAAAAATTGATAATTCCCTATCAGGTTGACATCGTGGACCAATAACATGATGATATCTAATGATGGTTGAATTTATCTCATAATAATCAAAATACATCTTACAAACGTCTTCAGAGAAATATTTTGACAAACCATATGGCCCTTCCGGTTTTGGTACCATTTTCTCTAGAAAAGGAACTTTCTGTTTTCCATAGATTTTATTTGACGATGCAAAAATAACCGATGGAGAGGGCTCCATCATTCTAGCTGCCTCAAGGATATTTACTGTTCCAACAACATCAACAAGCATATAATCTCGAGGCCTTTCGAGAGCTCTCCTGTGACTTGGGAGTGCACCCAAGTGGAAAATATAGTCAGTGTCTTTAATCACTTCCTTGACTTTATCAAAATCCATGATATCTCCAATAATCAATTCAGGATGGATTTCATGCTGAAATACTTCTTTGATGTTTTTAAAAGATTCTTCCCCTCGCATCATATTATCAAAAATAGTTACATTACCACCAAGTCTCACTAGTTTTTCTGCAAGATGAGATCCAATAAATCCTGCACCACCTGTTACAACAAAGCGTTTCCCTGTAATTCTCAACTTCTTGATTCTTTCAGTGACATCATTTCCAATATTATTCATGGGATAAACACTCCATTTTTCTATCTAAAAATATGTTTATTTGTTTGAACCCAGTCTATTAATTTTTTGATACCTTCTTTGGGAGGTATTTTCACTGTCCAATCTAGCTTTTCTTGAGCTTTTCCAATATTTGAAATATACACTTTCTGGTCAGAAGATCTCCAATCCTCAAAATGAATCGTACTTCTTTTCCCAGTTAGTTGTTGGAGTAAGGTAAGCAATTCCAATAATGAGAGACTATTCGCTTTACCTCCCCCCATATTAAACACCTCACCTGATAATTGATCCTTCTTTTCAAGAAATTTATCAAATGCTTGAATAAGATCATTTACGTAAAGAACATCACGAACCTGTTTTCCGTCACCAAATATTGTGATAGGGATTCCTGATATTGTGGCTATTACAAACCAAGCTACCCATCCTTGATCTTCAACTCCAAACTGCCTTGAACCATAAATACAACTCATCCGAAATACAGCAGTGGATAATCCATATGTCTTGGCGTAATCTTGCATATATAAATCACCAGTTAATTTGGAACAACCATATGGAGTATGTTCACACAAGTCTATTGGGAATGTTTCAGGTATACCGTTTTCTAACTTTTCTTCGAAAACATATCTAGTTTCGGTCTGTTTAACACCTATCTGGTTGACATTATTACCATATACCTTATTGGTTGAACAATAAATTATTGCGGGATCTTTAGCCGATTTTCGTGCGGCTTCAAGAACATTGAAAGTTCCTAGGGCATTAATCAGAAAATCCGTTCTAGGATCTGGGAGGGAAGATGTAACCGCTGTCTGAGCTGCTGTATGAATAATAGTATCTACATCTTCGCAAGATTCCTTGATTTGTTCAAAATTTGTGATATCACCATTAATGATAGATATATTATGATATTGCTGTAAATAATTATGATTATAATCCCTATTTTCAGAACCTTTTTTCAGAAGATCTGCTCTTGATAAATTATCAAAAACTATAACTTCATTACCTTTCTTAGCATAATATTCTGCAACGTTAGACCCAACAAACCCAGAACCCCCAGTAACTAATACTTTCAAAAATTCATCTGCCTTTTTAATTGGTAATTTATGAATCCTTTTAAACTTAACCAGCTAAATGAATTAATACTATTATTGTTACAGAAATGGAGATAACGTCAAACAGGATAGTAATTTCAAGAATGATCAAAAAAGCCGTAATACCAGCAGCTGGAATGGGAACAAGATTGCTATCCATAACTAAAGAAATACCAAAAGAAATGCTTCCACTTTTTATTCGTAATTCATTTGGAGAAATTGGACTTAAACCCGTAGTGCAAATAGTCTTTGAACAACTCTTCGATGTAGGTTTTAGAGAATTCTGTTTCATTGTTGGACGAGGAAAAAGAACTATCGAAGACCACTTTTCACCTGATCTTAGATACTTAGCTAATTTAGATGAATCAGGTAAATATCAAGCATCAAAAGATCTTGAAGAATTCTATAAAAAAATTGAAAACTCAACAATTATTTGGATCAATCAACCCACACCAAAAGGCTTCGGTCATGCAATATTGCAAGCAAAATCCTTCACGAACCAAGAACCATTTTTAGTCCATGCAGGAGACACTTTCATAACATCCAATAAAGAAGGACATATCAAGCAAATTATTCAAATCAAAGAAGAAGCAGATACTGCATTGTGTCTACTTGAGGTTGAAGATACTAAACACTACGGAATAGCAAAAATCTCTGGCTTAAAACCTCCTTATCGAGTAAAAAAAGTAGAAGAAAAACCTGAAAAACCCACTACCAACCTTGCAATCATGCCAATCTATTTGTTTACTGAGAACATATACAATGCACTTAAAGAAACTCAGCCAGGTAAAGGTAATGAAATTCAGCTTACAGACGGAATACAAAAACTCATAGAACAGAACCAAAAAGTAAACGCTATTAAATTGAATAAAGCGCTTCATCTAGATATTGGAACACCAGAAAGCTACTGGAATGCCCAAAAAAGGTCTTTTGAATATCTAGCAAATGGACAAAAAATAAATTAAATTTACTTATCTAGAATTGGAAATCCTATTCCATAATACTTGATATTTTCAGGAATTGAATTATAGTCTAAGAGTCTTTTTCCATCAATTACTATCAATCCATCTTTTCCTGAAAATAAATTAATATTTCCAAATTCTGGCCATTCAGTAGCTATTATACACAAATCACATTTATTCACTGCTTCTTCGGTAGTCTTTGAATAATCAACTTTCCCTCCAAATACCTTTCTTGCATTATCCATACCTTTTGGATCAAATACAGTGACACTAGCTTTTTCGGCAAGTAAGAGTTCGACGACCTTAATAGCTCTTGATTCACGAATATCATCAGTCCCTTCCTTGAAGGTTAAACCGAGAACCGCAATTGTCTTTCCATTTAAATTTCCAAGAGCTTTTTGAGCTAAGTTCAAGACAACAGAAGGCTGTATTTCATTCACCTCTTCAGCTGCCTTCAGAACTTTAGGTTCAATTCCTTTACTCTCAACTTTTTTAATAAGAGCTAGAACATCTTTTTTGAAGCATGAACCTCCATACCCTAGTCCCGCTGAAAGAAATCTTCCCTCGCCGATTCGTGAATCCAATTCCATCCCCTTCTTAACATCAAGGTAATTTATTGAAAACGCACTACAAACATTTGCAATCTCATTTGCAAAAGAAACGTCTTTTGCAAGATACGCATTTCGAGCATACTTTATCATTTCCGCAGTCCTCAAAAAAGTACGCAAAACAGGTCCATTAAATCCAGTATACAATTTAGCTAGTACATCACCAGATTCGGTATCCGATTCACCAATTACAATACCAGTATTCTTGGGATTAAGAAAATCAGATATAGCTTGACCTTCCCTCAAGAACTCAGGATTAACACATACTCCAAACCCCTTAGCAACTTTCAAACCAGAATTCTCTTCAAGTTCCGGAATAACTACACTCTCAGAAGTTCCAGGTAACACCGTGCTCTTAATTACTACGACATACCTTCTATCATGATTCTTCAAAGTCTTCCCAATAGACACAGAAACATCACGAACCTGAGAAAGATCTATACTTCCATCTTCTAAAGCGGGAGTCCCAACACAAATAAAAGAAAGATCTGAATCTAAAACAGTGTTCCCTAAATCACTTGAAGCAGTAAGTCGACCAGATTCAACAACTTCTTTCAACAGAGAATCCATTCCTTCCTCAAAAATAGGGGAAACCCCACTGTTAATCTTCCCTATCTTAGATTCATCAATATCTACACATTTTATCTGATGACCACGAGAAGCAAAACATACAGCTGTAGTTAAACCAACATACCCAGTACCAACAACTGCAACCCGCACATCACATCACTCATACAGTTACAAACACCCACCTTCTTAAATTACACTAAAACACTAATTATTTAGCAAATAAATAAGAATAGAAAGAACCCACAAGAAGAAAACGTCAAAATGTTTGCACACACAGCCATACTGCCTGAACTCTCTCATAATGAAGTTGAAATCTGGAACAAAAACGCTTCAAAACTCCTAAAACCTGTATTCATAAGGCACCCTGAAGAACCCCCCCTAAAATCGCTAAACGATTCAAAATAATAAAACAAATAATAGAAGATGCTGGATTCGAAGTCAATGAAGTTTGGGAGACCGGAAACAACCATCTAAACCGGCTCTTAAGATCCTTATACTTACTTGACTACACCGCAATTTACACCGCAATCCTACGAGAAGAAGACCCATCAAAAACTCCTAACACAGAAACAGTGAAAAGAAATATGCATAAATATATAGTATCACCCTCAATTACACAAAAAATTATCTAACGAGAAAAACTATACGCGCGTATAAAAAAATCGAAAAAACAATCAGGATCTAAAAAAAACATCAACAATACCCAGAAACAACACATCTAAAATTTGTCATAATACACTCATTCACAGACGGCAACTAAAGAGAAAGACTCATTCATTGTGTTAAGGTAAAATCTCTTTATGGAAGCCAATAAGACTTTATGTTATACTTTTTAGTCTACTCAAATCCACCCCATTGCTTGGAAGGGCAGTCATTTGAATAGCGAAGACGATGCACGGATTTATGATCACCCAGTAGTCAAATTTGACAGGGGTAAAGAGGTCACAATATACTTGGAAAATAAGCCTGTAAAAGCTTATGAAAACGAGACCGTAGCTTCAGCACTATATGCAGCAGGATTGAGAATATTCAGTAGGAGTTTCAAATACCATCGTCCAAGAGGCTTCTTCTGCGCAATAGGAAAATGTGCCTCCTGTATGATGACTGTTGACGGACTTCCAAATATACGGACCTGCGTAACTCCAGTCAAAAACGGTATGAAGATATCTAGACAGAATGCATTCCCCAACGCAGAACACGATATACTTAACATAGTAGACAAACTCGGCTTCTACTTCTCCCAATCAAGTGGCTTTTACCACCGAAGATTTACAAAACCGTCCTTCATTAGAAATTTATCTATGAACAGCTTAGCACGTTTCGGTGGACTGGGTAAACTTCCTGAAGACACAAACGAAAACCATGATTTGAAACCTGAAACTGTGAATTTGGACGTTGAAATTGTGATAATAGGAGGAGGACCGGCTGGACTTATGGCAGCTTTAGAGGCAGGAAAATTATGTAAAAAAGTGATTATTATTGATGATAAACCGATGCTAGGTGGTCAACTAGTAAAACAGACTCACAG